>Ga0315537_1003020_pt1 | contig 12635 bp, 6 predicted proteins | sample SalMarSW160270MG_FD_203091 | JGI IMG/M metagenome (GOLD analysis project Ga0315537, IMG submission 203091) | Salt marsh sediment microbial communities from the Plum Island Ecosystem LTER, Massachusetts, United States - Salt Marsh Sediment SW1602-70 ... | reverse complement strand
ATGTTCTCTGACAAGATTAAAGATATCTTTTTTATCTATAAATATCCTTATTTTTCTAATCTCTTTGTACAAATACTTTTTGCATTTTTCGGGGATTAAAGGATATAGCTCTTGTATCTTGTGATATGTCTCCCTTGCAGTGTTTAAATCATTTCTTCTTATATTTCTTTTATTTTCTCTTATCAAATCAAAAATTTTCACTACATTTTCTTCTTCTTTCCACTTTGTTATTTTCAATTTTTTTGTAAAAGTGATGGTTAGATAAGCTATGACAATCACAAAGGCTAGGATTATTATATAGGAAAATGAATCAGTTATTCTTATGAAATCTAGAGCAAAAAACCCAGTTATTCCAAATCCTTGTGTGGAAAATTCTTTAAATAGAACAGTTTCTGTTTTCTCTATTTCTTTAACATCAATAAACTCTTCTATATAATAAATTAGCCTGTCGTTTTCTAGGTTACTAAGCAATAGTTCAAAGATAGGGTCTTGTTTTATCACTTCACTTTCAGTAATAAAAATTACTTTGCTTGCGTTATCAGCAATATCTTTAGGAATTACTTCTAAGATTTTATCAAAAGAGTTATTTCGCATTTGTATTTTTTTTGTTACCTGGGTTATTCTTCTTTGGGTTGTATCGTAAGTTATTTCAACCTGCCTTACATTTGTAGAAACAGTCATTTGGCTTTGTATTTTATAGTTTAATTCTGCTAATTTTTTGATTCCCCTGTTATCTATTTGTGTTTTTTTAAATTCTATGTAGTCTATTGTAATATCTTCCATGTTTTGTGCGATACTGTTTTTTATATATTCGTGCGTATTTATGATTCTCAGCTCTTTTGGAACTTTTGCTTTAATTTCTTCTAATTCATCTAACATCTCTTGCTTTCTTTGCTCTCTTAAAACCAAATCATCTATGAATTTAATATTGTGTCCTAAGTCTCTGTCTATTTGCGCTAATCTTTTTTTGTAATATTCCAAGTCCTCAGATATTTTTAGCTCTTCTAAAACTTCTTTTTCTTCTAGAGTATAAGATTCTTTTTTTGTCAGGAAGGTTTCTATATCTGAGAGGAGGTCTTTTATTTCTTGTGTTTTCTCGTGAGTGTCATTTTTAGGAGTATCTTTTTCAGAGCTATTTGAAAAAGATATGGTAAAGTCTCTATCATAGTCTAAATCTCCATTGCAGTTACTAGAGTTGTCACAGCAAAAGACGTTCCAAGAGTAATCTCCTTCTTTAAAGTTTGTCAGTTTTACTTCTTTTTCTACATTAGGTTCTATATTGGTGTGGGTTACTGAATAATCTAGTGTCCCAAAACCTTTAGAATAATTATAAAGTTCAAAAGTGCAGTTGTTTATTTTAACATTGTCTTCTGCTTCATATAAGAAAGTTATCCTGTTTTCATAGATTATTACATCATTTCCTGGCTGGATGAGATTAATTTCAGGAGGGGTGGTATCTATAAAGTCTGAGGAGTTTACATGGATACTGTTTTTTTGTATTGTGAAACGTTTTCCATCAATTGTTTGGTTTAGGGTTAAAATATGAGCTCCTTCTTGATTATAGGTATGCCCAAAATTCGAATTGAAACTTATCTGGTTTATATCAAAATAATCAAAATTGTTTGCTCCATCCCCAAAATTCAATATAACAGATGTTATATTTTTATCATAAGAAGTTATATTTACATAGACAATTATGCTTTGGCCTGCTTCTATATTATCTTTATTGGTTGTTATTTCCGGGTTTATAATTGTAAAATTTTTCATTACTGAATAAGGTTGTGCTAGATTATCAAAAATTACATTTAAAGAGTATACTCCTGTTTGAGTTATTTCTGTTCTTGGAATTGTATATGTTTGAGGCAGTGAAATAGAATCACTTAGTGTTAGTGTAACTCCATTTGGCCTTGTTAGTTTTATTTTTGCATGGGCAGGATTTTTAGAACTTATATTTAAGGTAATTGTTTCGTTGTTATTTAGCAAATAAACAAAACTATTTAGGTTTACTGAAAATTCTTCATTTATTGTGAAGTTGTCAAATACTGAATTTTCTATACTTGGATTTATTGTATCTTTACATAACAAGAGCCAGGTATGAGGACCATTAGGAAGTGTTGTGAGCCATTCAATTGTTTGGTTTATGTTCTTATATCCTGTTGAATCTACATCTATTGTGAGCAAGCATTCTACATCTTCTAGACTGCTGTAATTAATTTCAAAATCAAATGCAATAGGGTTACTTTCTTCTCCTGTTGGGGCGTCGTTTATCATTATCTCTATGTTTGAAGAAGTGCCTCCAACATTAAGATCAATGATAATCTCGAAAATCTGTTCTGAGAGATGGGGGACAATCCAGGAAATTCTTTCAAACAACCCATTACCATCTTCATCTATAAAGTCCTTTATTGTTATTTCTCTGTCTTCATTAACCCAATAGATTTTTATGCTGCCTTTTTCAGATTCGTGAATTTCAGGAATGTCAGTATAGACAACTAAGGCAGTGTCTACATGATTATTACTAGAAATGTTTACTTCTTTGTTTCCATTTTCTTTTATTACTTCTTGTTTTTTAATTATTATGTCTGGGGAGATTTCTGCTTCGAGTTCTTTTTTACCATTTTTATATAGGATGATTTTCTTTTCTTCAGTTTTTTTAATGACATCTACTGTTTCTTCTGTTTTATTTTTTGATGTATTTTCAAGACTCTCATTTGTTTCTTTTGTACCTCCTCCTGAATTTGTGTTTGAGATTATTATATCTAAGTTGATATACTCTGTGTTATTTTCTTCAATCATATTGCTTTTGTTAAATAAACTTTCATTGGCAATATTTGATTTGTCTTCTATAATTTCTGTTCTAGGTTCACTTTCATTATTTTTGATAGGGGTTATTTCTTCTAAATTAATTAGCAGGGTATCGCTGGAATTTTCTTCTATAGTTTCTATTGTTTCGTCTTCTGGGGGTTCTTCATTTATTGTTTCTACTATTTCTTCTGTTTGTACGGTTTCCTCTGTTGTTTCAATCTCATTTATTTCTTCTGTGTCTGTTGCAGGTTCTTCATTTATAATATCTTCTGCCATCTCTTCTATTGTTTCTACTGTATCTTCTGCATTTTCACTGTTCGCTATGAAACTTGATAAGATGATTACAATTAGAAATAATAAAACTACCATTTCTTTTTTGAATATTTTATTAGCCATTTTTTCTTACTTATGTTTTTATTATTTTTAAAAAGCCTTCATTATAAAGCCATAAGGTTAGAATTTTTCCCACTACATCTTGTTCATTGCTCCCTATTTTTCCAATTAGTTTTCGTATTAGTTCTCTTTGCTCTTTTGTTATAGTTCCCTTTACTGTAACAGTTTCTGCTTTAGGTGCTTTAGGTTTTTCTTTAAGTCCTTTTTTGGTATTTTTAGATTCTCTTTTGAGCATTAAATAAGTACTATTTAGGGATTTATAAACCTTTGGTTTTTCTGCTTTTTTAACGTGATTTTTTTCAAAAAGGTATTTAAATTAAGATGGGATATAATTATACAGATAAAATGAGGATTTGCTTCAGAAAAGGGGTTGTTTTAGTATTTTTGTTAGTTATCCTCTTACCTTTATTGAAGGCAGGAGTGGAAACAGAACTTAATATTGAAAATTCCCCACCTCTTTTTTCAGGAATAATACCTAATCAATCTTGGATGATAAATGGAAATCTGCTTGATGCCTTTGATTTGGACAACTTTTTTGTAGATTACAATGGTGATCCAATTAATTATTCTTATTCAGGTGTGCAAAACATAACTATCCTTATAGATTCTTCAAATTTTGTGTCTTTTTATTCTGATACAAATTTTGTAGGGGTGAGAAACGTAACTTTTTATGCAAGCGACGGGATTCTTAATGCCAGCAGTAATTTAGTTTATTTAACTGTAGGTATCGACACAGAGCCTCCGCAATGGAGTTCTCCAGCTAAGAACAAGGTTACTATCTATCAAAGTGCTTATGTTAATTTTACCACTACTTGGACTGATGATTTTGGTTTAGTAAATTATACCTTTTCTATAAATCAGGGAAGTGGATGGGTAAATTACTCACAAGATTTTTCTGGAGTTTACAATGCTTCTTTATACGAAGCCCAGATAAGTGCCCCTGGAGGAACACTAGTTTCTTGGAGATTTTGTGCTTTTGATGTAGGTAACAATGTGAATTGTACGTTTATATTTAATTTTACTGTTTCAAGCAGGCCGGCTCCTCCTGTGACTCCTACTCCTCCTTCTTTTCTTGGAGGCGAGGGGCTTATCTCAATTTTTAAAGCCAAAAAAATTAGAAATTTCACTTTAGATCCAGAATATTTTTTAATTTCATTAAAACAAGACTCAATAGAAACGAGAATACTTAAAATTACTAATATAGGCAGTTTTAATCTGTCTTTTAATCTGTTAATTGAAGGGCTTGAAGAATTTGTTGTTTTAAGTGATGATGAATTTGTTATACCTTTTGGAGAAACAAAAGAAATAACTATAGATTTTACAGCAGGAAGAGACACTTTCCCAGATCAATACTTTGGAAAACTTATTGTAGAATCTTCAAGCACGCAAGAGGTTCCGATTGTTATAGAGGTAAATGCTCTTGAAGTGGAATTTGATGTTGATGTTAAGATCCCTGAGAAGTATAAAAGAGTGAAACCAGGGAGAATTGTCAAAGCAGATATAACCATACAGAATCTTAAAGATATAGTTCCTGCAGACATGATTTTTTATATAGCTCTAAAAGACTTTTATGGAAATATTTATGATTCTTCTGAGGAAGTACTCTGGTTTGATTCTTCTTTATCTTTAGAGAGAGATTTAGTAGTCCCTTCAAATGCGAGAGAAGGAGAGTATATGTTTTATGCAAGAGCTTCAACCAAAGAATCTTGTGCTATAGATTCTGATGTCTTTGAAGTTGGTTCAAGATTTTTGCTTTTAGCTTCCTTGAAATCTTCTTTTATTTTTATTTTAATTTTCTTTTTGTCAATTTTTGCATTAATTTTAATGGTGATTTATAGTAGAGAAAAAGAAAAAGAGAGGATTTTGAGTTTATATTTAATGTTAAATGAATTAAAGAATTTGATAAAAGAGGGAGAGTTTGATAAAGCAATATACATTTACACAAGAATTAAGAAGGCTTATGGAGAGCCTGTTTCAAGAGATGTTTTGAAAAATAAAGAAAAACTTAAAGAAGAGATTAGCAAACTTTCATTGAGATTAAAAACTGAAGTAAAGCAAATTAAAGGAGAATCTGAAGCTAAGAAGGGAGCAAAGGTCCTTCCTGGTACAGAGGCTCAAGAGTCAAAAGGAACAGAAAAGAAACCAAAAGCACCACCACCAAAGGAAGAACAAAAACCAGAAGGAAAAAAAGAAGTAGAGGAAAAGAAACCAGAAGAAGAGGTGCCAAAAGAAAAGAAAGAGGAAAAACCAGAGAAAACAGAGGAAAAGGAAGAAACAACAAAAGAAAAACCAAAAGAGACTAAAGAAGAGTCAATAGAGGAATCAGAAGAACCAGAGGAAGAACAAAAACCAAAGAAAGAGGTTTCTGAAGAAAAACAAGAGCCCCAGGTAGAAGAAGCAAAGAAAGAAGAAAAGAAAGAGGTGGAGAAGGGTAAGAAGCCAGAAGAGACTAAAGAACCAAAAGAGGAAGGTGAAGAAGAAGCAACAGAAGGAAAACTAGAGACACCAAAAGAAGAAATTATTGAAGAACAAGAATCAAAAGAAGTAGAGAAAAAAGAAGCTGAAGAGAAACAAGAACCTAAAGCAGAAAAACCAGAAGAAGAAGCAGAAGAACCAGAAGCAAAAAAAGAAGAAACTGAAGAGCCTAAAGAAGTTCCTAAAACAGAAGAAAAAACAAGGGAAAAGGAAGAAACCGAAGAAAAGCCAAAACAAGCAAAACCAGAACTTAAAAAAACAAAAGTAAAGAAGTCAGTTAAAAAACCAAAAGCAAAACAAAAAAAAGCAGAAAAAATAAAAAAGAAAGAAAAGAAAGGAAAAGCAAAATCAAGAAAAAAGTCAAAAAAGACAAAAAGAAAGGAAAAGCAAAATCAAGAAAAAAGTCAAAAAAGACAAAAAGAAAGGAAAAGTAAAACTAAAGTCAAAAAAGAGGAAGCAAATGAATAATGGGAATTTGAATTTAAAGAGAAACACTTTTTTTGTATTTTTTTTAGTTGTATTTTTTTTAATTCTTGATTTTGTTATGGCTTTAGAATCTGCTTATGGTCCTGAGATACAACGAGATAATTATATTATTTCAAGAAGTAAGGTAGAAAGGGTTGTTTCTGAAGGGGATGTTTTTAGGGATTATCTGGTAATATCTAATTTAAGAAGCCAAGATATAGAAGTTTCATTTTCTATCAGTGATGGAATTTCAAGGATAATTGAGTTTGAGTCTGTAGGAGTGGTTGTAGGAGGGGAAAATAGCTCTACAATAAGTTTTTTTGTAAGGGGGGCTGAGCCTAAGAATTATTCTGGCAGTATTACTCTCCAAGGAGACATAAAGGAGAAACTACCTGTGAATATAACTGTTCTTGAGGAATTTTTAAATGCCCCGGTGTTATTAGAAACAGAGCTCTTAAAACAGAAATTTACTTTAAATAGCTTTTTAGAATTCAAGTTAAATGTCAATAAGCTTAAACCAGAAGAAATCAAGAATGCTTCTTTTTCTTATTCTATTACAGACGAGAAAAATAAGTCTTATCTTTTAGAGTCTGAGATCAAAAATATTTCAAGCTCTTTTCAAGTTATTAAGAAATTTGAGTTTCCTGAAGCTTTAGAAGCGGGTTCTTATGTTTTAGAAATAGTTTTAGAAGATGAAAACAAAGTGATTATAAATAAATCCTCTTTTTTATTAAAAGAATCTTTTTTTAGTATGCTTCTTTTTGGGTTTCTTCCTGTATGGCTCTTAGTTTTAATTGGAGGTTTAGCAGTTATAGGGTTTATCATTTTTTATGTTGTCAGAAAAATTATAGAAAAAAGAAAGAAATATCAGATGAAGCTTGATGTGAAAACCATTCCTAAGAAAAATCCAGATTTTTTATTTTTGGGAAAGGTGGCTGAAACAAACGTTCCTTCTTATCTAGACCCTGCTATGTTGATGACTCACTCTATAGTTGCAGGAGCAACAGGGGGTGGCAAATCTATTTCTGCACAAGTCATTATAGAAGAGGCTTTGCTGCATAATATAGCAGTAATTGTTTTTGACCCGACTGCTCAATGGAGTGGAATGTTGAGAAAGTGTGAGGATAAAAAAATGTTTTCATACTACCCTAAGTTTGGACTAAAAGAAACTGATGCAAAAGCATTTAAGGGAAATGTAAGACAAGTAAAAAATGCAAGAGAGTTAATTGATATGAATAAGTATATGAATCCAGGCCAAATCCAGATTTTCACTTTAAATAAACTTGATCCAAAAGATATTGATCTTTTTGTTTCTAACATTATAAGGCAGATATTTAAATTCAATCCTGTGGAATCTCCAACACTTAAAACAATAGTTATTTTTGATGAGGTTCATAGATTATTATCAAGGTTTGGTGGAAGTGGCGAAGGTTTTTTGCAAGTAGAGAGGGCATGCAGAGAGTTCAGAAAATGGGGTATTGGTGTTATGCTTGTTTCTCAAGTTTTGTCTGATTTTGTAGGAGAAATCAAAGCAAATATTTCTACTGAGCTGCAGATGAGGACCAGAGATGAAGGTGACTTGAATAGAATAAAGGAGAAGTATGGGACAGATTTCTTGCAGTCATTAGTTAAGGCATCTGTAGGTGTTGGAATGTTTGTAAATCCCTCTTATAATCATGCTAGGCCTTACTTTATCAATTTTAGGCCTATCTTGCATAATACAAGGAGATTATCAGATGAGGAGTTAGAGAGATATAACAAGTACAATATTATTGTGGACGATTTAGAGTATCAGATAGAACAACTAGAAAAAGAAAAAATTGATACATTTGACTTAAAGATGGAATTAAAGCTGGTAAAAGATAAAGTTATGACTGGGAATTTCTCTGTTGTTGAGATTTATTTAGAAGGGCTTAAACCAAGGGTAGAAAAAGAGTGGGAAAAACTTGGTAAAAAGCCAAAGAAGAGAGAGATACAGTTAGTGGCTGAAGAAGAAATTAGAGAGAGCATAGAAGAAGCAAAGAAATCAAGAGAAAAATGGGAAAAAGAAGAAGCAAAAAAAGCTCCTAAAGAAGGAGAAAAGAAAGAAGAGGTTAAGCTAGAAGAAAAAGAGGTCAAGCCCTTAACTTTTGACAATGGAATTATGGTTAGTTCATTAAAGGAATTAAAAGGAGTGTTACCTGAGTTTGACCCAGAAATCTTTAAGATACATGTAAACGAAAAGAAAAATGACGTTGCAGACTGGGCAGTTAGTATTTCTCCAGAACTTGGAGAAAAATTAAAAGGAGTTAAAGACAAACAAGAATTAATTGATGCAATAGCTGCTTTTGAAAAAGGTGGAGCAGAGAAACCTGCAGAGAAAAAAGAAGCAAAGAAAGAAGTGAAAAAAGGAAAAGAAGAAAAGAAAGAGGTGGAGAAGGGTAAGAAGCCAGAAGAGACTAAAGAACCAAAAGAGGAAGGTGAAGAAGAAGCAACAGAAGGAAAACTAGAGACACCAAAAGAGGGAGAAAAACCAGAAGAAGAGAAAGCAGAAGAACCAGAGGCAAAAAAAGAAGAAACTGAAGAAAAGCCAAAACAAGCAAAACCAGAACTTAAAAAAACAAAAGTAAAGAAGGCAGTTAAAAAACCAAAAGCAAAACCAAAGAGAGTGAAAAAAGACAAAAAGAAAGGAAAAGTAAAACCAAAAAAGAAAAATTAATATTATAGAAGATGAATATTTCAATAATTTTAGGAATTATTCTTGTTATTTTAATAATAGCATTTATAATTTTTTTAATTATTAAAAAATTTTCAAAGCATGGGGAAGTTAAAGGCAGTTTATTCGGAGGAACTCCTTCTTATTTTGTTAAGGCATTTTTCGAAGGATCTGGTCTTTTTTCATTTATAAAAAGTAAACATCTTAGGAAAAAATTACAAGATTTTGAAGAAGAAAAACAAAGAGAAGAATTACTAAAAAAAGAACAGCAGAAAGGGCTACTTAGGATGGGAGAGGGGGGAACAGGAACAAATTTTAAGGGAGAGATAGGAACAAACCTTAAGGAAGGGGTCGGATCGGATGATGAATCAACCAAAGAATCAGCAGAAAAAAGTGATAAATCAGCTAAAGAATTAGCAGAAACAAATGAGAAACTAACAAGAGAAGTAAGAAAAGAATTAAAAGCTGGGAAAAAATCAGTAAAGAAAAAATTCAAGAAAGGGTCGAAAGGAGGGCGAGCAAAAGCAAAATCAGGTATTGGAAAGAGGGGGGATAAAGTAATTATTAAAATTACAAATTTTGAGCAACTTTTAAAGATGGTGAATGATAAGAAGGTTGCTGAGATTTTGCAATATTTGAAAAAGAAAGATTATATTTTTATAAAAAAAAGAATTTTAAATAGAAATTTTGAATCAGAAAAAGAATTTAACCAGTTTTTAAGAGAAGAGGTTGCTAATTTTTTAAAAGGTTGGCATGATGATTTAAAAGGAAGAACATCTGATTTGCGGAAAAGTGGAAAAGATATTGGAACTATGGGATTTAAACTAATGTCAATTCCTTTAAAGATAAGATTATTTGAGGCAAGTTTTTATAAAAAAGATTTTGATAAAGTTGTCACGATGTTGGAGAAAATGCAGGAGAGTTTAGAGAACTATGAAGCTAAATATGTTAATAAAGAAAAACCAGAACCAGAGGAGACTAAAGAAGTTCCAAAGAGTGGAGTAAAACCAGCAGAAGAAGAGCCAGCAGAAAAGCCAAAACAAGCAAAACCAGAACTTAAAAAAACAAAAGTAAAGAAGGCAGTTAAAAAACCTAAGAAGAAAAAATAAAAAATCAAAAACATAAACTAAAGTTCTTCTTCTCTTCTTTTAATTATAACAACTAAGATTACTAAGATTATAATTATTATTATTAGTATTATTATTGCATAAGTCATGATTGAAAAGGATTCTATTCCAAGTTCAAATCTCCCCTTGAATATGTTAACTAAACTATCTTCTCTTTCCCCATAATATGCAGTTAGTTCTACAAAGGGATTTTTCCCTAGGTCTTCCTCATCTAGTTCTTCTTCTATTAATATGTTTTTTGTTTTTCCTTTGGGAATTTTTATAGAGCCTTCTGTTCCTACAGTTCTTTTTCTATTGTCTATTACTATATCTTCTAGTTCTATATCAACCCAACAATCTACTTCTCCGATGTTTTCAGTTTTTGCTATAAAGGCTTTTTTTTGTTTGTTGTATTTTACTCTTTTAACTTCTATTTTGCATCCATCAATAACTTCTATAACTTCGACATCCCTTGTTTCTTCAAGTATCCTATCAAGAGAAGAAGAAGTTTCTCCAAATAATGTGAAGAGTTCTGCTCTAAGTTCTTCTAAAGTTGTTAAATCTACTGGGTAAATTACTGTTTTGAAATCTTCTGGAGCTATGAATATTGGATCTATATCTCCTACTTTTGTTCGCTCTGAACCATGGATTAAAGTTATGGTTCCTTTGAAGTATGCAGGGACATTAGATTCACTTTTATAGGTCACTTCTAGTTGAGAGTTTACTTTGTTGTATTTTATTGAGTAGAGGGATAATATTACTGAGGGGGTTGGTAAAGGGAATAAGTCTAGCCCTTCTACAGCAGCTATTCCTCCTGTTTGGGATCTCGCCCCTCTTGCAAATTTTACCATTACACTTATTCCTGCACTTCTTCTTATATTTGTTGCAGCTCCTACAAGCTCATTTCCAATTAAAACTCCAACCTTGATATCAGAGTTTTTTAAATAATCTCTTATTTGATCTGGAACGTTTTCTCTTCCAGTGAAAAGAGTGGGCTCTGCTCCAGTCATAAGTCCTTTTTCTATAAATTCTCCATTTGTAAGGGCTACCTGTTCCATAGGTTTAATTTCTAAATATTTTTTAACTATCTCTATATTATCTTCAAATTTATCTCCTGTATCAATTATTTCTGGATTGTATTTAGAAAGGGTGTCTCTCACTGTCTTATCAACATAACCATAAATGAGGATTTTATCAATATTCCTTTCACTTAAAATAGCATCTATATCAAAAATATTGGCCCTATTTGAGAGAAATACCCAAGAATCTGTTTGTATAGCATAAGGAGTGACTGCTATAGCATTGTACCCATAAGCATCACTAACAATAATAAAGTTATTTATATTATTTAGTTCATTTATTAATTCAAGATTTGCATCATCCACAATAATCTCATCTGCATCTCTAAAATCCCTTGATTTTATTAAATCCGGATAATTAAATATATAGGGCATTTCTCTGGAACTTATTACCCTTATGTAATTATTTTTGTTAATATTATTTAAAAGTAATGGACCGTGTTTTGTGCTTACAAGAAAGTCACTTTCTGCACCCTCTAGATTAGCGTAGTGTATTGTGGAGTATACATCCTTCCAATTTTCAGAGTTGGATATAACATATGTAAAATCTTGAGCAGAAACAACTTGCACTAATAGTAACAAACAAATTATCATCAAACTCTTTTTTATTTTGTTTATCATGATAGTATGTTTTTAAAAAAAGTATATAAAGTTTTTGTCAGTTTATTATAATTGTTTTTGGATATAATTAACACCAAAATTTATAAACTTCCCTCCCTATTTCTATTCATGTTCAATATTCTCTTTAACCCAAAAAAAGCAGAAAGGCATCCTTTTGAGATGATGCTAGTAGGAATATTTTATTCATCTCTCTCAATTTTATTAAGTGTCTGGATTTTTCCAGAACACTCTTCTTTAGTAATGGTCTTTCTTACAATTTTGTCTTGTTTGTATATTGTTCAAGGGGCCATAAGAATAGAAGAAGATAAAGAACAAGACGCAAAACCTGAAGGATGGATTTTAAAAGAACATTGCAGGATTTTGTTCTTTCTTTTATTTTTGTTTTTAGGTTTTGTCTTTTCTTTTGCTATTTGGACATTTATTCTTCCTGAAGGAAAAGTAGCTGTTTTATTCAGCTTACAGGCATCTGTTGTTGAAGGGATAAAATCAATTGTTGCTACTGGAAATGCAACAGGTGGAGAGACTTTTTTCATAATATTTTTCAATAATTTTAAAGTCTTGCTCATCTCTTTAATATTTGCTTTTTTTTATGGGGCAGGAGCTATATTTGTTCTTGCGTGGAATGCCAGTGTCATGGGGTTTGTTATAGGCAGTTTAGCTAGAAACACTTTTGGCTTAGTGGCTTTGCCAATTGCTTTTACAAAATATTTCTTGCATGGGATTCCAGAGATGCTGGCTTATCTAACTACAGCTCTTGCAGGAGGGATTATTTATATTGCTATCTTAAGGGGAGACTTTCTTAAGCCAGGGCGTATTAAAAGATTAATAATTGATACTTCTATTTTAATAGCGATTTCTATATTCTTATTAGTAATTGCAGCATTAATAGAAATCTATATTTCTCCTTTTATTTAAGGGCTGTATACTATAGAACCTGTTGGTTGATTGACTCCTCCGACAAGAGGAATTGCATAATATTTTCTTCTTTCATCAGCA
>Ga0315537_1003014_pt1 | contig 12647 bp, 12 predicted proteins | sample SalMarSW160270MG_FD_203091 | JGI IMG/M metagenome (GOLD analysis project Ga0315537, IMG submission 203091) | Salt marsh sediment microbial communities from the Plum Island Ecosystem LTER, Massachusetts, United States - Salt Marsh Sediment SW1602-70 ... | reverse complement strand
TCAGTTTATTTATAACTTGTTGTTTTTATATGAAATTTGACTTTCCGTGTGTCAGGTAAAATACTATAACAATGTTAAGTGGTTAGGTATACTCACAACATAAATTCTCTTATCAAAGGATTGTGCACGGTTGTGATCTGTGAAATCTGACTTAAGTAAAATTGTGCTCTTTGTGTTTTTCAGCAATAGCGACAGCCAAATCATCCAGCGCCTTAAGATCCTTCTCTGAAGGCACACCTTTGCAAAGAACCGGGTCTATGACTTCTACGTTGAGATTTGGGATCGTTCCCGCAAGTATTTCTACGGTCTTTCCTCCCCATCCATAGGAGCCGATAATGGAAATGAATTTTGTTTTGGGACGCAGGGCGTTTGCCAAAAAAGCACTGTACGCGGCGTAAGGATGGGGTCCTGCAAGGACTGTGGGCGTTCCGACGACGAGTGTCGCCGCGTCAACCAATGCCATGGCCAGTTTCCCGATGTCGGCGACGGCCAAATTGAACAGCTCTACTGTTACCCCCTTTTCCACAAGTGAAGAAACAAAATACTCGACCATTCGCTTGGTGCTTTCATGCATAGACACATATGGCAGTACAACGACATTACGGCAGGGGCCGAGTATCCAGTCCCGATAGGCATCCATAATCAATGCCGGATCCCGATATATTTGCCCGTGGCTGGGAGCGATCATCCGAATTTCGTAAGAATTTAGTTTTTCCAGGTTCTTTTTGATCACGTTTCTAAAGGGCATCATAATCTCGGCAAAGTAGCGCTTGGCCGCCTCATAGACGCGTCCTTCATCTGTCACGTAAAGATCGGTGGTTGCAATGTGAGAGCCGAAAAAATCACAACTAAAAAGGATCCCGTCTTCTTCCAGATAGGCCACCATGGTCTCAGGCCAGTGAACCCAGGGCGTATGAATAAATGTCAATGTCCTGTCCCCGAGAGAAAGGGTTTCACCATCCTCGACGGAGGTAAAGGATGCTTCAGATATCTGTAAAAGATCCATAAGCATTCCTTTTGCTTTGGGTGTTGTTATCAGCTTGGCATTGGGGTATTTTTCAAGAACCTGCGGAATCGTTCCGGAGTGGTCCTGCTCTGCATGGAGTGAGATCACGTAATCGATTTGAGAAACATCTTTAAGTTGTTCTAAAAGTTCATTGGCCATGGGGGGATCAACCGTGTCAAGCAAGGCAGTTTTCTCGCTTCCACGCACCAGATAAGCATTGTAGGTCGTGCCGTCGGGAAGTGGGATCAATGAGTCAAAAAGACGCCTGTCCCAATCTACGGCCCCCATCCAAAAAACACCCTCTTTTATTTTTCTTGCTTTCATACATCCTCCTTTATTTTTTTAAAAGTGGGATGAAACTTATTCGCCACGAATCATAACCAGAAGCATCTTAAATTTTTCTTCTGCACTAAGCGAGTGAGGAACGTTAGCTGGCATGATCAGCATTTCTCCCGAATTAACCTTTTGAGTCTTTTCCCCGATAGTGATTCTGGCCCGCCCGTCCAAAATATATACCACAGCATCAAAAGGAGCTGTGTGTTCACTCAACCCCTGGCCTGAATCAAACGCAAAGAGAGTAATATTGCCGACATCTTTTTTCAGCAATGTCTTACTTACCACAGAGCCATCAGCATAATTTACATGTTTTTCCAGATTGAAAGGCATGCCTTTCCGTGTTCCGGTTTTATTGTTCATGACCGCCTCCTTTTTTGACATGAAATACGTTTACTGAATAGTCGTTTGATTCCAAATGGTTAAGCCCATTTTTTTGCCCGGATTAAAGTAAAATGCTTATTCCAATCTATTATATCCTAATCTCACACCTTTAAATTTTACGACCACACTTCAAGGCGGTGACCTTCAGGATCAAAAATATAAAATGCTCGCACCCCCCATACGCGTTTAATTTTGCTTGTTTTTATCCCAAGCCCATTTAAGCGCAAATGAGTTGATTCAACATCTTCAATCTGCCATGATAGCGTTATCCCGCCGCCATTTGTACTTTTTATTGATGCACAATCTGCATTGGCGATACTTAAATATGTGTTGTCCATCAGGCGGAACTCCACAAACCATTTCGTTTCATAATGGATTGGAAAGCCGAGTATATCACGGTAGAAGCTGACCGTATTTTTCCAGTTTCTACAATACAGAATCGTGTTGACTCGTTTAATTGTTTGCGCAAACATCCCTTCTCCTCGAAGTGTTTTTATAGCCACCATTTTTCACTAAATTTAGACGTTATGAGAATGCTGCAAAATTCAGATACAGTGCTAATTGTGGGCGTTGCCTCTTTTCAAGACTAAGTAATTCAACAGCTGATCCATAATTTTATTGGGTTCTAAAAAACCTGGTCCTCAGGGCCAGGTCATAGATCAATGGCTCTGCCCGTATAAATCAACCGGAGTAATGGAGTACTGGAGTGTTGATTTAAAAAAAAGAGCTTTAAACTTTCAGATTTTCTCCAGGGATCTGTTTTCTGAGAGCGATGAAAAAAGGGGTTTCTTCCATTACTCCACCACTCCAATACTCCAGTACTCCGTAAATCGTTAAATGCCGTCAAACTAAATCCCCTCTGGGGATAATCAAAGCCGGGCCCTCTGGACCCGGATCTTTACTTGAGCTTTTAATCAGCTGATAACCTTTTTTCATGGTTGCTTTCCATTTAACTATATATGTATCGAACATTAGATATTGATTCGCTGCGAAAGAATTACAACATAAATTAGTTCGTATAATGATAGAAAATTTAAAATAGGTTACGGCGCTGCTTTCTTTATGGTAGGTATTTTTAATGGATTTTCGTAAAGTGTGTCGCTCGATTTTGCTGTTCCCCGTTCCTTTGGCTTTGACCGGAAAAACTCCTTGCCAAGCTGCATTCTGCAGGTTTACAAAATTTCAATAGACCTGTTGATAGACTTTGATGATCACGCTTCAAATGAAAGTTAAGCCAGGACGGGGTATGGTTAAGTTCCCACATCCTTGGCGGTACACATCCGGCAATCATCTGTTGACTTTCTCCTGAAAATGCCCACCGCCGGTAAGCTCTGACCCAAACACATTGTCGTTCAGGGAAAATTTCGCAGCGACCGTCTCTGCTGCCGCCGCAGGCCCCGTTTCGTGTATGCTTCGGACATTGAGATTCCGGACAAAGAAAGGCCACATGTTGAATTCCGCAATCTCCGCATTGCTCACACCCCAGTAAAAGCTTTTTTATAGAACTCTCAAACTGGTGGATCATTTGTTTGGCACCCGGACGACCATCGACCCAGCCACATAACTTGCCGAAAAATGGAGCGGCTTTGGATTCAAAAGAAAATAATGCCCCATGCAAGGACTTAAGTATTTGAAAATGTATCTTTTCGCTAACTCCCAAAGGCGGCGGTTTTTTCCCGAACTCCGGCACCGTCAAATCACAGATGCCATCCTTTGGAAAGGCGTAAAACCCTCCGCAAACCGGAAAGTCGAACTCGATCAGAAATTCTTTCCAGCCAGGTCCAATTTCCTGCATACGATTCAGAATACGACCCGCAATGTCAAAATCATGATGGATACCGCCGATGTGCATCCCTCGATAGCCGAGTCCTTTGAGTATGCCGCCCAGCTTCGCCGTCCGTTCAACAGCCGTGTTACGTCCCTGCTTGGGATTACTCCATTCAACTTCAACCTGTTTCAGCAGCTTATCGGAAACGACTGCGCCCGGCACGGCTCCCTGATTCATGATCCTTGCGGCTCTGGGAGTCAGAACATAAGTGGATCCGATCACGGGAATGTCTATTCCGGCCAATTGTAACATGCTGATTAATTCGGCAAATTTGTATGCGTCGTATCCCAATTGAGTGATTACAAATTGTCCACCGGCGGAAATTTTCCGGCAAAGCTTGGCGTACTGGGCAAAGCATTCGGCTTCGGTGTATTTGAACGGTGAAACCGCGCATCCCGAAAAAAATCCGTCAGGATCACCGGATTCATTCATTCGTTCACTGAGCTGCTTCAACATCATGAGCAAATTCACAGAATCCAGATCGAATACCGGCGCCCCTTGACCGCCGAACCCCTTACCGGTGTAATCTCCGGTTAGAGCCAGTAGATTTTTCATACCCATCATGGCAAGCTGTAACGCCCGGCTTTCCATACCGACTCGATTCAGGTCTCGACAGGTAAAGTGCACAATTACGTCCATTCCCACTTTAAAAATTTCGTACTCCATAACATCCGGACTCAGTGAGGGGTTTCCTCCGGGATTATCTGTTATTGAAACTGCTGAGATTCGTCCGTCGGAAAACGAATCTTTTGCAATTCCCATAACCGTGTCAACGGATCTGCCCACCGATTCTTTTCCGGGAACCAGCTCAAGAGTGATGATAAAATCGTCTGTATTTAGAAGGTCGGTCTGAAATACACGCAGCATAAAAACCTTCCCATGTGTCTAAGTTAGGGGCTTCGCCCCAATTGGAATGTTGGAATGCTGGAATAATGGGTTCTGGGCCTCCGGCGCGGAGAGAAAATGCAATATTGGGTTAATGGTAAAATTTGTGTGGACGATAAAATAAAAAATGGCTAATATCCTTTTAAAAACCAACCCTCCAGTATTCCACCATTCCATATTCGAGGCAAGCATTCAAGCCTCAAAAATTATCCTATATTTTCATTAAGTTGTAGAAATTCCAAGACGTTAAATTATGATCGGTTTTGGTGATCGGCTTTTGTGAACAAAAGCCGATCACCATTGGATGCTGTTTCATTTACCCCAATATGGCTTTGAGATCCTCCTCAGGTGTCTTGATGGGCATGATATTAAATTTTTCCACCAGTACGTTGAGAACGTTGGGGGAAACAAAGGCGGGCAGGCTGGGTCCCAGCCGGATGTTTTTCACGCCGAGAAAAAGCAGCGTTAGTAAAATGGCGCATGCTTTTTGTTCATACCAGGACAAAATCATGGAAAGCGGCAAATCGTTCACACCGCAATTGAACGCATTGGCGAGGGCCACCGCAATCTGAATCGCCGAATACGCATCGTTGCACTGCCCGATATCCAGCAATCTGGGAATTCCGCCGATGTCTCCCAGGTCTTTGTCGAAAAACCGGAATTTGCCGCAGGCCAAGGTTAACACCACACAGTCATCCGGCACCTGCTCAACAAACCGGGTATAATAATCTCGTCCGGGTTTGGCGCCGTCACATCCGCCCACCAGGAAAAAATGACGAATGGCTTTGTTTTTCACGGCTTCGATAATTTTGTCGGCCACACCCATCACCGCATTATGACCGAAACCAACCATTACCTTTTTACCGTTTTGATCTTCCGAAAAACCGGGAAGCTTTAGTGCTTTTTCAATGACCGGGGTGAAATTTTTGTCAGCAATATGCCGCACCCCGGGCCAGCCCACAAGACCGGTGGTAAAAATATGGTCTTTATAAGAATCCCTTGGTTTTTGGATACAGTTTGTGGTCATAAGAATGGCGCCTGGAAATTTATCAAACTCTTTGGCCTGATTCTGCCAGGCAGTACCGTAATGCCCGTAAAAATGCGGATACTTCTTAAGTTCCGGATAACCGTGACAGGGCAGCATCTCCCCATGGGTATATACATATATCCCTTTGTCCTTACTTTGCTTGAGAATCTCCTCAATATCCTTTAGATCATGGCCGGAAACCAGAATCGCCTTTCCCTTTTTGGCGCCCAGCGGCACCGGTGTGGGTACTGGATGACCATATACACCGGTATTGGCTGCATCCAGCAGCTCCATGGCCTTGAAATTAATTTCACCGCATTTCATCACAAATCCGATGTAATCCTCTACGGAAAGGCCTTTATCCAGCGCGGCTGCCATTGCCTCATGCACGAAAGCATAGACCGTATCATCTTCCCGGCCCAAAATGGCCGCGTGGTCCGCATAAGCAGCCAAACCTTTGAGCCCGTAGATAAGCAGCTCTCTTAGAGATAGAATATCTTGATCCATTGCCGGATCTGACTTGACCCCGACCTGTTCGCCCTGGTTTACCAGCGCTTCTTTAGTTGCCTCCGGGATAAAGGTTGCAGGGCCTTGTGCAAAATCCACCGTACCTCCGGCTGCCGTGACTTTTTCCTTAAGGTCGTCACGCAGCCTCACCGTCTCATTGATCAGCCGGACAAAGCGATTGGAATCAAAATCAACATTGGTTAAGGTTGAAAAAATAGCTTCACAAGTAAAATGGTCGAGCTTGTTATCATTGATGCCAACTTTTCGGCCTTCCACCGCAACCTGAGACAGCCCTTTAACCGCATAGATCAACAAATCCTGCAACGCCGCCACATCCGGCTGTTTGCCGCACACACCGATTTTGGTGCAGCCTTCTCCTTTTGATGTCTGTTCACACTGAAAACAAAACATAAATTACCTCCTTTCAAGGTTTTTCATCTGAAAATCTTTAACTTTAATCGGAAAATAACAGACTAAAAATGAAAATACCTTGATTTAAGTCAAAAATAACAAAAAAAATATTTGGTTGAGCGAAATCTTGAATCCGCTTAGGAAGAGTTTTATAACTACAAAAGTCCGCCCCAAATGATTTGAGGCGGAACTCCTCTGATAATTAAAAAGTAGTTTATTGGTCTGCAGGGAATACTTCTTTTGGTTTGGAGGTATTTCCGGTGGCATTGGGATAGTCTGTTGCCTGATATGCTTTTTTATTATGCTTGATCAGATCCCGAGCCTCTTCCATATAATTATTATACCGTTTCTTGCATTCATAGAAACCGTGCCACCAGGCATAGTCCGGCGCCATCATGGCCGTACCCATACGGGCTCTCCTTCCTTCATGATGCCAGAGTTCATAGTATTCGACTTCCAGTCTTTCATCGAAAAATCTGGTTTTGTCCAGCAGGCCGTTATCGTATAGCTGATTCAACATTTTTTCGGCAGGTTTAAAATAAACATCATTATACTCTGAGACGACCTTATCAAGCTTGACATAATGATCGTTTACCCAGGTTTTCCCATGACATTGGGTGCAGACCACCTTCATCTTATCGCGCTCCGTCTGCCAGTCGGTCTTGGCCGGAAACGGCTTGAAGTCAGAAGGCCGGATGGTCAGCGGTGCCTGGATCTCCCAGGATAAACGCTCCGTAACATCGTGGGTGGTTAAGGTTGTCCCCGCTCCGGACATATGACAGGACGCACACGTGGGACCCCGAAAATCCACGCCCGGCGACCAGGTGCCGGGTGCGGCGGTCCAATTGTAATCGTCACCATGGGCGGTGTAGATATCGCCGTGCTTTGACTCCATGTAAATTTCGATCTGCGGATGGTCCGGACCCAGGTGGCATTGACCGCACGCTTCGGGCTTCCTGGCTTCCATGACCGAAAACATATGACGGGTGTGGCAACTGGTGCAGCTTCCCTTGCTGCCATCCAGATTGATTCGACCCACTCCGACGTTGGGCCATGTCTCAGGGTCAAGGGTGTTCTCCTTCATTCTCAGTACCGTACCATGACAATGGAAGCAGCCGGAGGCTCTCTCGACATCGCTATTCATTCCCTTATTCAGCCAGGGGTCGATTTTCCATATGATTTCAATTGTATTGGCATGTTTACTTTGACTGTATTGCTTGGCTTCATCAGGATGACACCGGGAGCAATCTTTGGGCGTGACAACGGCAGCAACCGGAATCTTATATTCACGGGTTCCGTAAGGTTGGTCGGATCGTTGGTACTGCTTGTAATGCTCCTGACTTACATCAGGATCAAATGCTTCGGCTTTATGGCAGTCATAGCAGGTGATGTTGGCGCTGGCATGACGACTATGAGCCCAGTCGGCAAAAAGTCCGGGATGCTCTCGCTTGTGACACTCGATGCAGGCGACGGCCTCTTTGGGCATACTGCGCTCAATTCGAAATTCTTTCTCTTTTATAACATTCTGGGCGATTCCGACAGCAGCCAATGCCCCGATGATTATCAAAACCATCGGTAAGGTCCAAAACCATGGTTTTTGAATCATTGGCTCTCCTCCTTTCTCTTAACTGTTACCGTTTTTATAACCCTACCCCTCTGTAACTGATTTCATATTGTTTATAAGCATACTGTTCTCTGGCAGTATGCACCAGATCCCTGTGACAATTCACGCATCTTTTTTCATAACCCGGTCTTGCAAAAATCACTGACCGGTGCGCCAGCATTGCTCCTCTTTTGTCGGGCATGTAAAGAATGTTACGATGACATTTTTGACACTGGTCGTTCTTAAAAGAAGCATATGTCTTTTGGCGCTGAAGTTCGTGGTCGTACCGGGTCATGTCTTGTGCGAAATGAACAAAAATATCTTTTATTCCATGAGCGGTTTTCGCATAAAAAAATTCGAAGGTGTCGTGGGGAGCCGGTAGATGGCAGTCCATGCAATCCGCAACAAATCCCTGTTCATTGTTTACATGAGTTGACGTCTTCCAGGTATTGTAAGCGAACTCGATTTCGTGACAGGTTGCGCAGAATTGCGGTGTCGAGGTCCGCACCATTGTGTAATAACCGAGACTGAACAGAGGAAATGCGATGATAATTCCAACAATAATAAGTAGTCCGCTATATATGGATTTCTTCATCACTTATCCTTGGTTTAAATTTTTGAGTTGATGGTGGAAAGAATAGGATGAAAAATCGAAGCGTACGCGTAATCGGAATAAAAATAAATATTTCATAAAATTATCGTCGTGTCAACAAAATGAATAGAACTTAGGGGCTTCGCCCCAATTTGGAGTAATGGAATAATGGGTTTAGAGGAGTTTTTTACAATTAAAATGGTTTATTTCCGCCCTTATCCCCAATATTCCAGCATTCCAGTATTCCATTCTGATGGCACAAAGGGGTTGCCATTAAAAGACTATTGATTTTATATAGTTGTAGAAATTCCGAAACGTTCAATTAGGAGGATTATGGAAAGAACTGTGATTGTTGTCAAAGCTTGAACCGTGAATAATATTATTTTTAAGTTGAAATTCAATGTGTTAGTGTTGATATCAAAGCTTGATTTGTGAGGATAGAATCCATAGAATGCCTAATAATCCGTGTTTATAAACGGAATGGAGATCTGGCAATAGGGGCATCTTGATATATTAGAAAAAACGGCTAAAATTTACGTCAAACAAGAGAACGATAAACAATACCGTAAAGGGCTGTCATCATTTCCCGCAAATCGGGGATGCGACTCATATCGCTTTTGTTATATGCAAAGTGTGTAACGGATAGACATCCGGTAAGATTTAATTCGTGGAGGTAAATATGATACCGAGAATTTTTGTCAACTGTAAAAATTTTAATAACACATGTTCAAAGATTAAGGATATTCGATCAAAAATAAACGAGTTACTTGATTTATTAGGACAAAAAGGCGGACTATCTTGGGATGAAAAGCTCTACGCTTTAAAGCAAAAAGACTATCATAAAGCGCTTGAAAAATATTGCGATGATTGTGATAATTTTTCTCCTGTTACAGAATTGAGTTAACAGCGTATGAATGGTGTTAAATTTGGACGGCCCACTGGAATCATGACGATACGGCGGGACGAATGGAAAGGGATCCTCCCGGAGGACGTGAGGTTGCTGGCCGAGGAATTAGCTGTTTCATCTCCTGATCCGTCTCAAATCGTTCCTCTGACGTATATCCTTTTCAGTCGTTGTATGAACTTTTTGGAAAGTTCGGATGAAATCCTGTGTTCAAAAACATCCCCTTCCGGGGTTATCCCCCTTATGTTTCCATCTTTTAAAAACATCTGAAGAAGCTTTATTCCGGTTTCCATCCGCTCATCCGGATTCCCAACCCGGCCGTTATTCATTGAGGGGTCGAAAATGTTGACACCTTTGTCTTTCAGCCGCTTTATAAAATTAAGGATTCTTCCCAGCCTGAGAAGGGTAACGGATTCTATCCTGGTGGTGGTGTGCGATAAAGGCAAAGCGCTGGAGCGCATGAGAGAAAATGTATTGGGAAGTATATTAAGTCGCGAACATAATTCAAAGTCCTTGCTGCCGGGAGCCGGATAGAAAACGGATACGGCGGAAAGCACTCTTTTTTGGGCGAGAAAAATCAGGTCTGACAGGGAATCCTCTGCGCTTTGGAATGGGGCCCCGACAATCACATACCCAACGGCGTTAAGACGGTATTTTTCTGCAAGAACCAGCACGTTGTCAAAAGCTTCCCGAACATCAGGTCTGTTAAACCGCCTGAGCTGTGCCTGGGATGTCGAGCCCAATGATAAGTTCAGGGTCTTGAAACCGGCTGCTTGCATGGAACACACCAACGCCTCATCCAGGGCAGTTGGAAGAAGTCCGTTCATGGCTCTGAGTTCCAGTCCGAACCTGTGGAAACGGTGTTTTATTTCATCCAGAAGGTGAAGGAACCATTTTTTGTCCAGAGAAAGATTTTCATCTTCAAATTCGATAAAGCCGGCGTTAAATCGGGTTACGGCCATTTCGATTTCTTTTACTACGGATGTTACGCTTCTTCGCCGGTAGGGGACATGGGATGATGCACCCACGGCACAGTATGTGCAGTTCATGGGGCATCCCCGGCTGGCGGTGATCAGGGCACTTCCTTTGGCGCCCCGTTTGTAAAAATGTTGCTTTATCAGATGGGTCGCAGGCAAAGGAAAATGATCCGGAGCAATCATTGTGGCGGGGTCATTGAGTTGAAGGGTTCCGTCGTCCTTGCGAAAAACAATCCCGGGTGTTGAAGCATAATCGGTTCCTGTTTTGAGTGCCCTGGCAAGTCGCGGCATGGATACCTCGCCTTCCCCCCGTAAAACAAAATCAACCGCTTTATTCTCCATAACACTGATGGGCAGGGAACTGGGATGGTGACCGCCCAGTACGATTTGGCATTCAGGATGAAATTTCTTGACGGACGCCACGACGCTCAAAGCAACGTCAACGTAGGGCGTAAACAGGGCGGAAATTCCAACCAGAAACGCCCCGGAATCCTTGGCAATTTTGCCGATATATTCGAAACTATACCCAAAATGTCGATAATGATGAAACAGCCCAAAAGGAGATCGATCCGGCTTTAGGTAATATTCTCGGAGATAATTCATTTCCTTGGGAAAATCGATGATTCGGGATTTGGAAGTGGCAAGCCCGTCAAAGATTTCCACTGAGAACCCCTCTTCAAGGAGAACGGAAGCAATACATGCAAGCCCGTAGGGAATGGTTCTTTTTGATGTAAGATAAAAATCCCTCACCGGCGGCTGTATGAGAAGAATGTCGGTCATTGTTGCTTACCCCGAAAATTTTCGGCCGCTCTGGAGGCTGTTCGGATGTCACCTGGATCGGTCGTATTCAAGTGAATTTCGATGAAGAGGGCCCAGCGCCATTTTTTTCCCAAAAGGCGAGATGAACCTTGACATCGTCCGGATGCAATGTCAACTCAATGTAAGATTTTATTTCCTCACGGGAAAAGCGTCGGGTGTCAAAGGTTCCGACGGTGTTTATCCGGAAGGGAGCATCAACTATATGGTGGATCAGAAACTGCAGGAACTTGCCGAAGGACTTAAACAGTTTGCAGGAGAGGAAGCAAAAGAAGAAAAAAGGAGTTCCAAAAAAACCTGAAATCAACGGGAAGTTGAAATTAAATATCTTTTAATAGCTCCTGGTTTGTGCCATCAAAATGGAAGAATGGAGTGTTGGGAGTAAGGGCGGAAATAAACCATTTTAATTGTAAAAAACTCCTTTCCTTCAACTTGGTTCAGGACAAGCTCACCCATCATTCCAATTGTGACCTGCCCGCTCGTGCCTTTCAATGGCAGGCGGGGCGAAGAGAACTAACTTGTTGTTACTTAAGCATAGTGGCACAATGTGCCGCACCGAGAAGGGCTGCTTTATCGTTTAGAATGACGTTAACGGGTATATTCTCAAGCAACTCCTTAAACCTTCCTTTATTTGTGAATGCTGCCATAAAAATATCTTCTTTTAATTTGGATAAAATTTTCGGGGGAATCCCGCCTCCCAGATAAACCCCGCCGGTGGTCATACCGGTTAAGGCTAAATTGCCCGCAACGGCGCCGAAGATGGAGACAAACATATTCAGTGCTTTTACACATCCAACATCTTTATTCGCCAAAGCGGCTTCAGTGATGGCCTTGGCCGGGTCCGGTTCTTTTAGCTTTTGCCTTAACCCGTCCGGTTCGTTTAAACGATCTGAGTCTTTCAACCACCTATAAATATTCACCAATCCGGATCCGGAAACCACTCTTTCAATGCTCACATGGCCATAACGCCCATGTAGATACCGCCACAGCTCATCCTCTGCTTCGCTATTAGGCGCAAAATCAGCATGACCGCCCTCTGAAGGTATTGGCAAGTATCGATCGCTCTGATAAATCAGCATGGCTATCCCAAGACCCGTTCCCGGAGCAATCAGGGCAAGATCCCGGCCTGTTACAGGCTCTGCCGGATTTAAAGGAAAGAATTCATCGCTGTTCAATAGCGGGATGGCTATAGCCGTAGCGGTTACATCGTTGACAAGTCTGACATGATTAAAGTTAAACTGCTCCCGGATCCGAGATTCAGACACATTCCAGGGCAGATTGGTGGGTTTAGACGCGCCGTTTATCACAGGACCTGCAATTCCAAAGCATGCATGGGTAACAGATGCCGGATGGATTTCAAGAAATTGCCGGATA
>Ga0315537_1003011_pt1 | contig 12651 bp, 10 predicted proteins | sample SalMarSW160270MG_FD_203091 | JGI IMG/M metagenome (GOLD analysis project Ga0315537, IMG submission 203091) | Salt marsh sediment microbial communities from the Plum Island Ecosystem LTER, Massachusetts, United States - Salt Marsh Sediment SW1602-70 ... | reverse complement strand
CAAGAACATTTTCAACGCTTCTTTCTCTGTAAAGCTTAGTAAAAGCAGCACAGGAGCAATACCTGCATCTGTAAGGGCAGCCCCTAGACGTTAGTATGGTTGTGAACTTCCCGAAAGTCAGTCTTATATTATTCCAGTGATGACTGTATTCGTTCTTGCTTACAAGCCCTCGATCAGGAAAAGGCAGCGCATCAAGCTCTTTTATAACCTCTGGCTCATTGTTTACAAACTTCCTGTCAAAATAAGCAAGGCCTTTTATTTTCTTCTTGCTCTTCTTGCTTCGCTTTGACAGGCATTCTATAAGCTCCAAGAAAGACCTCTCGCCCTCGCCCTTTATGACATAGTCAACGAATTTGTAGCTGCTGAGAATCTTCTCTGCATTGAAAGTTGCCTGATAACCGCCCAAAACAATCTTTGCATTGGGAAGTGCCTCTTTTATCTTTTTTGTTGCAGACATCGCGTCTATGAACGTATGAGCAGTGGAGTTCATGCCTACTACATCAGGAGCTTCTTTTTTTACTGCACTCACGAGTTCAGCTTCAGTCATGTTGCAGGAGAACGCATCTATCACACGTGCGTCATAGTTCTCTGCCTTCAGACAAGCCGCTATGTACAACAGCCCTATAGGCGGCCACCTCTCTGTTGATGTGCTTGGCGGTGTGCAGAGAACTATTTTCATTCTAACAATACCTCATAACCACGTGATATACATTATCAATAGAAAAATGCAAAGATATAAAAGTATAAGCAATTGATAATAAGAGTGATACACGAGGCGTTAAAATGAAATGTACATCATGTCATAAGAATCTTATATCAGAGGATAATTTCACGAAATTTCTCTGCCCTGCCTGCTCTAAAGTAGAGGTAATAAGGTGCGATCACTGCAGGAAAAAGAGCAATATCTACAAATGCAGCTGCGGGTTTGAGGGGCCGTGAGTGGTTTTTATGGGTACTGTCGCTGTTACTCTTAATGTCATGCCTGATTCCCCTGAGGCTGACCTAGAGAAAATAAAGTCAGAAATAAGCTCTCTGATCAAAGACGCTGAGATAAAAGGAATAGAAGAAAAGCCTGTTGCCTTTGGTTTGAAGCGGCTTGAGGTACTATTAATGATGCCAGACAGCAAAGGCACGTCTGACATAGAAGAGGCAATCTCTAAGATAGAAGGTGTTGCTTCTGTAGAAGCAGGCGATATTACTCTTCTCTAGCGCGCCTGTAGAAATCATCTTCTAGTTTTCTTCCTGTTTGTTTTTCCCATTCCTGGATCGATACGCCTTGTGATTTCTGGTTCTCATCCCTGTACCACTGGGGGATTACGTTGAAGGCGCAGAACGGGATTATCCTGCCGTCTGTCATTGCATAATGAATGCAGCAGCGCTTGACACGCTCAATATCATAATTGTAGAGATCCTGGAAATGCATCATGCCTATGAACAGGGATTTGTAGTGGATCTTAAGCAGGGAATCATACTTGCCCCTGCCTGATATCATGCTGTATAACAACTTGGCTATGTTGAGTCCGCTCGGTTGCTTGCTCTTGTCAACGAACTTGCCTATATTGGCCAGCAGCTTGAGCGAAGCTATGTATCTGTTCTTGCCGCTTTCTATTTCTACTGCTTTTTCATCTAAGTAGTTCAACAGGCCTTCGACATCTACAAATCTTGTGATTGGTACAAACCTGTCCTTGTCAATGAAAAGATAGGTTGCCATGCCGCAGGCAAAATGCGAAGAGAGCTCATACTTCGGCTTATTGGTTATTGCCTCTATTAATCTTGTTATAGGAGCAACTGTCGGAACAGGGTAGAAATCCTCCTCACCCATCATGCCGTCTGTCTGTTCCTCCAGTTTTTTTATGACATCAGGTATGGTTATTCGCATATTCTGCCGTTCTGCATTTGTTATCCTGCCCACAAGTGAGACCGGCTGGAAGTTGATACCGCTTACAACATCTATATTCTTTGCACCGAACCTTACAATATCACCAAGCTCATGATCATTTCTGCCCTTTATGATTGTTGGAACAAGAACTGATCTTAGACCAACCTTCCTGCAGTTGTCAAAGATTTTAGGCACCTCCCAATGGTTTTTTGGATTGGTCTCTCCTGTCATGCCATCAAAGCTCAGGTATAACGTATTTACTCCTGCTTCCCTTATTTTTTTGCACAGCTCTTGGTTTTCTGAAAGCCTTATGCCGTTTGTATTCAGCTGCACGTGATCAAAGCCCTCCTCCTTTGCCATCTTTATTATATCGATTAGATCACTCCTAAGGCAGGGCTCACCCCCTGTAAGCTGTATAGCGTTGCAGGGAACAGGCCTCTCGTTTCTCAGAGTCTTCATCATCTCCCTTATCTGCTCCCGTGTGGGCTCATATACATAACCCATCCTGCCTGCGTAAAAGAAACAGTACCAGCAGCTCAGATCGCAGCGGTTCGTTAATACAATATTAGCCAGTGCAGTATGGCTCTTGTGCTCTTTGCACAGGCCGCAATCTGCAGGGCAGGATATTTTATCTTTTTTTATGCTCGGATTCTCTACGCCTCTGCCATCCTTTGCAAATTTTTTTGCTTTTTTGTACATATCATAAGAGCCCCAGTAGAGCTCTTCAAAAGAACCGTGCTTAGGGCATTCTTTTCTTATGAAGACCTTGCCATCCCGCTCAAATATTTCAGCATCTATTGTAATCAGGCATTCAGGACAAAGAGATTTTGTTTTTTCTATTAGCTGCATGCTATCATTTAATACTTTTTAAATCTTCTAAAACTTATAAAGCTTATTGTTATAAATTAACCATGGAAGCAGATGATAAGATAACCTCCATGTTTACTTCTGTAGTAAAGTCAATGGGCTACAGCGAGGTCCACGGCAGAGTTATTTCAATACTCTTCGTGGCTGACAAGGAGCTCTCTCTGCACGATCTTGCCAAGAGAACAGGCTACTCTATACCTTCGATATCAATATCCCTGGATCTTCTGGAGCTGATAGGAATAATCAAGAAAAAGAAGAGGGTTGGTGACAGAAAGCTCTATGTGAAGTTAAATGGGGACCTGCTTGAGGGCCTGAGAAGGGCACTGCTTCTGAAAGTGCAGAAAGAACTGATAATTACGCTGAACGAGCTGGAAAACTGTAAAGGCAAGAGCAAGGGAGTAAAGAAACTAGAAAAGGAGATAAAACGGCTTGAGAACTACATAAACAGCCTGGCAGCAGTGAAAATACCAGAAAAGGTCTGATTTTTTCTAGCATTATCTTTAAGTTCAATCCTGGAAAATATCTATTATTGGAGGATAAAATGCTTAGGTGCATTGCCTTTTTGTTAGTCATTACATTGTTTTTCATAGTCCTTATACCCGTTTCATTGGCTATAGAGAACCTTACAATAATGCCTGTAAAGGCCTATACCATAAACGACCTTTCCTGTAGATTTGTTGTGACAGGTTCCAATTCTAGTTATGGAGCAAATGTCAGCTGGTACGTCACAACAAACGGGTCCTGGAGTTTCAACAGCCAGGATAACCTGTCCTGCAGCAACAACACCCTATGCTCCTCAGTGATGCCTTACTCAGGCACAGTGAAAGGTCAAACATGGAACTGTTCGATAATTGCCTACAACACAACGCAGGAATACAACTCAACAACAAGAGCGATAAGCAACTCGCCTCCTGATTTTGATCCTACTGCCACGTACTTTGACGTCAATGAGAGCCAGTTCTTCAGCAGGATGTTCTCTGCAAGCGATTATGATAGCGACGGCCTGACTTATTTCATAAACAGCGGCGATATAAACAAGACAGGGTCGTTTTCCTGCTTCGGTGGCTCTGCAGGCACTGGGACAGCCACCTTTAATATTGATTCATCAGGCAACCTTACGATAAACGCAAGCAGGGACGAAGTCGGAAACTACAGCGTGGGCATAAGCGTGCAGGACAATGATACAAGCCCGATAACAACAACGCTCTTCGTGAACTTTTCCATAAACTGCCTTTATATCCAGCCAACACTATAAACAACCAGACAGTGGAGTTCAACGAATCCTTTTCCCTGCAGGTTAACTATGAACTAAATGATGCAGACAACCTTACGTTCCAGGATAATGCAACGTTCTTTAACATAAGCTCTTCAGGCCTGATAAGCTTTACAACCGAGAGCATAGAAGATATAGGCGAACACATTGTAAACATCTCGATGAACGATGGCGAAGACGAGCACGACCCAGGCAATTATTCATATTCCAGGATCGTGTACTTTACAATAGTCAAGCCGCCTGTAATAAACTGGACAAACGTAACTGTTACAGACAAGACAACAGGCAATGAAACCTCGATAAATACCACAGACATAAACCTAGCTGAGAGCACGATGTCAGTTCTTTTTAACGCCTCTGCTTATGACGACCCTGACAACGAAAACCTGACAGGCTACGGAAGTATCTCTTACGCATGGAAGCTTAACGGAACAATCATGTCCAACAACCAGTCCTGGCTTTTTGAGCCGAGCTATGGCATCGGGGGATCTTACATAGTTTTACTCGAGGTCAACAGCTCCTACAACATAAGCGCCTCGAGTTCATGGAATATGACTGTAAATAAGACATACAGGTACCCTCTTTTCAAACCTTACCTGAGGCCGAAGCTTAATATAAGCTATGACAACCAGACATTGACTCTGCAGGCAAGTAATGATACCTACATCTACGATGAGACTAATTACGGAAGCAACGAGTTGCTTGTTGTCGACAATAACACCAATTCTATGATTCGCTTTGATTTATCATCAGTGCCAGGCAGCATAAACATAACAGAGGCGGTATTGTTCTTGTACCTGCTGGGTGGGGAAAATACAACAGCAAATGTAAGTGTATACAGACTAACCTCCGGCTGGGAAGAAAATGAAACCACCTGGGCAAACAGGTCTCAGAATACGACATGGACCACCAGCGGTGGTGATTATGACAATGGCACTGCCTACACAGGCACAGTTAACGCTGTACACAGCTGGTATAACTGGACTGTGACAGAGCTTGTAAGGGCGTGGTACAACGGAACATATAATAACAGCGGCATGATACTTACAGGTTCTGTTCAGAAGGAATTCGCATCTTTTGATTACAAGGAACCCATACCAGATATAACATTGCCAGAGAACGTTGACAACCAGACCGACATATACCTAGATCAATACTTTTTAGATCTGGATAACGAGGGGCTTACATACAACTATTCAACAGACCCGACCTACCTCACTATCTCAATAACAAACACCTCCAGGGTTATATACAAGCCGCTCTATGTCGGCACCACCACTGTGGTATTCTCAGCAATGAACCCGGGAAACAAGACAGCAGATAGCAACACCGTGACAGTTGTAATAGAGCCCCTGGCAGGGCAGGACACACCGGTAATTACTACACCGTCTTATCAGACAACCACAGTAGAACACCTGAAGAAGGCATCGCTTGATATAGTAATATCGCCTATTGTTTCTGCAGATCCATCTGACGAGATAGCTGTTCCATTCAAGCTGGAGAACAGCGGAGAGGTTGTTCTAAGAACTATAGAACTCAGCCTTGTATCAGCCATACCGAACGCTTCTATCAGCCTGACAAAAACTAACATCGATCAAATGCTTGTTGACGAGGTCGTGGATATCAACCTCACCCTTTTAACAAGAAACATAGAGGCAGGCAGATACAACATAACCATAACAGCAAATGCCACAGACCCAGGCATTAAACAGTCTACAATGGTTTACATAGATATACTCGAAGTAGGAAAGGAGGTACAGAAGGAGGTGATGTTTGCAAGAGACCTTTTTGAGGAGAACCCAGAGTGTTATGAGCTGATGGATACATTAGACAGGGTACAGGACTACATAGATGAAAAGGATTATGCTAGGGCACAGAACCTGGTAAGGTCTTCGATAGAGAACTGCAAGGCTCTTATAACATACAAGGAGGCTGAAGTGCCTTTTGCACTGACCCCTGACCTCATCAGGAACATTATACTGATTATGTTATCTGCCGGAGTCTTATTCTATATAGTATTGAGGGTCAGTCATTTCAAGCTGCACGGAAAGAGTTAGCCAGGAAGGACTCTGAACCTTGTGCTCTGAAGGCCCCAGTCAGCTATGAGCAGCGCCAGTGATATTATTAGGAATGGAATGGAAAGATGTATCGGAATCTTCTGCGTGCTTGAAGTTGCAAGCCTCTGGTACACAGAGGCCAGCTCTGTGGCATTGCCTGCCCTGTAATATTTTCCGCTGGTCTGGTTTGCTATCTGCATCAGGCTTTCTTCATCAAGAGGAAGCACCTCTTCAACTGCTGTACCTATGCCTATGGCATGGACTGTTATCTGGTTCTCATTGGCATAGTCTATTGCGTCTTCCAGTGCAACACCCACATTGCTCTGGCCGTCTGTCAGTAAGATAACGACTTTCGGGTTTTCTGAGCCCTCCAGCACATTTGAAGCTGTTATTATTGCATCGCCGATTGCTGTTCCTGCTGTGGGCCTGACCTTGGTATTTTTTATCGCCTCCTTTGCCTTTTCAGCATCATCTGTCAGGGACTGTTCGATAAACGGCAGGCCTGAGAAGGAGACAACACCTATTTCTGCCTTGGATAGCAGGTCGACAAAAAGCGTGGCTGCACTCTTTGCTGCCTCCAGCCTGTTAGGCTTGTAGTCGTCTGTTAGCATTGAGCCGGATGAATCGATAGCAAGTACAACGTCAAAATCGCTCCTCTCGCCTGTATACCAAAGGATTGTGCCTGAGAGCGATAGTATCAGCAGCGCAACAGTAGTCGACCTTATGAGCAGCATAAAAGAGTTCTTTCTTAACAGCTGGCCGCCCATAACCTTTCTGACAGCCTCGAAATTGGAAAATTTCATAGCCCTTGTTCTCGAATACCTGAATCCGAGAAAATGCAGCAGGATGACTAAAGGAACAGCGAACAAAAACCAAAGGTATATCGGATCTGCGAAAGTTATCTCCATTTTCTATGCCTCCTTAGAAAGAAATTCAGGACAGGTGCCATGAAAGGCCTGTCCGTTGATAATGGTAGTACGTCAATGCCTGCTTTTGTAAAGAGTCTCTTTATCCTGTCTTCCTCTTCTTTTACATACCTTTCGTATTTCTCTCCTATGAGGTTGGGGTCTATGATAAATTCCTCACCTGAGTAGGGATCTGAGATAAGGACCTGCTGTGAGCCCTTTGGCAGTGTTCTGTCTCTCGGGTCCCTTAGCATTATCGATACCATGTCGAATTTCTTCCCTGCTATCTTGAGGTCCTTCTCGAACCCCTTCTTAAGGCCTATAAAATCAGACACAAGTATGACCAGGCTGTTTCTCGGAATAAATGATGACAGGAACCTCAGGGCACTGCCAAGGTCAAACCTCCCGCCGTAGGCTTTTGGGTCAACAATGGCTCTTGAGAAACCGATGAACTGCTTCATCCCCATCTCTGGCTTGGATTTCTTCACTAGCTTGTCTGAAAAGAGTGCAAAACCCACACTGTCGCCAGCTTCTATTATGGCGTAGCACAGGGAAACAGCAAGTTCAGCAGCGTATTCGTTTTTTAATTTTTCAGTTGACCCGAAAACCATGCTGGAGCTGACATCTACCAGGAAGAATACGTTCAGGTTTCTTTCTTCCACGAATTCTTTTATCAGGAGCTTGTTTGATCTTATGGATGCCCTCCAGTCTATAAGCCTTGCATCGTCGTTGGGCGTATACTCCCTGTGGCCTGCAAACTCAAGCCCAACGCCTTTGAATGCACTCTGATACCCGCCGATAAAACTGGTTTCCATTACCCTTTTTGTAAATAATTCAAACTTTTTGATTTTGGGTTTAAGGTTGATTTCAAACTCCATTGTATTACCTTTAACTGCTAAGCAAAAACAAAACTAAGGCACAGGGACCTTTGATATTATCTCTTTTATTATTTCATCGGTCTTTATGTCCTCTGCCTCGCCCTCGTAATTCAGGATGATCCTGTGCCTCATTACATCGTGTGCAACATCCTTGACGCACTGAGGCGTTACGAAATTCTCGCCTTTCATCAGTGCATCAGCCTTGGATCCTATAAACAGGCCGATGGACATTCTTGGCGAACCCCCGTACTCTACGTATTTACCCAGTTCTATCCCGTATTTTTTAGGGTTCCTGGTTGCATCAACCAGCTTTATGATGTAATCCTCTATCTCCTTGCTCATGTAGACATCCTTGACAATATCCTGCATTTCTATAATCCTTTCCGGCGTAAGAACTTTTTTGATGTCGTAGTCGTCAAACTTCTTCAGCGTTATGTTTTGTTTCAGAACAATCCTCTCCTCTTCTGGTTTTGGATAGGAGATGTATATCTTGAATAGAAACCTGTCAGACTGCGCAACCGGCAATGGATAAACGCCTAGCGACTCTATTGGATTCTGGGAGGCCATGACAAAGAACGGGCTGAACAGCTGAAAGGTATCCTTGCCTATGGTTACCTGCCTCTCCTGCATTGCCTCTAGCGTTGCTGACTGGGTCTTTGGCGAGGCCCTGTTTATCTCGTCAGCAATAACAAAATTGGAAAATATCGGGCCCTTGACAATGTAGAATCCGCTTCTTGCATCATACGCAGTGAAGCCTATTATATCGCTCGGCATAAGGTCGACAGTAAACTGGATTCTGCTGAAGGAGCAGCCGCTTATCCTTGCCAGTGTTTTTATTAACAGGGTTTTTGCAACACCAGGAACACCTTCTACAAGGCAGTGGCCATTGCATACAAGGCCCCTTAGTAAAGCGTCTACAACCTCCTCCTGGCCAACAATTACCTTTGCTATCTCGTTCTTGGCATCACGTATATTTTCACTGAATTTTTTAATAATACCAGGCTCTATTCTTTTCATCTCTTAGAACACCCTATACTACTATAATCTTATTATTCTGGTTATATAAAATTTCTTTTGTATAGGCAGAATCAGATACCGTCTAAATAAGGACTATTGACTATTGTCAATAGCCCATTAACGATGGTTATCAACGGATAACCATCGTTATTTAGACGGTATCCCAGAATCATAAAAAGAGTTTTTTAAATAACAGGAAACAAATTATAAATGATAAAATGGCTATAGGCTTCTTTGGAACCAGTATTGAGTTCATCCTGCTGCTGCTTCTGTTAGCTGCAGTATTAGTCTGGTTATACATCTATCTGTTCCGGTACAGCAGGGTAAACAAAGGCTTTCTCCAGGCATTGCATAGGCATAAAAAGAAAGAGAAGGATCCGCTGCTTGTTTTGAAGAATTTCTTTTTTGACAACCTGATAACATTCCAGGGAAAAATCAACAACGAAAACAAAAAAGGCATTTTTAAAGAATTTACTTTACTGGTGAGAAAATTCTTTGCTGATTTCTACAAAATAAACTACAGGTTTACCTATGATGAACTTATAAGGGAGATTGAAAAGGCAAAAATCAGGGAAAAGGACAATGTAATAAAATTCCTGAAGACCTTGTCAAGGATGGGGTATTCTGGCCACGAACCCTCGCTTTCTGATATCAAGAGCCTTCTGATAGAATCGCGGAATATAGTAAACATACTCACGACATCTGAGAAGATTGTTATCAAGGAAAAGCCTGTGATAAAGCTCTTAAAAACAAAGAAGCAGCCGCTGCTTACAAAGAACATTCCTGACCAGTCGTGGAAGAAAGGGGAAAGCCTGTCTGGCATAAACCTGAATAATTTCTTCTCCGGCGAAGGCCTTGTATATAGGGCACTCCAGCCGAGTTATATAAAAATAGAGATAAAGAACGGTATTGTAACATTAACGCCGGACCCTGCTTTTACAGGAACGAAGTACACGGTCTTCCTGGCGAGCAACAAATACGGCGAAAGCTGCAGCAACATAGTAAACCTGACCGTAGTTGAGTAATCCTGTCATCATTGCCTTCATTATCATGATACCTGTCGATACCTCGATATATAAGCATAGCTATATGACAAAGTATTTATATAGGGATATCTAAATATATCTAGGAGGGGACACCGTGGAAAACAAGGTAGATAGACTAATCCGGGATATTCTCAAGAAGGAGAAAAGCCTCTCGACCTATGAAATAGCCAAGAAGATCGGCATTTCATGGAGCACTGCAAATTCTCATTGCTACAAGCTGAAATCATTCGGAATAATCGACTGCAAGGACGAGGAGACCAAGCTCGGGATGAGGAGGATTTTATGGTGGCTGAAATGAAGAGGATAATAGGAATCGTATCCGGCAAAGGCGGTGTAGGAAAGACAGTTTCCACTGTAAACCTTGGTATTGCCATGAGCAAGTTCAATAAAAAGGTCACTTTAATTGATGCGGATGTAACTGCCTCTAATCTCGGGCTTCAGCTGGGTTTATACTCCTTCCCCAAGACACTTCAGGATGTTTTGTCAGGCAAGGCCAGAATAGAAAATGCAATATACGAGCACCGCGGCTTGAAGATAGTCCCGTCTTCTATCTCCATAGGCAGTATAGACACGAATATGAGGCGGTTGAAGAATATTGTAAAGGACCTGGATGGTATTATTTTGATAGATTCCCCGCCTGGCCTGAGTTCAGATTCCCTGGCAGTCATGGATGCCTGCGACGAGATACTGGTCATAGCCACGCCTGAGATCCAGACAATGGCAAATGCTGTAAAAGTAATCCATCTTGCAAAGGAAAAGAAAAAGCGCGTACTCGGTATAGTTATTAATCGCTATGAAGAAGACCGTTACGAACTGTCAGACGAAGATATGATAACAATGGCTGAGGTTTCTATAATGGGAAAGGTACCAGAGGATCATGCTGTCAGAAAGAGCCTTTTTGAGAAGATACCGCTGCTGGATTATGAGCCCAGCAGCAAAGCAGCAATAGAGTTCAAAAGGCTGGCTGCGCATCTGCTTAACGAAAAATATGAGCCGCCAAGATTTGCATTCCTGAGCAGGCTGCTTGACAGGTTTAGGTGATATGATGAAAAAAATATTAATTTTTGTTCTTGCGCTTCTGCCAACTGCTGTATTAGCCGCAGACTGTACTCTGTATCCGGAAGAATTCTGGATAGGCAATGACGTCTTTCTCACAAGGGATTATATCAACATAACATGCAACTTCACCTGCAACAGCATAGCAACTGCACAGATAGGGTCATACCCTCCGATAGAACTGGAAAAGATAGGCAGTGTGTTCAACAGTTATATGCTGCTACCAAACGACATCGAAGCTGGTGTCTATGCTGTCATAATGCAGTGCGGTGCTGAGTTCGAAACAAAGAACATGACTGTAAACAGGCTGCAGCTGTCGTTGCTCCCTTCGTCGCCGTCTTACAGTGTACTCTATCCAAGAGACACGATAACAATCTTCGCTGACTTCAGGCTTAACGGCGCAATGATAACATCGAATACCAGAACGTCGTTTAAAGTCTTCCTTGGCGAGGAACTGGATATAGTGGAAGCAAAGTACGGGACCGATTACTGGAGAATAATAGCAAAGATACCTGATAGCTTCAGCTCTTTTGGAATGAAGAACCTCAAGGTAAATGCAAGCTATGGCAGCTATAGCGTTGCAATAACAAAATATGACTATGCAAATGTCAAGGAGCTGCTTTCTGTAAAGATAACAGACCCGTCCCCGCTTAATACATACAGGCTGACAGATGCTACTGACATCAATGTAACAGTAAACCTGTTGTACAAATCAGTGCCTCTCGGACCTTCAAGTGTGATTAATTTTGCAGCTGAACTAGACGGTACACTAGCAATAAGGAATGTAAAATACATTGACCCCAGCCACTGGGTACTTACGATTAACGTGCCTGAGCTTACCCCAAGCAATGATAAATACCAGCTCGATATATTTGCTACCTATGACGATGTTACGAGAAAGGCCACTCTTGAAATGCAGTCTGTTCTGTTGTTCGAAGGCAATGTGGTCAATGCAGACAATTCAGCTGTAAAAGCAGAAATAAGGCTTAAGGGCAACAACATAGAGGAAATCATACTGACAGACAGCAGCGGTAATTATCAGGCAGAGGTTCTGCCAGGAGAGTACGAGGTCGAGCTTTTATTCCCTGATATGAGGGCAAGGCTGTCAGACGTAGTTATATCAGGCTCTGAAGACCTGTTCAGTATTACCAATAATGTTATAAGATACGATTCCTTCTCTGACGATACAAAGAAATTTTTCCTGGAATTCAACCTACCGTTCAATAATATATACATTGTAATACCCTACCAGGATTCAGATTTTGTTAATGAGAATGAGATATTTGTCTACAAGTGTGACAACTGGAACTTCTTCCAGAGGTTATGCAGCGGGGAATGGAAAAAGATAGGAGCAGATATAGACGAGGTAAAGAACCTGATATCGTTTACTTTGAACTCGCTTTCTGCTTTTTCAGTAGGCGAGACAGGCTCCCTGAAAATAGACGCTTCATTGGAAGAGTATTATGCTGGTGATGACATCGTCCTGACCGGAAAGACCTTGGATAATAAAGACAACATAATAGGCAACGTTAAGATAAATTATACAGGCACAGCATCTGGTTCTGTTGTATCAGATCAGTCTGGCAGGTTCACCATAATATTCAAGGCCCCGGACACCGAGGGAGAGCATTACCTGACACTGGAGGCAGGAAAAAACGCCTACATCCCTGCAA
>Ga0315537_1003010_pt1 | contig 12651 bp, 24 predicted proteins | sample SalMarSW160270MG_FD_203091 | JGI IMG/M metagenome (GOLD analysis project Ga0315537, IMG submission 203091) | Salt marsh sediment microbial communities from the Plum Island Ecosystem LTER, Massachusetts, United States - Salt Marsh Sediment SW1602-70 ... | reverse complement strand
GGCAAAGGAGGAAAGCTTGTTCATAGCGCAGGGAGTTCTGCCCAAATCATAAGCAAGGAGGGCCAATATGTTGTGCTTAAACTCCCTTCGGGTGAACTACGTAAATTTCATCATAAGTGCTGGGCTACTATTGGTCAAATAGGCAATGTTGACCACGAAAATATAAGTTTGGGCAAGGCTGGCAGGAGGCGCTGGTCAGGTTGGCGGCCTTCAGTCAGGGGTTCTGCCATGACTCCTCGTGACCACCCACATGGAGGTGGGGAGGGCAGAGCTCCCCGGGGGATGCCTCCGAAAACCCCTTGGGGGAAACCAGCTTTGGGGGCTAAGACACGTCGCCGTAAAACGTCGGATAAAATGATTCTTAAACGGAGGAAGCAGGATGTCACGGTCGCTTAAGAAGGGACCCTTTTGCAATACCAAATTGCTTAAGAAAATAGAAGCGCTCAATAATTCGGGCGAGAAAACAGTGATAAAGACATGGTCTCGCTCCTCTACTATTTTGCCTCAAATGATAGGTCATACTATTGCAGTGCATAATGGCAGGAGGCATGTGCCCATTTTCATCACTGAAAATATGGTGGGGCATAAATTGGCAGAATTTGCGGCTACCAGGACATTCAGGGGTCATATCACCAAAGCTAAAATAACTGAACAGGCGAGGAAAAAATAAAACGTAATGAAGGTAAAAGCAGTAGCTAAGGAAGTTGGCATTTCACCTCAGAAGGTTCGGTTAGTGATAAATACGGTTAGAGGCAGAAAAGTTGACGAGGCGCTGAAGATACTCAGTTTTTTGCCTACCCCCACAGCCAAGGCCGTGGCTAAAGTAATTAAATCGGCGGTAGCCAATGCTGAAAACAATTTTCAAATGTCGCCTGCTGAGCTTAGAATCACTGATATATTCGCTGATCAAGGGCATACCTTGAAGAGATTCCGCCCTCAGTCAAGAGGGAGGTTGAGTCCTATCTTAAAACGGTCTAGCAATATTACAGTTTTCGTTACTGAAGAGGAGGAATAGTTTTGGGACAAAAAGTTCATCCTTGTGGTTTCAGGCTGGGGATTAACCAGGATTGGCGAGCCAGGTGGTATGCTGAGAAGAACTATGCCCGGTTTTTGTTGGATGATTTAAAGCTACGCAGAGTTGTGGAACAACAATGTCATGGAGGAGCAGTTGCTCGGGTGGAAATTGAACGTCCGGGAGATGAGGTACATTTAACTCTTTACTCAGCTCGTCCTGGCATCTTGATTGGCCGAGGGGGGCAAAATGTGGAAATACTGAAGTCGGACCTGGAAAAAGTCAGTGGGGATAAAATTAGATTGACCATTAGGGAAGTTGAACACCCTGAGTTTGAAGCTCCTTTGGTAGCTCGAAGCATAGCTGAGCGGCTTGAAGAGAGAATCCCTTTCCGGCGGGCGATGAGGCAGGCATCCTTCCGGACTTTGCAAGCTGGTGCTAAGGGAATAAAGATAAAGTGCAATGGAAGGCTTGGTGGCCTTGAAATTGCTAGAAGTGAAACTATCCGTCAAGGTCAAATGCCGTTGCATAAGTTACGTGCCAATATCGATTATGGTTTTACTGAAGCCCATACATTGATGGGGCGTATTGGGGTTAAAGTGTGGATTTATAAGGGCGATGTTATCCCTGAAAAGAAGGAGAAAAATGCTACAGCCGAAACGAGTGAAGTACCGCAAGGTACATAGAGGAAGGCTAAAAGGTAGTGCCCAGAGTGGGAATACCATTGTTTTTGGTGACTTTGGCATTAGGGCTGAGGAATCCGCTTGGGTAACAGCGCGACAAATTGAGGCAACTCGTCGCGTATTTGTCCGCCACCTGCATCGTGGTGGTAAGCTATGGATACGAGTTTTCCCTGACAAAGCTGTGACAAAAAAACCTGCGGAGACAAGGATGGGTAGTGGGAAAGGCGCTCCGGATCACTGGGTAGCTGTAGTTAAGAGAGGCAAAATCCTGTTCGAATTGGCTGACGTAAAGGAGGATCTGGCTTCGGAGGCAGCCCGTCTTGCTTCTTACAAGCTCCCTATAGCTACTAGTTTTGTCAGGAGGGAGAGACAGAAAGTTGAAAGCTAGCGAAATACGCGCTCTCAACAATGAAGAGCTAATAACAAAGCTCACAGAAGCTCATGAGGAACTTTTCAACCTGCGTTTTCGCTTGGCTACTAGACAGTTGGGGAATCATCGGGAGATTCCTAGAGTGAAGAAAAGGATTGCCAGAATAGAAACTATTTTAAGAGAAAGGGAACTTGGCATAATAAAATGAGCGATCTCGGTAAAAGAAAGGTTAGGGAAGGCTTGGTGGTGAGTGACAAAATGGATAAAACCGTTGTGGTAGCCGTGGAAACTAGGAAAGTCCATCCACTCTATAAGAAAGCGATCAGGGTTACCAAAAAATATAAGGTCCATGACGAAAATAATGCCTGTAAAATTGGAGACAAAGTGAGGATTGTCGAGACTCGCCCTTTGTCTAAGGAGAAGAGGTGGCGGGTAGGTGAGATAATGTCTAAAAAGGGGATAACTACAACTAGGAAATAACAGAAGAATGATTCAGGCTTACACCAGACTGAAGATAGCTGATAACACTGGGGCTAAGCAAATTATGTGTATTAATGTCCCTGTTGGGGCAAGGAAATATGCTCATATAGGTGACATTATTGTAGCCACGGTGAAGCGAGCCATGCCCCAAGGGATGGTAAAGGAGGGTGATGTAGTGCGGGCTGTAGTTGTGCGTGTGGCTAAGCCCTATCGCCGCTCTGATGGTTCCTATATCAGATTTGATGAGAATGCCGCAGTCATTCTTGGTGATAGAAATAATCCTAAGGGCAGCCGTATTTTTGGTCCTGTAGCCCGAGAACTTAGAGATAAAAACTTTGCCAAGATAATATCCTTGGCCCCCGAGGTCTTGTAAAATGAAAATCAGAAAAGATGATACGGTTGTCATAATTGCTGGCAAAGACAGGGGGAAAAGGGGAAAAGTGCGCCGGGCGTGGCCTGATGAAGAGCGGGTGATAGTAGAAGGTGCCAATATGATTAAGCGCCATTCCCGTGCCCGCAGGGCTGCTCGCCAAGCTGGCATAATTGAGCTTGAAGCTCCAATCCATGTATCCAAAGTGATGTTGGTATGTAGTAAATGTGGCAAACCTACGCGAGTGGGTTTCCACTTTTTGGCCGATGGCAAAAAGGTGCGAGTTTGCAAATCATGTCAAGAGGTGATTGACTAAGGGAGTTGGTTATGAAATCTCGCTTGGAGGAAAAATATTTAGCTGAATTAGCTCCTCAGCTTAAAGCTAGGCTAGGCTATGACAATATAATGCAATTGCCCAGGTTGAGAAAAATTGTGCTTAGCATTGGTTTAGGCGAAGCAACACAGGAACCCAAAGCTCTTGAAGCAGCGGAGAAGGACTTGGCTACAATTTCGGGGCAACATCCGGTGACGACACGGGCAAAAAAGTCTATCTCCTCTTTCAAACTACGGGCTGGTATGCCTATTGGGATGATGGTGACTTTGAGAGGTAAGCGGATGTATGATTTCTTTGACAAGCTGGTTAATGTTGTTCTACCGAGGTTTCGAGATTTCCGCGGAGTATCACGAGATTCATTCGATGGTCGAGGAAACTACAGCTTGGGCATGAAAGAGCAGATAGTTTTCTCTGAGATTGATTACGATAAGGTAGACAAAATTCGCGGTCTCGAGGTAACCATTGTTACTACGGCCAAGAATGATGATGAAGCCAGGACCTTGTTGGAACTAATGGGCATGCCTTTTAGGAGAACTTGATATGGCGAAGCTATCTAAGATTGTTAAGTCAAAACGGCCACCAAAGTATAAGGTGCAGCAACGTAATCGCTGCAAGTTATGCGGCAGGCCGCGTGCTTATATGCGTAAATTTGGCTTGTGTCGTATTTGTTTCCGAGAACTTGCTGTAACTGGTGTAATCCCGGGGATAAGAAAGTCAAGCTGGTAAAGAAGAATGACAATTATTGACCCCGTCGCTGATATGCTGACCAGGATACGCAACGCTATCATGGCAAGCCACGAGAACGTGCTTGTGCCCTCCTCTAAAATAAAGCTTTCTATCGTCAAAATACTTAAGGAAGAGGGTTTTATTGACCGTTATGAAGTGCTTAAAGGTAAACCGCAGCCAATGATAAAAATCCACCTCAAGTACACGGATGACCAGCCCGCAATCTTAGGTTTAGAAAGAGTAAGCAAGTCGAGCTTAAGAGTTTATGTGGAAAGGCATGAAATCCCCCACGTCTATGGGGGCTTGGGCATAGCCATTTTATCCACATCTAAGGGTATTATGACTGGCCAGGAAGCATGGCGACAGCGTCTCGGTGGTGAAATTCTATGCTATGTGTGGTAAATTAATTCAGGAGCAGTGAATTATGTCTCGTATTGGCTCGCTTCCCATTGCTATACCTCAAGGTACCGAGGTAAAGATTGAGGGAAGTGAAGTTATGGTAAAGGGAAGCAAGGGAGAACTCCAGCGACGGTTTCACCCTGACATTTCTATCACTTTGAAGGATGAATGCTTGATTGTAACCCGCCCTAGTGATAGTAAGGTTCATCGTTCTTTACATGGGCTCACTCGTAGTCTTCTGGCAAATATGGTTACGGGAGTGAGCAAAGGTTTTGAAAAAGTCTTGGAGATAAACGGCGTGGGCTACAGAGCGCAAAAAACTGGCGACAAGCTGTTGCTTCAAGTGGGATATGCCAATGCTGTGGACTTCTCCCCTCCTCCTGGTATTAGTCTTAGCGTTGAAGGGACAAATCGCATTCGCGTCACTGGTATTGATAAAGAGGTAGTTGGGGAAACAGCTGCTAAAATTCGGGCGATACGCCCTGCTGACTCCTATAAAGGAAAAGGCCTTAAATACTTTGATGAAGAGCTACGTCTTAAACCTGGCAAAGCGGGCAAAATAGGCAAGAAATAGTGGCTGTAATGAACGAAAGAGATTCAAAGGCAACCAGAAAGATACGACACAGAAGGGTGAGGCAAAAAGTAACGGGAACAATATCACGTCCTCGATTATGTGTCTTCCTTAGCTTGAATCATATCCGTGCTCAGCTTATTGATGATTCTAGGGGCCAGACTTTAGTCTCAATGAGCACTCTTGACTCTCAGATGAGAGGCAAAACCGATGGAATGGTGAAAACCAAAAAGGCTGAGGCAGTGGGGACTTTGCTTGCGGAGAAAGCATTAAATAAAGGGATTAAACAGGTGGTTTTTGATCGTGGTGGCTATAAGTATCACGGCAGGGTTAAGGCTTTAGCCGAGGCTGCCAGGAAAGTTGGATTGGAATTTTGAGAGTTAGCTTATGAAAGCGGTTACCAAAGTAAGAAGGGGAAAGGCTAAAATCGATGCTGCGGAATTGAGTCTCGAAGAGAAACTGTTAGGCATCGACCGTGTAACTAAAGTGGTTAAAGGTGGTAGACACCTTCGGTTCAGAGCATCAGTGGTAGTTGGTGATGGCCAAGGGCATGTCGGATTTGGTTTGGCTAAAGCGGCAGCGGTTCCTGAGGCAGTTCGCAAGGCAGGTGCTATGGCGAGGAAGGAGCTGATTGAGGTTCCTGTCAAGGACGATACCATCCCTCATGAAATTCTAGCCAAGTTCGGTGCATCCAAAATCTTACTAAAGCCAGCGGCGCCTGGCACAGGCTTAATTGTCAGCAATACTGCTCGAGCAGTGCTTGAATTGGCAGGCATAAAAGATATCCTTGGCAAATCATTAGGTGGATCAAGCAAAATCAACGTAGCTAAGGCGACGATGCTTGCCTTAGCTAACTTGAGGAAAACTGAGGGAGCGGCAATTCACCCAGCACTCACAGATGTGAGTGCTGGTGAAGCTCAGGAAGAAAAGGTAGATGAAACAGAATGAATTACGGCCTCCTGAGGGTGCTAAGCATAAGAGAAAACTCGTAGGTCGAGGAGATGGCAGCGGACATGGCACCTATTCAGGGCGAGGTTGCAAAGGGCAAAAGGCTCGCTCCGGTGGTGACGTTCGCCTTGGCTTTGAAGGCGGGCAATTGCCTTTAATAAAACGGCTACCACGAAAAAGGGGGTTCACTAACGTTTTTAAAACTAAATATAATATTGTCAATGTGGGGAAGCTAGCCATTTTCCCCCCAGGAACTGAGGTAACCCCTGAGGAATTGCTTCGAGCGGGGCTGATTAACACCCCAGACAATCCGACCAAAATCCTCGGCGTCGGCGACATTCAGCATCCACTGCTAGTTAGTGCTAATAAATTCTCTTCATCAGCAGAGAAAAAAATCCTAGCTGCTGGAGGGAAGGTAAAGCAAGCTTAAAATGCAGCGCAAAACGACCAGACCACGCCTCGTCCAGGCAATGATGGACGTATTGACATTGCCCGATTTGCGGCGAAAAATCCTTTTCACCCTCGGTATCCTTGTTGTTTTCCGGTTTCTGGCTCATGTTCCCTTGCCCGGCGTGGACATTGAAGCCTTGCAAGCATTATTCGAGCAAAACATCCTCTTCGGCATGTTTGACCTTTTTAGCGGTGGCGCTATGACGCGTTTCAGTGTGGCTACCCTGGGCGTTTATCCTTACATCACTGCGTCCATAATTATGCAATTGCTGGTTCCGGTAATCCCCCGCCTTCAGGCCCTATCCCAGGAGGGAGAGCTTGGTCAACAGAAAATAAATCGAATTACTCACTTTGCAACTATACCTTTAGCTGGTCTTCAGGGCTATGCTGTGATTGCTTTATTACGTTCTCAGGGAGTTACCACTGGGGCACTCGGGTCATTGACCATGGCCACCATAATAATAACAATGATAGCTGGCACGATGTTCCTTGTTTGGCTAGGTGAATTGATTACTGAGCGTGGTATAGGGAACGGGATATCGATAATAATCTTTGGTGGTATCGTAGCTGGTGTGCCTGGTATAGTGGGTCGCGGTATTGTTACTGCTATTGGCGGACAGCCCGGGGGGTTGATCGCCTATGTTATTCTAGCCTTAACTATGTTGGTGCTTATAGTCATATTTATTGAAGCGCATCGCCGTATTCCTGTGCAGTATGCTCGGAGCACTTTTCGCAGTGGCCGCATGTACCGCCAATCAGGTTCCACCTACATACCGCTACGGGTCAATACCGCGGGGATGATACCCCTTATTTTTGCCATAGCCTTAATGCAACTTCCTAGCACGATAGCCACATATTTTATGAACAGTGAAAACCCGAATTTCTGGAATACAATCTATAATCTGTTTCAAGCTAATACTGTGCTCTACAACGGATTGTATTTTGCCTTGGTAATTGGTTTCGCTTTTTTCTACACTATGGTCATATTTGAACAAATGAACCTGCCTCAAACTTTGCAACAGCAAAGCGGCTTCATCCCTGGAGTTCGACCAGGCAAGGCTACGGCTGATTATTTGAATGGAGTCATAAAGCGTATTACTTTCGGTGGCGCCCTCTTTCTGGCTGTAGTGGCAATTATGCCCTTCATTGCTCAAAGAATCACCGGCGTTACAGCATTGGTAATTCAGAGCACTGCTTTGCTTATAGCTGTTGGTGTGGCTCTAGATACCATGAAACAATTAGAGGCTCAATTAACCATGCGCCGCTACGAGGGTTTCCTAAAATAATGCACATCATCATGCTAGGTGCTCCGGGGGCAGGGAAGGGAACTCAGGCAGATATTCTCTCTCAGGAGGTAAATTTACCTCATATAGCCTCCGGCGATTTGTTTCGTCAGGCGTTAGAGGAAAGGACAGAGGTTGGGCTCTTGGCGAAAAGCTATATGGATAAGGGAGAACTAGTTCCTGATGAGGTAGCCATAAAAATGATTCTGGAAAGAATTAATCAACCAGACTGTACCTCTGGCTGTCTTCTCGATGGCTTTCCTCGGACTTTGCATCAAGCTGAAGTTTTAGACAAAGCCCTTAAAGAGCAAGGAAAAACCATAGATAAGGCAATATACATTGAAGTGCCCAATGAAGAGTTAGTGAAGCGCCTCAGTGGAAGGCGGCTTTGCCGAGTTTGTCAGACACCATATCACATAATAAGTTCACCGCCTAAAACGCCGGAGAAATGCGATAAATGCGGTGGCGCATTGTATCAGCGTTCTGATGACAGGGAGGAAACAGTAAAGGACCGACTTAGTATTTTCTTTACTCAAACTGTTCCCATCCTTGATTATTATAAAAAACAAGGTAAACTAATTAGGGTCAATGGTAACTTGGGAATACAAGGGGTGGCTAGAGAAATAATCTCTGCCCTCAAAGCAGGGATAAAATAAATGGTGATTATAAAATCTGACGAGGAAATAGTTATTATGAGGAAGTGTGGCAAAATCCTCGCCGCTATTTTGGATAAACTAAGAGCGGAAGTAAGACCGGGGATTAAGACTGGCCAGTTGGACATAATCATGGCTGAAGAATCAGAGAGGAAGGGAGTTATACCTTCTTTTAAGAACTATCGCGGCTTCCCCGCCAATTTATGTGTCTCGGTAAATGATGAGATAGTTCACGGCATTCCCGGTGAGCGAATACTACAGGAAGGAGACATTGTTTCTTTAGATGTAGGAGCAAAACTTAATGGATTTCATACCGATGCCGCCATAACTATTGGTGTGGGACAGATAAGTAAGGAGGCTGAGGAACTTATCGCGGTCACAGAAGGTAGTCTAAAGTCGGGCATCGCTCAAGCTGTAGGTGGAGCACATATAGGGGACATCTCATTTGCTATTCAACATTACGTTGAATCCAAAGGATTTTCTGTGGTTAGAGAATATACTGGGCATGGCGTAGGTCGGAACCTGCATGAAGAGCCCCCAATACCTAATTTTGTGGTTGGGAAAGGCCCCTTGCTTCGCAAAGGTATGGCTTTGGCTATTGAGCCTATGGTTAATGTCGGAGATTGGCACACTAAATTGGCAGCTAATCAATGGACGGTGCTTACGGCTGATGGAAGTCTTTCAGCACATTTTGAACATACCATTGTCATAACTGATAATGGAGCTGAGACACTTGTTTAGGTATGATGTAAGAAATGGCTAAGAAAGAGAGGATAGAAGTTGAAGGCAAGGTAATTACAGTCTTACCTAATACCATGTTTCGCGTCGAGTTGGCCAATGGACATCAAGTATTGGCTCATATCTCGGGTAAGATGAGAAAGCACTATATCAAGATTTTACCTGGGGATAGAGTTCTGGTAGAACTTTCCCCTTATGATTTGAGTCGGGGCAGGGTTACCTATCGGCTTAAATAGTTTGACAGGTTAACTAAGAAAGTTTATCATAATAGGGTTTGTTTGAATGGTGATTGGAAATGAAAGTAAGAGCTTCGGTTAAGCCGATATGTAGAAAATGCAAAGTTATCAGGCGGGAGGGGGTGGTTAGGGTTATCTGTGAGAATCCAAAGCACAAACAGAGGCAGGGGTAATAAACAGTGGCACGTATTGCTGGTGTAGACCTTCCTAAAGATAAGCCAATTGGGGTAGCCTTGCAGAGTATTTATGGCATTGGTGCTTCATCAAGCCAGCGCATTTTGGCAGCCACTGGTATCGACTCTGGCCTTAGAGTTAAGGAGCTTAGTGAAGAACAGGTTGGCCAGATTCGAGATGTTCTTGACAAACAATATAAACTGGAAGGCGATCTTAGGAGAGAGGTTCAATCTAATATAAAGCGGCTTATTGAAATTAGTTGCTATCGAGGCACAAGACACCGCATGAGGTTACCAGTCCATGGACAGAGAACGCGCACAAATGCCCGAACTAAAAGAGGGCCAAGGAAAACAGTGGCCGGGCGAGGGCAAAGACGTGGCATAGGTAAAAAGTAAGGAGCTTGTTTTAACAAATGCCGAAGAAAAAAAGGACTCATAAAGCCCATAAAAAGGTTAACGAAGGCAAAGTTTATATCCAATCCACTTTCAATAACACGACCGTTACCATTACTGATATGGAAGGTAACGTTGTCGCCTGGGGTAGTTCTGGTACTGCAGGATTCAAGGGTTCCAGGAAAGGAACCCCTTACGCTGCCCAGATAGCTGCCAGAGATGCAGCACACCGAGCAATGGGTGATGGCTTGCGCCGAGTCGAAGTGTATATCAAAGGCCCTGGTAGTGGACGAGAAGCAGCTATTCGTGCCTTACAGGCCTCCGGAATTACTGTTACAGCTATCAGAGACGTGACTCCGATCCCCCATAATGGCTGTCGTCCACGAGGGAGGCGAAGGGTATAAAATGGCGCGCTATACAGGCCCGGTTTGTCGCCTATGTCGTCGTTTTGGGGACAAGCTGATGCTCAAAGGCGAGAAGTGCACTACACCTAAATGTCCTTTAGAGAAAAGGAATGTTCCTCCTGGCGGGCATCCTCTAACTCGAAGGCGCAGAGGGATTTCCGACCGCGGACTTCAATTGCGCGAAAAGCAAAAGGTTCGTTTTAGCTATGGTGTCCTGGAGCGACAATTTCGCAGGTTTTTTGTCGAGGCAAAAAAAGGCCCTAGCGCCACTGGAGAAAACCTTCTCATATTGCTGGAGCGGAGATTGGATAATGTGGTTTATCGCTTGGGCTTTGCTGACTCACGTGCCCAGGCCAGGCAAATAGTTGGGCATGGCCATATAACTGTTAATGATCGCAAAACAGATATTCCTTCCTTTCTGGTGAAATCGGGAGGCGTTATAAAGTGGCGAGAAGCTAGTAAAAAAACGGAATATTATAAAAGAGTAGCTGAGGAAATTGAGGGAAAAATTATCCCTAATTGGTTAAGCTTGGACAAAGAAAGCATGACAGGTAAAGTGTTAAATTTGCCTGGCAAGGACGACATTGAAGCTGGATTTGGTGAGAAAGCTATTGTTGAATATTACTCGAGGTGAACTATGCCCGAATTGTCTATCCCCACTGTAACTTGTGTTGAAAGCACTGGTAATTATGGTCGTTTTCTTGCTGAACCTCTAGAGCCAGGTTTTGGTGTCACTCTAGGTAATGCCTTGCGGCGTGTGCTTCTCAGTTCTTTGCCTGGTGCTGCGGTAACTTGGGTCAGGATCGAAGGAATCCAGCATGAATTCTCTCCCATTCCTTATGTTAAGGAAGATGCTATGGAGTTCTTGCTGAATATCAGGCAACTGAGACTCTGCCCTCTTTCCCGTCAGCCCGGGCAGTTGTTCTTGGAAGTAGGGGGGGAAGGCAAGGTCTGTGGAGGTGATATTAAACCCTCGGCTGACTTTCGCATTGCCAATCCAGAACTTTGTTTAGCTTCTTTAGACTCCCCCCAAGCCAAGCTTTACGTCGAGCTTAACGTGGAGCTGGGGAGAGGTTATGTGCTGGCTAAATCGGCTGACGGTTTACCTGTGGGAGCACTGCCAGTAGATGCCATCTTCACCCCAGTGCGGGAAGTGAATTTTTCTGTAGAATCTATCAAGCCTGGCCAGGAAGGAAGTTCAGAAAAGCTCATCCTGGAGATTTGGACCGATGCTACCATTTTACCCTGGGAGGCGCTTAGTCAAAGTGCTATCATCTTAATTAATCAGTTTTCTTCTTTCAGGGATCTTGAAGTTCCCATGGCTAGAGCGTTGTCCCTTTTGCCCGAGCAATATGATACCCCTCTGGAAGAACTAAATTTATCAACTCGCTCCTATAACAGTTTGAGGAGAGCGGGTATTTTCACTCTGGGACAATTAATAGAGAAAAGCAGGGAAGGTTTGCCACCGTTGCCTGGTTTAGGGGCAAAGTCTCGAGCCGAAGTGGAAGAGTTAATGGCAAAAGTAAGCTCTCCTGTTTCCAAGAAGAAAAGAGAATGAGACACAGGGTAGCAGGACGGAACTTAAGTAGGGCGACAGAGCACAGGTGGGCGTTATACCGAAATCAAGTTACCGCGCTTTTGGCTCACGAAAAGGTCACCACCACTGAAGCTAAAGCTAAAGAAGTTCGCAGTTTAGCAGAAAAGATGATCACTTTAGGTAAGGATGGCAGTCTTGCCTCAAGACGGGAAGCCTTAGCTTTTATTACTGATAAAAAAGTGGTTGACAAGTTATTTGCTGAAATTGCTCCAGACTATGCTGACCGTAGCGGGGGTTATACAAGGTTGCTAAAGCTGGGACCTCGCCCTGGTGATAGCGCGCCTATGGTTCAAATTGAATTGGTTAAGTAAGTTTATTTTGCTCATAGAATATGACGGCACCCAATATCATGGTTTTCAATGGCAAGTTGGCTTGCCTACCATTCAAAGTGAGCTTGAGCAAGCTATAAGGCGATTTTGCGGGCAAAGCAGCCGGGTTAGGGCAGCTAGCAGAACTGATGCCGGTGTGCATGCCAAGGGACAAGTGGTGAGCTTCTGGGCGAAATCTACATTGGATACCATGACGCTAGTTAGAGCATTAAATTATTATTTACCCAGAGATATCGCAGTTAAAGCGGCTTACAGGGCTAGCGATGATTTTAATGTCCGGGGCGACGCTCTGAGCCGGGAGTACCATTATCATATTTTAAATAGAAATACCCGATCGCCGTTTAGTCGAAGGTTTGCTCTATTTGTGCCCAAAATGCTAGACATACAGGCGATGAATGAGGCCTGCCAGCTTATCCAGGGCGAGCATGATTTTGCCTCCTTTGCCAGTTCTTTGGATGGCAGCAAGAGCACGCTGCGTAATGTTTACGAAGCGGGAATCGAG
>Ga0315537_1003007_pt1 | contig 12661 bp, 10 predicted proteins | sample SalMarSW160270MG_FD_203091 | JGI IMG/M metagenome (GOLD analysis project Ga0315537, IMG submission 203091) | Salt marsh sediment microbial communities from the Plum Island Ecosystem LTER, Massachusetts, United States - Salt Marsh Sediment SW1602-70 ... | reverse complement strand
GTATGGCGTTGCCCAACGCGGCGAGTTTGTCAACCATCTCTTGATCGATCTGCCGGGCATTGGTGTAGATCTGGAAGGCGACATCCCCATGTTTCTCAAAGAGCGAGAAGAGGTCTTTGCGCAGAAAGGGCTCTCCACCGGTAAGCAAGATGAGGTAGATACCCATTTCCTTGCCTTCGGTAATGACCCGATCCATGACCTCGAGGGGAAGGTCTTTATCGCGGGGGTAGTATGCCGAATAACAGCCGTAGCAGTTCAGGTCACAGCGCATGGTAGGACTGATGAGGAGCGTATCGGGGGGGTAGGTACCGGTGCGCTGCTCAAATTCCTTGCGCTTGTTGGTCCCCACGAGGAGCTGGTTGATGATGAAGTTCTGGATTATCTTGTGGCGGTGCAGGGGGTTGGTCTGCTTCGACACCCGCCTCGCTATCTGTAACCCGGGGTGCCCCTGGCGAAAGAGCTCCCTGATCCAGCGTATTTTCTCTTTATACGATCCTTTTTGCGGAATTACCTCCGCCAGATAGGAGATCTTGACGAGCTGCTCATCGGATATGCTGGCCAGCAGTAAGAGGGCCGTGGAGGCGAACTTGACGAGCGTAAAGTCCCTTATTTTATTATAGGTTCCCATAGTTCCTCCCCAAAAAGTGCCTGCACAAAGTTTCGACAGGCCAACGAGCTATTTCTCACCAGCCGCAAACGGCTTGAGGGCTTTCCATTACTATACTGCGTGGCAACTGAAATGTCTACCACAGTGTCCCCCCTTTTGCAAGCCTTAAGCAACAGCTCAAGCCCCATCTCCATAACCCACGGCGCGCAGCGGCAACCCCTGCAAGGCCTTGGCCGTGATGAAACGATAGCCGGACCGGATGTCAATGAGGGGGTGCCGGGCATGTTGGATACGGCTTTTGTGCCCACTATAGAGAAAATATCATTTCTCACATGATGGTTCAAGGATTCGAGCTTTCAAGACTTCACAGGCGACCTGAAAATCGTCAGACCAAAATATCTTGAGCTTACCCTCATGCCGTGGTAATTTTACGTCAATGATGAAAATCCTACTGACAAACCCGCCCAATATCGGGGCATTCAGGGCACTCGGGCTTCACTTCCCCCCTATGGGGCTCCTCTATCTCGGGGCCTACCTCGAGAGGAAGGGGTATCAGGTCGAGATCAGGGACTTCTGCAACGCAGGAGAAAGGCCCGACTATTCCCGTTACGATCTCGTGGGTATCTCCACCGATACCACCCGCCACCTCAAGGCCATGGGGATCGCCCGTCAGGCCAAAAAGGCGGGTTGTACCGTGATCATGGGGGGTCCCCACCCCTGCTATATTGATGAGGAGATCCTCGCCAGCCCCTGGGTGGACCTCATCGTCCACGGGGAGGGGGAGATGACCCTGCTGGAGCTGGTCAAGGTCATGGAGGGAAGGGGGAACGATTGGGAAGGGGTAGCAGGACTCAGTTTCCTCAGGGATGGGGAGGTGGTCAGGACCTCCCCTCGTCCCTTCATCCGAGACCTGGACTCCCTGCCGTTGCCTGCGCGTCATCTGGTCGATATGGACCTTTACCGCCGCACCAAGTTCGGGGGGCGCCCCATCACCCCGGTGTTCACCAGCAGGGGCTGCCCGTACAACTGTAACTTCTGTTCTTCCTCCAGCTTTTTCGGATCGAGGTGGAGGGCCCGAAGTCCGGAATCGGTGGTAGAGGAATTAGAGGAACTCCACAATAAATATGGTTTTGGGGCGGCGGCCTTTGTTGACGACAATTTCACCCTTTCCCCGCAACGGGTAGTCGCCATCTCGGAGGAGATCATCCGAAGGGGGCTCGATATCTGGTGGTGGAACTTCTCGCGGGCAGAGACCATCGTGAAGAACGAGGAGATGCTCACGGTGATGAAGAGATCAGGGGCCAAGACGGTGTATATTGGGGTGGAGAGTGCCAGCCCCCAAACCCTCTCCGCGCTGGGGAAGAAGCTGGATCTCGACATGGTAATCAAGGCCGTAGAGCTACTCAAGAAACACGGCTTTGAGATATTCGCCAGCTATATCTTGGGGAGCCCCGGAGACACAACGCGTGCAATCCGTGAAACCGTTCGCTTCGCCAAGCACTTGGACACCAACATTGCCCAGTTCTCCATACTCACCCCCTATCCCGGTACCGCCCTCTATGAAGAGTTGAAGGAAAGGATCTGGCACCGACACTGGCCCTTCTACGATTCCCAGCACCTGGTATATAAACATGATCATATCTCCTTTATGAGAATGGCATGGCTGCTCTTGAAGGCGAACTTCCTCTATTATACCCGTTCCAAAAAGGCGATGCAGGACGTGTGGCACTTGGCCAAACGGCACAAACTGGGATTAGGGACCCTCTTTACCTTTATAAAAGACTACTTCTGGGGTAAATAATCGATGCAGGCAGGGGGCGGCTCAAGAAGATATTCACCATCATGCCCAATACCCCAGGACCAGCGGGGCGTCGAAGGAAAACGTTTGCACCATTGTTTGGATTATTCAAACCTATATAGTATATAGGGCCGGAGGATATGGGAACTACCTACGATGCGGTAATCATCGGTGCAGGGATGGGGGGCTTAAGCTGTGGCACCCTCCTAGCCAAACAAGGGCTTAGGGTGCTGATCTGTGAGCAATCCTCAAGGGCTGGCGGCTACTGTGTGAATTTCAAGCGTAAGGGGTTCACCTTTACCCCGGCTGTCCATTACCTCAATGAATTTGGTCCGAATGGTCAGATGGAAGAGGCGTTCGAGACCCTGGGCATTCCCCCGGAGATCGAATTTTGTCCGCAGGACCCCCAGCGCCGCATCATTACCCCACAGTTTCAGCTCACCCTCTCCACCGATATCGATCAATTCGAACGGGATCTCGTCCGCCTCTTTCCCAAGGAGAGACTCCCTATCCATGCCTATATGGAGGAATGGAAGAAATTCGTGAAAAGCATCGAGGGCCTTCCCCTCAAATCCCTTGAGGTTATCAGCCCCACAGAGAAGATGCAGCTATTATATAAGGGCATACTCAAGGCACCGCTGCTCGTCCGGTATCGCGGCAAAACGGCCCAGGCGGTCCTGGACTCCTTTTTCACCGACCCGCTGTTAAAACACCTCCTCAGCTTTGGTGCCCGCAAGGGCACCTCGATCCTTCACTGTGCAAGCCCAATCTTCTGGGCCATAAAGGGGAATTTCTATTACATCAAAGACAACGGGGTAGAGGTCCTGCCCCGGCTTTTTCTCAGACAGTATCAGGCGTACGGTGGAGAGATTTCCTTCAATACCCTTGTCAAGAAGATCATCATTGAAAAGGGAAAGGCCCGGGGGGTGGAACTTGAAGGGAGTGAGGAGGTCAGATCCACGTGTGTCGTCTCCAATGGGGACGGCCCCGCAACATTTCACTCTCTCATCGGCGATCACCTCCTGCCCGATCGCTTCGTCAGGAAGCTCAGTAAAAAAGAGATCTCAGCGCCGATCTTCACCCTCTATGCCGGGGTCGATCTCGATCTGGCACAGATGGGCTTTGACGGGGCGCTCGTCCACTACTACCCCGTCCTGAGTACAAACCCGTGGGAGGAAAAAAACGAAGGGGGATTTGACATCGAGCAGGAGAAGCTGGCGATCCGTATGGACAGCATAAAGAACCCACGATTTGCCCCCACAGGGGCGCATACTATCGCCGTCGCCGCCTACGCCCCGTATGAGCTCTTTACCGATGGAGAAACTATAAGTCCCCGGTATACCGAGATAAAGGACGAGATAGCCCAAAAGATCATCGGCATCACGGAACAGGTGGTCCCAGACCTCTCCAATCATATCATGGTTCGGGATGCCTCAACACCCTTCACGTACGAGCGGGAGACGTTAAACACGCACGGCGCCACCATGGGGTGGTACCTATCGGCAAAGGAATTCTCACGGATTCGGAGCCAAAAGACACCCATTGCTCATCTCTATCAGGCAGGCCACTGGACCTTTCCAGGCGGAGGCATCCCAATGGTCATCCTTTCCGGGATCAATGCAGCGAAGCTCGTCTTGAAGGACATGAAAAAATTCACCCCTAAATTCTGGAAGGGGAATTAATTTTAAAGATACGGTCCCGGAAAAGATGTTTCAGAATGTGAAAAACGAGAGGAGTATTAATACAGAGCATTGGAGAGGTACAGGTGACAGCGTATAGTTCTTTATTATCTGAGAGGTTCCTTTCTTATCTCCAAAAGAACTCCTGTAAGAATGCTCGGCAGACCAACCACGTATCCCTCACCGGCCGAAAGTGACTGGATGGTCTCCCATCAACAAAGTGCGTGATGACCGGGATTTCAACCACCGCATGCCCTCTCTTGCAGGCCTTAATGAGCAGCTCCAACTCCATCTCATACCCAGCGGCGCGCAGCGGCATCCCCTGCAACACCTCGGCCGCGATGAGGCGATAGCCGGACTGGGTGTCGGTGAGAGGGGTGCCGGTCATGTTGGATACGGCCGAGGCCCCGAGTCGGTTCCAAAACCTCCTGAGCCAGCTCATCGCGTTGAACTCCCTTGCCCGGGAGCCGATGATAAGGGCACCACGTTTCTCCTCGTAGGCCCTAATAAAATGGGGGATGAAGGAGGGGTCATGTTGACCATCGGCGTCCATGGTGATGACGGCCTTGTATCCCTCGTTCAGGAGAAAGCAAAAACCGGCCCGCAGCGCGACACCCTTCCCCCTGTTTCTGGCGTGCCTCAAGACCCGGGCCCCGGCTGTACGGGCGATCTCGGCCGTGGCATCTCTCGAACCATCGTCCACTACGACGATTGCCAACCCATACCCCTTGATCCCCTCGATCACCCCCCGCAGGCTCTGTGAGGCATTGTAGGCGGGGATGAGGACCGCTATGGTATCTTGGGCCGTCATCTCCTCTTGAGCACCCTCCGCAGATCCCGGTCCCAGAGGAGTGAACAGAGGGTCAGGACCCTTCCCAAAGCCGGCAGGGGGTCATCGCGGGAGATGATGTCGTATGCCATGCCGCGAAATTGAAAGAAGCTCGGGTGGAGTCGAAACCGCCGGGGGTTGGTGAGGAAGTGGAGGATGTCACCCGGCAGGAGCCATCGGCACCGGACCCCCACCCTGTATTCCAGCACCGGATCGAATTCCTCCCCCATGGCCATTTTGTATACTAGGTAGGGGAAATCCACCCCCGCGTGGATGGCCAGCGGAAGGGACCCCCAGAAGCGGGGGTTGAGCTCCATGAGCTTGGGCTGGTTGTCGCGTGGATCCACCTTGAACTCCACCATGGCGACGCCGTACCAGTGCAACGAGCGCAACAAGCGGATGCCGAGCTTCTCGATCTGGGGGTGACGCGTGCTCTCTCGCAGGGTGCTCGGGCCGCCGGTGATCGGATATTCCCTCAGCCGACGGTGCGTGAAGAGGGCCTTCACCGCACCACCCCGCCCCATGAGGGCGGAGCAGCCAAAGGCCTCCCCCTCGGGGGGGATGCGCTCCTGGATGAGGGGGAAGGGGAATTGTTTGTGGACCTCACCGTATGCCGCCGCCAGGTCACCCGCACGCTCCACATAGGCGATGCCGAACGACCCTGAGCTCACCCGCGGCTTGATGACCCAGGGGGATGGAATGGTATCTGTGACCGCCTTGAGGTCGTCGAGGGTCTCAATCCAGAAAGTCCGGGGGATAGGGATCCCCGCTTGGGAGGCATGCCGCAACAGCCACCCCTTGTCCCGGGCCTGGACAATCGATTCATAGGGAGGGAGGGGTAACCGGCCTACGGGTGCCAACTCCTCTCTGTGCTGTGCAAGGAGCAAGAGGGTTTCCTCCTCCATGGGCATGACGAGGTCGTAGTCGATCTTTCTCAGTTCTTGTCGGAGAAAATCGAGAAAGGCCTCGGGGTGTCGGCGCACCGAGGGGTACACGACCCTGCGGCCGCAGTATTTGGAGAAGAGGGAGGTAGCCACCCGGGAGCTCTCTCCGGCAGTCACCGCCAACCCCCTCCTGCCGAGGGAGCGGATCACCGCCAACGTCTTTCTCCAATGACCGTCCGTAACGAAGACCCGGGGCATCACCGTCCACCATCTGACCAATCAATCACGTTGCAGAAAGGGACGCGCCCCCTTCCTTGACAACGGTAATTGTCTATTATATAAAGAGGCAGAAGGATCTACAAATGAAAAAATTTATCCTGGGGATTATTATCGGCGTCCTGCTGATATTTATCTTCACCTACCTGGGGGGAGGGGCCGCCTTGCAGACGCTGGGGAAGAAGACCATCGAGGTAGGAGAGAGGGTTGAGGTCTATGAAAAGGCCCTCAAGGATGTCACCCAGGATCTCCTGAAGAAGACAAAAGAACCGGCAAAGGATACACAGAAGAAAAAGATCAAGCAGTAACGTTGGTTTTAATGCTCTATTGAAAACCCTCTCAGATCTCCCCTATACTCCTCCCCGTGTGTCGTTACGTGTTCCACCCGGGCACTCGGTGGGCCGTGATGCAACCATCGGATGAGGGCCTCTACGGTATCACGCTCCCCCTCGAGGAGGCATTCGACGCTCCCGTCCATGAGGTTGCGCACCCAGCCATTTACCCCCAGCTCCTGGGCCTTGCGCTGGGTGGAATATCGGAAGTATACCCCCTGCACCAACCCCGCTATGCGCACCCCAATCCTTACTTTTGCCATCGTTACACTGAGTATGACCCCTCTCGGGGTCCCCGCACGCACGGAGGGAGGAGCTATCTCCTCTTCCACCGCAAAAGATACGCTACGTTGTCCAGGACAGCGGTGAAGAAATAGTTTTTTACCTCAAACCCCTTGGGCATCTGGATCTGTGCCGGGGTGAAGTTGAGGATCCCCCGAATCGTGGTCTGGGCTATCAGGTCGGCGACCTTTTGGGCCTCGGAGGCGGGAGTGGTTATGATAGCGATATCTATGCGCCGATCCTTGGCCACCTCTTTCAATTGATCGGGGTGCAGGATCTCCACCGGTTTGCCGATCCGTTCCGAGACCCTCCCCACCACCGCCGTGGGGTTTATGTCAAAGGCGGCGACGATCTTGTAGTTCTTCTTGAAAAATTCCTTATAGAGGAGGAGCGAAGACCCTAAATTGCCGATGCCTATGATGGCCACACGCCACTCCCGATTCAGGCCCAAGATGGTCTTGATGTTATCGGCGAGGTCCTTAATATAGTAGCCGACCCCTCGAATCCCGAATTCGCCGAAATAGGCAAGATCCTTGCGCACCTGCGCGGCATTTACGCCGCAGGCACTCGCCAAATTGGCTGACGAGACTACAACCTCGCCCTGTTGCTCTAATACCTCGAGGTGGCGGACATAGGTGGAAAGTCGCCTGATAGTGGCCTCTGGAACCTTTGATAGCTTCAAAGCTCTCCTCCCCTATGTGAAAATTTTCTTTTTGTGCTCCTCTTATAAATCGTAACGGCGAAAAAGGCAAGGGGAAAATTACCGTTTCACAAAAAAGATGTCCGTCACCATTTTTTGATGGTGACCTCCTTTTGTATCCTCTCTACATCTTTCTTTTTGCAGAGTTCTGTGCCTGGGGTCATCACCGCCGCCGTCCCTGCAGCGGCGGCCAGGATCAGGCTCTCGCGGAATCCCATCCCTTTGGTGAGGCCATAGATGAACCCCGCTAAGGCCGAGTCCCCCGCCCCTACCTGGCTGACGGCCTCGACCTGGGGGGGGACGGCCCACAAGGATTCATCTTTGGTGACCCCTGCGATACCCTCTGGCCCCATGGATATGAGGACGATCTCGATACCCCCCTCCGCGATATGACGGGCTTGTTTTTTGAGATCGTCGATTGCGGTGGATTTAAGCCCCGTGAGGCGCTGAAACTCATGGATGTTGGGTTTGATGAGAAAGGGCTTTGCCCCACACCCATGCCGCAGGAGCTCTCCATCGGCATCGAGGGCCACCCGTACCCCCTTCCCCTTGAGGGTGGTGATGATCTGGGCGTAGATGTTGTGGCTTACCCCTGGGGGTACGCTCCCGCTCACGATCACAAATTCGGCATCGCGGCCGAGGGAATGGATTTTTTGAAAGAAGAGACCGATCTCCGCCGGCGTTATCCGCGGTCCGGCGGCGTTGAGCATAATCTGGGTCTTTTGTTTTCGATCGGTCAGGATGATGTTTACCCGCGTCTCCCCCCCGATCCGGGTAAAGTCACAGAGGACCCCTTCGTTGATCAACCTCCCCTCCAGCTCCAGGCCGTCGTAGCCCCCGATAAAACCGAGAGCGATGCTCTCTTCACCCAGCTCCTCGATCACGCGGGAACAGTCGATCCCCTTGCCCCCTGCATACCGTTCCTCGTGCAGGATCCTGTTGGCGTCGTCGACCACGAGGCCGTCCACCTCGATGGTCCTGTCCAGGGCCGGATTTAATGTAATCGTATAGATCATTTCCTCAACGCCGTGACCCTCTCACCACTGCGAGAGCGTATAGTCACAGAGTATAGGACAAAAGCCCTTCGCTGTACAAGCATAATTGTGTCCTTGCCCCCGTGCAGGGGGTTTTATATACTTGATCCGGAGGCAGGTTTCGATGATCGATCAAACGAACGGCAACCAGCGTGAGGCATCCCCTGGTATGAGGCCCGTTGTCGCCATCGTCGGCAGGCCCAATGTGGGCAAATCCACCCTGTTCAATCGCTTGGTGGGTTTTCGCAAGGCCATTGTGGAATCCCTTCCCGGGGTGACCCGTGACCTCAACTACGCCGATGTGGACCGATTCGAACGACCCTTGACCTTTATCGACACGGGGGGGTTTGAGCCGGTTGCCCAGGACGGGCTTGTGGCCCAGATGGCCGAACAGTGCCGTCTGGCCGTGGAGGAGGCGGATTGCATCATCTTTCTGTTGGATGGGAAGGAGGGACTGAATCCATCCGACCACGAGATCGGCCGTCTCTTGCGCAAGAGGGATAAAAAGGTCCTCGCTGTGGTCAACAAGATCGATGATCCCCGACACGAGGAGAGGATCTACGATTTCTATGGCCTGGGTGCCGAAACCCTCTATCCCATATCGGCGCAACACAACTACGGCATTGAGCGATTAATCGAGGCCATTATCGAGCTCATCCCCTCCCCCCCTGCAGTGGAGGAGGGAACAGGGGGAGGGGAAGCCATCAGGATAGCCGTGGTGGGGAGGCCTAATGTGGGCAAATCCTCCCTCATCAACCGCATCTTGGGGTATGATCGGGTCATCGTCCACGAGACCCCCGGGACCACGCGGGACGCCGTCGACACCCCCTTCAGCGTGGGGGACAGGCGTTACGTCCTCGTGGACACGGCCGGGATCAGGCGCAAGAGCCGGATCAGCCTGCGTCTGGAGAAGTACAGCGTGGTAGAGGCCATCAAGGGCATTGAGCGGGCGGATGTGGCCCTCCTCGTCCTCGATGCCCAAGAGGGTGCCCCTGAACAGGATGCCCGCATCGGCGGCCTGATCCACGACAAGGGGAGGGGGGGGATCATCGTGGTGAACAAGTGGGACCTGATGACGGAAGAGGTCAGCACCAAGGCCTATACCGAGGCGCTACGAGAGCACCTGTGGTTTCTCGATTACGCCCCCGTCGTCTTTGCCTCCGCCGTCACCGGTGCGGGCGTTGATCGCATCTTCGAAATGGTGGAAGCGGTGATGGCGGAGCGGGATAAGAAAATACCGACCCCCCAACTCAATCGTTGGCTCCAGGGGGTGACGGAATTCCACCGCCCCCCCCTCTTTCGAAAGAAGGAGGTAAAGCTCTCCTATATGACCCAGGTTTCCACCCGTCCCCCCACCTTTGCCATCTTCACCAACTACCCCATGGGGGTGCAGTTCGCCTATCGGCGATACCTGAACAACCGGCTCAGGGAGGCGTTCGGCTTTTTCGGCAGGCCCATCCGTTTGATCTTCAAGAAAAAATAGTCACAGGCTTGGTGTGTTCCCCCTGTAATACCCTTGACCTTTTAAACCATATTATAGTACCGTCTCATGCCGGAAATAGGCACACGGTGTGCCTGCTCCCCGTTGGTCGAGAGAAAAGAACCATATCCGATTCGATGTCAAAGACAAGTGCAGGGATGTATAGGTACCGCGTCGCATCGTGGGTGGCGCTGGTGGTGGTGCTTCTCGCTGCCCACGGCTGCACCTTTTTCGCGCCGCGGCCGAAGAATGTGCTGCGCACCGTGCTCTATACGGCACCCCGTGCCAAGGCGATCGAGACCGAACGGTTCACCCGCACCATGGATCGCGTCACCGGCACGTCGGCGACCGAAGTAAACCGCGTACAGTTGCTCACCAACGGCGAGGAGGCCTTTCCGGCCATGCTCGCCGCCATCGACCATGCACAGCGCTGTATCTCGGTGGAGTTCTACAAGATCCGCATGGACTCGGTGGGAGAGACCTTTGTCAGGGCCTTGATCAGGGCGGCGCGGCGCGGCGTGCGGGTGCGGTTTCTCTACGATGCGTACGGCAGCCGTTCGGTCACCTACAGTGATTTCAGGGAACTCATCGACGCCGGTGCCGAGGTCAGAGTTTTCAACCCCATCCTCTGGTTGACCTTTTTGCGGTTGAACAACCGTGACCACCACAAGGTCCTCGTGGTGGACGGCCGTATCGCCTTCCTGGGGGGGCTCAACTTGGCGGAGGAGTACGATGGGGACGGGCTCAGCGGATGGCGCGACACCGCGCTCATGATCGAGGGTCCGGCGGTGCTTGACGCCGAGCGGGTCTTCACCGAGTCGTGGTTCCAGGGGGGAATAAACCTGATCGGCAAAGACCTGCCGATGGTGGGCATCAACCCCCTCAAGCGGGTGGTCGATAGTCCCCTCGTGTGGCTGCTGGATCTCGATGAAGAGATGTGTCTTCCAGATCGCAACCCGTCGGCGGGGGGTACGGCGCGCGTGCGCATCGTCCCCTCCAATCCGGACGCCTTCAACAGCACCATCGTCGACAAGTACCTGCTGGCCATCAATTCAGCGCGCAAGAGCATTTGTATCACCAGCGCGTACTTTATTCCTCCCCTCGTCCTGCGCCGGGCGCTCGTGCATGCGGCCAAACGGGGGGTCCAGGTGCGGCTCATCCTGCAGGGGACTACCGATACCCCCCTCGTGCGCACCATTGCCATCGGGTACTATGGCAGGCTGCTCAAACATGGCGTGGAGATCTATGAGTGGACTCGATCGGTCCTGCACGCAAAGACTATGGTTGTCGACGGCGTGTGGTCGACGATCGGCAGTGCCAATCTCGACGGCCGCGCCCTCTTTTTAAGCTACGAGGTCAACGCCGCGGTGCACGACCCCTCCCTGGCGGCCGCCATGGAACAACAGTTTGAAAGGGATCTCAAACATTGCCGCCGGATACGACTGGAGGAGTGGGAAAAACGCCCCCTTTCCCAGCGTATGATGGAGATCCTCTTAATACCCCTTGTGGGGCAATTTTGAGAGCGGGGCTACGGGAGGGAGAGGATATCCGCCTTCCCGTCCGTGATGGCGATGGTGTGTTCGAAATGGGCCGAGAGGCTTCGGTCGGCGGTGACCACCGTCCAGCCGTCATCCAAGACCTTCACCTGCCAGGTGCCCACGTTGATCATCGGCTCGATCGCCAGGACCATGCCGGGGCGCAGCCGGGGGCCGTGATGAGGCGGGCCGAAGTTAGGGATCTGCGGGTCCTCATGGAGGCTCCGGCCTATGCCGTGCCCCACGTAGTCCCTCACCACCGAAAGACCATGGGCCTCCACCCAGGACTGGATGGCATGGGAGATATCGAAGAGGCGATTGCCGTGGGTGGCCTGCTCGATTCCCTTGGCAAGGGCCTGTTGTGTCACCTCCATGAGCCGCCGTGCCTCCTCGCTTACCTGGCCCACAGGGACGGTAATGGCTGAATCCCCATAATAGCCGTTGAGCAAGGCCCCCAGGTCCATGCTCACGATCTCCCCTTCGCGCATTTGACGGGAGTCGGGGATTCCGTGGACCACCTCCTCGTTGATTGAGACACACAGGCTGGCCGGATATCCTCGGTATCCCTTAAAGGCGGGGGCGGCCCCAGCCGCCCGTATGGAATGCTCCGCTATCTGGTCCAACTCCTTGGTGGTGACGCCGGGTTTGACGGCCTCCCGCAGCTTCTGCAGGGTGCGCGCCACCAGGCGGTTGCTCTGGCGCATGGTCTCGATCTCTGCCGGGGTCTTGATATGGATCATCGCTCAGTCATATCCTTTCATATTGTCGGTGGTGGCCGTGTACGGTGAAAGGCTTGTTCTGGATAGACTATAGACGAAAGATCTCCGACAAGTCAACGCCAGGCAGTAGTCTGTTGACCTCGACCTCTCACTATGTTGTAATACGGCGAAGGAATAGCGTGATCATTCGGGCACGATTACTGGCTGGCCTGCGATGAATGCCTGAAGGCTTGTCCCAACAACCGGGCGAGGAAGCAGACCGACTAACAAAGGAAATCGATCATGAAGGTATTGCGAACACCTGAGGAGCGTTTTGGCAATCTGCCCGGGTATCCCTTTTCTCCCCACTATATCGAGATCGCTGACGGTGAAGGGGGTATTGTGCGGGTGCATTATGTCGACGAGGGACCGCAGGAGGCGGCCCCCGTCCTCCTGATGCACGGGGAGCCCTCCTGGTCGTATCTGTACCGGAAGATGATCCCCCTGATCGCCGAAACCGGCAATCG
>Ga0315537_1003006_pt1 | contig 12663 bp, 16 predicted proteins | sample SalMarSW160270MG_FD_203091 | JGI IMG/M metagenome (GOLD analysis project Ga0315537, IMG submission 203091) | Salt marsh sediment microbial communities from the Plum Island Ecosystem LTER, Massachusetts, United States - Salt Marsh Sediment SW1602-70 ... | reverse complement strand
ATTCTTTTCCTCCTGTTACCTGATGTTTTAAACCCAGAGACGCCCACCCTGTGAAATAAGTTATACTATTTATAATCAGTCAGACAGAAAAGTCTATTTCACAGGGCGCAAGTTGGGCGTCTCTACATTGCTTACATTTCCGATGCATTATCGTTTCGTTAGAGACGCCATGCATAGCATCTCCACATTGCATACGTTTCTGATGGATTATCGGATTTTATGAAATTCAATTACCTGGCGTATTCATCCCCCTGCCATCGCTTAAATCCACCTGCATATCCTCTCATTGTCACTCTGTCTCATCTCTTATCTTTTACCTTACCGAGCACCTGTTTCAGTCACCCCCTCACACAGTCACACAGTCTCATCGTCCCCAAACACAAACCGCACCACTTTTTCTATCAGCAGTTCGGACTGTTCGGCATGGAGCCAGTGTCCTGCGTTGGGGATGGTAGTAACCTCGGCAAAGGGAAAGATCTTCCGGATGAATGGAATGTCGGAATCCAGGATATAGGTCGAGTTGGCACCACGAATAAACAGGACCGGGAAACCGGTGATTTGATTTCCCCGCTCAAATTCCGACGCATTGAGCCCCTCCAGAATACGAACCAGGTCTTTCCGGATCACCTCAATATTAAGCTTCCAGTGGAATGTCCCATTTTTCGATCGTGAAAGGTTTTTGAGCAGGAATTGCCTTACACGCCCGGATTTGATCCGTGAACTCATCTCACGATCTGCCTCATCACGATTGCGGATTTTCGACAGGTCCATATTTTCCATAGCCCGGATAATAAAGAGATGGTCGGCAGCCTGAACCGATTCTCCGGAATAGCTGAAATAGGATTTTGGTGCGATATCAACAACGATCAGTCCATTGACGCGTTCAGGAAAAGAAGTAGCGAAGAACATGATCGTTTTACCACCCATGCTGTGTCCGAGAAGGATGGCTTTTCCAATGGAGTGTTTATCCATAAACTCCAACAGATCATCCCTCATCAGTTCATAGCTATGATGGTCACTGTGCCGGGATCTCCCATGGTTTCGCTGATCCGGGATGAATACTTCAAACCGGCTCCCGAGTGCCTTGCCAATCGTGACCCAATTGTCGGAGGAGCCATAGAGCCCGTGCACAATAATCAGCGGTGGTCCGGAACCATATTTTCGGAAGAAAAGATCCATGCCAGATGCAAAAAGTTAAAAATAGATAAAATATTTTAGTCGATGAAAATTAGCGAAAAGGAACCAGGGGGGAAACATTCGCAGAAGTCCTCTGGCCGCCCGCCTGAATGAAAGAATTTGTTTTTCCTCATCCTCTCAACTCATGCAAATACATCTGGATGGTATTTTCCAGTCCGAAATAGAGGGCGTCGGAGACGAGGGCATGGCCGATGGATACCTCTTTGATATGGGGTACATTCTGCACAAAGTACCGGAGGTTATCGAGGTTGAGGTCATGTCCGGCATTCATCTCCAGTCCGATCTCATGTGCCAGACTGGCGGCATCGGTAAAGGGTTTGACGGCTTTCTCCCTGCCGGCCCGGTATCCGGCGGCGTATGGCTCGGTATACAACTCAACCCGGTCGGTCCCGGTCTCCGCAGCATGCCTGATGAATTCGGGAGTGATATCAATAAAGAGGGAAGTACGGATATCGTGAGCCTTGAACTCAGCGATCACCTCTTTCAGGAAGGACAGGTTATTGACGGTATCCCACCCGGCATTTGAGGTCAGGACATCGGGCGGATCAGGCACCAGTGTGACCTGGTGAGGCAGTATCTCCAGTACCAGGTCAATGAATTTTTTTGTGGGATATCCTTCGATGTTGAATTCAGTGGTTATCACCGGTTTAATATCGCGTACATCCTGGTACCGGATGTGCCTTTCGTCCGGTCTTGGATGGACCGTTATGCCCTGTGCACCATAGTCCTGGCAGTTGACAGCCGCTTCCACAACATTTGGAATATCACCTCCCCGGGCATTGCGGAGTGTGGCAATTTTGTTGATGTTGACACTGAGTCGGGTGGTAGTCATTATTGTTATCGATTATCAAAAATGTTGTTTCCCAAATTTTCAAATAATTCTTGTAATGTAATGGTTCCAATTTTTTGTACTTTTATACAAAATTAACCTAATTTTTCAAGAAGGCTTATACAGATGCTGGCAAAAGATCTATTATCCGATGTTGTTCCTTCGCTGAAAACCTCCGATACCGGGTTGCAGGCATTGAGCTGGATGGAGATCTTCCGGATCTCACACCTGCCCATCGTAAACAACAAGGAGTTTCTGGGACTCATCTCTGATACCGATATTTATGATCTGAATATGGCGGATGAACCGATCGGCAACCATAACCTCTCACTCTTCAGCCCTTATGTAACAAGTGATCAGCACATTTTCGAGGTGATTGAACTGGTTTCGCGACTGAAACTGACGATCGTACCTGTTCTGAACCAGGAGAAGCATTACCTGGGACTGATCACCATGAATGATCTGATACAACGTTTTGCCAACCTTGCCGGGTTAAAAGATCCCGGGGGTATTATCGTGCTGGAACTGCATCAGAACGACTTTTCCCTTTCACAGATTGCCCAGATTGTGGAGGGAAATGATGCCAAGATACTGGGACTTTACATCAGCTCAACGGACGAATCGATGAAGGTGGAGTTGACCCTAAAAATCAACCGGACCGATCTGTCAGCCATTATCCAGACCTTCAACCGGTTTAACTATACCATTAAAGCATCATTCCATGAGGATGAGGATATGGACAGTTTTTATTCGAGCCGGTATGAATCGTTTATGCGGTATCTGAATATGTAATTATGAGAATTGTCATCTACGGAAAAACCTTTGAGGAAAATTTTTATGCCTGCATCAAGGACCTGTTCAGGAAACTGCAGGAATACAACGCTGATGTCTACCTTTACCATCCGTTTTACAATTTCCTCAGGGATGAGGTGAACCTGAAACCCGAGGTTGCCGGGTTGTTTACGGAATATTCGGAACTCCCTGACGGCATTGACTATTTTTTCAGTATCGGCGGGGATGGCACCTTTCTGGAGACCATTACCTACGTAAGGGATTCACAAGTCCCGGTTGTCGGCATCAATAGCGGAAGGCTGGGGTTTCTGGCAAACATCTCGAAGGAGGAGCTCTCCGAATCGCTGGATGATATCTTTGCCGGCAATTACAGCCTGGAGGAGCGGGCACTGCTGGAATTTGAAGCGCCCGGCAAGCCATTTGGTGATTTCAATTTTGCGCTGAATGAGGTAACGATCCAAAAGATCGATGCGACGATGATCACCATTCATACCTTTGTGAATGATGAGCTGCTGAACGCTTACTGGGCTGACGGACTGATCCTTTCCACCCCCACGGGTTCCACTGCCTACTCCATGAGTGTTGGTGGTCCGATTGTGATCCCGGATTCCCACACCTTTATCATCTCACCCATTGCCCCGCACAATCTGACCGTAAGACCGGTGGTCATTCCCGACAAAAATGAGCTCCGGTTGAAGGTTAACGGGCGGACCACGAAATTTCTTGCCACCCTTGATTTTCGTTCAATCGAACTGGAAAGTTCTACAGAGATTGTGGTGAGACGTGCCGGTTTCAAGATTTCGGTTTTGAAACTCAAACAACATAACTACTACTCCACCCTCCGTTCGAAGCTGATGTGGGGAGCGGATAAGAGGAATTAAATGAATGTCGAATGTCGAATGTCGAATGTCGAATTATGAATGTCGTACCTGTTCTGACCAACAAAGTTGCGTCAGGATTGGGGTTTATGGTTAAAAAATTTTGTTCTAATGTGCGCATGGAGGAATGGGATCCATGCAGCATTTCACTGCTGAATTGCCTCGCAGTTGGACCGTGTTTGGTGGCGTACCATCCCTGGATTGTTGAGGATGTTTTCAACGTAGAGACGCGATTAATCGCATCTCTACATGCGTGAATTTCCGGTGCATGATTGGAATTGTTGTTTGACTTCTGGCATCTTTCGGTCCATGCGGCGTTTTCCAGGGGAATAACAACGCAGTTGGACCGTGTCTATTCTCGAAGCCGGTAAAGGATTACCTCATTCAACGATCTTTTTGGAACATGGTGGACCTGCTGATCATCACGCCAGTAGCGGATATCATTCTTTTTTGCCTCTTCCAGGACCACCTTTTCTTTTGGTTTACCCAACGCAAGAACCAGCAGGATTTCGTACTGCTCGTTTAATCCCAGAATCTTCTTCAATGTATTTTTCCTGATCGAAGCAATGATACAACCGCCCAATCCCTTTTCCGTGGCTCCAAGCAGGATACTTTGAGCTGCAATACCATGATCGCAATAAAAACTTTCTGAAACCTGCCTGTCACCCAGAATAATGATGTATGCTGATGGCCTTTCTCCAGGCTCCGGTCCATCCCAGTTTTTCAGATAACCGGCCCATTCAAGGTTTGGAAATATCAGGGCATTTTTCTCCCTGCTTGCTGATAAGATGTATTTGAGTGATTGTTTGTTGCCTGCAGAAGCAGCGTTGCGCGCCAGATCAACCAACTCCTCCAGTATGCTCATCTCCACCGGAACATCTTCATAAAATCTCCTGTAACTGCGATTCTTTAAAATTAAATTTCGGATCATGGGCTTAACGGTTTTCTTGATTTCGGCAGTAAAAATAACAAATTTATTCACGGTAATAAAACCTGGCAGATGTTCGGTCCATGAAGCATTTTCCCGGTGAATATCCTTGTAGATGGACCGTTTTTTTGGCAATTGTACAAACCTTCCATAGTCCCGAAGGGATCACTATGTGAGAATGCCTATGGCAAAGGCTGCTAAAAATTTTATGGCAAAACTATCGGCTCGAAAAGCAGCGCCTGCCTGCCGGGTTCCCCGCCGGAACCGCCTTGGCGGTGAAGGAGGGCAGGCAGGCAACCAAACTCGCGGCTGTATCATAAAGATGATTAGCTACGAAGTGGCAAAGTGAGTGCATAAATCAAAAAATGCATATTGGCTTGTTTTTATTGCTTTGTGAACTGTGGCAATTCAATTCAAATGAAGGTGCCTATTTCATGTTTTCAGTGGTTCTATTTTATTAAGAATTCATGATACATTCGCTCAGACAAGGTTGCTGGCATGGCCGGGAGGCCATACCAGCAACCTTCATCACCCGGTACTTTTTCCGAAAATGATCTGAGGGCAAAAGTCGTCCCTGAGGGACGATCAGGGTATCTGCTAATTTACTGACTGAACATTCTTATTCGGAATGGATTCCAGTCCCTTAAATTTCAGGATAATTTGTGCTACACACAGGACATCCTGTTCACAATAGGCAACAATTTTCTGCAGGTTTTTTTCTTCCCAGTAGACAGCCGAAACCATGCTGCCATTCATTTCTTCTTTGGGTGTTTCAATGCCGAACAGTTCAGCAAGCAGGTCGAGGGAAACGGCATGCCGGTACTCTCCGAATTTCCAGAGATCCATTGTATCGATGAACCTCGATTCCCATGGTTTCTTTCCGGCCGTATCCAGAATATCCGGCAATTCAATGCCATGAATCACCATCCTTCTCGCGATAATCGGAAAGTCGAAATTTATCCCGTTGTGGGCACACAGGAGGATCTCTTTCCGGTTTAGATAATTCCTGAGCATTTCTGAAAAGTCTGTCAACAGTTTTTTTTCATCGTCACCAAAAAACGATTTGACCCTGAAGTAATTCTCTTTTTTAACGCGATTGATGATACCGACCGAGATACAGACAATTTTTCCGAATTCTGCATAGAGTCCGGCTCTATGATAGACATCGGAAGCGGATTCATTTTCTTTTCTGAATGAGGCAGATCTCTTTTCCCAGAACTCTTTAATATGAGAAGGCAGGGAATCAAAATCGGGTTCTGCCGGGACGGTCTCTATGTCCAGGAAAAGGATATCAAAGACACTGATATGTTTAAGCATGGGCCAACGGGTTATGTTTATTGTCAAATTCGCAACCCGAACTTGCCATGGGCATCGCTTTGCGAGAAGTCGGGTTGCGAAGTATTGGGATCAGTACGTTATATTGTCCGTGTGTTTGTTCAGGTTTTTCTCAATAATGGATACAAGGATATTGATTGCCACTTCATTATTGCCGCCCTGCGGTATAATTATATCGGCATATCTTTTTGTTGGTTCAATGAATTGCAAATGCATGGGTTTCACCGTTTTTTCGTACCGGTCCAGTACCACATCGATTGATCTTCCCCGTTCAATGATATCCCTGCTGATCACCCTGCTCAGTCTGTCGTCGGCATCAGCATCGACAAAAACCTTAATATCCATCAGGTTTCGTACTTCCAGGTTGGCGAGTATAAGTATTCCCTCGATAATGACGACATGTTTCGGTTCAACCCGGATTGTTTCCTTTGCCCGTGTACAGGTAAGGTAGGAGTAGATGGGTTGTTCGATCGCAACGCCCGACTTCAGTTTCCGGATATGATCTGCCAGCAGTTCAAATTCCAGGGATTCGGGGTGGTCAAAATTCATCTCCTGCCTTTTCTTCAAAGGCAAATGGCTGTTATCTTTGTAATAAGAGTCCTGCGGGATAATGGCAACCTCTCCTTCCGGGAGTTTTTCTGTGATTTTTGTTACCACTGTTGTTTTTCCGGAACCAGTTCCACCCGCAATTCCAACAATTAACATAATTTTTATTAATTTTAGTTTTTGTTGACCGGTAATTCTTTGGCAAATTACTAATTTAATCCACTTCAAAAAAATGATACATCACATTGTACTCTTCAAGATCACCGAATTTGATGATGAGTTGGACAGGCAGAAAAAGATTGAGGAATTGAAATCGATTTTCGAGAAGGTATCCTGTAAAATTCAAACCATCAAGTCGTATGAAGTGGGAGCGAATATAAACACCTCGGATTGTGCATACGATGTTGCAATCAACGCCACTTTTAAAACAATGGATGAACTGAAAGCCTACCTTATCCATCCTGATCACCAATATGCAATTGAAAAGGCCAGCAGTATTCCAAAGACCAAGGTGATATTGGATTATGAGGTACACAGGACCAGTAAATCATCCTTCAACACCGGGAAAAAAGAGAAGGGATCATGAGCCAGCTCTACCCATTAAAGTTCCAACCCATTCTGAAGGAGAAGATATGGGGTGGAAATAAGTTGCACGCGATTCTGGGTAAGGGGACTCCAGGGGATACCCACTGTGGTGAGAGCTGGGAAATTTCAGGAGTTCAGGATAATTTATCGGTTGTATCAAACGGTTTTCTGAAGGGGAATAACCTGGAGGAGATCATTGAGGTTTATATGGGAGAGCTGGTTGGGGATCGGGTGTTTGAAAAGTTCGGGCTTGAATTTCCCCTGCTGATCAAATTTATCGATGCCAATGATGTATTATCGATTCAGGTCCACCCTGACGATACGCTGGCAAAAGAGAGACACAATGCATATGGAAAAACCGAAATGTGGTATATCATCCAGGCTGATCATGGTTCAAAGATCATAACGGGATTCAACCGGAAAATCAACAGAGAGATTTACCAGGAGAACCTCCTCAATAAAACATTGCCGGACATATTGAATGTTGAAGATGCCCTTCCTGGCGATGTGTTTTTCATCCCTGCAGGAAGGGTACATGCCATTGGTGCGGGGATCCTGCTCACCGAGATTCAGCAGACGTCTGATATAACCTACCGGATCTACGACTGGGACCGGGTGGATAAAAACGGAAAAGGCAGGGAGCTGCATACCGATCTGGCGCTTGACGCCATCGATTACAACCATTATGAAAATTACAAAACTCCGTATGAAGTTTTTCTGAACAGGTCATCCCAGGTCATCGATTGCGACTATTTCAGTACCAACTTCCTGAAGATTGATCAGCCGGTTGGAAAGGATTTTAACTACATCGATTCCTTTGTGATTTACATCTGTCTTTCCGGCTCGTTCGTGATTGAATATGAGGGGAAGAGTGAGCCTGTTTATGCGGGAGAGTCAGTTCTCATACCGGCTGTGCTGAAAAATCTCTTTCTCAAACCCGAAGGGGAGAGTGAGATGTTAGAAGTTTTTATTAAAAATCGAGCCGTTTGATCACCCTGGCAAACGGGAATAATCCTAACTTTGTTCAAGCGTATCGTTTGTGATCAAACGGAGTTTTGAATGTTATATACAAATATGAAAAACGTTATCGGGTTGCAGGTAATTCTGTATGGTATTGTTTACCTGGTTCTTATCCAGGGTTGTAATCCCTCTTCACAGGATGTTCGTGCTGTAACGGGAACGGAACTTGCCGATACCCTGAAAGGTGATGCTGGTTTTACGGGCGTGTATAAAAGTTACCATCCGGACGGCTATTTATATTCTGAGGTGAGTTATAAGGATGGGAAAAAGGATGGCATTTCCAGGAGGTTTTATTCCGATGGCAAGGTTCATTCGATCATCGAATACAGGGAGGGAAAAAAGGCAGGAACATCAACATGGTTATATACCAGTGGTGAAGTATATCGTGAGACACCCTATACTGACGGAAAGGTAGACGGCATACAGAAAAAGTACTATCGTGATGGCACGGTTCAGGCTGAAATTCCCTATTCACATGGTAACCGGAAAGTTGGTCTCAAAGAATACAATGAACGGGGCACATTGCTGACATCCTATCCTGAGATCCGGATCAACACCATCGACAGGATTGAGACACACGGAAGGTATACCCTGGAACTCCGTTTATCGAACAACAGCAAAAATGTGAAGTTTTACTATGATGCGGTAAGGGACAGTATATTCATTCCCGATGGGAAACAATTCATTTTGACTGACGAAGGAGTTGGCATGGTGGAATTTGTTTACCGGGAAAACGGTAGTTATCCGCAGCATGTCAACCTGGTTGCAGCGTACCGAACGCGAAATGGCAATTCAAAAATTCTGCAAACGAGTTTTCGCCTGCCTTCCGATCACCTGGTTTACTGAAATGAGAAAAACGTTAAAGATAGGAGAACAATTTGTTCTGGAGCGAATAGTAACAGCTGACGATACTGCTGCCCGATACGGATCAGGAACCCTCAATGTGCTTGCCACACCGGCTCTTGTTGCATTTATTGAAAATACGGCATTAACGCTGGTCTCTCCCTTTCTCTCTGATTCCGAGAGTACCGTTGGAACGGAGATTTCGATCAAACACATTAAAGCCACGCCTGCGGGTAAAATGATCCGATGCACGGCGACACTTGAGGAAATTTCGGGGAACCGGCTCCAATTCCGTGTTGAAGCTCACGAAGGAAAAGAGTTGATCGGTTTTGGAAAACATACAAGGTACGTTATCGATGTGAACCGTTTTATGCATAAATTTTCCAATTAGCACGGATTCCTGATATCCATCTTATGATGATCGTCAAAGAAGCGAAATTCATTGTATCGAGCACGAAGGTTGAACGTTGCCCGAAACCTTCTCTCCCCGAATATGCTTTCATCGGACGTTCAAACGTCGGCAAATCCTCCCTGATCAATTTACTGACCAATCGCAGAGGACTGGCTAAGATCTCAAAGACTCCCGGGAAGACACAATTGATCAACCATTTTCTGATCAATAATGAATGGTATCTGGTTGATCTCCCCGGTTATGGATTTGCCAATGTACCTGTTGGTAAAAAAAAGGTGTGGGATCGGGTGATCAGGGATTATATCCTGAAACGGACCAATCTCATCTGTTTGTTTGTCCTGATTGATTCGAGGCATGATCCTCAACAAAATGATCTGAGATTCATGCGATTTCTTGGAGAGCACCGGGTTCCTTTTTCGCTTATTTTCACCAAAACCGATAAGTTATCGGAAGGTGAGCTTAAACGAAACCTGGAGTACTATAAAGCAAGCATGCTGAAGTCGTGGGAGTCGTTGCCCCCCATTTTCCAGGTTTCAACTGTCAAAAGGAAGGGAAGAGAGGAGGTACTGGATTACATTGATGAAATGAATCAAGGATTAATGCTTAAAAAGTAAATGCTTATACCCTCAATAACCAATTATATTTTTAATTTTGTTCAGCTCGAAAACAAAACTGTATCAACCCAAAAATTCATGATGTCATGACCGTAAAAGCCCCTTTAAAATTTTTTACCGGGAGACAATCCAGGTATCTTGCCGAGAAGATCACCGAGCATTTTGGAACCACATTGGGTAAAAGTTCGGTAATGGAATTCAGCGATGGAGAGTTTCAGCCCTCATTTGAGGAGTCAGTCAGGGGATGCAGTGTCTTCATCATTCAGTCAACCTTTCCTCCCACCGATAATGTATTTGAATTGCTTCTTATGATTGATGCTGCGAAGAGAGCATCTGCTTATAAGATTGTCGCCGTCATACCGTATTTTGGATTTGCCCGTCAGGACCGGAAGGACAAGCCAAGGGTTTCCATCGGAGCCAAATTGATCACCGACCTATTGACTGCAGCTGGTGTTGACAGGGTCATGACGATGGATTTGCATGCTGACCAGATACAGGGATTTTTCAATGTACCGGTCGACCACATATATGCCTCTTCGCTTTTTGTACCTTACATCAAGAACCTCAATCTTGAAGACCTGGTCATTGCAGCTCCGGACATGGGTGGAACGAAACGGGCAAATGCCTATTCCCGGTTTTTAAATTGTGAAATGGTAATCTGTTATAAGCAGAGGAAAAAGGCAAATTATGTCGGGGAGATTACAATAATAGGGGATGTACAGGGGAAGAATGTTGTGATCGTGGATGATATGGTTGATACTGCCGGTACGCTTACGATGGTTGCAGAGATGATGATGGAGCAGGGTGCAAAGAGTGTGCGTGCAACGGCTACTCACCCGGTTCTGTCCGGTCCGGCATACGAACGCATTGAAAATTCTCCCCTTTTGGAAGTGTTGGTTACCGATTCAATTCCTATCAGAAAAGAGAGCAGCAAAATTAAGGTTGTCTCCATTGCCGAGGTATTCGCTGATGTAATAAACAAGGTATATAATTATCAGTCGATAAGTTCTAGTTTTATCACATAAAGTTATTATATTTGCAGCCCAAAATTACTTGAGATATACTCACGTGTGATGGGAAGCCGGGATTTCCTTCCGATATCAGTCGAACGGAACCTGACTTTGAGTAGCACAAACAAAATTCAGTACTGATGGAAACTTTTGAAATTAACGGGGAGATAAGGAAAGAGGTTGGAAAGAAATTCACTAAAAAGATTAGGAAAGAGGAGAGGGTTCCCTGTGTACTTTACGGAGGAGAGGAGACGATTCATTTTTCCGCTGAGGAGAAGGAATTTAAAAAAATTGTCTATACACCCAATATCTATCTGATCAAACTCGCCCTTGACGGGAAGAAGTACAATGCTCTCCTGAAAGACATCCAGTTTCACCCTGTAACAGACAGTATACTTCATCTGGATTTCATCGAGATTTCTGATGAAAAGCCGGTTACTATCACCATGCCTGTGCGGTTAACCGGAGATTCCATTGGCATAAAGAACGGTGGAAAGCTAAGGTGGAAACGGAGGCAGATGAAGGTACGGGGTTTTCCAAAGGATTTTCCGGATTATCTTGATGTTGATATTACCGAACTGGAGATCGGTCATACCTTAAAAGTTGGTGATCTATCCTATGAGAACCTGGAGATCCTTGATTCTTCCAGGTCCATGGTTGCATCGGTGGTCTCTTCACGACTTATTGCCAAGGGCATGGAAGCTGAGATTGAAGAAGTGGTCGAAGCCGAAGAGAAAGAGGAAGGTGAAGAAGGAGCGGTTGAAGAGGGAGCTGAAACAGCTGAAGCACCGGCTGAGGGCGAACATAAAACCAAACCGGAAGATAAAAAAGAATAGTTTGAAATACCTGATCGTTGGTCTTGGTAACATTGGCGAGGAGTATCAGGATACACGCCATAATATAGGATTTACAACATTGGACGCTCTGTCAGACGCGTCCAATGTTGTTTTCAGGGATAAACGGTATGGATTTGTCGGTGATTTCAAATACAAAGCAAGGACCTTCATTCTCCTGAAACCATCAACCTTTGTGAACCTGAGCGGTAAAGCGGTGAACTATTGGTTGAAAAAAGAGAAAATCCCTGTGGAGAGGCTTCTGGTTATTGTCGATGATGTGTCTCTTCCTTTCGGCAAACTCCGGCTCCGGCCCAGGGGAGGAGATGCCGGGCATAACGGATTAATCAACATTCATGAGGTTCTTGGACATCAGAATTATGCACGGCTCCGGTTTGGAATCGGCCATGAATTCATGCCCAGTCAGCAGGTGAATTACGTTTTGGGTCAATGGTCTCCGGAAGAGAAGAAATTGCTACCCAAACAGATCGAGCTGGCGATTGACATGATCAAATCATTCGGAATGCTGGGAGTTGAACGAACCATGAATCTATATAATTAAGTTGCCACGAATGCCTGCCATGCCTGCGGCAGGTAAACCCTGCCCGCGGCAGGCGGGCGGCAGGCAAGGCGGCAGACAGGCACGAATGATTACAGGCAGATATGGGTACAAAAGAAGAAGGTGTGCGGATTGACAAGTGGTTATGGGCTGCAAGGATCTGTAAAACAAGAAGCCAGGCTGCCAATGAGTGCAAAAAGGGTAAGATTCTCATTGATCAGTTGCCGGTTAAACCTTCGCGGCTTGTCCGGGAGGGAGAGACCATAGTTGTCCGGCGAATGC
>Ga0315537_1003001_pt1 | contig 12671 bp, 11 predicted proteins | sample SalMarSW160270MG_FD_203091 | JGI IMG/M metagenome (GOLD analysis project Ga0315537, IMG submission 203091) | Salt marsh sediment microbial communities from the Plum Island Ecosystem LTER, Massachusetts, United States - Salt Marsh Sediment SW1602-70 ... | reverse complement strand
ATCTGATATATACCTTCCTCTCCCCGAGATTTATCCAGAATGCCGCTGAATCCTGCCTGCCGCTCTTGAAATCGGACAATATCTGGTTTACTTTGTCCAAGCTTTGCTTGGGGTGACATTTTTGAACTGATTTCCCGACCACAGAAATCGGCCTTTTAAAGATCCTCGTTTCATGCTTGTTCCACAGTTTAACCAGATCATTCTCGTCAACGAAAGAAATTTCCACAGGTATTGCTTCTAATATCCCTTCTAACTGTTCTCTGCTCAAGTTTTCTATCATCGTTAATCCATCACTCCTCTAATTTTTCGAACTGGTCCTTGCTTGCTCCACAGACAGGGCATACCCAATCGTCGGGTATTTTCTCGAAAGGCGTTCCCGGCTTTATACCGCCGTCGGGATCGCCTAACTCCGGGTCATAGATATAGCCGCAGACAGTGCATTCGTATTTCGCCATTTCAGATACCTCCTCCTTTCTCTATTTGATATAGCTGGGAGCTGTCTTGGGAGTAGTGCCTCTCTTAACCTGATGGTAGTAAGCGTAAGTCATCGGTTCACCTTCTCCGATAACATCTGCTCCCACAACCTCTCCTATGAAGATAGTGTGAGTCCCGACATCTACTTGATGAATTACCTTGGCTTCGAGGTAAGCTAAGCTATGGTCGAGCACGATGGGAGCCTTAGTTTCACCCAGTTTGTACTTGACATCTTTAAGTTTGTCTACTTCCCGACCCGATTTGAAGCCAAAATGACCGATGAAAGAGAGTGGCGTATCCTGTGATAGTATAGAGGCGGTAAAGACCTTGCTCCCGGTGATAAATTCATGAGTCAGGTTCTGCTTATTAATACTCACGGCAATAGTTGGCGGCTCAGATGCCACCTGAAACACGGTGTTGGCGATCTGCCCATTAAGTCTGTCTCCTTTTCTGGAACCTATCACATATAAACCGTAGGTGCAGTTACGCAGGACCTTGAGATTCATAATCAACCTCCTCCAGTCCTTATTTACATAAGGTCTTCTTCACTGGCTTCGATTGCCCGCTGTAACTCGGCACTGAGTAAGGGCGGCAACCCCTCTATATCCACCCTGAGAAATCCTCTGACTATCGTGGCGGTAGCCTCGCTTCGAGTTAGCCCCCGCGCCATGAGATACTCTACTTCTTCTTCAGCTATCTTGCCTACTGCCGCTTCATGGGATAGGTCAATGCCAGCTAAAGTGCCCTTAAGCTCGGGGATGGCGTGGATTATGCCCTCTCCCATCAGGATCAGCCCACGACACTCCAGATGACCTTTGACATCAGGGGCATTGCCTTCTATATAACCCCGGGCAACAATGCTCCCCCCGGTAGTTATCGCTCGTGATATGATTTCTGTTTTCGCTCCCTTAGCATCGAGGATGGCCCGAGAACCGACATCCAGCGATGACCCCGGCGCTGCTACCAGAATACTATTGAACCTGACAACCGAATTTTCCCCAACACACCTGGCTGTAGGATACATTTGTAATGAACGGACTGGCTTCGTAAGTACATAATTACTAAGAAATAAGCCATTCTCCTCAATCATTACTCCCGTGCGGGGGCGAACAGCTACCTCTGGATTCCAGCTATGTATCATAGTGAAGGTAATCTTAGCCCCTTTCTTTATGTAGAACTCAGAGACGCCCAAGTGCAGGCCGGCTTCTTCGTTAGAAGCAGTGGTACAACCGGTAATGATATGCAGCTCCGAGTTCTCTTCAGCAATGATAATATTGTGCACATTCTGAGCAAGCCGTGCTTTTGCCAGATAAAGACAGGTCTGAACGGGGTAAATAGTCTTATGGCCAGGCAGTGCCCTGATGAAGTAGCCATTATGCTTGTTCAGTTCTATATTAGCCGTGTACTTATCGGTATCCACGGCTACGGCCTGCCACCAGTAGTCTGACAGCCAGTCATACTTTTCCAGAGCCTGGCTGACTGCCATAACTTCCACACCTTCCTGTCTGACCGAGCTATGGACTGGAGCGTTATCCATTTGGATAAAGGTCCCTGCTCTTTGGCCCGGGTCATCCAGCATGATTCCTGCCTCCAGCATCCGCTTTTTGGCCCGGGCAGGGAACTTCGAAGGGTCAGCCTGGTAAGGCTGCTCTTCAGCCGAGCTAACATAAGCGCCCAAATCTATATCCTCACCGTATGCCGCCGGTTTGGCGGTTGCTGCTCTGGCTTTATCTTTATGTGTCCCAGACGATGCTGTCTTAACCACCTGGTGCCCTCCTCACAAAACATTTGACACATTCTTCATAGCCCTTCTCTCTAATAGTGGCTAAAATCTCATGAGGGTCTCCTTCGCATCCGATTACACCATCACACATGACATAGCCTGTGCGGGCGTTAACATAGTCCAGAATATGACCGGTATGGGTAATGATGAGCCCCATGCATTTTCGCTCAAGTATGGGACAATCTTTTTCAAGCAAGCTATTTATCAGGTCACCGATAAGGGCGATATTCACCAGGTCAACGCCTGATTCAGGCTCATCTATCAATGTTAATGTGGGCCTCTGTGCCAGCAGTTGCATCAACTCGGAACGTTTTAGCTCTCCTCCCGAAAACCCGTAGTTTATCTCCCTATCCAGAAAGTCAGCCAGGTTAGTCTTTTCCGCGAGCTGGCTGATGCGCTTTTCATCTCCCTGACCCTTGAGGCAGGCAGCGACCATGTCACGCGTTTTTACCCCCCGAACTACCGGCGGCCGTTGGAAGGACATACCGATCCCCAAACGGGCTCTCTCATCCAGCGGCAACTTAGTTATGTTCTTGCCTTTGAAAATAATTTTGCCTTTGGTTACCCGATACTTGGGAAACCCCATTATTGCCATGAGCAAAGTGGTTTTCCCGCTGCCGTTGGGACCGAAAAGGACATGGGTCTCGCCAAAGCTCATTTTTAAATTTACGTTATGCAAAATCTCCCGCCCTTCTACTTCCACAGCTAGCTGCTCAATGCTTAAAGCAACATCCCCCATGTTGTACCCTCCTGTTCGTTTATTTAAGCTCCGTCCAATGACCAGTGTTCGCTTTTAGTAAACCACCCCGCAGGGTCACTGAGATACTCGTAGGAATCGAGAAGGGCAAGATGGTGCCCTCGCTCCTCCCCCGCCAGAGCCTCATAGAACCGCTTTTCCACGGGGAGGGCGCTTTCTTCGCTCCGATCATGATACAAATTATAAGACTTTATCTCCATATCCATAGCTATCTTGATAGCTTCGAGTTCAGACTCGGCCACCTTAATCTTGCTACCCAGTGCTTTAGTGGCTTCGGCGAACAGAGACTTCAGCCTTTTCCCTTTCTCGGATGGTGCTTCTACATCAGGCCAGTTCTGCCCTCTCTTGAGGGCTTCATATATTCCCTCAAACTTCTTGCGGTGAACGTCTTCTTCATCAGCTAGCTGCTGAAATAGTTCCTTAGCTAGCTTGGTGCTGCTTTTCTGGCTTGCCTTCTGGTAGAACTCCTTGCCCTCTACCTCCGTCTGAACAGCGAGCTGAAGCACCTCCATCGTCCTGGCTTGTTCATTTTCCATTTGCTCACTCCTCATAAAACCTTATGAGCTAACTAACTCCATATCCTCACCACAACAGACTAGCGTGCCGCCGCCAACCTTGGTCACCGTCACCTCATTGCCACAGACATTGCAGCGATATTTTTCGCCAACCTTTTTAACAGCCATTTTTACCTCCTTAATTTTCTATAGCCAGACGGAATCCGGAATTCACTTCAACCTTTTCTTGAGTTCCGAAAGCTGGCGCAGGTGGTTTTTTTCCTCATCCAATACGTTGAGGACGACTTTACGGTCTCGCTCCCTCACCAGGCTCTGCAATTCTGTGTAAAAGAGAATGGAATCTTTCTCAGCCTGGATTCCGGTGTCGAGGGCCTCAATTTCATTGGACATCTTACCGGCCTTTTGTTGTGCCTCGGTGACATTGGAAAATATTACGCTGTCAACTAACGATTTGAGGTAAAGCATATATTCATCACCATAGGTTTCCGGGAGCTTAGCTTGCTCCAGGGAACCCGACATCCCCTGAAAGGTATCCAGATGTTTCTTTTCTTCTCCGGCGAGATAAGTATAGATGTCCTTGACATCCTTCTTTCCGGTCTTATCAGCCAGGGCCTGATAGAATGCCATACCGTTCCTTTCTATGCCCATAGCTATTTCTAAGAGTTCGCTTCCTGAGAAAAAAACAGCCATTTCAATCCTCCTTTTTAGTGTATTTTATAATCTGGGCCTCCGCAGTTAGCCAGGACAATATCCAGCAATCATACCCGAACGCCTTCCTGCAGACTATCTTCGCCTGTATATTGTATACCATCGACCCCACTCACATAACATTCCGCTATAAGGCGAGGTAAATAGAGTATTAGATTCGCTTAATAATATAGCCTCACGCCAATTTTCCGTCAAGCAGCGGAATGCCCTAAATGCTTCACATTTTCTCCGGGGCGGTCATGCCCATGAGATGGAGGACTTTAGCCAGGGCAATCTGAGTTGCCTTGACCAGCTTGAGGCGGGCCCTGGTTAGCGCTTCGTCCTCAGAGACAACCCGGCATTGCTTGTAGAAGCTGTGGAAGACAGTGGCTAATTCCTGGGCATAGTAAGGCAGGTGGTGGGGCTCGAGATTAACTGCCACCTGTTCTACTATTTCAGGGAGGAGTATCAAGCGGCGAATTAAGGTGAGCTCCGGCTCGGTGGTAAGCAGAGAAACATCGCCCTGGCCGGAGTCTATCTCCCGCTCTTTAGCTAAGTCAAGAATGCTGGCAATCCGTGCATGAGCATATTGAACATAATACACAGGATTTTCCGATGATTGCCGCTTGGCCAGCTCTATATCGAAATCCATCTGGCTATCGGCGGAACGGGAGAGGAATATGAAGCGACAGGCATCCGGGCCTACCTCGTCTATCACCTCTTTCAAAGTAACAATATCGCCGCTGCGCTTGGATACTTTAACTATTTCCTTTCCACGCCGCAGTGTGACTAACTGGCAGATTATCACCTTAAGCCGCTCGGGGTCCTGTCCAAGGGCCTTGAGCACAGCTTTCATTCGAGGGACATGTCCCTGATGGTCGGCCCCCCAGATATCAATTACCTGGTCGAATTTCCGTTCCAGGAACTTGTTGTAATGGTAGGCAATATCCGAGGCAAAATAGGTGGGAGAACCATCGCTGCGCACCAGGACATTGTCTTTGTCCTCGCCCAGGGCGCTCGATTTAAACCAGATGGCCTTTTCTCTTTTAGCCACATAGCCCCCGCTCTGGAGTAGTTCCATAACCTTGTCATATTGCTCGCCCTGATAAAGACTTCTCTCTGGAAACCAGGTGTCAAAAATAACGTTTAGTAGCTCAAGGTCCTGTTTGATTCCTTGTAGCATCTTATCAGTCCCGACCTCCGCCAGCTGCGAAGTTGCCTCGTTCTCGGGCAACGATAAAAATCTATCACCCTGCTCCTGGACTATCTCTTTGGCCAGGTCAATCATGTAGTTACCGTAGTAGCCGTCCGGGGGCATGGCGGCTTCCTGGTCCAGGCATTGCCGGTAACGAGCATAGAGGGAACGGCCGAAGTTATCTATCTGGGTGCCCATATCGTTTATGTAAAATTCTTTTTCTACGGCATAGCCCGAGACGGTAAGCACGTTAGCCAGAGTACTGCCTAAAACGGCGCCACGGCCATGACCCACGTGAAGGGGTCCTGTGGGATTGACACTAACGAATTCAAGCTGGATCCGATTACCGTTGCCCAGCTCAATATCACCATACGATTCACCGGCAGCCAGGACTGATTCCACCTGCGTACTCAGCCAGTCATCTCGCAAGGTGAAGTTGATGAAGCCCGGCTCAGCAACCCAAATCCTGTCGATTTGGGGCGGTGGCACTATATGCTCAGAGACCTTCTCGGCTATCGCCATAGGGGACATCTTCATAGACCGGGCCAGCTTCAAAGGAAGACCTGAAGCAAAATCTCCGTGTTCGGGATTTTGAGGATGTTCTATAAGCACCTCGGGCAAGGCGGCTGCAGCCAGGTCACCTTTTTGCTGTGCCTCCGACACAGCTTGCTGCAAACATCTGACCAGTTCCTGCTTGAGCATGATTAGCTCCATTCAGCACCTCCGGCCCATACCCGGCTCAATTGCTGACGTAAAGGTTGATGTTCGGCTTTCTTCAAATTGGGGTCGCTCTGAAACAGAGTTATTGCCTCCTGCCGGGCCAGCTCCAGACTGTGCAAATCGGTTAGCTTGGCAAGCTTGAGGTCGGGCAGGCCGCTCTGGTGGGTGCCGAAAAATTCCCCCGGACCTCGTATCTCTAAGTCTTTCTCAGCCAGGGCGAAGCCATCATGGACCTTCTCCATCAGTCGGAGGCGCTCCCTTGCTTCGGGTGAAAGCTTTTCCGGTATAAGCAGGCAATAGCCCTGCTCCTTATCTCGCCCTACACGCCCCCTGAACTGGTGGAGCTGAGATAATCCGAATCGTTCAGCACCCTCTACCATCATAACCGATGCCCTGGGCACGTCGATGCCCACCTCCACTACCGAGGTCGACACCAGAATATCAAGCTCCCCGGCTCGAAAATGCCGCATTACCTCCTCTTTCTCATTACCGGGCATCTGACCATGTAGTAACCCTAATTTTAAACCCGGGAAGACCTCTCTGGATAGTCGCTCGTATTCCGTTTTGGCGGCTTTTGCCTCCAGTACTTCGGATTCTTCGACCAAGGGGCAGATGATGAAAGCCTGCCGGCCATTGCTGACCTCGCGATGGAGAAATGTATAAGCTTTCTCCCTGTATCGTGGTTCGAGGCATTTTGTTTTCACTACCTGTCGTCCCGGGGGCAACTCGTCGATAACCGAAAGGTCGAGGTCGCCGTAGAGCGTCAGCGCCATGGTTCGCGGAATAGGTGTAGCTGTCATGACCAGAACATGAGGGTTGAATCCCTTTTGCCGCAGGGCGGAGCGCTGTAATACGCCGAAGCGGTGCTGTTCGTCTATCACTGCCAACCCTAATTTTTTAAATTCTACCTCCTTTTGAATAAGGGCATGGGTGCCGATAATAATGTCAACTTTACCCTGCTTAATCTTATCGTGCAACCTCTCCTTCTCACTGCTGCTGAGACTCCCGGTGAGCAAAGCGGTGGTCATCCAGCACTCATGCGATGAGTGCTGGGCCTGGGACAGATAGCCACAGATATTGGCATAATGCTGCTCGGCCAGGACCTCGGTGGGCGCCATCAATGCCCCCTGGTAACCGTTGGCAGCAGCTATCAGGAGAGCCAGGGTCGCAATTACGGTCTTGCCGCTCCCTACCTCTCCCTGAAGAAGACGTGACATGGCTTTTGCCTGCTTGAGGTCGGTCAGAATTTCCTGCAGCACCCGCTCCTGGGCCCGGGTCAGAGTGAAAGGCAGGCAACCTAAAAATCTGCTGATAACTTCCTGGTCTATATGAAAAGCGTTGCCGGGTTGGCCTTCCTTCCAGTCCCGCTTCCTGGCCAGCACGCCTAACTGCAGAAGAAATAGCTCGTCGAAGGATAACCTCCCTCTTGCCCTTTCCGCCATCGTCAGGTCATCCGGGTAGTGAATTTGAGCGATTGCGGCGGGAAGGTCTAACAACTGGCAGCGGGTCTTAATCCCCGGGGGCAGGAAATCACTCAACTGCCAGAGATAGCCGTCGACAGTCTCCTTGGTCCATTTCCTTACCTGCCTGGGATATAAGCCTTGAGTAAGGGGATAGACGGGGACCAGGCGCCCGGTGTGAATCAGTTCTTTATCTTTAAGCAACTCCCATTCCGGCGACTCGAATACCTTGTGCCCTTTGAACACGCCGACCGTACCGCTGATTACTACCCGGGCATTGGTACGGAAGCTTTTTGCCAGGTAAGGTTGATTGAACCAGACCACTCTGATGTTTCCCGTCTCGTCGCCGACGATTGCCTCTGTGCCTTTCCGGTTACCCAGAGTAGCTACCCTGGCTTGCCAGATCGTGCCTATGATAGTTTGCTCTTCACCTTCTATAAGTTCGGAGATGGGTTTCCTCCGGCTGTAATCGACATAGCGCCTGGGGAAGAAATAAAGCAGATCGCCCAATGTCCTGACATTGAGCTTGGCAAATTTGTTAGCTACGGTGGGTGCGATGCCTTTGATAACGGTTATGGGCGAGTCCAGCCCTTCTCTCCGCTTCTGACTACTGACTCCTGTCTTCTGTCTTCTGTCTTCTGTCTCCTGTCTACTGACTACTGACTCCTGTCTCCTGTCTCCTGTCTCCCGACTACTGACTCCTGACTCCTGTCTCCTGTCTCCTGTCTCCTGACTACTGACTACTGACTCCTGTCTCCTGTCTTCTGTCTCCTGTCTACTGACTACTGGCTCCTGACTCCTATCCGTTTTCGTCTTCCCTTCCATTTCATCCAACCAGCCCAACACATTCGCCATCCATCTCTTGCGCTCGTCCGGGCCGTAAGAGCCATAATTGGACCTGGCTAAGTTAAGCTCGTCAAAGCCGCTTAAAAGCTGCGGGATTAGTTCCTTCGTCTTCACTTCGTTCAGACTCAGGACAAGACTCTGCCTGATTTGCCCGGCCTGCTTGTGAAGGTATTTATCCAGGCCGCCGATTACCGCCTTATCGGTGTAACCCTTCCGGCGTTCCAGTTCGAGAACGTTTCGTAGCGAATCAATGTCTGTCACTTTTTATTCTGCTTCGAGGACGGCAACAAGCAAGACATGAGGACCGACATGAGCCCCTACCACCGGGCTCACCTTGGAATAATAGGCGTGCTCCGGAGGAACCATATCCTTAAGCCGCTCGGCTAATGTCTGTAAATCACCGGGGGTAGTGGCATCCTCGATAGCCAGGGCTTCTATCCGGCTGGACCCCTTGGCGAAATTCACCAGGAAATCCATAGCTTGAGTCCGATTGCGACAGCGAGCGATAGGAAATGCCGCGCCGTCCTTTATTCCCAGGATAGGATTTAATTTCAGCAGGCCGCCTAAAAAGGCCTGCGCCTTGCCGATACGCCCGCCCCTCCTCAAGTATTCCAATGTATCGAAGCTTATGCGAACATGCACTCTGGGAATCGCCTTCTTAACCTGGTCCACAATATTGTCTAAACTAGCCCCTTCTCTGGCCATCTGAGCTGCCAGGATAACTAGAAGCATTTGCGCGCCTGCTCCCGCCCTGGAGTCGATGACCTCGATCTGGCAATCTTTTTTAACCATACTCTTGCCTTGAAGTGCCGCCGTATAAGTGGCGCTGAACTTTTCCGAAAGAGTTATAGTCAGGATTTCCTTTGTCTCTTCCGCTAAACTGGTGAAAATCCTGGCAAAATCAGCCGGGGTGGCGGTTGATGTGATAGGGCGAATCTTGCTTGTCTCCAGCTTATGGTAGAACTCCTCCGTGCCCAGGTCGACGTTATCCCGGTAGGTTTCATCGCCGAATTGGACGTACAACGGCACCACGGTAATCCCCAGCTCCCGGGCTAACTGCGGGGTAATGTCGGAACAGCTATCGGTTACAACCTTAACCACTTCTACTTCACAATTCTCTTTCTAACCCTCCCTCCCCTGGCGGGAGGGAGTTAGAGGGAGGGGGATTTCACACCCTCACCTTTCCCGATTTAATCGGGACTCCCACTCGCCTGCTGGAGTCATACGGCGAGCAGGTCAAGGGAGAGGTTAAAATTTTTACATTTTGACTTGTCATTTTTATTTTTGATCTTTGATTTTTGACTTAACGTCATTCCAGTGAAATTATATAATTATAATGGGGCTGGCCACCGTAAACTACCTCGACCTCGGTCTGGTATCGGTCACGAATTTCCCGGGCTATCTCCTGAGCTTCAGCGTCCTTGATTTCAGCACCGTAATAAACTGTGACTATCTCTGCCTTTTCAACTCCGGCTTTGCCCAGAGCTTCAAGGACAACATCCCCTGCTTTATCGGCCCTGGCTATCAAGTCTTCGCCGTTCAGCATAGCAATAAACTGCCCCTTCTTTATTTCCAGGCCACCAAGACGTGTCCCGCGCACTGCCCTGGTAACCTCTATAGCCTTTACTCTCTTTATTGCCTTCTCCATAGCCTGAGCATTCTTTTCTAAATTCATGTCGTAACCGAAAGCCAGAAACGCCGCTATGCCCTGAGGGATATTCCTGGTGGGGACCACCTTCACTTTTTTGGAAGTTAAGGACCTGACCTGGGAAGCGGCAGACACGATGTTCTTGTTATTGGGCAGTATAATAACGTTGTCCGAGGGCGCCGATTCCACAGCTTGCAGGAGTTCACGAACGCTGGGGTTCATCGTTTGCCCGCCGGGGACAATGATTATGTTGCCCAGACTATTAAGCAGCTCGAAAAACCCGTCTCCGGTGGCCACTGTTACCATAGCGATATCGACCTGGGGCATTCTTTCCCTCTGCATCTTGATGAATGCGGCATATTGGTCATCCATGTTATTGATAGTTACCTCATGCAGCTTGCCTAGCTTCGTGGCATATTTCAGGATTTCACTGGGCTCGAAGCTGTGGATATGGACTCTGACCAGGTTATCGTCGCCGGTAACTATCAAAGATTGTCCCTTCTTTTTGAGGTCTTTTCCGATTTTGCCCAAATTAAGATTCTGCCCTTCCAGGACAAAATTCGTGCAATACCCGTGAGGCGTTTCCAGCCGGGTCGGCATCTGGGCTGCCCTGGGAACTAATTCTGTCGCGGCAACGACCAGGCGGGGCCTCCGGTACTGTATCTTGTGTGCCTCTCCCTTGAGGAATTGAAGGGCGCCGTCCAGCAAAACATACAAGCCTTGCCCGCCGGCATCCACCACGCCGGCCTCTTTTAATATCGGCAGCAAGCTGGGCGTCCGGGCTACCGAGTCCCTGGCCGACTCTACTGCGCCTTCCAGCACCGAGACCAGGGTATCATCATCTTTAACTGTTTCTTGAGCAGCTTTAGATGCGTCTTTAAGCACCGTCAGGATAGTCCCCTCGACAGGATTGACAATCCCTTTGTAAGCAGTTTGCGACGCTCCGGCCAGCGCTCTGGCAAAATCCCCGCCGTCGAAATGGGCCTTGCCCTCCAGCCCCTTAGCCAGACCTCTGAAGAATTGAGATAAGATAACCCCGGAATTGCCCCTCGCCCCCATTAAAGCCCCGTGGGCCAGCGATTTAGCTACCGAGGAGACCTGGTTATCCGAATTGAGCTTGACCTCTTCCAGGGCAAACTTCATAGTGAGCACCATATTGGTGCCGGTATCGCCATCGGGAACGGGGAAAACGTTTATAGCATTGATATCGGCGGCACTTTTCTCCAGCCATGCAGTTCCCGAGGCAAACATTTCCTTCAGAGTTTGACCATCGGCTAAATCAGCTTTCATCCCACCCCTTTACCCGGGCTGATAATTGTGCTATCATGGACGCCAATTTAACGGATAGAGAAGTTTCTATGAAGTGCGAGATTTGCGGTAAACACGCTCAATCTGGGCATAATGTAAGCCACTCCAAAAGGCGTACCTTGCGACGCTGGCTACCTAATATTCACCGAACTACGATTATGGTAGAAGGTAAGAAAAGAAAAGTCAACATCTGCACCAGGTGCCTCCGCACCCAGTACAAAGCCGCCCGCTAATTCAACCCCACAACTCAATCCCTAAACTGCCCTTCAAAAGGCAAAAGTAAAAATGCAAAATGACAGGGCAAAATTTAAAAAAGAATTTCAGGCTCGTGTTTACAGATTCGTATTGGATGTAATAGGATTTGTGGACCGATTGCCAGTAGAACAGACTTCGCGGATTATCACTGACCAGCTTTTAAGGAGTACCACCAGTATTGGTGCTAATGTCATTGAGGCCCAGGCAGCTTCCTCACGAAAGGACTATACCAATTTCTTTACTCACGCCCTGAAGTCCACAAACGAATGCAAGTTTTGGTTGGGATTGCTCAGAGATTCTGGTAGAGGTGACAAGGAGAGCGTTAATAGACTTTTGAGAGAAGCCACGGAAATTGCAAATATCCTTGCCACCAGTATATTGACCCTGAAAGGAAAGAGATAAAGTGTTTTTGCATTTTGATTTGTAATTTTGATTTTTTATCTTTGATCTTTAACTTTCTTTTAGGATTGCTTCAAATCACAAATAGTGGCCGGTATCTCAGTATCCTCGCCTCTTCCTAGAATTTTTTCTTTTTGATTTGTAATTTTGATTTTTTACCTTTTATTTTTGATCTTCTATGTTCGAGGTGTGAAGGAATCCTTTCCTTCACGATTTAAAAAGAATGTCATTCCGAGCCCGCCCTCGTTTGTCATTCTGAGCCCCCCATTGTCATTCTGAGCGAAGCGAAGAATCTCTTTTTTTAATTCTCTCTCCCCTGGCGGGAGAGAGTTAGAGTGAGGGGGATTTCACACCCTCACCTTTCCCGATTTAATCGGGACTCCCACTCGCCTGCTGGAGTCATGCGGCGAGCAGGTCAAGGGAGAGGAGAGAACTATTTGCATTTTAACTTGTAATTTTTATTTTTTACCTTTTATTTTTGATTTCCCTCCGCCGCTGCTTCCCTCAGCCTCCGCATCGCCCCGCTTATCCCTTCCTCGGCCCTGAATATGCTGTTCCCCGCCACCAGGACATTGGCCCCGGCCTTAACTATGTCCGGGGCATTATCGGCATTAATCCCCCCGT
>Ga0315537_1002998_pt1 | contig 12677 bp, 12 predicted proteins | sample SalMarSW160270MG_FD_203091 | JGI IMG/M metagenome (GOLD analysis project Ga0315537, IMG submission 203091) | Salt marsh sediment microbial communities from the Plum Island Ecosystem LTER, Massachusetts, United States - Salt Marsh Sediment SW1602-70 ... | reverse complement strand
TTTTCTCGTCCTCGATAACGAGTTGGGGATCGATGGCGTTCCAGTCATCTTTTCCCTCATACGAGCGAACGACGAGGCCTTGATCGACCCACTCGTAATCGGGGCTATTCGGATCGAGTGTTTTATTGGTAGCCAGCCCGATGGCAGAGTTGTTTTTACCAAAGGTAGATACCGAGTAGTAGAGATGGTACTTGCCGTTGTAATAAGAGATGTCCGGAGCCCAAGCTCCTCTTGCTCCCGGTATCTCTTTCGTGGCCCATTCGGGAAGCTTGTCGAATACGTGGCCGCAGAGAGTCCAGTTATACAAGTCCTTCGAGCATCGGATAGGTATAATGCCCGAACGCCACCCACCACCAGTTGAGAACACATAGTATGTGTCTACTTCTCTTATGATGACCGGGTCATGTACTTGTAAATCTCCCTCAAGCTCGAGGACTAACGGTTCTTGCGGGGCTGTCGTGCTGCGGCAGGATAATCCAGCGGAAAGAGCCACAAATAGTACGGCGTAATAGATAACGATAGATATTCTTGTTTCGTGTTTCATTTCTTTTACCTTTATAAATGCAGATTCTACTAAACGGATTCAAGAAACACAAATCTTTTACTGAGACGGCCTGCACGGTGCTGATACACTTATTCCGGCCCGATTCTGACCTTTCGAGAGCTTCTATGTCGAGCGGGAAGTAACACAAAAGGGGCAATCACGAAAAAATAAGCGGTTGACAAGGAATTTAGGGGGCTATAACCTATAGTGAAATGACTGAATGAAATGTTGTTTATGTGTTGGAGAATTTACTATGAAAAACACGATCTATGTTGTTGTCATTGTCCTGTGTTTAGTCCTGGCCGTTGTCGTATTTCTGATGACCCGCTCTGGAAGCTCAGGTGGTATTGAGGACATTCCGCGCGGTGAGAAGATGATTTGGGTCAAGTGCAACAATCCAAAATGTGGCGAAGCATATCAAATGGATCAGAGAGATTACTACGAGCAGATAAAAGAAAGAATGCAAGCCAATCCTTTGTCAAATCAGACACCTCCTCTGACTTGTAAAAAATGTGGAGAGCCAAGTGTTTACAGAGCTGAGAAATGCGAGAAATGTGGACACATTTTCTTTTATGGAATTTCCAAGGATATGCCGGACCGATGTCCTGACTGCGGATATAGTGCAACGGAGACTTCACGGAAGGAACGACTCGCTAAGCGGCGTCAATAGCTGAAATGTAAGATATAGGTTTAGAGTGTTGCGTAATGCGATTCTTCAGGATATCAGATAAATTCATATCTGATATCCTGATTTTCTTTCGTAATTTTCTATTTTTTTAAGTGTTCCAGGATGTGTCGTTGATAATCCTCTTTTCCGATTTTTAATTCCCCAAGGTCAGGATACTTTTTTTGAATCTTCTGTGTTAGATATATTATACGGTTTCGTGGATTGGGATGAGTTGAGAAAAACTCGATAGGCTTAACTTTCTGCTCATCTTGAAGCATCTGTATAGTTTCTATCATGCCGGCAGGGTCGTAGCCGGCCCGAACCATATAATCCAGCCCTGCCAAGTCGGCTTCCTGTTCATCCTCTCTGCTATATTGCAGACCGAGAATTTGCCTTGTTAAATTCGCGGCCTCCAGTGCACCGCGGGGCGTATCCTGAGTTGCTGCCGCAGCAAACAAGATACCTATTCCGATTTCCCTGCTTATTGCTGCTGCGCTGTCCCGCGCAACAGCATGCGCCACTTCATGCCCAAGGATTGATGCCAATTGTGCTTCTGTTGTTAATTTCTGAAGCATTCCTTTCGTAATGAAAACATATCCGCCGGGCAGAGCAAGTGCATTAACCGATTTATCCTCTACAGCAGTGAAGTGATATTCCCAATCGGGTCTGTGACTGATACGAGCGATTCTTTGGCCGACGCTGTCAATGTAATTTTGCAAACTCTCATCGGAAATTTTACCCTCTAATTGTTTTTCAACTTCAGGAGCATATTTGCTGCCTATTACGATATCATGCTCTTCCGGATAAAGCATGAAATCTTCATCGCCGCTTATAGGATTGATTGCGCAACCTCCGTAAAGACAAAGACTAAAGATGAAGCTTAACAACAGCAGCTTCCCACGCATATTCATCCCCACAATTATGAAAAAGTTATATTTGAAAATTTGAATAATATCTATTATAAAGTACAGTTCATTTTGGATGATAGTGAAAAACTATGGTCGAGCTAAAAACTTGTAGAGGTTGTAGTCACGAACATGACTGCGGGGCCATTTACCAAAAGCTGGCAAGCCTCCAAGGCACTTCAATTGTATTCAAAGTCAGCCTTGCATTCCTATTGCCTATTCTGGTTTTTATTATTTCGTTGGCAGCTTTTGAGCGGACTTTAGTAAAGATGATAAATGCAACATGGTTGCAGACAGTACTTAGCTTTCTGTTTGCCCTGTCAGTAACTTTTGCGGTTATGTTAGTTATAAGAGTGATAAATAAAGAATTTTGTAAAAACAGGTAGTCCTGAGAATTTTCAAAGTATGAAAGTCAATACCAGAGGAAGATTTTCTTTTACCGGCGGTGTACATCCACCCGAGGAAAAGGACCTTACCAGCAACAGTGAAATACAACCTGGTCCCGAGGTTAAAGAAGTTGCCGTAATGCTCAGCCAACATATCGGTGCTGTTTGCCGACCGTTAGTCAGGAAAGGCTATATGGTCCTGGCGGGGCAGAAAATCGGCGGCTCGGATGCCTATGTTTCTGCACCGGTGCATTCGCCCATCCACGGTAAAGTAAAAGAAATTGAGCTGCGCTCACATCCGGTTTTAGGCCGAAGCCCAGCGATAGTTATAGAAGCATACCGTTATCATCCTACAAAGTACCAGGGCTTTGAGCTAATGGAAGATTTTGATGAAGGCAAATACTCACCGGAACAAATATGTGACGCGGTCCGCAAGGCGGGTATTGTTGGCATGGGAGGTGCGGGATTTCCAACAAGAGTAAAGATAGAACCTGATCCGCGGATGCCAAAGGAAATAATGATCATTAACGGCTGTGAATGCGAACCATATATTACTTGTGACTATCGAATAATGTTAGAGCGGACGAGCCAGATTATTGCCGGCATTAAGCTTGCCCGTAAGGCATCCGGCTGTTCAAAGGTCTTAATCGGCATAGAAGATAACAAACCGGAAGCAATAAAGGCTATGAACGAGGCGCTGGCCGCGCACGCAAAAGATAGTAGTATTAAGGTCGTTCCCGTCAAAACAAAATATCCACAGGGCGGCGAAAGACAGCTTATAAAGGCAATTCTGAAAAGGAATGTCCCCACAGGCGGAATTCCTCCTGCTATTGGAGTGGTCGTACTTAATGTTGCTTCGGTAGCAGCTATTGCAGACGCGGTTATAAATGGTACGCCGCTTACTCACAGAGTGGTAACTGTTACCGGCGAGGCAATTGCAAATCCGGGTAATTTTGACGTTGCCATAGGAACCTCCGTCCGCGAGCTTATTGAATTCTGTGGAGGTGTGACCAGAAAGTCTGCCAAGGTTGTTGTCGGCGGGCCAATGATGGGAATTGCAATCGCGGATTTAGATACGCCTGTTACAAAGACTACCAACGCTGTAACCATACTGACAGGAGAAGAAATTGGTAAAGCTAAATTCGCACGGCGTCAGACACCCTGCATTCACTGCGGCAGATGCCTGCGGGTCTGTCCGGAGAATTTGAATCCTACTAAGATTGCCCACGCGGTTAAGAATAATCTCTTGGATGTAGCAGAAAGCTACTATATCAGTGCCTGCATAGAGTGCGGCTGCTGCAGTTTCGTCTGCCCAGCTAATATAGAGGTGACAGGATATATTAAAACTGGAAAGAACCTTTTAGCCAGACAAAAGAAAAAGATACCGTCGTAATAGGAAATTGATAGTCTTACAACAGGGAAAGTTTGAATGTTAAGTGATATAAGAGTCTCGTGCGCACCGCATATTAGTCAACGCTTATCAACGCGCGTTGTAATGATAGATGTCATAATCGGCCTGGTGCCTGCGATGGCGGCAGCCGGCTATTATTTTCGCTTCTATGCTCTTATTCTTATTTCAGCTTGTGTTATTTCAGCGGTCGCAACCGAGTGGCTTTGCAATCTAATTCGTAAACAGCCAAATTCCCTTAGTGACTTCAGTGCGGTTGTTACCGGCATAATCCTGGCTTTATCACTTCCACCTGCTTTGCCTTTTTGGGCCGCGGTAATCGGGAGCTGCTTCGCCGTTGCGATCGGAAAGATGGTCTTCGGCGGACTTGGTGCCAATATCTTCAATCCAGCTATGGTTGGTAGGGCCTTCCTAACCGCCTCTTTCGGTATGTTAATGACAACCTGGACGGTGCCGGCTACGGTTGATGTCACCATGCCCAAGATTTCTCCGGAAAATAAGGTTGATGCAAGGACGCAGGCAACGCCATTGGCCTGGAGTAAAATGGCTTTAAAGGACAAAAATGGAGCCAAACTTTACAACGAACAACAATTTAGGGCTACGTTCACGGGAGCGGTTGGTGGCTGTCTTGGCGAAACCAGCGTAATTGCTCTTTTGATCGGAGCCCTTTACTTATTCATAAGACGAACGATAACCTTTCACATACCCTTAGCTGTAATATTATCTGCTTTTGTCTTTGCGGCGATTGCGTACCTGATAAATTCAAATGCGTATGTTCAGCCGATTTTTCATTTGACCAGTGGAGGGATGCTGTTAGGCGCCTTTTTTATCGCAACCGACCCTGTCACTGCGCCTTTGACACGCAGGGGAATGTGGCTTTTCGGTATAGGAGTCGGAACGATAACCATGCTCATACGGATTGTCGGAGAGTATCCGGAAGGTATGATGTTTTCCGTTCTTTTGATGAATGGCATGACACCGTTGATCGACCGGCTCTGTAGGCGTATTCCTGCAGGAGGCAAACCAGGTGTTTAAGATAAAGTATTTTATCCAACAAAGCTGGCTGTTGATTGTTTCATCGTTCTTTTTTGGACTGCTGATAGCGGCGACTAACTACGCTCTGTCGGAGAGAATAGAATGGAACAAAACCGAGAAGTCCAACAACCTGACTGGTGCTCTGCTACCCAAAACCAAGCCTGAGTTAGCCATAGAGCTCGAAATTGATTCGCTCGGCGGCAAAAAAGAAAAAGTAAAGATTTACAAGGCCATAACAAAGGCAGGTGAATGTATTGGCTGGAGTTTTAACGCCACCGGCCCAGGTTTTCAGGATAAAATCGAGCTGGTCGTTGCGGTTGATAAGGATTTTGAAAAAATTGCCGGCTTTGATGTCCTGACCAGCAATGAAACGCCGGGTTTCGGAGACCATATAAAAGATGATTACTACCGTGACCAGTTCAAGTCGGCGCCGGTTGATGTTCTAAAGCTTGTAAAGACTGGTAAGCCCGAAAAAATTGATTCTGAAATCGTGGCAATAACCGGTGCTACCGTTAGCAGCGAGGCAGTTGTTAAGATTATAAATAATTCCCTGCTCCAGATAAAAAAGCAGATGCAGGAAAAGGGATTAATCAGTAATGACAAATAAAAGTGACACTAAAGCCAGAATTTACAAGGAAACCCTCATAGCCGGTTTGTGGCGGGAAAATCCGGTCTTTCGATTAGTTCTTGGAATGTGTCCCACGCTGGCGGTTACCGCTGCGGTTAAACCCGCTTTGACAATGGGACTCAGTGTTATTTTTGTACTTGTTTGCAGTAATATTGTGGTCAGCCTGATGCGGAATCTTCTAAAACCACACCTTCGGATTTTAATGTTCACTTTGACAATAGCTACTTTTGTTACTATCGCAGATTTATTTTTAAAGGCGTTTCTGCCGAGGATGAGCGAAACGCTTGGGCCATACGTACCGTTAATAATTGTTAACTGTATTATTATTTGCCGAGCTGAGGCTTGCGCCAGCAAAAATACTCTGGGCATAAGCATTATCGATGCGATGGGGATGGGTGCTGGTTTTACGCTTGTATTGTGTGTTTTGGCCAGCGTCAGGGAGCTGCTTTCCACAGGCAAAATATTCGAGGTGCATTTGATGCCGGATGCGTTTGTGCCGTGGGTTGCTATGAGTATGCCGGTAGGTGCATTTTTAACTTTAGGACTTATGTTAGGACTGGTCAATATGATCACAAGTAGAAGAAAATAGAACAAAAGCATTAAAAGAGATATAGAATTTGAAGCACTAAACTATGAAAAGCACGAAGCACGAAATTCGATATTCGAGTTTTTAAGAGAGAAGAGCAATGAATACTCTTAGCATTTTAATTATGGGTTTTATATCTATCGTCATAGTCAACAACCTTGTCTTTACGAAGTTTCTCGGTATATGTCCTTATCTCGGTGTATCTGGCAGGATCGACATGGCTTTCGGCATGGGTTTGGCTGTGACGTTTGTTGTGACACTGAGCGGCACGTTAACCTGGTTGATTGACCATTTAATTCTGATAGGTACTCCGCTGGAAGTCACGCGATATGTCTGTTTTATACTGGTTATAGCCGGTGCCGTCCAATTGGTTGAAATGTATGTGCGAAAATTCTTCCCTGGGCTATATGAGAGCTTTGGCATATTTTTGCCGCTGATTACTACGAACTGTGCGATTTTGGGTTTGTGTCTGTTTATAAACCTTTGGGCTATTGACAACCTGCTCGAAGCGGTGGTTCTCAGCTTTGGTGCAGGCATCGGCTTTACTATGGCAATCTGCATTATGGCGGGTATTCGAGAAAACTTGAATTTAGCCGATGTGCCGCAGTGTCTCAAAGGTGCACCGATTACGCTGATTACCGCCGGGTTGCTGGCGATGGCCTTTATGGGTTTTGCAGGAATGATACGATGATTTTGGCCGATCTTTATCAGATATGGAATAGTGCCTGGCCAGCGGGGCTTACGATGCTTGGCCTGGGAAGCGGTTTTGCAATAGTGCTACTAATAGCAAAGGAAAAACTGAAAGTTGAAGTTGACCCTAAGGTGGAACAAGTTTATGAGGTCCTGCCGCACTTGGATTGTGGAGCTTGTGGTTTTGGCGGCTGTGCCCAATACGCAAAGGCTGTTATGCAGAAACCAGAATTGATTGGCAAATGCTCACCGGGCGGGCAGCAAACCTCTGCAAGAATCGCTGAGATTCTGAATATTCATGTTCGGACGGATGGTTTTCCTTTTCGTCCTGTTGTGCACTGTCGTGCGCATAATGCCGACAAGACGTATTACGCGAAATATCAGGGCATACAAAGCTGTATAGCTGCAAACGCGTTGGCTCCGGTGCAGGCTTGCAAGTTCGGCTGTGTTGGCTTTGGTGACTGCACGAGAGCCTGCAAGTTCGATGCACTTCACATTATTGATGGCTTAGCCGTCGTTGACTACGAAAAATGCACCGGCTGTACAGCCTGTTCAAAGGCCTGTCCGCGGAATTTGATTGAGATGGTTCCGTTCCGTTACGAAAATATGATGACTGTTGCCTGCAGCAGCAGAGAAGCCGGCAAAGTGACACGCTCGATGTGCAAGGTAGGCTGCATCGGCTGCGGGCTGTGTGTAAAACAGAGCGATGTTTTCACGGTTGAAGATAATTTGGCTCGAATGAATTACGAAAAATATCAGCCTAACGAGCAGACAGAGGCCGCGATGAACAAATGCCCGACAGGCGTTATTGTCTATCGCGGCAAAACCGCCCCCGAACCTCGTCAACCCAGCAAAAAAACCGCTGAAAAGATAAGCACCTAAGCAAAAGCAGGTTGCATGTCTTTAGAAGATTACTTTATGTATTTGTCTACCCCGCTGGTTTTTATAAGCTCATTTTTCGGCCGTGAAATTATTAAGATTGCTTCTGTGTTTGGCAGTTTTTCAATTAAGGCGAGGCCCATATCCATCCCCATTACACTGACCGCTGTAGCCAGCGCATCGGCATCGGTAGTATTATCCGCGATAATAGTCACGCTGGATAGACCCTCCGTACTTGTTCCGGTTTGGGGGTTTATGATATGACTGTAGCGTTTATCCTTTATTAGAACGAACTGCTGATAATCGCCGCTGGTGGCAATAGCCTGATGTGTTAATTTCAGCTCCAGCAAAATATTATCTTCACCAGCACCGCTGTTGGTGCTTGGGTTCTGTAAACCAATTATCCAACTCTCCTTACCGTGTGGAGCTGTGCCGAAGCAGCGAATGTCACCGCCTATATCTACCATTGCTCCGACCGCCCCGGCTTTTTGCGCAGCTTCAATTGCCTTATCAACAGCATAGCCTTTTGCTATACCGCCGAGATCCAGTCTCATACCCTCTACTGTAAAGCTGACTGTTTTATTGGTGTCATTTAATTTCAGCTTCTCAAAACCAACTTTTGCTTTGGCCTGTGCAATTTCTTCTTCGCTGGGTGCTGTTTCTGTTTTTTCCGATGAATGAAACAAATCTACCGAAGGCCCAACGGTAATATCAAAGGCCCCGTTGGTTAGTTTGCTGAACTCGACGCTTCGCTTTAAGACTTCATACAGCGAATCGCTTACCTCAACTGCACGCTTAAAGCCGTCGCGGTTCACAATACTTAGTTGCGAATCACTTTTGTATCTGCTCATCAGATCGTCAACCTTGTGGATTTCAGCAAAGGCAGCATCAACACATTTATTTGCGGCATTGCGATCTGCCGCGATAACGACAACATGAGCAAATGTCCCCATGACAAGTCGGTAATTGCTATCGATCTCGATAGGGCCTTTGGGGATTAAAGTGTATAACGCTATAACTAATAAAACACCGAGGATTATAAAAAGGATTCTGCTGTTTTTCGTATTCATAAGACGTTTCCTGAAATAACCGCATTGATAATTAATAACAGTACAATAATCAATAGAAAATAGTCGGCAGTCAATTTATAATGTCGCTGTGAATAAAAAAGATGTAAAAATATTGACTGAAAGGGTTGAACGGGAATTTTTGCCGTTTGTTCGCAGACCCAGCAGATATATCGGCGGCGAGATAAACCAAATCAAAAAAGACCTCTCGCGATGCGATTTAACCGTTGCGTTGTGCTTTCCTGATGTCTATGAAGTGGCGATGTCTTGTACAGGCCTTTCGATTATATATGATGTTCTTAATAGAATCGATGGGGTCGCTGCGGAACGGGTTTTTGCGCCTTGGATAGATGCAGAAGAGGTGCTTCGCAGAAAAAAAATTCCGGTATTCAGTTTGGAATCTAAAGCGGCCTTGAAAAGCTTCGACATAGTTGGCTTTAGCTTAACCAATGAGCTATGCTATACCAATGTGCTCAATATGCTCAATCTTGGCGGCCTTAATATACGCAGCAGCCTTCGCGATGAAAACGACCCATTGGTCATTGCTGGCGGCGGTATGGCAAACTGCTGTGAACCGATAGCTGAGTTTATCGATCTTTTTGTTTTAGGCGAAGGCGAAGAGGCTGTTGTTGAGCTTGCTCAATTAGTCAAAGACAAGAAAAAAACCGGCGCGATGAAGAAAGAAATCCTAAAAAGCGCTTCTGAAAAATTCGACTGGGTTTATGTCCCAGTCCTTTATACGAGCCACGAGCGACGAAACGCCGTCGTTGAAGATTTCGAGAATGCTCCTGTCCCGCTCCGCCCTATTGTTCCGTTTACTGAAACCGTGCATGAGCGAGTAAGCGTTGAGATTATGCGAGGCTGTCCCGGTAGATGTCGATTTTGCCAGGCCAGTTTCTGCAGGAGGCCCGTTCGATACCGCAGCGTAGAAAGAATTTTGGCAATTGCGAAGGCCTGTTACCACACCACCGGATTCAATACGGTAAGCCTTTTAAGTTTGTCCGCTGCTGATTATCCGAAAATCGAAGAATTAACATCCCGGCTCCATGAATATTTCCAGGACAAGTATGTTGGCCTGTCACTGCCCAGCCTGCGGGTTGACCAACAGTTGAAGCTGCTTCCTGAATTGCTGACCAGTGTGAGAAAAAGCGGCCTAACCATTGCCGTCGAGGCTGCGAGCGAGAAATTGAGACAGATTATAAATAAACCACTAAAAGATGAGGACTTATTTGCCGCCGTGGAGGCGGCGTACAAAGCCGGCTGGCAAAAATTTAAACTATACTTTATGGTAGGTCTGCCCGGCGAGACCGAAGATGACATAAAACGGATTGTAGAATTATCCTTCGAGTTGGCTAAGCTGAGAAAAACGGTGGACGGCAAGACAGCCAACATCAACATTACCGTAAGCTGGCTTGTGCCCAAGCCGCACACGCCGTTCGGCTGGCTCGGCCAAAGGCCGAAGGAGTATTTTGAGCAGGCTAAACAGTTAATTCTCGATGAAAAAAGAAGGCTTCGTGCAAACTTTTTGCACTTTAAGTTCCACGATATAAACCGTAGCGTTCTTGAATCAGCTATAGGCCGGGGTGACAGGCGGTTGTGCGATGTTATTGAAGCGGTCTGGCAGGCCGGTGCAAGATTCGATTTGTGGGATGAATGTTTCAATATTGCTATATGGCGTGCAGCGTTCGAGAAATTCGGATTGAATCACGATGAGCTTGCACAGAGAAAGTTCGATGCAGATGAGGTTTTGCCCTGGCAGCATCTCGGCAGCCCAGACAAAAAGTCTTTATTTGGCCATTTGGAGAAAGCAATTGAACAAGCGAAGTCAATTAAGAATTGAGAATTTAGAATGTAGAATTAGAAAGAGAAATACTAAGTTCGAAATACTAAGCGCTAAACAAATCTAAAATTCGAATTTTCAAATGATTAAAATGCTTGAAGTTTTGAATTTTTGTCATTTAGATCCTTTGGCTTCGCTCATGGCAGATTTTGAGGGTGGCTAAATACGTAGATCAATTTATTGGTGGGTTTGGCATCAGGTCGCTAAGGGCTGAAAGGTGATGATTTTACTTTGCCTGGACCTGACGGGCACACTGAAAGCCCTTGCCTAAGTCACACCAGACGCAGGCTCCTGGAAGGCTGTCAGCCATTGTGAGCTGACCTTCGCAGGCTAAGCAGAGGTACTCTTCGCCTGACTTCATAGGTCCGGGGCAAGGCGTGATAGTCATGGGACATATATCGATACAAGTATTGCAGCTCTTGCAGAAATCCGGTTTTCTGCCGAATGGAAAATCGACATGTCGGTCTTTTCCGCGTCCGACAAAGCCTATCGCCTTGGCCTGCCACATCTCAGCGCAAACACGGACGCATCGGCCGCACAGCACACAATTGTCATTGTGGAAAGGATAGCGCACCTGCCTGACCCCGCAACGCACGGCAACATCCTGAATAGCACGGGAATTCGGGGCCTGGGCTACGAGAAGCTCGGCAATATTGCGACGCAGGCGTTTTATTCTGTCGGTGTCCGTACGAATGACCAGACCTTCGGTGACATTCAATGTGCAAGCGGCAGTAATTTTTGCTTTGCCGTTCACAATATGCTCCACTATGCAGAGCCGACAAGCACCGATATCCGACAGACCGGGATAGTGACATAAATGCGGTATGCAAATCCCGTATTCTAGAGCTGCATCGAGCACCGATGTGCCTCTTACCGCGGAGATTTTCGCGCCGTCGATTGTAATATTCACATATTCTTGCATCTTGAGTTTCCTCAGCAAACGCTAATGGCTTCAAATTTGCAGGCATCCTTACATATCCCACACCTGGAACAGATATCCTCATTAATGATGTGCGGCTGTTTCGGCTCGCCTGTAATTGCGCCGTGTGGACAGGCTTTTAAACATGCTCCACAGCCCGTGCATACTTCGGGATCAATAGTGTATTTGATCAGCTCACGGCAGACGCCTGCTGGACAGGACTTGTTCTGAATGTGCGACTCATACTCTTGCCGGAAATATCGCAGAGTTGACAACACAGGATTCGCCGCCGTCTTGCCGAGGGCACAAAGGCAGGTCTCGGTCATAGTCTCACCCAGGTCTTCAAGCAGATCGAGTTGCTCCGGTTTGCCTCGTCCTTCCGTGACATCGGTCAGGATTTCAAGCATCCGCCCCAGACCCATTTTGCATGGCACACATTTTCCACACGATTCGTCCTGCAGAAAGGCAATAAAATACTTTGCAACATCGACCATGCAGGTACGTTCGTCCATGACGACCATTCCACCGGAGCCGACCATCGAGCCGGCTTCAGCAAGCGTCTCGAAATCGACCGGAAGGTCGAACTTTTCAGCCGGCAGACATCCGCCGGATGGACCGCCGGTTTGAACCGCCTTTATCGCAACACCATCGTTTGGTCCACCGCCTATGTCATAAATAATCGTACGCAGCGGTGTTCCCATAGCTACCTCAACCAGACCGGTATTTTTAATCCGTCCGGTCAACGCAAAAATCTTTGTCCCTTTGCTGCCCTCAGTACCCTTAGAAGCAAACCAGGCGGCACCTTTTTTGATAATCAGCGGCACATTTGCCCATGTCTCGACGTTGTTCAGACACGTCGGTTTGTTCCAGAGACCATCCTGGACTGTATGCACATCCTTGGGCCGAGGCTCTCCAACTTTGCCTTCGAGCGACGCCATCAAAGCTGTGGATTCGCCGCAGACAAAGGCGCCTGCTCCGCGCATGATTTCTACTTCAAAGATGTGATTGCTTCCCAAGATATTCCGGCCCAAAAGTCCCCACTGTCGCGCCTGCTCAATTGCCTTACGTGCATTGCTGACCGCCAGCGGATACTCGTTGCGGACGTAGATGTAACCCTGATTCG
>Ga0315537_1002997_pt1 | contig 12679 bp, 13 predicted proteins | sample SalMarSW160270MG_FD_203091 | JGI IMG/M metagenome (GOLD analysis project Ga0315537, IMG submission 203091) | Salt marsh sediment microbial communities from the Plum Island Ecosystem LTER, Massachusetts, United States - Salt Marsh Sediment SW1602-70 ... | reverse complement strand
TTTGGTGGTTAGCGTTGCATTTACGCGGCAATGCGGTGGTGAACTTTTGTCTTTTTGGGGGACTCTGGGGGATGATAACGCATTTGTTTGCCGTCTCAATCGGAATAGTAAGTAAGCCGCCAGTCTTACAGGGTGCCGCACCGGTGGCGGCAGTCGTTATAGCAATATTCGAGTTCATGTTTTATTGGTGTGTTATTCTCAGCGTAGCGGTATTCTTGTATCATGGTTGGCGGAAAATGAGACACCTGCCGGTCCAAGAGAAGGTGGCCTAGCACCGGCTCCAGCGGACAGCGGCGGCGCGGCATTCTGCGTGCAATTTGCCAAGTTTCGTGCTACGATGAGCTAAGCACCTTGCCTGTCCCGGCGGCAGGTGAGCCACACCGTTAGGCCACTTTTGTGGAGAAACTCATCCTGGTTGAATAAGTCACGTGGGGCAAACCTACGATTGATAGGAGGTAAAAAATGACAAATCAAATCAATTATGAAATAGACTCTGGATCATTATCATCAAATTCAAACCGGTTTGGCTTTTATTCAGCGATTGCGACAGCAGTAATAACGATCGTGACCTTCGGTTTTGCGATGATCGCCATACCAATATCCGGAGCGAACTGCCCCGGAAACTGTGTCGAGTATCCCTACCTGGACACTGTCTCGCAATATCCAAGGGACTTTCTATGGATGCCTCTTGCAATCGTGCTGGTCTTGGCCTATGTGACACTTATGGTATCTATTCATTCTTATGCTCCTGGAGAGAAGAAGATATTCAGCCAAGTCGGGTTGTCCTTTGCGCTTATTGCATCAACAATATTGGCGGGCGACTACTTCATTCAGTTTTCCGCAGTACCTATGAGCTTGATAAATAGCGAGACTGAAGGATTAGCAATGTTGATTCAATACAATCCCCATGGAGTATTCCTTGCGCTGGAAGAGTTGGGCTATCTAGTCATGAGTCTTTCTTTTTTATTCGTGGTGCCTGTGTTTTCCAACAGAAACCGCATAGAATCCGCTGTCCGGTGGATATTTATCATTGCCTTTATTCTGGCGATCGTTTCTCTGGCGGCGATCTCGATCGCTTACGGACTAGAGAGACAGGATCGCTTTGAGGTTGTAGTATTATCTATTAATTGGTTGGTGCTGATAATAAACGGAATCCTTCTAGGTATTGTGTTTAGAAAGCAAAAGAAGGAAAACTAAAACCGCAATTGTCAATTCCATAATCGTGCGGATGGAAAGTGGCGGTCTCTGTCGGGTTGTGCCGCGTGCAAGAGAAAGCAACCCAATAACTCGCCGCAACTGACCCTGCTGGCTGTCAGCAGATGCAATTCACTAATCTATACTCGCGGCAATCCTCCCCAGCACCTCCCCAAACCTCTTGATCTCCTCCCCCGTGTTGTAATGCACCGGTCCCACCCGCACAATCCCACCGCTTGCTTCCAGCCCCAGCCTCTCGGTGACCGCTAGAGCATAGTAATTCCCATCCCACACATAGATATTCTCTTTATCCAGCTCTTCCGCCAAGCGGCGCGGAGGTTTGCCTTTCAGCCTGAAGCTCACCGTCGGTACCCGCTCATCCAGACGCTGCCGGTCGGTAAGGCCGTAAACCGTCACGCCTGGGGTCTCTTCCAGCACGTCCAGCAAGGCCCGGCTGAGCTCATATTCGTAAGCGCGGATGGCGAACATGGCCTGCTTGAGGCGCAGGCGGCGTCCTTCGTATCCGGAAGAATAATACTCAGAATGACTCTCCCCATAGGTAGCCCCTACCCATTCCAGATACTCGATGGCACCGAGCATGCCAGCTATGCCCTCCTGGTTCTGCGTGCCGGTCTCGAACTTACCAGGCGGGTCGTTCGGCGCAGGACGCACTTTATAGGCAGTCAGCTGATCAAGCAGGTCGTACTTTCCGTACAGCATCCCCAAGTGCGGACCGAAGAATTTGTTCTATGAGACTCAATGAGCAAAAGAATTGTTTACCCTTGTCGGACAGGTTGGTGATACCTCATCTACCAGGTTGCGCACTACCTATGGACCGAGATTGCGGATGATGGACCATACTATTGGAGACACTGAACTTCTTTGTGGTCATTTCAGTTGGAAGGCGCTTGTTATGAAAGAGGAGGCATGCATGATCTAATACAGATACGATTTCTCTGTCCGGTAGGCGTAATTCTTCAACCGCAGCCGATCGCGGACCTGGTCAAGGAGTCTTTTTTTCAGTGTAAGCATGCCAATCTCGATGTATAATTTTCAATAGGACTGTATATAGCTAAATATACCGCAAGGTGGCATGTTATGCACTAGTTGGGCGGCTGTCTGAATGGTTGTATTTCTTTATGTTTTGCTATACACTGGTTTTGTGAAACAAGTCACATTCGCTGAAAGGAGATGTAAAATGCTTAAAGCGCAAACTGTACAAGAAGTTGTAAGTCAGGTGGGTGCAAAGGCTTCAACGGAGCGTGAGAAAGCCATTGAATTGCACGATTATGTCCGTGAAAACGTTAAATTTGGTTTCAATAAATACTTCGATGCGTCCCCGCCAGATTATACGTTGTCATGCCGTCACGGACATTGCAACCCGAAGAGTCGATTGATGGTTACACTTTTTCGGGCTGTAGGATTGGAAAGCTATCAGCACTTTGTTGTACTCCCCAAAGAAATTCTGAAAGATGCCATCCCACCAAGCAGGTATTGGATGATTCCAGCGGAACTGTCCCACAGCTACGTTGAAGTCAAGGTGGAAGGCAAGTGGTGCATGATTGACAGTTTCATTGTTGATACTCCCTTGCTCAAAGGTGCATTAGCCAAACTTGCTCAGGAAAAACGTACCATCGGATACGGGATTCGTTCCGATTCAATCAATGTATGGGATGGGCAAAGTGATGCTTTCTCCCAGTTCGACAAGAATATTATGATCGAAGATCATGGGCGCATTGATGACTTGGATGCCTATTTCAATGACAAGAAATATCGCCACGTAGTCTTTGGAATGCGTTTCAACGCGATATTCATGTTCATGGGAGAGTTTGGCGTAGCGCCAATGAACATCCACATCGACAAGATACGCCAATAGTCCGCTATTGTGCAACAAGGAGATAATCCAATGAAACTCAAAACTTTGTTTATCTTCAATGCCATCGCCACGATCCTATTTGGAATCGGCTCCGTTTTGGTTCCATACGCCCTTGTGAACCTTTTTGGCTCCACTCTCAATCCTGCGGGGGCACTTATGATGCAGTATGGCGGGGTGTGGCTCATTGGCATCGGCTTATTAGCCTGGTTCGCCAGAAACTCTGCCGATTCTGAAGCTCGAAAGGCTATCATGCTAGCGTTTTTAATTTGCTACAGCATCGCTTTCGTTGTTGCTCTGATTGCACAACTGAATAACGTGCTGAATGCCTTTGGATGGGGTACTGTTGCGCTCAACTTAGTTTTAGCCCTTGGCTATGGTTATTTCCAATTTGCGAAATCCGTGACTGAGTAATTACATCGCGCTCACGATTGGTAAGTCAACATTCACAAACCCAAGAAATAGGGATGGAATGATTCCTGGAGTTAGTCCGTATCATTCTAAATCCAAGGTAGATGTCCAGTGGAGATTGTTTGCCCTGATCCACAACATCGGCAAAATCCACACTTATGGGATAGTAAATTGAAAATCTGTCATTGGGGAGGAACGCGCCCGGCTATGAACAGTTGGACAAAACGGATAATTCCCCAATAGCGCATTGAGGCATTGTGTTTGGGTATAATTTGCGCAGTCATAATCATGTTTTTCGACAGTCTCGTCAGGCGTCAAAGGAGGAGCTCTTTGATTACAAGACGTGGCAAAAATATGTTCAAATATATCAGAATAGCCATCTGGACCTTTTTTGTGTTACTCGTTCTTAATGGTTGTGGAAATGCCAAACCCACAGATGTTCCTTTAACGACACCCATGCTACCCACTGCCACGCGGACGAGTGCAACGATAAACACAGCAACATTTACGCATACTCCTACCTGCACATCGACACCCACACCCACGCCCACACCCACTGTACCCCCCCAAGTAAGTGGTCCATATCTTGGTCAAGAACCTCCTGGAATGGAACCAAAAATATTCGCTCCCGGAATTATTTCAGATCCTGATTTTACGGAATGGTCAGGTGCGTTTTCACCTGATGGCAGTGAATATTATTTTTACCGGTTTTCTGAAACTTCAAAATCCAGGATTTTGTACAGCAAAGTTGTTGATGGAAAATGGACAGCCCCTGAACAGCTCGCTATAACCATAGGGTATGATGCCTACCAGCCTTACGTAACTGTTGATAACCACTGGTTATACTTCAAATGGAACCACCCCATTCCGCCAGGGCAGCCTAGTACTGGGGTTACAGCATATTTTGTCGCTGAAAGGATGCAAGATGGCTGGTCGAAACCACGATATGCCGGTCAAGGCATGTATCTAAGCTCGAGCCAGGATGGTCAATTGTTTACAACCGATATGTCCTCGTTCAAGATTGATGGGAAGAAATATTTGGCTAAAATCACAGTAGTCGATGGACTTTTTACAAGTTATGAAAGGTTACCGATACAAACTCCTTTGGGGGATCCAGCGCACCCCTGTATTGCACCCGATGGAAGTTATATCCTTTTTGATGTGGGTGATGGGGAAAGCGTTAATTTATTCGTCAGCTTCAAAAATACGGATGGAACTTGGGGAGAGCCAATAAATTTGACACAGTATGGTTTCGCTCCGATGGCTGATGGAGCCTACATTTCCCCTGACGGCAAATATTTGTTCTTCCATCTCAACGGCGATATCTGGTGGGTAGATATTGGTGCAATTGAAAATCTACGACCGACGGAGTGAAAACAAGAAGATGATTTATTCGCCAGAGCATTCACGGGAATATCGCTCAACACCGGCTCCAGCGGAAGGTCGCTCCGCTCCCGCTGCTGAGTCAAGCCGTTGGGCTGCTTAAGTAAGGAGGCAGTAAACTCCATGTCCATTGCTCTTATTTTGATTACCTTCATAGTCGTTCTAATCATATTGCTGATATTGGGCGATCATTTCCTGCGTCCAGTTATGCTTCATTGGGGAGCAACTCCTCATGAAATTCACACACTTCTAGCCGGGGATGATCTCATCTCAAATCCTCTCCTTCTTTCCACTCGCGCCATCTCCATCAACACTACTCCGGAGAATATCTGGCCTTGGATTGTCCAAATGGGTCAAGGGCGCGGGGGATTCTATAGCTACGATTGGTTGGAGAACTTGATCGGGCTCAACATTCACAATGCCGATCATATTATTCCCGAGTTGCAAATTCTCAGAGTTGGAGACTTGATCCCCTTTTGGCGAGGCGCAGGGGTAAAAGTGATCAATATTGAGCCTCCTTGTCTCTTGGTGTTGGGAGGCACAATATATGCCGACACTTCAGGCAATATGGGAGGTACTTGGGTATTTGCCTTGCAAGAAATGGAGCCTGGCGTTACCCGGCTATTGCTTCGCACGCGTGTAGCGAAATTTCCTCCGTTATGGTTTAGTATTATTCTATGTCGTCTACTAATTGAACCAGCCCATTTCATCATGGAGCGAGGAATGCTTTATGGGATCAGGAAACGGACTGAAGCAGGAACTATGTCAACCGTAACGAAAAAGGATAAGCCTTAGGCAGTCCAACACCGCGTCCACCAGCTGGGGCTACGCCCCGCGGGTACAGTGCGCGATTTGGAAGAAGTCCCTTCAACACCGCAATTTCTGCTGAGCCATATCGCTAGGCAGCCAAACCTATATTCACTCAACCAAACATAAGGGCAGAAGAAATGACACAAGATCAACCTGTGGAAGTGTTTGATTGGTTCGCGAATCAATTCACATCTGGTCGTAGAGAGGAGTTTATCGAAAAGATCTACCCTCATATGAAATCCTATCTGAAATCGGGTGATCGAGTATTGGATCTTGGTTGTGGCGCAGGCTCAATCACCCATTTTTAGAAGAGCAAGGCGCACAGATCACCGGTATCGACCTTGCACCTGGTCTGATTGCATTAACACGCGAAGAAACCAGTAAACGGGGAGCGAAGGTAGATTTCATACAAGCTAATGTCTTGAAGTATGCACTTGGAGAAGGAGTTTATGACTTGGCGGTGTGTTTTGGTAATCCGCTCACCGATTTCCCCCATCAAAGCTTTCCAGGGTTCCGGGATCGGGTTTTCAATACGCGGAAATCTGGAGGCTTTTTTATCCTTGAGTATATTGATGGGCTGAAACGAGTCGCTTGGCTGAGCGAGCCAAAAGAAGTAATTGAACAGGGTTTTGATAGTCAAATCATTCGTCGTTTCAAAGGATATGATCCTGCGAACAGCTCCTACAAGATGGAGTATTGTCGTCTGTCAACAAACGAAATATACGAAGTTACGGAGTATGTTTACATCGGGCCATTGATGCGATTATTAATGGAAGTGAAGTTCGAGTTCATTCAATCACTACAGTTGGATCATAGTTTCTTGGACGTATATATTAAGCATTGAAGTTAATAGAACATCGAGGGTTTGTCATAGGCATTACTGGCTAACCTCGGCTCCATGCAACAGCTGCCCCGTCATCGAGTCTCTGCATCCAGCTAGGAATATGGTGATAATGGTGGTGGCATCTCGCCTGTCCTGCTGCTGACCTGAGTTATTCCATTAACTTTCGTTGCCTGTAATTTTCCTCATCTCCTCCCCAAACCTCTCAATCTCCTCCACTGTATTGTAATGCACTGGTCCCACCCGCACAATCCCACCGCTTGCTTCCAGCCCCAGCCTCTCGGTGACCGCTAGAGCATAGTAATTCCCATCCCACACATAGATATTCTCTTTATCCAGCTCTTCCGCCAAGCGGCGCGGAGGTTTGCCTTTCAGCCTGAAGCTCACCGTCGGTACCCGCTCATCCAGACGCTGCCGGTCGGTAAGGCCGTAAACCGTCACGCCTGGGGTCTCTTCCAGCACGTCCAGCAAGGCCCGGCTGAGCTCATATTCGTAAGCGCGGATGGCGAACATGGCCTGCTTGAGGCGCAGGCGGCGTCCTTCGTATCCGGAAGAATAATACTCAGAATGACTCTCCCCATAGGTAGCCCCTACCCATTCCAGATACTCGATGGCACCGAGCATGCCAGCTATGCCCTCCTGGTTCTGCGTGCCGGTCTCGAACTTACCAGGCGGGTCGTTCGGCGCAGGACGCACTTTATAGGCAGTCAGCTGATCAAGCAGGTCGTACTTTCCGTACAGCATCCCCAAGTGCGGACCGAAGAATTTGTACCCCGAACAGACCAGAAAATCACAACCCAATGACTGCACGTCAATGGGACCATGGGGTGCGTATTGCACGGCATCAATATAAACCAGTGCGCCCGCCTCATGTCCCATCTGGACGATTTTTTTCACCGGGTTTATGGTGCCTAGAGCGTTTGAAGCGTATCCCACTGCCACCAGGCAAGTCTTGCGGCTTAAGGCAGATTGAAAATCCTCAAGGTCAAGGGTGCCATCTTCCGGATGAAAATCTACCCAGTGAATCCGGCAACCTCTTTCTTCAGCCAGCATCACCCACGGGGTTATATTGGCGTCATGATCCAGTCTGGTTACAACGATTTCATCGCCAGGTTTGAAGGTACGGCTTAGAGCGCGACTGATACTGAAGGTCAGGGTAGTCATATTCGCACCAAAGATGATCTCATCCTGGCAGGAAGCGTTCAAGAAATCAGCCACGGCTCTCCGGCTCTCTTTCAGGACCGCATCAGATCTACGGCTGGTTGCAAAGGCGCCTCCCTGGTTTGCATTGCTATCGATCAAATAACCTTCCATCCGGTCAATCGCTTTTTGGGTGATTTGAGTGCCACCGGGGTTATCGAAGAAAATATCTTCGCGGTTTAAAGCAGGGAACTGTGCTCTAATCTCAGTTAAATCCAGCGCCATCGTTCTTCTCCATATCCCAATTTGTATTTGAGGGGGTTATGAAACATATTCACTCTTTAGATTCATCCAATAAGTGCTCGGCCTGACGGAATTCCTGGGGGTTATTGATATTCCAGAAGGCCATACCAGCAGGATCAAATGGCTGCATTTCCTTGCGGCTTAACTCATATAACCTTACCTCAGATAACCAGGAAATCAACCGCCACTTGCCAGCCTGGAGAGCTGCATTAACCGCAGGCAAACAGGCTGTACGTCGATAGACTGCGTGAAAGGGTTCCAATCCATGTTCGGTCCGGGGGATAACGGCGTCGAAATCCTTCACGCCCAGGAGATCGCGACTGAGCGCCAGGATATCTGGATTGACGAAAGGCATGTCACAGGCAACCACCGCAACATAGGGATATTTGGCGACACTCAAGGCAGTGTACAACCCCCCCAATGCGCCCCGATTCTTGATAATATCCAAGAAAAGAGGGACGCCCAGGAAGGTGTATTCAGCCGGCCGGTTGGTGGTCACCAACACTTCATCTGCGAGGAACCTGACCCTCTCCAACACCCGGGCGATTAACGGTTTCCCTAGAAAAGGCATCAGAGCTTTATCCTGACCCATGCGGCTTGAAGACCCACCAGATTGAATCGAAACAGTGAGCATAGATTTGATTATAATAGAGAATGAAAAGCGACTTCTCAACTTTATTGGTGTATAGACTATCTGGAGTTTTTATGTCAACACTAGCTAACCAATTGGATAAACTGACCGTAGAGGCAGAGTTATACGAAACTCTGCCCGATGAGGCAGTGCGTTGCTACGCATGTGGTCATCGTTGTCTCATTAGAAATGGCAAGCGCGGCATCTGCCAGGTGAGATTCAACCAAGGCGGAAAGTTAATGGCGCCGTGGGGTTATGTGGCCGCCTTACAAGCTGATCCGATCGAGAAAAAACCTTTCTTCCACTTGTTACCCGGGACAGATGCCCTTACCTTTGGCATGTTGGGTTGTGATTTTCACTGCGGGTATTGCCAAAATTGGTTGACCTCACAAGCCATGCGAGATCCGGCATCGGATGCCTCAGGGAATTTTATCCGCCGCGTAACCCCGGAATCAATGGTAAATTACGCTCTCCGAAACAGGGCAAGCATCATCGCTTCTTCTTATAACGAGCCTTTGATCACCTCAGAGTGGGCCGTTGGGATTTTCCAGCGCGCTCAAAAGGCAGGGCTAAAGTGCGTTTATATTTCCAATGGCAATGGCACCCGTGAGACCTTGGAGTATCTACGTCCTTACATTGTTGGGTACAAAATTGATTTAAAAACCATGCAAGACCGTCATTATCGCAAGTTAGGCGGCGTATTAGAGCATGTATTAGATACCATTCGAATGGTTTATGAATTGGGCCTTTGGTTGGAGATTGTCACCCTGATCGTCCCCGGATTTAACGACAGCACTGACGAACTCATGGATGCAGCTCGATTTATCGCCTCGGTCTCCAGGGACATCCCCTGGCATGTGACCGCTTTCCATCCCGATTATAAGATGACTGATCCACCACCCACATCGGTGAACACCTTGATTAGAGCGGCCGAGATCGGCCAGGAAGCCGGTTTAAACTACGTGTATGCCGGTAATATCCCTGGTCGGGTGGGAGGCTATGAGAACACTGTCTGCCCTAATTGCCAGACTCTCCTGATAAAGCGCTATAGTTATGTCATCGCCGATTACCAGATCACTTCCGAGGGAACTTGCCCGAAATGCGGGACAAAAATAGCAGGTATCTGGACAGATAAACCTGAAAGCGTGCAGATCGGGGGGTTTGGAATGCCGAGAAAGGTCTGGAGTTAGGCAAATACTGTTGCTAACGCCTGAAGATCGCCCGGGTCACAAAACGGTTAATCCCCCCTTAACAGTACTCGTACGCTACATCGTCGCGCCTGAAATCAAAAGAAGTACGCTTATGTTAATTTGCCCATATAAGCAATAATTCAATAGAACCCACCCGGACGAAGAGCCTTCAAGGAGAGCTGCCAGGGTTGGGGAGCTTTCCAAGAGATTATACCAATCCAAGACCTGCCAATTGGGAGTCGTGGGACCGTCCAGGGAGTAGAGCGGGTTTAGCAAGAAGGACGGTACATTATACAAGGAAACGATCACATCCAAGAAATCCGACATTTCGAGATCCCCAGTAAAACCAGGGCAGATTCACCCCTGCGATTGTCAGTGAAAAACAGGGGGGCGATCCCAATCAGCCCGCCATCTTCCTGTCGTCCGGTTACAATAAAGGATTCACCATGCGACCACTCACCACTCCCGAGGGTCCGCCACCATATAGCAGGGTATTCGTGCCGTAAGAATGGCACGTCACTTGCACTTCCTCTTAATAAATGATCCCACTCCTCCGTCAGCTGATTAAATTCCATGGTAGTGCGTAGGACATCGAGCTTCATGGAACAGATTTCTCCATTTTGATCCTAGAAAAAGTAGCCAGCCCACCGCACCGCAATTTACCAGTATAATGTCGGCATTGATCACTTGTAATAACCTACTTCTAAGATGACTTCTTCCATTGATCTGATCTTACTGCCCTTGGTACACTTTAGCGGTCAAGAGCAACCCACGCTGCCAGGATTGTACATCGCCAGCTCTCCCCGCCGCCCTGCCCGCAATAGAGACCGTGACCAGCTGATCCTCTACCTTGCCTTGGAAGGCAATGCTCCCCTAGGAGACCAGCAAATCAAGGAAATCTTATACCGCCTGGCGCATACCTTTTACAAGACTTCCGGATCAGTTACAGCCGCTCAACGGGCGGCAGCAGAGTCCCTCAACCTTTACTTACTAGATCGCAATCTTAAAAGTGCAAGTACCGGCCAACAGGCAATCGGGCTATTGACTCAGGTTGTGCTGCACGACGACTCACTCTATTTGGGACAATCGGGTCCTACTCACGCCTATCTGCTATCTATCAACGAAGCTCGCTACTTATACGACCCTCATCTGGCCGGTCGAGGCTTAGGTCTCACACGAACCACCGCAATACGATTCTCGCAAACGTCGCTGCAGGTGAATGATGCTGTGCTGCTCACGCCTCAACCATCGCCACCCTGGTCAATATCCACATTACAAAGCGCACATGCACAAGGTCCGGAAAGCCTGCGGATCAGGCTACTTAAACAAACCCATCCAGAGCTATCTGCAGTGCTGATACAGGCACAAGCTGGGAAGGGCCAGATACACCTTCTTCGACCGGTCCGGGCAGCCCGACCGAGAGCTACATCGCCCGAGCAAAAACCCGAACAACTAACTATCCCTTCAGAAGAGCCAGCCAGGCCTGAACCATTTCCCTCACCTCAAAGTGAAAAGAAATCTACAGCAGAGACGACTCCTTCCAGCGAGAGCTCCCCTATCCCTATTCCTGAGGCGAGCCCTCCAATGACTCCGGACCCCACTTTGGCTAATGGAACGATTTCACCTGAGTCGCCCCCAAAAAGCCAGCCAATTTCACCTCCGGAAAGGGCCACCAGGCAATCTTCTATACCTAAAGTCAATTTTGCCCCTATGGCCAAGGTCTTCTCAGTTATGGGAGGGACACTAGATAGGGTTGTCCGGGGAGGAGGACGGGCAATCGGTACGCTCATCCGAAGGGTGCTTCCAGACACAGGCTTCTTCAGCCTGCCCGCCTCCACAATGGCTTTTGTGGCAATAGCCGTTCCATTGATCGTGGTGACAGCAGCAAGCGTGATTTATTTCCAGCGCGGTCGCGCCGCACAATATGAGGTCTACTTCAGCCAAGCCGAGGGTGCTGCTCAGCTAGCCAGAGCAAAGAGCGACCCTCAAGAACAACGCGAGGCCTGGTCTTTTACATTGAATTTGCTCACACAGGCTGAAGTCTATCAAACCACCAGCGTTTCAAAAGCTTTGCGTAGTGAGTCTCAAGGTGTGCTCGACAGCCTAGACTATGTGGAGCGCCTCGCTTATCAACCAGCTCTAAGCAGCGGCCTCAAAGAAGACGCCATCATCACCCGCATGATCGTTACAGAGAGCGATCTATATCTGCTCAACGCGACAGAAGGTGTGGTCCTACGGGCGACTTTAACCAGCAATGGCTTTGTGCTCGATCCAACCTTTCAGTGTGGTCCGGGTCCCTATGGCAGTTACATCGTTGGGGCGATAACTGACATCGCTCCTATGCCAAGAGGTAATGAAATGCAATCCACCTTGCTTGGAATGGATGCAAACGGCAACCTGCTCTATTGCATCCCCGGCGACGCCCCACTGGCTCTCGCCATGATCCCACCCGATACCAATTGGGGAACACCGCAAGGGCTCACACAAGACACCGGAGACCTGTACATTTTAGATCCACAAACCAACGCAGTATGGATATACCGTAACATGGATGTCACAAAACAACCACGTCTCTTCTTCGGTGATCAGATTCCACCCATGCAAGATGTGGTCGATTTAGCTGTCAACCAAAACGATCTCTATCTCCTACATGAGGACAGCCACCTGACAACTTGCACCTTTAGCGCGGTAGTTGAGTCGCCAACACGTTGCGAAGACCCAACCAATTTCACAGATCCCAGACCTGGGCGCCAGAATAGTGCGGTAGTCCAAGACACGAATTACACCCAAATCCTCTTCAGCCCTCCCCCTGACCCTTCAATATATTTATTCGATCCAGATTCTCAAGCGATCTACCATTTCAGCGTAAAGCTCACCATGCAACGCCAGTATCGATCCAATGC
>Ga0315537_1002996_pt1 | contig 12679 bp, 8 predicted proteins | sample SalMarSW160270MG_FD_203091 | JGI IMG/M metagenome (GOLD analysis project Ga0315537, IMG submission 203091) | Salt marsh sediment microbial communities from the Plum Island Ecosystem LTER, Massachusetts, United States - Salt Marsh Sediment SW1602-70 ... | reverse complement strand
GACATTATTCAGGCACCGGTCGAAATAGTCTCGGCGGAGATAAAGACGGATGCCGTACAGTTAATAACGGCATTTGGGCAGGCCTGTTCGTATAGGCTCTTCAGCCACAAGTCGTATTTGGTGATTCCCGAACTCTCTCCTCAGGACGAGGTTGCTCGACTTGACTCGCTCTGCGCTGTATTCGGTATAGGGCTCATTCTCTTTGATTCAGCCAAGCCACAGGACCCACGGTTCAGTATACGTATGCGAGCCATAAAACATGAACCGGATATGTTCTACGTCAACAAGTACATGCGGTTTATAGAAGCCGAGATGTTCTCATGACGGGACGAAAGGTACGAAAGGACCTAATTCGTTGAAACCCAAGAGGTTACACGAGTATTGAAGAAGTAACGAGAACTTCTTATACAGAAAGAAACTTCTCTGTGTTTCCCATTTTATACAGACCGTACAATCATTGTTAGATGCAGGAGAAATTAGATGATGGACCTACTGAACGCTCTCGTCCCGACGCTGTTGATAATCGTAGGCGGCATCATCACATGGTTTCTCAAGTCCAAAGTGGAGGAACTCAGGGCCGCAGAGGAAAACCTACGAGAAACGCGGACGAAGACCTACTGGGAAATTTTGGAGCCCTACATCACCCTTTTCTCGGACACATCTGAGAAAGCAAGGGCGGGCGTGATCAAGATGATTACCTCACCCCAATACAGAAAGACCGCATTTCAACTCTGCTTGCTCGGTTCGGACGAAGTTGTCCGTGCCTACAATGCAATGTTGCAACACACGTACGAAGCAGAGCGGACTGGAAACTAAGATGCGCAAGAGCTGATGCGACTCTGGGGCGCCCTTCTGATCGAAATCCGCAAGAGCCTTGGAAACAAGAAGACAAAACTGAAGGAAGTCGACATGCTCCGTGGGATGATCAAAGATATCGACAACTTTCTGAAATGAGAGGACACGACAAAGCACTGCCCGCTATTGTCGTGTAGCCGCGCCAAAGCGTGAGTACAGACGTTGGGGAAAAGAATATATGATCGACTACATAATCACAAAGCTGGAAGGCGTCCTTGATAGATACCATCAATGGAGCATTGAGGAGCGAGAGGTAGCAGACAATGCTCTGCGCTCAATATCCAATGCACTGACAGAGACGCGTCTATACTACCGGGACATTGAAGGAGGCATACCAAAAAACAAAGACAGAGAACGCCAATTGGTGTTACTTTGGAGTGCAGCGGCTATTCCCGTCCGTCATATTGATCCGGAACTCGCCGGCATATGCCAGGACAAATCAGATTACTGGCTCAATCCCGAGAACTGGGATGATCAGCGAATCATAGAGACTGGAATACCCCTCGAAAACGTGAACAATAGATTCAAAAAACTTTTGAAGAAAACACGAAGAAAATAGTGCCCAATAATCGCCTTCACCTTACGTTTTGCCCGCCGCGTGCAAAACGAAGGTGAGGCCTGGCGTTCCAGTGAAAACTGAGCAACTTGTGCCACGGGTAGAAGCCCTCATCAAACCGGCATCCGATACAACTATTTGTGTTCAATTTAGAAGTTATTATTAAAGTATTCCGGCTTGCCGTCGTCACTATCATAGCCTGTCGATTCTTTGGTCTCGGCGTCAATTCTGACTCGCTTGATGCTCTCAGCCTTTTTTGTATTGCTGTCAACAGTAACCAGAATTGCGTTCATTTTCACATCGCCCGTCGCTATTTCAAACGGAAACGGCATCTGTGTTCTAAACGACTTTAAGACGTTCTCCACGCCTCGGCCGAGCACCGAATCGTGTGCTCCGGTCATCCCGATATCCGTAATATACGCGGCGCCTTTGGGCATGATTCTTTCATCGGCTGTCACCACGTGGGTGTGAGTGCCGAAGCACAAGCTTACCCTGCCGTCAAGATGATAGCCCATCGCGATTTTTTCACTTGTGGCCTCGGCGTGAAAGTCAACGATTATAACCTCGGCCTTGGGCCCAAGCTGTGGCAGGATTCTATCAATAGCATTATAAGGGCAGTCGGCCCCTTTCATAAAAAGACGCCCTATCAGAGCGACCACCCCAACGGTCGGCCCTTTAGCGGTTGTATAAACTGCGACCCCCCTGCCGGCTGCGTGCTCGGAAAGATTTGCCGGCCGAACAATATTCTCGGTTGTTTCTAATGTTTTGATTATATCTCGTTTGCGGTAAGCATGGTCGCCCAAAGTAATCAGATTTACGCCGTACCGCAGCAGCTTGTTATAGATTTGTGGTGTCAGGCCGGAGCCGCCGGCTGCGTTTTCAGCGTTAGCTATTACGCAGTCAATCTCAAGCTCTCTAACCAGCCGCTTTAGCTTATCGGCAACAATACGTCTGCCCGGCCGACCTACTATGTCACCAATACAAAGAATGTTCACTTTCATAATGTGCCATTCGTATAGATACTTTTTGTTGTCGGTTTTATAAATCCTACCCGGCAACGCTGGGTTCTGTTCCATACCCGCAATCTTTTCATAACAAACCACATACCACATACGACATACGATATACGATTGTTATTTTGCATATTCAACGCAGCGGACCTCACGCAGCAGCGTTACCTGGATTTCGCCGGGATAAGTCATCTCATCCTCAACCTTTTTGGCAATGTCACGTGCAATTTTCATAGCAGCCTCGTCGTCCACCTGATCGGCGCTGACAATGACGCGGATTTCCCGGCCGGCCTGGATTGCGTATGCGTTTTCAACTCCCTTGAAGCTGTTCGCAATCTCCTCAAGTTTTTCCAGTCGTTTAATATATCGCTCGAGCGTCTCTCTTCGGGCACCCGGACGGGACGCACTCACCGCATCGGCCGCGGCAATCAGCGGTGTATAAGGATTATCTGCCAGGACATCGCCGTGATGTCCCGCCACCGCATTCAGCACAATGGGCGATTCGCTGAAGCGCTTGAGATAATTTGCGCCTATAGCGGGGTGATTGCCTTCAACGTCGTGGTCTATGGCCTTGCCGATGTCGTGCAGCAGTCCTGCCCGTCTTGCTATTGAGCCGTCCAGCCCGAGCTCGTCAGCCATGACCTGAGACAGAAACGCTACTTCAACACTATGGCGAAGAACGTTTTGGCCATAACTTGTTCTATAGCTCAAAGCACCTAACAAACTCAGCACCTTATTGCTCAATCCTCTGATGTTGGTCTCGACGGCGGCGTCCTTGCCGATCTGCAGGAGTTTATGGTTGACATCTTTTTTCGTCTGTGCAACAAGCTCCTCGATCCGGGACGGATGGATCCGCCCATCCTGGATCAGCCTTTCCATAGAAAGGCGGGCGACCTCTCGCCTGACGGGGCTGAAACCGCTGACGACAATCATTCCGGGGGTGTCGTCGACAATGACATCTACTCCGGTGGCTTTTTCAAAGGCACGAATATTACGGCCCTCTCTGCCGATAATTCTGCCTTTCATATCGTCATTCGGAATCTCGACGGTCGAGACAGTTACTTCACAGGTATGCTCAGCGGCATAGCGCTGAATGGCGGAGCTGATTATCTCCCTGCTTTTTTCGTCGGCAGTTTCGTTGGATTCCTCAACCTTGCGTTGAATCAAAGCCGACATCTCGTACTCGCACTCGTCTTCAAGGCGCTTCAAGAGCAGCTCCTTGGCTTCATCAATGTTCATCGCTGTGATTTTGAGCAACTGATTCTTCTGCTGTGCCATCAGAACAGAAAGCTGTTTTTCTTTTAGACCAATATTGTGCACTCTTCTATCTATCTCTTTTTGCTGCTGTTTTAATGCCTTTTCGCGCTGCTGGAGCAGTTCCGCCTGACGTTCAAGTGAATCCTCGCGCTTTGTTAACCTCATTTCGGTTTCGTGCTGCTCAGCACGGATTTTATTGGCCTCAGATGTAAATTCCTCTTTTTTCTTGATGGTTTCGGCGGCAGCGTCAATCTGGGCCGACTTAATTATGTTCTCCGCTTCTCTTTTAGCACCTTCAATCTGCCGCTGCAGGTCCTGCTCAAAGGTTTTGGACTTCGCCCTGGAAACCATCTGGTAAACAACGGCAACCAGACAACCCCCCAGAAGAAGGCCAATAACAAGCGCACTGAATACCGTCGTCGGTCCTATTTGCATCAGAATATTCATAAATCCTACCTTTCACTCGCAGTTTTCATAGAGTTAAAAAACATCGCTCAAGGGGTAAATTGCGGGATTTCCGGCAGGAAAGCCCCAAAGAAATGGCTGTGAGTTACGAAACCCTTTTCGCCGGAGCGTAGAATCAGCTACTTAGTGCCAAAATCTCCTCTGATTGTGGCATCTTCGGCATTAGAAGATATATTTTTTTCTTATAATTGGCTGATTTTATACTCAATACCAACACTCCCTCATCGGTAAGCGAACGCTTTTTCAAGCAGATTTCGTTTCACGCTAAATTCACTTCTCAGCGCCTCATCAAAAGCTCAAAATCAAACTTTAGTCCCCTGTTTTACAACAGGCGCTAAAAGTGTCTTTGTAACTTAACTACCGTTAGAGAAAAGAGTTACAAACTTTTCCCTTTTATATGCCCCTTTGCAAAGTAAAAAAAACCATCACGGAAGATACGGGACAACCCACAATCTAATTCTTCGTCAACAGTTGCTTACTGTATATTATAATACGGCATTTTCGGAGATGGGTCAAGAAAAAAAACTCGCGAATTAGTTAATTTTGCAAACCAGATACCCGCCTCCGCGGGCATAAGTTTCACAGATTACGTAGATGTTTTAGACACAGATACCCGCCCATTCGGCTCCGCTCAGGGCAGGCTCTGCGCGGGCACAAGTTGCACGGACGCACAGCAGGGGATGGTGTTAGTTAATTGGTTAATTTGTGATTAGAGAATTAGCCCTTCGACTCCGCTCAGGATGAAAGGCATTTAGTTAGTATTTGTTACGGAAACGGTATCTGTCATTCCCGCCAAAGCGGGAATCCAGCTTTTTCGAACTGGACTCCTGCTTTCGCAGGGGTGACATCGTCGATTTTCGTTTTCCGCAACAGATACTAATTAGTTAATTGGTGATTAGAGAATTAGCCCTTCGACTCTGCTCAGGATGAAAGTCATTTTAATAGATTTCTCCACTTCGTCCCTTCGGGACTACTGTCGAAATGACATTCGGACTTGCGGCTTTCGGCCATCGGCTGAAAGCCGTGTCTCTATAATTAGAGCTATCTGCGTGTTTGTGTCGAAAAAAGGCCTGGATTCTCGATTCCCGATTCTCATAACCTGATGTTATGAAGGCAGTTAAAATTTTTTCGGAAAATTTGATTTTTGCTCTAAGGTATCAGCGTTTTTGATTGAAAAATACCCGATTCTCGATGCTCGATGCTTCCGCCTTCGCTTAAAGCTATGGCGCGACAGGAGCCACGAAGGAACCAGCGACGGAGGACAAGTCGGTGACCAAAAGATTCTCGATTTTTCCTTAAAAATATCGATTTCTCTTGACGACAGGATTGCCAATATGGTATAAATAAATTTAGCTGAGCCTGATTATTATAGGTCCTGTGGTGTATGTGGCACTTATGGTTACCGAACAGAGGAGGAGCTATTGTGTATGATGCGATGCACAGAATCAGCATGGGAGCTGTGTGCTTCGTAAGTAAAGATTCTTACATTCCAATTAACAACTATGATTAGTCTTTTGCGTGTCCCGGCGTGGCCGAGCCAAGATGGGAAGGAAGGAGGTAACAGCAAATCGTAAAAATCAACCCGGGCAGATATAAACGATTTGCGATTTTTTATTTTCGAGTGTTTTGGTGTGTGGCCAAAGCAAAATTCCTAATTATTTTATTTTTAAGGAGGACTATTATGTCTAAGAAATTAATTTATTCGGTCTGTTTTGTTTTGGTGCTGAGTCTGGTTTTGACAAGCACAGCTAATGCAGACCTTATCGGCTGGTGGAAGTTTGACGAAGGTTCAGGCAACATCGCCTATGATTCGTCCGGCTATGGCAATGATGGCACACTCGAGGATAACCCGCAGTGGGTAGAAGGGTATTTTGGCGGCGGGCTGGAGCTTAACAACTCATATGTCGAAATTAACAGTATAGCCGATGACCTCACAGAGAACAATTTTACGGTCAGTGCATGGATCAAAACCACGATGTCGGGTGACGGCAACGTGATCGGGTCTAACGATTCAGGTAGCGGACACCAATTCATTTTTGGTGTTGATAATAATGTTTTGCTGGTGGAAGCTGCGAGCCCTGCTAATAATTATCCCCCCGTTATCAACGACGACCAGTGGCATTTCATAGCGTATGTCAGGGACGGGACAACCGCATATGCATACACCGATGGAGAGCTGGTAGGCACGGAGACAGCCAACGGCGACCCGTCCGGGCAGGTGCGGTGGTCGATTGGAATGGAATGGGATGACAGCCCGAGCGACTTTTACAATGGCATAGTGGACGATGTCCACATCTTCAACCACCCTCTGTCAGGTGACGATATTCTGCTTGTTATGAAAGGTGAAGGAATTCCCTTAGCTTCTCGCGCCATCCCGGCTGATGGAGACTACATTGAAGATACATGGGTGAACCTTAGCTGGAGGCCGGGAGATTTTGCAGTCTCCCACGATGTGTACTTAGGCGAGAATTTAGACGATGTAACCAACGGCACCGGCGATACATTCAAAGGCAACCAAGCCGCGACGAGTTATATCATCGGCTTTCCCGGATTTCCTTATCCGGATGGTCTGGTTCCGGGCACGACATATTACTGGCGAATCGATGAGGTCAACGAAGCCGAGCCGAATAGTCCCTGGACAGGAAAAGTCTGGAGCTTTACCGTGCCACCCAAGACCTCCTATTTACCCGACCCGGCGGATGGCACCGAGCTTGTTGACGTGGATGTGAGGCTTAGCTGGACGGCAGGCTTCGGTTCGAAATTGCACTATATATACTTCGGTGATAATTTTGACGAGGTCAACAACGCCGCCGGAGGTCTCCCTCAGGGAACTACAACCTATACTCCCGGAACACTTGAAATGGCTAAGGCTTACTACTGGCGGGTCGATGAGTTTGATGTTATCAGCACGTATAAAGGCGACGTATGGAGCTTTACTGCTGAGGGTGCAGTCGGAAGTCTGGACCCGATGAATGGTGCTGTGGATGTAAAACAGACACAGATTATTAAGTGGTCACCGAGTGTTTTTGCAGCTTCGCATCAAATATACTTCGGCACAGAAAAAGACGCCGTACGCAATGCTGATACCGGTTCGCCGGAGTATAAAGGCACCAGTGACCTTGGTGCTGAGACCTATGACCCCGGCAAGCTTGAGTGGGATACCACCTACTATTGGCGTATTGATGAGGTCAATAACGCCAACACCAACAGTCCGTGGGTAGGCCTTGTCTGGAGCTTTACAACGGCTAACTTCCTTATCGTGGACGATTTTGAGAGCTACAATGACCTTGACCCCGGTGACCCCGAGAGCAACAGGATATTTAATGCGTGGATAGACGGATACGGCGTCCCGACAAACGGCTCTCTCGTTGGTTATGAAAATCCTCCTTTTGCAGAGCAAACTATCGTTCACGGAGGCAACCAGTCGATGCCTCTATTCTACGACAATAGTGTTGGTTACTCTGAGGCGACTCTGACGTTGACTTACCCGCGTGACTGGACCGAGAAAGGTGTCGACACACTGACGATTTGGTTCAGGGGCAGTTCAACTAACGCTGCTGAGACGTTGTATGTTGCTCTCAACGGCAGCGCGGTGGTCAATCATGATAATCCTGATGCCACACAGATAGGCAGATGGACAGAATGGAGTATTCCCCTGCAGGCGTTTGCCGACCAGGGTGTGAACCTGGCCAACATCAATACGATTGCCCTTGGTCTTGGTAACAGGAACAATCCAGTGGCCGGCGGTTCAGGTACAATGTACTTCGATGATATTCGACTGTATCCTCCGGCACCGTAAGCCGGTATTTGCCTGGTAATTAAAATTGATTCGTTGATATAACAGACTCATGTCACCTCAGGGCCTATACCAATTTGGTATAGGCCCTTTTTTTAATTGACAATTGATTATCAACTGTTGACAATTTACTATTAAGGATGAGCTCTCGTCTCGGCGCTCGTCGGGGCGGAGCCCGCCGCAGCCCGGAAGGCCCGAGCCGTAGCGGGAGTGGGATTTGTTCTGAGACCTGGTTTTGGAGTAAAATACTATGATTGGCATAATAGGTGCTAAAACAATAGGCAGCGTAAGCAATATGGGGCAGTTTGGCAGGTTTGTTTGGCAGTCGATGATTGTGTCTTTGCGGAGCTGTCTGAACCCTCGCACGTACCCATTGATATGGACACAAATGAATATCATCGGTGTTCACAGTGTCCCGGTTGTAATGATAACGGGTGCGTTTGTGGGAATGACATTGGCGGTCCAGGCGTACGACCAGCTTGCGGGTATGGGACTGGAAGAGCACTTAGGCGTTCTGATTAATATCTCAGTAGTGAAGGAATTAGGGCCTGTGCTTGCGGCGGTTATGTTGGCCGGGCGTATCGGGGGAGCTTTGACCGCTGAGCTGGGAACGATGAATGTTACTGAACAAATTGATGCGGTCAGGAGTATGGGGACGGACCCGATACGATATCTGGTTGCACCGCGAGTTCTGGCATGCCTGCTGCTTACGCCATTTCTGATTATTTATGCGGACTTGATGGGTATCATCGGCGGATATTTTGTAAGCGTTATCCAATTGGGCATTAACAGTCGGACGTATTGGGACTTTAGTGCCTCCGGCGTGGAACTGTGGGACATAACTATCGGTGTTATAAAAGGTTTGTTCTTTGGTGTAGCGATTGCAGCGATTAGCTGTTATAAGGGCTTTACGTGCAAGGAGGGTGCTCAGGGTGTAGGACGGGCATGCACAGAAGCATTCGTGGCCAGTTTTATTTCTATATTAGCACTGGATTTTGCACTGGCGGTGATTTTCAAAGCGATTTACAATACATTTTGGCCGCTCAAAAGTCTGGTCTAATGACAACGTTCCCCCGCCAGCAACAAGCGGGGCCAGGCAGCGAACAAAAAAGAACAGCAAGTGAAAACGAAATACAAAAATAATTTCGACAAGGAGACAAGCTCCAATGGTGTGCTTGCGATTAAGAACCTTACTAAAAGGTTCGGCAGCAATGTCGTTCTGGATAATATTTCTCTGACGATTGAGAAAGGCAAGACGACCGTTGTGATCGGCCCGAGCGGATGCGGCAAAACTGTCTTAATAAAACATTTGATAGTGTTATTGAGGCCGAACTCCGGCGAGGTTTATTTTAAGGACCAACAAATCGATAATCTGAGTGAGAATGAATTAAACAAAATCCGTACGCATTTCGGTTTTCTTTTCCAGGGAGGGGCGTTGTTTGACAGTCTTAATGTTACTGAAAATATAATATTTCCGATAAGACAGCATTGTAAGATAACTAACTGGAGAGAGGTCGAAGAGCTTGTAAAGGCCAAATTAGCTATGGTAGGTCTTGACGGTTTTCAGCAATTTTATCCGGCGAATCTTTCCGGGGGCCAGCGAAAGAGAGTGGCGTTGGCAAGGGCAATTGCGCTAAATCCGGAGATAATTTTATACGATGAGCCGACTACGGGATTGGACCCCATCCGTTCGGATGTCATCAACGAGCTTGTACGGAAGCTGCAAAAAGAGCTTGGCATAACATCCGTTGTTGTTACTCATGATATGAGAAGCGCTTATAAAATAGCGGACCGTATCATTATGCTGCATAACGGCAAAATTATTGCCGACGGCGATGCCGACCACATTCGTAACCATCCCCATCCTATTGTTCAGCAGTTCATCAACGGACAGGTCAGCGAAGACGACCTTGCAGTCCTGCGGATGAGCGGAACCATTTCCCAAGCCCAGTTCCTGCCTCGTGATTTCGAGTAATAGTCAGAAAGAACACAAGTGCGTAAGGACATAAAAGAAGTGATGAACGCCGGACCGGAACAGATTGCATCCGATTTGGCTAAAGTTGTGCTGGGGGATGTTTTTGCTGATATACTACACAGGGCTGCATACAGCATCGATGCGAGCATTTACAGGATAGTTCCTGCGTGCGTAATAGCGCCGCATGACAGCGGCGACGTGGCTGCCGTTGTCAAATATGCCGGCGCCAAAGATATACCAATTGCTGCTCGCGGAGCAGGCACCGGACTGGCGGGAGAGTCGCTGTGCAGCGGTATAGTCTTCGATATGACCCGGTATATGAACAAGATTATTGATGTCAGAGACGGAGGAAAGACGGTAGTTTGCGAGCCGGGCGTTGTATTAGACGATTTGAATAAATGCCTGGCTGAGTTCGGCAGGAAAATCGGGCCCAACCCGTCGAGCGCCAATCGGGCGGTAGTAGGTGGGTGCGTTGCCAATAATTCAACCGGTGCCCATTCGCTTGAATATGGTTATATCGCCGACTACGTGGAAAGCATCGAAGCGGTCCTGGCTGACGGCAGTGTAGTTGAATTCAAAAATGATTTTGACCCGGAACAGGCACGGGACGACAGGCTCGACTGGATTGTGAGAGAGTGCGTGTCCGTCCTTTCGGACAAAGAAGCGATTATCAATACCGCCCAACCTAAATCCAGGCGAAACCGAAGCGGCTATAACATTGCAGGGATTTGCCATAACGGCAGGATTGATTTGGCCCGATTGCTAACAGGCTCTGAAGGAACGTTGGCTATTTTTACAAAGATTACGCTCAGGACCGTTGAGATACCGGCGGCTAAAGGTCTGTTGCAGCTTGAGTTTGACTGTCTTGAGAAAATGGCACAGGCGGCGCCGATTATAGTTGATAACGGCGCCTCGGCGTGCGAGCTGATGGATAAGACCTTAATCGATATGGCATTTGAGGCGCTGCCGGAATATCGCGATGTTTTACCTGCCGGTGCGGCTGCTGTTCTTTTGGTCGAGCATACCGGCCAAACACAGGAGCAGGTGAAAGAGAAGATAAAAAAAACCGATTCTGCTGTCGGCGCAATAGCGAGCGGACGGAGTATTTTTTTTGAGACGAAGGCACAGGAGCGGTTGTGGAAGTCGCGCAATGACGCCGGGCCGCTAATCTACAGGAAAAGAAGTAATAAACATCCAATAGAATTTATGGAGGATACTTCTGTTGAGAACGCTCGGCTGGGGGAATATATTTCGGGCCTGCAGGAAATCTCAAAGCGTTATGATATCGAGATGTGTTTTTATGGTCACGCTGGTGATGGTCTGCTGCACGTGCGGCCGTATATGGATTTGAGTGACCCGGCGGACGTGAAAAAAATGAGGTCGATGGCGAATGATGTTTTTTCGCTTGCCTGGTCGTTGGGCGGCACGATAAGCGGCGAACACGCAGAAGGCCTGGTAAGAGCACCTTTCGTGCGAGGGCAATACGGTGATGAGTATTATGAATTACTGTGTAAAATCAAAAATATATTCGACCCCGATGGTCTGATGAATCCGGGCAAGATAATCAATCCCGATGCTGATGTTATGGTCAAGAACCTGCGGGCTGAATATAAGGTCTTGCCGGAAAGAGTTAAAACGGATTTGCTTTTTGAAAAAGATGAGCTTGCCGTCAAACTCGAGCAGTGCTACGGATGTGGTCTTTGCCGAAGCTGCGAGCCGGATTTGCGAATGTGTCCGGTGTTCCGGGCGATGGGTGAGGAACTGGGCACCTCGCGAGCAAAGGTTAATATACTGCATTTCTGGGCGACAGGACAGTTAGATGAACAAGACTTTGAATCGCCGGAGTTTAGAAAGTTTCTGGATTTGTGCGTTAATTGCAAGGCCTGCCTGATGCAATGTCCGTCGGGAGTTGATGTTTCCGAGATGATGATAGCGGCCAGGGCCCAGTACGTCAAACGCAGGGGCCTGCGATGGACAGAGCTGGTTCTCAGTCATAATCGCTACCTTAGTATCTCAGGCAGCATTTTTTCGCCTTTATCGAATTTTGTGATGCGGTTGCCGGTGTTCAAGCTGCTGCTGGAGAAATTTACCGGCATAGATAAGCGAAGAAGTATGCCTAAGTTCAGGCACGGCCCGTTCCTGAAAGCGGGACGCAAATATTTAGCTGCCTGCGAGCCGATAGAAAAGCCCATTGATAGGGTGGCATATTTTGTGGATACATACGCAAATTATAACGACCACGAATTGGGTTTTGCCTTTCTGGATGTTCTGCGAACAAATGGAATCGAGGTGATTTTGCCGAAGCAATTACCTGCCCCCCTGCCGGCGATTATTTATGGTGACGTCAAGACCGCACGTAAGGATTTGGCATACAACGTAAAACATTTAGCCAAGGCGGTGCGTGAAGGTTACAAGATAATTTGTTCCGAGCCGAGTGCCGCACTTTGTTTGAAGCAAGAGCTGCGACATTTTGTCGCCGGGCCGGATGCTGAGCTTGTCTCTGAAAATACTTATGAATTGATGAATTATCTCTTTGGCCTGTTTAAGCAAAATAAGTTGAAGGCACCGACAAAGTCGATAACGGATGAGTTTGTTTATCATTTGCCCTGCCATTTGTGCGCTGTAGGTGATGAGGGGGCGAGCATAAAGCTTTTGCAGGAGCTTTGCGGCGTCGAAGTCGTTGACCTCAAGGCCGGCTGCTGCGGCCTGGCAGGCACTTTCGGTATGCAAAAGAAAAATTACGAACTTTCCTCTCAGATATCCGC
>Ga0315537_1002994_pt1 | contig 12680 bp, 14 predicted proteins | sample SalMarSW160270MG_FD_203091 | JGI IMG/M metagenome (GOLD analysis project Ga0315537, IMG submission 203091) | Salt marsh sediment microbial communities from the Plum Island Ecosystem LTER, Massachusetts, United States - Salt Marsh Sediment SW1602-70 ... | reverse complement strand
GGTCGACCTCACGTGGGCCATAGCGCGCCAGGCAGTGTGCCCCCAGCGCCCGGACGAGCTCCATCCACCGCCCATAGTCCTTCGGCGGGTAGCGCCATCCCGGCGCCCGAGGTCCCTCGTAAGGCTCGTCCGGTGGCACAGAAGAGAGGGCACGCGGCATGAAACCGATCTCGACGAAAGGCACGCATCCCGTCTCGACGATCGTGTCCATGATCCGATCCAGGATCTCCCACGAGTAGACGGGACGGCCATCCCCATCCTCGCTGTACACGTTGGTCGAGCCCCACTTGGGCTGGCCGGTGCCGTCGCCCGAGCAGAGGAGAAAGTGGCAGCGGATGAAATACGGTGCATCCGACATACTGCCCAGCTTTGCCAGGAGCTCGCGCCCGCTCGCCGTGTACGTGTAGTTCGGCTCGTCGTACCCGACGTAGCGCCAGATGCGGCGCAGCGGCTGCTGGCGGTCGAGGTAGACCCGCACTTTTGACCCTGGCCGGCTTGTCTCGGATGAGTCAGCCATCTTGCCCCTTTGAAATCTCGTCTCGATCGCGAATTCTGTCTAGGATCGCCTGGTAGTCCTGCACCGTGTCCAAGTCGATCAGGATACCCTCCTCATCCACCTCGACGGCAGTATGGCCGGCGCGGTGGATGACGTCCCGCAGCGTCGTCCCGGGTGGCTGCGCCAGGATCTCGGGCACCAGGCTGCGATCGAGCAGCACCGGATGGCCCTTCTTGCCGTGGTAGGTTGGAAGGACGACCGTGCCCTCTGCCGCCAACAGGCGCGCATAGACCTGGGCGGGTACCAGCGGCTGATCCCCGGGGAGCAGAAAAAAGCGCCTGGCCCTCACCTCAGCAGCGCCCGCACACACCGAGCTGAACATCCCCTCCCGGTAGCGCGCATTGTGCACCAGGGTCACATCTGCCCGGCCTGCGAGCAGCGCCCGGAGGCGCTCTGCTTGCCAGCCAGTAACGACGATCACCCGCTCCACAAAGGGTGCCATGCCTTCGATCGCGCGTTCGAGGACCGTCTTGGACCCAAGCGGGAGGGTCATCTTGAACTGGCCACTTCGCGTGGACAGCCCAGCGGCCAGGACAACGCCCTCTACGTCCTTCATGGCGCCTCCCCAAGCAGGGGCCGTAGCCGCAGCGCCATCCATGGCCTGCCAGGCAGCGGGATCTCGTCCTCGGCACGGTACGTGCCGGGCAGCGTCTCGATTGTCATCTCCCAGGTGTCGATCAGGTCAGCGTGAAAGGCCACGCCGCGAGGGAGGCCAAACCGCCAGCCACCCGGCTGGTGCTCGCCAAAGTAGATCAGCCGGTAATCGCCGTGACCCGCTCCTGAGACACGGGTCCAGACCCACGACTCTTCCAGTGGCTCCAATGGACCAGGGCCAGACTCCATAATCTCGCGCAAGAAACCGATGCGCTTCCAGCTCTCGCCGTGCAGTATGCCCCCCTTGGACCACCACAAGATATCCTGCGGGTGAAGGTAGGTCTCGCCGTGCCCGGCGTAGCCGCCATTCGCCACCATCACCCAGGTGCGGTGGACGAGCTCACGCGCCGAGATGTTGCCCCACGGCAGCGGGATATTGCCCTCGTACTCGCACTCGTCGTCGATCACCGGCTTGCCATATGCCTGCCGCCACGCCCTGGCCCGCTTGACGTCGGGGTTCTGGATGCAGACGTGGCTGATCCAGGGCCTCGTATGGTCATAGTTCATGTCGAGCGAGCCATTGTGGATCGAGCACAGGTGACCGTACGGGTCGTGCTGGCCCACGATCCGGAAAAAGAGGTCCCACTGCTCCATCGGCTTGCGCTCGAGCAGGAAATCATACTCGTTGGCCATCGACCACCACACGTTGCGGTAGGGAGCCAGGCGCGTCACCACGTAGCGCAGGTAGCGGAAATCCTGCCTGGCGCTCATCTTGCTGTAGCCCCAGCGGTCGTAGGGGTGAAAGAGGATCAAATCTGCCTCGATCCCCAGCGCCAGCAGGTCTGTCACCCGCCGCTCGAGGTGACGGAAAAAGGCCGGATCAGGACGATCGAAATCGCTCGTCTCGTCCGGCAGCCGCACGAACGGATAGCGGGGCGGTTCGTTGCGGTTGTAAACATAGTCCTTGGGAAAGACGCACATGCGCACCTTGTTAAAGGGCGCCGAGGCCAGCGTCTCGAGCGTCTGCTCCTGCAGCGCCTCCTCCTGGTGGATCCAGGCGTAGCAGGTCGTGCCAAAGGGATAGTAGGGCGTCCCATCGGCATAGCGGAAGTGATACGTGTCTGCCACGCGCACCGGGCCATGGTTGCCGGGCGAAGGAGGGACGCAGCGCAGCGTCCCACGCCGGCCGTCCAGCTCTGGCTGGCTGCTGGTCGTCGCGTACGTCCACTCACCCGGCGCGTCGGGCATAAAGCGCACCCGGTACGTGCCCTCGCCATCGTAAAAGCCGTCCACCCCCACGGTACGCTCGCCCAGCGTAAACTGGGCCTTCAGCTCCACCTCGGCGAACGGGTTGCCCCGGCTTGGTCCCCCCAGCGCGACCTCGAACGTGCCCCACTGCTCGACCTTTTGCGGCTGTTCTGCTTCTACCATCCAACTCGCTCTCTTCCCAGCGCACAGGCACGAGGCGGCGCGATCGCCCGCGCCCCCTACCCGGCACCTCGTAGACAGGCGAATCAGACCTCGCTCTGGCTAATCCCAGCCGTCCTCGCCAGGGAATATGTTGCCGTACTTGACGCTGCTGCGCGGCCCTGCCATCATATCCGCGACGGCGTCGCGCCAGGTCTGATAGTGCACCGTCTCTTTGTGCTTGGCCGGATCGTCTGCCGTCCGGTAGACCTCGACCAGCACGAACCGGGTCGGATCATCCTGCTGCTGCACGACGTCAAAACGCGCGATGCCCGGTTCCTGCACGCTCTGCCGTGCGTTGGCCACCGTCGCCTCCTTGAACGCCTGGATCTGATCCTCCGTGACGTGCACGTGCACGTGAACGACTAGCATCGGGTCTGCTCCTTTCGATGCTCAGGCACGGCTAAACCCGTGCGGCCCTCACTCCGCTCGCTCGATCCGCACCGCCGCGCCGCCGGGAACGGCGCGGAACCCCGTCGCGTCGCCGCTGATGCGTCCCAGCACATTGACCGGGCTGTAGGCGCGCGGCTCGTCCCCGCGGCTGGCCGGCGTGGGCCCGAAAAAGATGCAAAAGGCCCGGCCGACCGGCCAGTAGCCCAGCTCTCCCACCTCCACCTCGGCACGCGCGTCCGGTGCCTGCTCTGCCGTCACCGGGATCTCGAAATAGATCTCGTCTCCCCACGTGTTCGCCCGGCCATCGATCGGCAGGGCTTCCCACACCTGCTGCGCGGTCGCGCTCTCGTTGAGCTCTGCGTCCGCACGGACTGAGCCTGCGCTGATCGTGATCTTTTTCACGTCGACCTCCGTTCCACGGCCTGGCAACCACCTCGCCCCGCTACCAGATCCGGGTCATCTCCCAATCCTGTGTTTCTCGCTACGTTCACGCGGCAATGCTTCCGGCTCATCTCAAAGCGGCTGGTCCTCAAATGTCTCGGGATCCACCAGCAGATCCCCCAGGCGCATCACGTCGACGGATCCCAGTGAGGCCAGCGGCGTGTACACCTCTGCTTGTCGTCGTCGCCCATCACTACTCAGGACGATCCCCAGCGCCAGCACCACCCCCTCGACGTCCTCGAAGGCCAGCAAGCGATGGCGCCGAAAGCCCGGCGAGGGCAGAACAGCCAGCCTGCCCCATTCCACCGTGGTCGTTGCTGCGGCAGCAAAGTGCTGCCTGAACTGCGCCACTCGATGTGCGCGACGCATTTCTGTATCGCGCCGCGCGACTGCCCCCGAGAGCGGCAGGTCGACGACGCGCGTCCGGCGGCTCCGGCGCAAGGGCAAGAGGAGCACCTCGAGCTCGCTTCCTCGCTGCAGGCCGACCACGACTGACGGGCGAAGCAGCGCGATCTCGGCCAACTTGAGCGCCGTCCCTCCCTGGCCCGGATCGACCAGCCCGGACGTGTCGTGCACCACGACCTGCGCGCCTGCGGAGCGAGCGGACTCGGCCAGGCGAACCGTGCCGGACACGAGCGGGAGCATGTGGCCGCGTGGCGACACAGCGCCAATGAAACGGCGCTCTGCCCACCTGGGTCCCTCGTCCTCGCTCGTCGCCAGCCCGATTGCCGCCCCCACCGTCGCCGGCGGCCCGAGCGCGCTCTGCCCAGGATCCCCATCCAGGTAAGCCGTGGACACCGATGCGGCTGCGAGGCGACGGCAGAGGTAGCGAGCCAGCGTCGACTTGCCGGTATCGGGAGCACCCACTACCATGACCGTGCCCTGCCACTCTTCCACAGGGAGCTGGATCCAGGCACGTGGCACATCGATCTCGGCACCGGGCACGATCACCTCCAGGGCGGATTGTACCACAACCCGCGGCGATGGGACAATTCCCGGTGCCCCGCAGCGAGCACACCTTTGTGCGAACGCCCCGATTATGGTAGAATGAGCTGTAGACAACCATCCTTGTGCATAGGTCAGGGGGAACCGATGGACAAGCGCAACATCGCGATCGATGAGCAGCTCTACCAGCAGGCCTCGAACAAGGCCCAACAGCTCGGCCTGGACGTTGCCGCTCTGGTCGAGGCCCACCTTCGTTCCTGGGTCAGTCCAGAGCCAGAGGCACCACTATCGGTACGCGAGATCGTCTACCGCGTTCAGTATCGCGATACCCTGGCCAAGATCGCAAGATGGTTCTACGGAGACCCCGAACGCTACGTCCTCATCGCAGCATACAACGCCATCACCGACCCAACCATGATCCGGGTGGGACGCGAGCTCCGCATCCCGCTGGTTACAGAAGCGCCCGCCGAACAGGGCGACTCGCAGCCCTCGCCACAGCCAGAAGGCCGCCGTTTTCGCTTCCCGCTGAACAAGACCGAGACCGACTATTACAAGTTCGGTGACATCTATGGCTCGGACAGCCGCTGGGCGGGCAAGCCTCACCCAGGTGTCGACTTTCACGACCGCGAGGGTGCAGACGTGTATGCCATTGGTGAGGGAAAGGTGCTGGTGAACCGCTACGAGGAGGACGGCTACGGTCACTATCTGATGATCCAGCACACCTTGACCACTGGCCAACAGGTGTATTCGCTCTATGCACATCTCAAGTACGACGATGCCTCTTTCCGTACCCCCTCTGTCGGCACCGTACTGCGTGGAGAAGACATCGTCATTGGCAAGGAAGGCGTGACGGGGAATGCCGGACTACCTCACCTTCACTTCGAGATGAAAAAGTCGCCGCAACTAGGGCTCTACTCCTGGATCACGCCGCGCAACCTCGAGCAGTTCTACTATGAGCCGTACAGCTTTCTTCAGGACCCGGCCCATCGTTTCCGTTCGCCGGGCGGCTGAGAGACGCTCGACATCGGGCTGGCTTGGGTCGCAGGACCGGAAATCACCCATCCACTCGGAGATGGGCCACCGTGATCCAATCCCCCTCCATGTTCCCGTCCGCCGCGATCGCGCCGATACGGCGAAACGACGTGAAGCCATACATGCCCACCACCAGGGGATACTCCCCCGGCGGCAGATCCGCGGGCAGGCTGAGTTCGTACGTATCCGTAATGCGCATCCCCTGGCGCCAGCGGGGGAACCAGAGCAGCGTCGGTGCGCTGCCCCGCAGCGGGGCCTTGTCATCCCCTTGCGCGCGAACCTGGAGCCCGCCGTCCAGTAACTGCACGAAAACCTTGTAATTCTCGTCGATCGGCCGGAGCGCCTCCCAGTCGAGCACGACGCGCAGACTCCCCCCTGGGTGGATCGCCCCATCAAAGCGCTCAGAGGACACGTTCGCGCCGCTCACCCGCACGGAGGATAGCAGGACGGCATCGCCCAGGTTTCCCACCGCTGACCTGAGCGCCACCTCGGATGGGCGCCACGGCGCGGGCCTGACGGTGACCTCGGTCAGCGCCGCGCTCGTCTCGCCGCTGCCGAGAGTGAAGTCGCGCCCCTCGTTGACCAACTGCACACCCACGCGCAGCGGATAGCGTCCTGGCAGCGCGTCCCAGGCAACCGGCAGCTCAAAGCGTTCCACGACGATCTCTCCGCTGTGCCACCACGGCGTGTTGTACCGCCCACCGGTCGTAAAGCGGTACGTCCTCTCCCCGAGCTGCGCCCAGGGCAGATAGTAGCGTTGTGCCTCTACCCCCTCTGGATCTGGCATGCGCATGTACAGGTCGAGGAGCAGTACGTCGCCTGGCCTGGCCTCGGATTGGTTCAGCCGCCAGCCGGCGATCTCCAGGCGGCCCTCGGCCACAATCTCGACCGGGTTTACCCCGGCAGGCAGATCCCTGGGCCACTGCGGCAGCACCTGCCACAGATCGCCGGATGGCATCAGCCTGTATCGATCGAGTACCTCTGGACGGTAGGAGGTCAGGTAGACGGGCCCCTCGTCCAGGTGGGCCTCCGCCGCCTCCAGGAACGGCGTCGGCGCGCCGGCGTGCACGTTCACGAACTGCAGGTCGGCACTGGGCCACGTTCGTCCCTCGACCGACGCATAATAAGAGACAGTCGTCATCCGCTCCCACTCGGTGAGGATCTGCGCCCCCTCACCCTGTCCCTGGAAGCGGCTCTCCACGCCCGCCAACCATTCGTCGGCATCTCGAAACGTGCTCAGGTCCATCCGCTCCCAGTTCGTGGCCAGCGCCTGCAGCGGAAGGGCAAATAGAAGCGCAAGCCAGGCCATCGACCAGCCACGGCCCAGCCGCCTGTGTAACCACTGCCCCGTCTCCAGAGCACCAAGTCCGATCCATACGCCGACGATCACCACAGGTGTGAGCAGATAGGCCATCGCATCCTGAAGCACGTTGACCGTCACCAGGATCACGCTCCCCGTCAGGCCGGTCAACAGCAGCGCGGGCCGCCAGCGACGTCGCCAGAGGCCCACCGCGCCTACCGCGGCAAGCAGCAACGCAGGCAGCGCATACTGCAGCCGCAGCGGCACGCGTACATCCCACAGCCGTCGCAGCACATCGACGAGACGAAACCCGCCCAGGTTGACCCGCAGCCCTTGTGCTGTGACCACCCGCACGAAACCAGCCCAGGTATCCATGTCGTCTGGCCCAGGAGGTGGTGGAGGAGCGATCGCAGTGCGAAGCGGGTAGTATAGGTAGGCCATCAGGCCCAGACCTGCGCAGGCACACATGGTGGCGAGCACTCGCCATTTGCGCAGGATGCTGGGGCGGACAGCCAGGATAAATGCAGCGTAGGCAGGAAAGCCAAAGACCAGCAGCGGGTGCTGGACAGGGCTCAAGCCGGCGACGAGACAGAACAGGTAGAGCCAGCGCTGCTTGCGCGTGCGCCACCACCGCACCAACATAAAGAGGCTCAGTGTAGCCAGGGCAGCCGTGAGGATGTGCGCATTGGCGTGGAGCGCATGCTGCCACAGATCGAGGCCCATCCCAAGCGTCAGCGCCCCGAGTGCGGCTGAGGTATGTCGAAGCAGCGCCCTGTCCCCCTCCCCCTCGGGTCCGATCATCAGGCCGATCGCATAGACCAGCACGACGATCGCTGCACTGCAGACCGCAGAAAACAGGTTCGCTCGCCAGGCCCAGCTCCCGACCGGCAGCAGGTGGGTGAACACATTTCCAAGCAGGGCATAGAAACCATAGCCCGGCGGATGTGCGATCCCCCAGCGAGCGGCCACGAGCTGGTACTCACCCGGATCCCCCGGCACGACCGAGGGAGCCATATGGCTGCCATAGACCACCAGCGCAATACAGAATAGCGCGGCAGCGACCAGTGTTGAGATACGGACCCGCACGTGCGACTCCTGCCAGATCTACGGAAGGGACACCGTCACGAGCGTGGCATTATACCACGCCGAGCAGACATTGACAAAGAAACATGAGACAGGTATACTAAAGGTAGCAAGCAATACGTGCAACAGGCCTATGCACCCGGTGAACCGCGACGTGAGGAGAGGTGGCGATGAACGGGATCAGACAGCATGCAGACCTGGATACCGTGCTGACTACGTTCTGGGAAAAGGTCGAAGAAGCGCAGGCAGAAGGCAAAGAGATCGAGGCAAGAGGATGGCTCGAAGGTATCGTCGAGCTCAACCAGGAAGATGCCAGTGCTTGGCTTGCGTTAGCCAGGCTCATCCCCGATGCCCGAGAACGAATGCAATGCTACTCGCGCGTGCTGGAGCTATCACCCGGCAACGCAGAGGCCAAGCAAGGACTACGCCAGGCGAGACGCGAGCTGTAGCACCCACATCGCGTACGAACGACGCTCGATCGTAGCACCCCACGCGCAGCAAGCCTAAGGCACTGTGCGTGGGGTGCTTTGCGTGGAGCCAGCGATCTAGCGCTTAGTGTACTGCGGCGCCTTGCGTGCACGCTTGAGGCCGGGCTTTTTCCGCTCTTTGACGCGCGGATCGCGGGTCAAATAGCCACCCCGGCGCAGCGTCGGGCGCAGCATAGGGTCTGACTTGAGTAGAGCGCGCGCCAGGCCGTGGCGGACCGCGTCGGCCTGTCCGGTGACGCCTCCCCCATTGACCAGCACACTTACGAAAAAGTTGCCCTCCAGACCGACCGCCTCGAGGGGCTCCCTGACCGTCTGCATATCGCCGAGCCGCGTAAAATACTCTTCGGCGGGCCGACCATTGATCACGATCTGGCCCTGGTTTTCCTCGGTGTACAGACGCACGCGTGCTGTTGCAGCTTTTCGTCGCCCTACACCCTCGTAATACACTCCCGCCATGCTCTTCTCCTCGCCTAGAACTCTAGTGGCTTTGGCTGCTGTGCCTGATGCGGATGATCAGGGCCAGCGTATACTTTCAGCTTCTTTAGCATCCTACGTCCCAACCGGTTCTTGGGCAGCATCCCCTTGATAGCTGCCTTCACGGCGAACGTGGGATGGCGACCCAATTGCTCACGCAGTGTCGCCGACCGGATGCCGCCAGGGTATCCGGTGTGACGATAGTAGATCTTGTCGTCCATCTTGTTTCCCGTTACCGCGATCTTGTCCGCGTTGACGACGACCACGTAATCCCCTACGTCCAGGTGGGGCGTATAGGTAGCCTTGTGCTTCCCTCTCAGGATCCTCGCCACGTTAGACGCCAAACGGCCTAGGGTCTCGCCCTCTGCATCCACCACAAACCACTCTCGCTCGATATCGCTCGTCTTGACGACATGCGTCTTTCGCCCAAGACTCATTACGGTACTCCTTCATAGTGTACAGCCATCAGGCACAGGCCGTGCGCTGCGGCTGTCGGTCCAGCCAGGGAACGGTCCGCAGCACGGAAGGCAGACCCAAACTCTGCTACAGTCATTTCGCCACACCCGACCTGAATACAAGTCCCGACGATGCTCCGTACCATTCGATACAGGAACGCGTTCGCCTCGATATCCAGGTAAAGACACTCTCCATCGCAGGTCCAGTCGGCGCGGTGCACGCGGCGGACCGTGCAGGTACCTTTTGGAGGAGAGCCAAAAGTCCGAAAGTCGTGCTCTCCCAACAGCAGGCTCGCCGCCTCTCTCATCGCCCCCAGGTCGAGCGACCGGGACTCCCACAACGCTCTGCGTCTGAGCAGCGGATTCCGGACCGGGTGGTTCCACACCGTATACCGGTAGTGCCTGCTGCGCGCATCAAAGCGAGGATGGAAACCAGGCTCGACCTCAGCCAGGGACCACGCCACGACGTCCCTCGGCAGCACCGCATTCCACCCGCGGTGGAGCTCGCTAACCGCGTGCTGCCACATGGTCCGGAAGGCCACCACCTGCCCCAGTGCATGCGTCCCACTGTCCGTGCGTCCGGCAGCAACCACCCGTATCCGCTCCTGCGTAATGGTTTCGAGCGCCTCCTCCAGTGTGCCCTGTACCGTGCGTCCTTCAGCCTGAACCTGGAATCCCCAGAAATCGGTGCCGTCGTACGCAACGGTTGCGCGCATATAGCGCTCACCATCCGCGGCGACCGGCACCCCCACGTCAGAATCTATTCCTCAACCAGCTCAATGAGCGCCATCGCTGCGCCGTCACCCTGACGGCTCCCCAGCTTGTAGGTGCGTGTGTACCCGCCAGGTCGCTCCTGGTACCTGGGCCCCAACTCGTCGAACAACTTGCGCACCACGACGGGATCGGTCAGCCGCGCCGCCGCCAGGCGCCGTGCATGTATGCCCATGCCGCGCACCGCAGCCTCTAGCTCATCTTCCTTGGCTACCTGCTCGTCTCCTGACAACTCCTGCGCCTCCCTCGCCAAAGCAAGCAACTTCCTGGCACGCTTGGCTTGGACCAGAGCTGCCAGCCGCTGCTCGTCATTTGCTCGCGCTAGGTCGAGGATCGTGTCTGTCATGCCACGCCGCGAAAGTGTGATCAGCTTCTCTGCATGACCCCGTATGGCGCGCGCCTTGGCCTCGGTGGTCCGGATCCGCTCGTGGCGGAACAACTCGGTGATCAGATTGCGATATAGTGCTTTCCTATGGCCGCTCGATCGGCTCAAACGACGGCCTGCCATACGATGTCTCATGATTCGCTCCACATTTTATCTCGCATCCGCCCACGCCGATGCACGAGCGGTGCGTATCCACATCCGGTCCCAGCTCCGGCGGCTCAGGCCACCTCGTCGAGAAGCTCCAGGTATCCCTTCTCTTCGAGCCTCTCGCGCAGTTCCTCGAGCGACTTTTGCCCGAAATTGCGGATGGACAGCATTTCGTCTTCGCCCTTGGCCATCTTTTCCAGGACCTCGCCGACTTTGGTGATGCCCGTTCGTTTCAGGCAGTTGTACACACGGACGCTAAGATCCAGCTCCTCGATCGGCGTGTCATAGACCCGACTGGCGATCCCTTCCTCTTCCTCTTCTTCTTCCTCTTCCTCAACCATGATCGCCTCTACATCGGCAAAGAGCGACAGATGGCGGATCAGCAACTGTGCTGCCTGATCCAGCGCCTCTTCCGGCCGGATCGTACCATCCGTCCAGATCTCGAGCGTGAGGCTGTCAAAGTTGGTCATCTGGCCAACGCGTGCCGCCTCGATATCATAGTTCACTTTGCGGATAGGGCTAAACACCGCATCCACGGGCAGCTCGCCGATCGGAAGCTTGCCACGGTCCTCTGATCGCGAATAGCCGCGCCCCAGCTCCACCGTCATCTCGATGTCGATCATGGCATCGGGGTCATCTACTGTGAACAGATACTGCTCCGGGTTGATCACCTCCACCTCAGGTGGACAGATCAAGTCACCCGCCGTGACGCTGCCCTCTCCCTGAACGGATAGGCGCAGCCGCACGGGCTCTTCCGTATGCATCTTGAACCGCAGTTGCTTGACGTTCAGCAGCAGCAGCATCATATCTTCTCTGACGCCCGGGATAGTTGAGAACTCGTGCGGCACATCGCTCACGCGGATCGAGGAGACTGCCGCACCGGTCAGAGAAGACAACAACACGCGACGAAGCGCATTGCCCAGTGTGGTCCCATAGCCGTTTTCCATGGGGCTGATCACAAAGCGTCCATAGCTCTGTGTGCCAACCTCACACTCGATCTGAGGTAACACAAGATTCAACAACGTCCACTCTCCTAGTTCCCTGCGACAAGAAAACCAGCGTCTGCTCCCCAGGGGGAGCGGGCAAGACCGATGTCCAGACTCTATACCCTGTCTGCGCAGAAGACAGGCGGACGGCACAAGCCCAAGCGCTTGCCTTCAATTAACGGCTATAGTACTCCACAACCAACTGCTCATCGACCGTCACCTCAATATCGTCACGCGACGGAAGATGGTCCACGCGCACGCTGCCGTCGACTGGATCCAGCGACAACCATGCGGGTGGGGCGTGCTCGGCAAGTATCTCGCGCACTTGGCGAAAATACGTCCGATCGCTGCTGGACGGATGGATAGAGACGACGTCGCCTTCCCTCAGCAACGCCGAGGGAATGTCACAGCGTTGTCCGTTCACATCGACATGCCCGTGCGAAACCAGTTGGCGGGCCTGGGCACGAGAACTCGCCAGTCCCATCCGATACACGACATTGTCGAGCCGTGTCTCCAGCAAGGCCAACAGGTTAGTCCCGGTAATGCCCGGCAGCCGCATTGCCTCGCGGTAATAGCGACGGAACTGCGTCTCCAGCACGCCATAGATCCGGCGCAGTTTCTGCTTCTCTCGCAACTGCTGCCCGTACGCCGATGTCCGACGACGCCGGAACTGCTGCTCGAACCCGTGCTCCCCAGGCGGGTAAGCTCGACGTTCGACCGCGCACTTGGGCGAATAGCAGCGCTCACCCTTCAGAAATAGCTTTTCACCTTCACGCCGGCACAGCTTGCACACCGGTCCGTTGTATCTCGCCATACTGCCTCCTCCTACACACGCCGCTTCTTTGGCGGACGGCACCCGTTGTGCGGAACGGGCGTCACATCCGCAATAGCGCGGACACGCAGTCCCGAAGCCTGCAGCGCGCGAATCGCCGCTTCCCGTCCGGGGCCCGGCCCCTTGACCAGTACCTCGACTTCCCGCATACCATTGTCCATCGAGGTCCTGGCTACATTCTCTGCCGCCAGGCGCGCCGCATAAGGCGTGCTCTTGCGCGAGCCCTTGTACCCTACCGTCCCACCGCTCGCCCAGGCAATGGTATTGCCTTCCATATCTGTAATCGTTATGATCGTGTTATTGAACGTGGCGTGGACGTGCGCCTGTCCCA
>Ga0315537_1002990_pt1 | contig 12692 bp, 7 predicted proteins | sample SalMarSW160270MG_FD_203091 | JGI IMG/M metagenome (GOLD analysis project Ga0315537, IMG submission 203091) | Salt marsh sediment microbial communities from the Plum Island Ecosystem LTER, Massachusetts, United States - Salt Marsh Sediment SW1602-70 ... | reverse complement strand
TATTGTCAGGAATATGAATGTCATATAAGAATTTACGCCGATCCATACCCGAACGCCTGTTCGGCCTATCTTTGATTAATACCTCAATATCTTCACCAACCACCTTGTTTTTTTCTGAATTTTCCAAACCTAAAGCCAAAATAATCTTCCGCTTGGTTTCCACTCTGCATGCCCTGCCCTGTTCTATCCGTGCAAGAGTATTTGGTGATATATTGGCCTTTCTGGCAAGCTCGGCTTTGCTTATCATGAGAGATTCTCTAATTTCTCTTAGGAAGCTTTTGCTCATTTTAAATACTCTCCAGCCTTTTTAAAATAATTTCTTTGGTCTGTTTCTGCGTTATCTTTATTTCCTTTTTACTCTTTGTATAAAGATTAATCCACGCGCATAAAACAAGAGTTAATGACGATATTAATATAAGATTTATCATTTTTTACTTGCTCCTTTTTTTAAGTTTTTATCAATTATCTGCAAAAGTCAGGCCAAAATAATATTATATAGATTTATTTTAGTTAATTTAGATAGTTATTTAAAATGCAAGAAGATCAAATCCAATAATTTAAAATATTTTAACTTAATTTTATGAAAATATTTACACATTTTTGCTGTAATGATAGTAACATATAAATCAGAACTATATCTCAGAATCATCCCATAAATAAACTTGCGCTTTTTTGGTTTAAATGTCATTCTTTGTTATTGATATTTTTGCCCATCACCATTCAAACGCAATCCAAACAAATGGAATCGGAGGTTTAATATGAAGTTCGAAGTCAAATCGATAATACCGATTCTGCTGATATGCCTCGGCATCCTGGCACCGGTTCATGCAGAAGTGGAATACAATGTTCTGAAAACATACAAGCTTGAAGATCAGCCGGTTGATATGGCTTTTTCGGCCAATCGCAACGAATTTTATGTGCTCAACCCAAAAGGGGAGTTGTTGATTTACGCTGCCGACGGTCGTTTGACCGAAAAAATCGACGTGGGCAAAGTCTATGACAGGCTGCAGCTGCTCCAAGGTTCGGATGTTCTTTTATTGAGCAGTCGCAAGGACAAAACCATTCAGGTCGTCCAACTGGATTTTGTTCAAAAGATCGATACTTCCGGTTCCCCCTATAAGGGTTCCGAGAATGCACCGGTGGTTATTGCGGTTTTCAGTGAATTCCAGTGTCCCTACTGTTCGGGACTGACATCTCTTCTCGATCAGGTGATCGAAAAATACCCTAAACAAGTAAAGATCGTTTATAAAAACTTTCCGATCCGATCCCACAAGTATTCCGACCCGGCAGCCAAAGCCGCCCTGGCAGCAGAAAGGCAGGGCAAGTTCTGGCCCTTTCACGACCTGTTATACGCACACTACAGGAACCTCAGCGATGAGAAGATCCGCGAAATTGCCGGCCGGTTGAAACTTGACATGGCTCAGTTTGAAAAAGACCGGAAAGACCCGGCCATTGCCGACAAGGTGCGTGCCGACATTCGGGATGGAAGCAAGGCCGGGGTCAGGGGTGTGCCGTCTGTTTTTATCAACGGCCGGCTCCTTCGAAAGCGCAGCCTGCAAGGTTTTTCAGAAATGATTGAAAAAGAATTACAAAAGGCCGGAAATCCATCGTCCCAAAAAAAAGATAAATGAAAATTTCATAACCCCGGTAGGCCGCGTGCTCGCTGGTGGAAGAACATTCAAATTCAAACAACCCGCGATTTCAAGTGTCAGGTTAGCACATTTGAGTCTTGAATTTCCGAAAAATGAAACTTTCCGAATTTATGATAATTTCTAAAATTGACATTTATATATTATCCTTGGAAGAATGACTTTCTGAGAGCACGATCCTTTCCCCTCTTCCATCTCTTTAAATTTCCCATGTCCCAAAAACAATCTCACTTTTTATATACATTGTTTTGACAGGTCGATATTCAGTATTAAAGTGTCGAAATCCTCGCCACCTTGCCATGGAAAACGAACGGTGCGCTTGGATCTAGAATTAAGCAAAAACGTCAATAGGTGAGTTTTTTTATTTTTCATAAAAAGATTGATAATGCCACTTTGTGGCATTAAATTATTTTTAATTTCATCGTGATCGTTTTATGCTTATGTAATTTCATATAAAATTTACGTTTACATTAAGTATCCCTGAACATCGAAATGCAGATATTCCGGCTCAGGGTAAACATAGAAAACGAATCGGATGACGACCACTAACTATAGCATAGAAAAGGAGAAAAACCATGTCATATACTTGTAATAATTGCGGAGCAGTCGCAAACGAACCGGGACATTTGTGCAATCCCTGCGGAGATAAGTCCAACTGTAGTTTTTGCGGAATTTTTAACATCGATACCACGCACATGTGCAGTGATAAACTGGCAGCCATGAAATATGTATGTGAGGGATGTGGCCGCGTGTCCATGGAAGAAGGCCATCTGTGCAAGCCATCGGCTATCGATTGATCGGTTTTTTTTGAAAGGAGGTAACACCATGAAAGATAAAGGGAGTTTACATTTGAAAGTTCAGGAACTGTGTGATTGCTTTGCAACCACAGATCCGCTCAAAGAAATGTCCGACGTCATAAATGACACGGATAAGGAAGAAGCCGCGTTAAAATGGCTGGCATTGGCTGCTTTGCACGGTATCAATAACAACGCCGAAAAAATTTCCATCACAAGATCAGATAATGGAAATGTATCGGTAACCGCTGAATACCGTAAAAAAAACCTTCCATCTCCGGGCTCCGAAGTCGCTGAAAAGATTATCGAGGCGGTGGCCGGAATTACTCACATCGAGGGGGATAAAGGAAAAACTCTGTTGGCATTGGGTATCCGGGATAGCAGTATTGATCTCAAAATAAAAATGAAAACAAAGGACGGCGGTAAAAAAATTACCATAAAATTTCCTGAATAATTTTGGTGAATTTGTAAAAAGGCTTTTTGCCATTTTACGAGACCATCAAACTTACGATAAACTTTTTTGAAAAATATTGTAAATGGGTCTGTTATGAAACCTGCAAGACAAAAAATAATGATAGATCTTGAAAAACTCAACCGTTTAAATTCAGAAGGATGCCCTGCCTGTAAAAGGAAGTTCACCCTCGGGGAAACGGTTGTTCTTGCATGCGGGCCATGGCAGGGAGCAAAGTATATCCATGAAGCTGAAGCTGTTTTTGATAAAACAACTTCAGCGTATTATGAACGTAAGTGTTACCCTATCTGATCCGGGGAAAAACCAAAAAAAGCGTGGATTGTCGTTTCAATGCCACGCTTTTCGGTTTTACATGGATTCCAGAATTCTGCCAGTGGTGTTTACGGGTTAATTATTCTGAAGAACCTTCCGGAGCACATATTGCAGAATGCCGCCGTTTTCAAAGTACTCCACATCCACATCCGTATCCAGCCGTGAAATCACTTCAAAATCCATGGTTTTTCCGTCTTGTGCTACGGCGGTGACCGGTAATACTTTTCGTGGGCTTATATCTTGGATTCCGCTGATATAAAACGTTTCAGAACCCGTTAACCCAAGGCTTTCCAAATTTTCATTCTCTTTGAACACCAACGGCAGTACGCCCATGCCAACCAGATTGCTCCGGTGAATCCGCTCAAAAGATTGGGCAATCACCGCTTTTATTCCCAAAAGGATCGTTCCTTTTGCGGCCCAGTCTCTGGAAGACCCGGTCCCGTATTCTTTGCCTCCCAAGACAATCAGGGGCCTGGATTCAGCCATATATTCCAGGGCGGCGTCATGGACAAACATCTCTTTTTTAGCGGGAAATTTTACGGTAAAACTGCCTTCCGTAGGTGCAACCAGCTTGTTTTTTATGCGAATATTTCCGAACGTTCCCCGAATCATTATTTCGTGATTTCCTCTGCGGGAACCATAGGAATTAAACGCTTGGGGAAGCACGTGATTCGCCACCAGGTAGCGGCCGGCAGGATAATCTTCGGGTATGGCTCCAGCCGGAGAAATATGGTCCGTGGTCACCGAATCTCCCAGCAATAAAAGCACACGGGCATTTTCTATATCCGAAGGCCGGGTCTGATCGAGAGTGAAATTTTCAAAATACGGCGGCTTTTTAATATAAGTGGACTGCTCATCCCAGGCAAAAGTTGTGCTTTCTGTAGCTTCCAGGGCTTGCCAAAATTCGTCCCCGTCAAAAATTTTGGCGTACTCACTTTCAAAAAACTCTTTATGAACATGCCTGTGAACCAGGCTTTGGATTTCCGCGTTGGTTGGCCAGATATCCGAAAGATAGACGGGTTGACCGCCGGAATCTGTCCCAAGCGGTTCCACGGTCAAATCGATATTCACACTTCCGGCCAGCGCCAGTGCAACCACCAGCAACGGTGATGCTAAAAAATTTGCCCGGATACTCTGATGGATTCTGGCCTCGAAATTGCGGTTTCCTGACAGCACCGAGGCTACGGTCAGGTCATTTTCAGAAATCGCTCTCTCAATTTCCGGATGCAAGGGACCGCTGTTTCCGATACAGGTGGTGCACCCGAAGGCTGCCAGATGAAAACCCAGGGCCTCAAAATAGGGCATCAAGCCGGCGTCTTTAAGATACCGAATCACCACTTTGGAACCCGGCGCCAGAGAAGTCTTGACATGGGGAGGGACTTTTAATCCCTTGGCCACGGCCTTTTGGGCCAATAGTCCCGCTCCAATCAGGACAAATGGGTTCGAGGTGTTTGTGCATGAAGTTATGGCGGCAATCACAATGCTCCCGTGGCCGATTGTGGCCGCTTTTCCGTCAAGATCCACCGTACACCTCGCGGCGTCAGTGACTTTGCAACGGGGTGTCCTGACCGTCTGGCACCCGGATTCGTCGTGAAACGTAGAGATTCCGGCCAGATCCGCGTTTCGATCATAGCTACCCTTCAGTACCGTGGCAAAGTTACCTTTAAGATTCTTTACCTCGATCCTGTCCTGGGGTCGGGCCGGACCGGCAACAGAGGGTTGTACCAAGGAAAGGTCCAGTTCGAGAACTTCAGTGTAATCCGGTTCTTGTTGCCCGGTATAAAACAAGCCCACGGCCTGGGTATAGATCTCAACCAGATCGGCCTGTTTTTCCCGATGGGTCAGGTGAAGGTATTCTATGGTCTTTTCGTCCACCGGAAAAAACCCCACGGTGGCACCGTATTCCGGCGTCATGTTGGCGATGGTGGCCCGATCGGGGACCGACAGTTTCTTCATTCCGGGTCCGAAATATTCGACGAATTTTTCCACAACATTGTGTTTCCTGAGCAACTCGGTCACCACCAGCACAAGATCGGTTGCCGTGATTCCTTCTTTCAACTCGCCGACCATTTTTACACCGATCACTTGAGGAATCGTCATATAATACGGCTGTCCGAGCATGACGGCCTCTGCCTCAATGCCGCCAACACCCCAGCCCATTACGCCGATGCCGTCAATCATGGTTGTATGTGAGTCGGTGCCCACCAGAGAGTCCGGATAGGCCATGGCTTTGCCGTTGATCGTTTCGACCATCACCACCTGGCCCAGATATTCAAGATTTACCTGGTGGCAAATTCCGGAATTCGGAGGAACCACCCGAAAATTATTAAAACTCTTCTGGGCCCATTTCAAGAGTGCGTATCTTTCCCGATTCCGTTCATATTCCTTGGCCACATTCTTTTGTAACGCGTCCCGGGTGCCAAAATAATCAACCTGGACGGAATGGTCGATGATCAAATCGACCGGTACCAGCGGATTGATATTCATGGGATCGCCGCCCAGATCTTTTACGGCATCTCGCATGGCCGCAAGATCCACCACTGCGGGAACACCGGTAAAATCCTGCATCAAAACCCGTGCCGGATGAAAAGGTATTTCCACGGGTTCGTCATATCGTTTTTTCCACCCGGCAATCTTGAGCACATCCTCTTTTCTGACAATACGCCCATCCAGTTTCCTTAACAGATTTTCAACAAGTATCCTAATGGAAAACGGCAGCTTATTTATATCTGAAATGCCTTTTTCCTGAAGCAGTCTGATGTCTGCTATTTCATACGGCCTGTTGTTTACCTTGATCTGCCGGGTAAATTCCTGTCTTTGCATAGCGTCCTCGACTTTCGCTCATTTAGGGTTAAAACAAGGTCGTCTTTTTCATCCAAATATGGGTTGTTGAGTGATTATCATTTGTTGGCCGGATTCTTTTCACGGACCACGGCTTCCCCCGGTTTTCGGCCAAGCTGAGCGCATTGCTCTGATTGTTCAGGTATCGGTGCTGCTTTTATTTCAATCAAATGACAATGACAAGAAATTGCTTTTTTGAGTTAGGTCTTGAGTCGGGTCAATTAAATAACAAGACGTGTGGTTTTACTCCTGTGGTATAATATAATAAGCCAGAGGCTTATGAATACAGGCTTGGATAACAATATTTATTTAAGCATTGTTATGATTAAAAGTCAACCTTCGAGTTTTGCCCTTTAAGCCCGGTATTCTTTCGATGTTGGCAATAGCAAAGGGAATATGTTACCGTAATAGAGCTTAAAAAAGGATGTAAACAAAATGGCGATTAATTGAAAAAAATAAATTTATCCTTGGTGTCTTTGTGACGTTGCGGCATTTTTTTTAACATTGTTTGTGAGCGATAAACGGTTATTATGAAATTTTTTAAATGGAGCCTTATCGGTGTTATCGCGGTCATTGCGGTTTTCTTGTTTTTATTAATAGGTGTAAGGCTTTATCTCAGTACAGACAGAGCACAGCAACAGCTTCAGGCAAAGGTTAATCAGACCATTCCCGGTACAATCACGTGGTCCAAGAGCCGGCTTTCGATTTGGAAGGGTGAGGTTCAATTGCACGATGTGCTGCTCAGCTCACCCACAAATGATAAATTGCTTGAATTGAAGCGTCTTTTACTGTGTGTATCCTGGATTCGGCTTTTCAAAGGGGAATTATGCGTTAAGAATTTGTTTTTAGAAAAACCCCAAACAGATCTGGTGATGGATCGATCGGGGAACCTCAATCTCGTTCAAGCCCTTTACACCCCTGAAAAAAGTGAATCAAAACCCGTGCATTCGGGTTTTCCGTTAAATATTGTGATACGGGAGCTTAAGGTGCTGAACGGTTTTTTTGAATACAAAACAAAAGAATCCATTGCAGATAAACAAAAGAACCGGATGGTTCTTCAAAACGTTAACCTGACCCTTAATGATGCGAACCTTTTAGAACAAAAAGCCCGCCTTACCTGTGATATTTCCGGCGGAAATATTGACGGGAGAAGGATTGACCGAATTCACTTAAGCTGCCGTCTCACAGACGGATGCCTGACCATCAATGATTTAAGCTTATATATATTTGCGGGCAGATTTGACCTGAACGGCACTGTGGACTTTAAAAAGGTTTTTACCCACGGGTTTACCTCGGACCATCTCGATTGGGATGCCATATCCTATGACCTGTCCCTGCGCCAGGAAGATACATTGCTCGATACGCTGCCCTTCAAGGGATCACGCTTAAAAGGATCCATAAGCTCTTTAATTACGCTTAAGGGAACGGGAATTGATCCAAAGACGCTCACCGCCGAAACCTCCCTGGAACTATTTGCACGCAAATTGTCCGCCCGGGAGGCACCTTCATCCGTTGACGGTCACGTCAACGCACAGGCAATCATGAAAAAGGGACGGGTTAAAATTCAGCAGCTTGACGCCCGGGCAGGTAAAACTCACCTTAAGGTTGCCGGCGATTATGACACTTCTTCCCTTAAGGTCGCGGCTGATTTTAAATTGGAGTCCCCCAACCTGAATGAAGTATTGTCACCGTTGGGAATGAACGCATTGGGGAAGTTGAATATCCAGGGCAACGTAGGTGGAACGATTGCGGCACCGATTGTAGTTGCCCAAGTACAGGGGGAAAATTTAGAATTTGAGCAGGTAAAAATCGGCAATGCGGATGCAAAAATCCAACTTTCCGAAGGCATGCTTTCCGTGGACCATGGAAAAATTCGCAACCACAATTCAATACTCGATATTTCCGGTACCGCCCGGACAAGTGATCCTTTAACGCATCATATCTTTGAAACCCCTTTTTTAGACATTACGGTGACGGGAGATGCACTGTTTATAGAGGATTTTTTCGAGGGGATAAAGGGAAAATTTGTTCTGAACGGCCATATCTTTGGGCACGCAGCACACCTTCGGGGAAACTTGAATCTTAACGGAGAACATATCGACTGCTACACCCAAAAAGTTCAGGGGTTTCACCTGATATCAAATCTCGACGGTGATCGACTCAATTTGGATCCTTTTGAGCTCGTGATTGCAACGGGTGAGAAAATCCGGGTCCAGGGTTGGATTTCTTTAAATAAAAATTACCACTTACGACTTTCCTCCGGGGGCATTTCCCTTAAGAATGTCACACGGCTTCAATTGGGAGACGGTGATACCGGCAAGATTTCCTTTACGTTCCAAGGACAGGGGGATTTTGAAAATCCTCAGATCACGGGGGAGGTGCTTCTAAATGAGTTGCGATTCAATAACCAACCCCTGGAAGACGAACGGTTTAAAATTGAAGTTGCGGACCGGACAGCATATATCTCAGGGGGTCGGAACTTTGCTTTGGAGGCCGCTTATCATCTCCAGACCCAAGCTTTTTCAGCATCCGCCGGGTTTGACAACACCAATTTAACCCCTTACTTAAAAATTTTCGGACAAAGCAAGCTGAATGGTTTCATGACCGGAAAAATCCAAGTCAATGGCAATGCCAAGACGCCGGATCAGGTAAAAGGGTCGGCCGATATTTCTCGGATTGAGATTTTATCGAATCAAACAGAGTTGATCCGATCCCGTGACGTCAAGGCTTTTTTAAAGGATGGTGAAATTTCGATTCCCGGTGCTCGCCTGAACCTGTTTGAACGGGGTGTTATGGAAATTAAAGCTAACAGCACACTGAATGGCGACCTTGATATTAAAGCCCATGGTACCATTCCTTTGGAAATAATATCGCTTCTTACAGATATCTTTCCCAATGCCGCCGGTGAAGTGCGCCTTTCTCTCGGCGTGAACGGAAACCTGTCGCAGCCGGACTTGCGTGCCGATGCTGAAATTATAAATTGCGGCATGACGGTTCCCGGCCTTTTACAACGGATGCACGACCTGAACGGCAGTATTCATATAACCCCCGAAGCCATTGTTCTGGATAACATCCGGGGAATGCTGGACACCGGTGGTTTTGAACTGTTCGGCGCCATTGGTCTTAAGGGGTATCACCCATCGCGGGTGGATCTCAAATTTAGAGCCGACGACCTTCCGGTTATGATTCCCGACACCTTGGAAACCCGTTTGAGCGCCGAACTGGATATCAAGGGCACCCCTGAAAAATCCCTCGCTTCGGGATACATTCAAATGATTGAGGGAAAATATTATAAAGATATACGGCTGAATCTTACGGAAAGCCTCGGTAAAAAATCCCGGGAAGAGGCTCTGGTAGCACCCGAGATCCCCTACCCTTTTTTAAAAAACATGGCCCTTGATATTACAACCCGTTACAGAGAACCTTTTGTCATAGATAATAATATGGCCTTATTGGCCCTCAAGCCCGATCTTCGCATATACGGATCGGTAAATCATCCTCTGATCAGCGGGAGGGCCCAGGTGGAATCCGGAACCGTCTATTTCCAAAAAAAGGAATATACTGTTAAAAGAGGTGTCTTTGATTTTATCAATCCGTATAAAATTGAGCCGACTATTGATGTGCAAAGCGAAATAATCGTTCGGAAATGGACCGTTTTTTTGAATATCTCCGGGACACCGGACAATCTTAAGTTTGATTTTTCTTCCAATCCATCGGAAAGAGAGGAGGATATTCTTTCTTTGTTGATAACCGGGAAAACAACACGGGAACTCATCGCACAAGAAGGCGGTTTATCCCGGTCTTCAGGACAAATACTGGCCGATGTTCTTGCTGAAACCGTTCAAAAACAAATCAAGGATGCCACCGGCCTGGATGTTGTAGAGCTGGAATATAAAAAGGGCGGAGAAGCTGAGGCGTCGGACGAGGTAAAAGTAACTGTCGGCAAAGAGCTTTCCCGGAGAATAACGGTCAAATACGGCGTGCAGACAAAAAATGCCAGGGTCATCCAGCAGGTGATCACGGAATATAAATTTCTTGAGAAATTGTTAATGAACGCCTTCCAGGATATGGAGGGAAATTATGGCGGCGGACTTCAATTCAGACTTGAATTTAGATAGAGAAACCCTAAGTGAGCGAAAGTCGAGGATGCCCCCTCCGTTTTGTTTACGCTCAATTCGGGTGAAAGATAACTTCAGATGACCGATCTCAAACACAAAGACTGGATAAAAATATTCGCGGTGTTGTGGATTCTAATGGCCTGCCTTGCCAAAGATACTGCATATGCCGAGAACGCGGGAAAGGAAAAACCCGGTCCCGTTGTTTCACGGATTATCATCGATGTTCAAGGGATGAAAGGAGATGTGAGCCCATGGGTTGATCTGGCAAAGAACCTTATTTTTATCCGGGAAGGAGAGCCCTTTTCGACCCAACGGCTTCAGGATTCCCTCGACGCTTTGAAATCGTCGAATATGTTTAAAGCAATCCATGTTTCTGAATCATACCCCGGAGAAAAAAAATTTACCCTTGGTTTTCAAGTAACGCCCTATCCTCGAATTAAAGATATTAAAATCAGCGGTGGCTTTCCCCTGTTGGAACGAGAAATTCTCAACGCCATGCAGTTGTATCCGGGAGATGTATATCATCCGGAAACGTTTTCCGGTAAAGAAGCTGTCATTACCGAAGTTTTCAAGAATGAAGGTTACATTGCGCCGGTTGTTGATATAGAGGCCGCAGAAGATCCGGCTGACGGAAATTTTGTGGTTTCTGTCACTATCGACAAGGGGGATTTTTTTCATATCCGGCGCTTTGACATCACGGGAAACCGCGCTTTTTCAACACCGCGCCTTAACTTGCGGATCAAAACTTATCAATCGTGGCTGACTCCGGATTTTATGAGGCGTTTTAAGAAAAAAGTATTTACTAAAGATATTCAAAATCTCATTCAGTTTTACCGGGAAAAAGGATATCCGGAGATTGTCGTGAACTCCGATGTTAACAAAGATGCTAAAACTCAAAATGCTTCTATTTTTGTAACCATTGATGAAGGACCCCGGTACGACATTGATTTTCAGGGAAATAAGGAATTTTGGGATCTTACGCTTAAAAAAGATCTAACCCTGTTTAAGGAGGGCAATACCAAGGATATTGGTCTAAGAAAAAGTATCCGAAACATAAAGAAACGATACCGTAACGCCGGATATAAGGATTGCCGGATAGAGATGAAATCCGAAAGTAAACAAGATGCCGGCATGCCCGTGCGGTGCATCCGCCTGCTGATTCATGAGGGACCGCAATATGTTGTAAATTCCGTCAACCTTACCGGAAATTATGCGGTTGATTCAAAAAAAATCAAAAAACAAATATTGACCCGAACTCCGGGGCTTATGGCAAACGGTGCATGGGTCCAGGAAACCCTGGAAGAGGACAAGCGTGCGATTACGGCTCTGTATCTCAAGCAAGGATATATGAATACCGTGGTGAAAGATGAAATAACATCGCACCAGGATATTAAAGAAAACACAACGTATGTAGACATCATTCTGAACATCACGGAGGGGGTTCAGACCCAGGTAACATCCGTAACGATCCATGGACTGAATGTGCTGTCTGACTCCAAGGCCCTTGAATCAATCACTTTGAAAAAAGGATCCGTTTTCCGCGACTATATGATTCGCAGTGATGAAAATACGCTGTGTTCCCTGATTTCTGAAAAAGGATACCCTCACGTCACGGTAAAAGGGATTTCGGTCATCAGCAAGGACAATACCCAAGCGGCAGTGACCTATGAAGTTGATGAAGGACCTTTTGTTAACATGGGCCAGGTGGCTTACGCGGGGAATTTTCTCACCAAAGGACGAGTTATCGAAAATGAACTTGAACTCCATCCGGGAGAACCGTTTTCGCTGAATAAATTTTTGAAATCTCAGCGCAATATCCGCGATATCGGAACCTTTGACTCGATGCGTTTTAAAACTTACGGCTTAAAGGAAAAGCAAGACAAAGTAAATCTGCTCCTGGAAATAGAAGAGAAAAAACCTTATTATATTCAATTGGGCGGCGGGTATGACACGGAAAGAGAATTTTACTCCGACATCCTGGCCGGAGACCACAACCTTTTCGGATTAAACAAGGGGGTTTGGACCGGCGCGGAAATCAGCCGGATCGGGTACCGCGGGGATCTGGGCATGGCTGACCCCCGGTTTATGGGAACTCGAATCAAGTCATCAATAAACATGTTCACCGAAAAAAGAGAAGAGTTTAACACGGATTTCGGCACCAGAGACACGGGCGTTTCAGTGTCATTTAACCGCAGGCTTTTTCAGAAGTTTAACGCCGGACTTTCTTTTGTTTATACCTATAAAGAGCAGTATTCTCGGGACTCAGACCCCATACCGGCAGATGATGAAGATAAATATAAGCCCAGAGGAATTCTAACCACAAGCCCTTCCCTTATTTATAATTCAGTAGATTCTTATATTCGCCCCAGAAAGGGGGTGTATTCTTCTTTGCTTTTGGATGTTTCCAAAGGGATCAACAATTCTCTGGATAATTTTCTCAAGTGTCGTTTCGAGATCCGGAAATATTATACACCTATGGAAAACCTGACATTTTTGATGCGAGGAT
>Ga0315537_1002987_pt1 | contig 12698 bp, 10 predicted proteins | sample SalMarSW160270MG_FD_203091 | JGI IMG/M metagenome (GOLD analysis project Ga0315537, IMG submission 203091) | Salt marsh sediment microbial communities from the Plum Island Ecosystem LTER, Massachusetts, United States - Salt Marsh Sediment SW1602-70 ... | reverse complement strand
CCCTTCAATCAATCCCCTTTCACAATTCTCTATAAAGCCCTCTAAAGTCTCTTTATTCTCCACTTTGTCTAACAATTCTTTAAGAGTTACTGCATTTGTGAATCTATCCGTTAATGCAATAATTTTTGTCAGTACGTTAAGACAGCAATCCAATAAGTGAACATATTCTTCATAGGTGGTGATATTCAAATGACCACCATGTATAATATCACTTCGCCTCTCATATAAGTGTAAAATACTAGTTGGTGCTTGAAAAACACTTTGTCCCAAAAGAACCTGTCTTAGAGCAATTAATTCGCCCTTTTTACCCGAAGTGTGTTCGGGTAATAACATAACTTCAAGAGCAGTACATAGATGTACTAGCTTGTGGTCAATACTTGGTTCTTTTATTGCAAGTGATATCCATTCCATAGCTCTCTCTATACGTATCTGAATATCTTTGGGTAATTCTTCATTAAGTATCCTACTCCATAAACTATGCTCATTTAGGATTTTCGTAAGTATCTTACCTATATCAGCAACAAATGGATAATTTTCTATGTTACTAAATAAGCTAAATGGTGCCCCTGCATCATTTTTGGCAATTACTAACGAGTTGCCTATTTCCCACAGAAAAAGACTATCAGAGCTTCTACCTATAAGTTCTTTCCTGATACCTAGTCGTAAAACACTTAAAACCTTCTCAATTTCTGCCCTTCCTGTTAAATTCGCATTATCAGTACCTGATGCGTTTACCTCTACCTTTGCTACAATTTCTCCATCCCAATCAGCTAACCACTCTTTTAGAAATTCATTCTTTATTGTATTATAAATTTCTAAATGAGTTTTATTGAACCTAACAACGTCAACGTTCCCAAAAGTAAAATCATTTGACCCTATATCTATGTTTTTAACTTCGTATATAACATAGAACTCTATTAGTGGCTTTTTCACCACCGCCGCGAAGTCGTGTATCTTTCGCTCTAACTTTTCTCTAGGTTGAAATTCCTTTTTATTTAAAACTACCTCTCTGAAAAGCTTCCATAGCTCCGTATATAATTCTCCCTGCGTGCTATACATTGGTGAAAGCTCATCTTGAAGCTCAGATAACACATGCCAGAATTTTTGTGTTATATCATCATTCCCAAACCATGCAATTCGCCAATATGGTACTTCGGTTTGTGATTTTAGATGTTCTTTCAGAGCATCACCTTGATAATTAATGCCAGCCCTTAATAAGGCTTTAATTTTATCTTGACAATGTAATTCCAGTACTGGCAACTGCCTCCCCCCCCATTTATATCTATTCCCACCCGCCGCCCTCGTATCATCGGCGGCTTAGCCCTTGAATATTCCCCTCTCCCAGTTTCCCCCTTTGAAAAAGGGGGATTAAGGGGGATTTTCTTTCTACTCCCCCTTTGAAAAAGGGGGACTAAGGGGGATTTTCTCCCCTCACCCCGTGTGCTTTCGCACGAACTCCCCGATTCTATCAATCGCCTGCTGCCCCTCCGGCAGTATATGCGCAAAGGAATGCCACATGTGTATCATCTCCTCCCAGGGCTCAAACACGACCTCCACGCCGGCCGCTTCCGCCCTCTCAGCGAGGCGTTTCGCGTCATCATACAGCACCTCGGCCGTGCCCACCTGAATCAGCATCGGTGGCAGTCCCGTCAGGTCGGCATATATCGGTGAGGCCAGCGGCGTGCGCGGGTCGGTGTCCCCAAGGTAAGTCCTAGCCATTTCCAGAAGCATATCTTTCTGCACAAACGGGTCTGCATCCGCCCTAGTGACCATGGATTCCCCAATTGCCTCCATATCCACCCACGGCGAGACGCAAATAGCCGCGCCCGGTAGCGGTTCTCCGGCATCCTTCAACGCCACCAGAGTCGCCGCCGTCAGCCCCCCACCCGCCGACTCCCCGGCGATAGCCACCCGGCCGGGTTTCACCCCGCTGGACAGCAGCCACTTATAGCCGGCCACGGAGTCTTCCACCGCCGCCGGAAACGGGTGCTCCGGCGCCAGCCGGTAATCTACGAGAAGAATCCGCGCCTTCGCCGCCCGTGCCAGCCGCGAGGCCATCTCGCGGTGGGTCATTATTGAGCCAAGCACGTAGCCGCCGCCGTGGAGATAATACATTACCCTCCCCTCGTCCGACTCCGGCGTGCTGACGAACTCAGCCGGGACGCCCCCGGCATTTACCGTTTCACACCGTACATCCGGTGCCAGCGGCAACTGGGTAAAGTCGGATTCCATGGCGGCACGCTGTTCCTGGATGGTGAGTTCTCCCAGTGGTGGCCTTGACTTCACAGCTTCTAATACCTTCTGGAGTTCCTTACTTGCCATAGAAATCTCTTTTCTCAGTCTAACTAAAATCGCTCCTCATTATCCTTCATCTTTGCTTTGTTCTTAACAAGCCCCACGCCCATCGCCTCCCTCAAGCTGCTTACCGGTATTACCTGAATATCGCTCGACGGCGTCACCCTGTCACCCGCCTTTGGTACTATGCACTTTCTAAAGCCAAGCCGGGCTGCTTCATTCAGCCTCCTCTCAAGCTGGGAGACCTTCCTCAGTTCGCCGCTGAGCCCCACCTCCCCCACCGCCGCCGTTTGCGGCGCGACTTCTATATCACGAAAGCTGGAAGCAATCGCCAGCGCCATGCCCAGGTCCGCCGCCGGTTCGCCCACCCTGAGTCCGCCGGTGACATTGACCATGATGTCCTGGTTCCCCAGCCTGAGGCCGACCCTCTTGGTCAGGACGGCGGTCACCAGCAGCAGCCGGTTAAAGTCCACCCCGTTGGCGGTGCGTCGCGGTTGCCCGAAGCTCGTGGGTGTCGTCAGTGACTGGATTTCTACCAGCAGCGGTCGGCTGCCTTCTATGGTGGGCACCACCGCTGAGCCTATCGCCTCAGCCCCGCGCTGGGAAAGAAATGCCTGCGAAGGGTTGGCTACCTCCACCAGTCCCTCCTCCTTCATCTCGAAGACGCCCACCTCGTTGGTCGAGCCGAAGCGGTTTTTCACGCTGCGCAGCAGCCGGTAGGCGCTGAAAGGCTCTCCCTCGAGATAAAGGACGACATCGACAATATGCTCCAGCACCCGCGGGCCGGCGATGGCGCCTTCCTTGGTGACATGTCCGCTGATAAATACCGGCACGCCCCTGAGCTTGGCCCACTGCATCAGTCTTATCGTGCACTCCCGCACCTGGCTGATGCTGCCCGGCGTTGCCTCTATCTCTGGACAATAGACGGTCTGAATGGAGTCAACGACCACCAGCCCCGGCGCTAGCTGCTCCGCCTGATTCAATACAGCCTCGAGGTCTGTTTCGGCGATGATATAAAGTCCCTCGCCATCCAGTCCCAGGCGCTCTGCCCGGAGCTTAATCTGGTGCGCCGTCTCCTCTCCGGAAACGTAGACCACCCTTCTCCGACTGCTGGCTACGGATGCCGCCGCCTGTAGCAATAGCGTGGACTTGCCGATGCCCGGGTCGCCGCTGATAAGCACCAGCGACCCCGTTACCATTCCGCCACCCAGCACCCGGCTGAACTCCGCCAGTGGCAGCGGCTGTCTGTCGTTAGCTTCAATAACCACCTGCGATAGTTCCTGGGGTGGCTTTAGCGGATTCACCGGGCGGGACGAGGCTACCGAAGCCGTCACTGCCATTTCCACGAAGCTGTTCCATTCCTGGCAGTCGGGACATCGCCCCAGCCATTTCAGGCTCTCCTTGCCGCACTGCTGGCAGACGAAGACAGTCCTGCCGGAAGCTTTATCCGATTTGCTCACAGATTGACTTTACAGGATTTCAGGTAATTAGGCAAGAGACGTATACAGGGCTTGGGCCATTCCCGCGATGCGCCTGTCATCTACTAAATTGGCTGCCATCTTGTTCATGGCATAGCCGTAGCTGCACCTGGCATCGAGGTCCATAACCATGGATGAACCGCCCCATCCACCCCAGAATAGAGTACGAGGGTTCGGACTGACCGGCATTTCTTTACAGGGAAGTCCGAACCCCATCCCATAACGGACGCGCACGTTCATCACCAGGTCGTTGTCGTAGATTTGCTCCTCGAGGGCTTTCTCGATGGTCGGCAGCCCCATGAGGCGCACGCCGTCCACTTCGCCGCCGCAGGCTATGGCCGCCCCCACCCTTGCTAACGACCTTGCGTTGCCGTGTCCATTAGCTGCGGGTATTTCGGCGGCCCTCCAGGCTCTCTCCCATGAGGCTTCGGCCGGCGCGGCGGGATTCGCCATTACTTTGCCTGATACTGTATTGAGGTCGGATTCCATGGAGCCGGGGTCGCCCGGTTTGGGCATCGGGGGCGGAATCAGCTCGCCGACGCGGTGGTCGACCTCTTCGGGGACGCCAATGTGAAAATCGCCGTTCAGGGGTATAGCGACTTCCTCCCGGAAGAACGTACCTAATGTCTTGCCGGTAATACGCCGTACCAGTTCGCCCAGAAGGTAACCGAAGGTGAGGGCGTGGTAGCCGCAGTGTTTGCCCGGTTCCCACATCGGTTTCTGCTTTTCCAGCAGTTTAATCATGCGGTCCCAGTCGTAAAGCGCCGGCACCGGAAAAGGTTCGTCCCATCCAGCTACGCCGGACTGGTGGCTTAGAAGATAACGCACCGGGATTTTTTCTTTGCCTGCCTGTCCGAATTCCGGCCAGTACCTGGTGACGGGAGCATCAACATCGAGTTTTCCCCGGTCAATGAGCATCAGCGCGCAGATAGCCGTCATATTTTTGGTGGTCGAATAGACGTTAACAATGGTGTCTTTCTCCCACGGGCGCGTCATTGTGGCGTCTGCGTAGCCGCCCCAGATATCCACCACGAATTTGCCGTCCACCGTTGCCGCGAAAGACGCCCCCACCTCAAGTTCTTCCTCGAAGTTTTTCCGGAACGCATCCTTCACCGCGGCAAACTTATCGTCACAATAACCCTGTACCTCTACATTCATGGTTCGCTCCCTCCCGATGAAGATATTACCGTTAACAAAATGACTTTACAGGATTTGAGGTAATTAGGCAAGAGTATTGTTTATAGAGAATATTAGTTATATAATATGTCAAATAAAAATTACTAGGTGCATTAATATGATAAAAAAAATTTGGAATGAGACACCGAATATTTATGTAGCTTTTCTAGATATAATGGGCTTTAAAGACAGAGTATTTAGGGAAAGACATAAAGATGTAAAGAAAATGCTTGAATCATTACACGAAGCTAAAGAAACTATTTTAAAAGATGCAAAGAAAAGTGTAATGAAACTAACTAGCTTCCAAGAAAATCATAAAAACATTAAAAAAAATCCTCCAGTAGATTATCTTGTATCATTTTCTGATTCTATAATCCTTTTTTCAAGTGATGACACTAAAGACTCATTAAACAGTATTATCGTTGACGTTGAATATATTTTTTCCGAAGCATTAGATAATGAAATTCCTCTGAAAGGTGCTATTGCTTTTGGAGAAATGACCGTTAATATAAATAAATCTTTATATTTTGGTAGACCTCTAATAGATGCATATGAATTACACAAAGATCTTCAAATGTATGGTGTAGTTTTACACCATACTGCCCAGAAACGATTCGATGAAGAGTTAAGTAAAGATCCAATATGGGTTGAATTAGTAGTGAGTGACTATCCTGTCCCTATGAAATCAGGTAAAATCAATCACCACTTACTTGATTGGACAATTTTTGTACCTCGTGAAGAAAATCCTGAAAATATAGTGAAACAATTATATAATAATGTATCTGGTACTACAAGAATATACGTTGATAATACTTTAGAATTTGTTCGCTGGAATACAGCTAGAAAACAAGAATTGAATCATAAAGAGAAATCATAGTGATTTTTTCACGTAAGCCACCACACCCCTCGTTTCTAATCTTTTCCCACCCTGCTTGCCCGCCGTAGCTTTAGCGTAGGCTGGCCGCCCTCGTATCATATGTGTCTAATCCGCAAATAGCCTCCCAACCCCAAAATCCCTCTCCTTCTCCCTTTACTAGAGTGAGAAGATGTGGTTGCAAACCCTTAAATCTACGCCTTACTCCAATCTGTTTCCCTCCTTGGTAAGGAGGGATTAAGGGAGAATCACCCACCCCAGTCTCCCCCTTTGAAAAAGGGGGATTTGTGGGATTTTTTCTCTCCATCTCCACCCCACTTTTGGGGGTGGGGCGCAACCTTTACAGGCTAAGCCGTGCGCGTTACGAGGGTGGGCTTGCCTTCGCTGAAGCTTTAGCGCAAGCAGGCCCGGGTGGGAAAACAAAAGTTGCGACCGGGGCGGCGGCGTATTTAGGAGGGACACCCACCCCTCCTCCTTTCCCCCTTCGATAAAGGGATTAAGGGGGATTTATTCTGTATTACCCTGGTTACGCTGCGCCCTCCAAACGTGCGGGTAAAGGAGGTGGCGTCCTCACTCAAATATTCATGGTACTGGCCTTTATGTACAATGTTTCAATGAGCAGGATTCTCATTGTAAAAATTCCCCCTTCCTTTTTTAAAGGAAGGGGGCTAGGGGGATAGATTAATAAGGCCATATTTAAAGGAAGGGGGCTAGGGGGATAGATTTGATAAAGGGGGATTTTCTCTTTAATCTTACCCTAACATCCCCAGGAAAACCCCGCCCGCAATCGCCGCCCCGATTGCCCCGGCCACGTTAGGGCCCATGGCGTGCATCAAGAGGAAATTCCGCGGGTTCTCCTTCTGCCCCATCACCTGCACCACGCGGGCGGCCATGGGCACCGCCGAGACTCCCGCCGCCCCTATCATCGGGTTAATCTTCTCTTTGGAGAAGACATTCATCAGCTTGGCCATGAGGACGCCGGCGCCGGTGGCGGTGGCAAAAGCCACGACACCCAGCACAAGTACCATCAGCGTCTTGGGCTGGAGAAAGTTCTCGGCGGTCATGCTGGCGCCGATAGCCAGCGTCAGAAAAATGGTCAGGATATCTATCAGCGCCGTGGACGCCGTCTTGGTAAACCTCTCCGTAACGCCCGAAACGGCAAACAGGTTGCCCACCATGAACATGCCGATGAGGGGGGCGGACATGGGGACGAACAGGACGACAATCACGGAAGCGATTATCGGGAAGAATATCTTCTCCCGGTTGGATACCTCGCGCACCTGCGGCCTCATGTAGATGGCGCGTTCTTTCTTGGTGGTCAGCAGCCTGATTATCGGCGGCTGGATGATGGGCACCAGCGCCATATAGGAGTAGCAGGCGACAGCCGTCGCGCCGATTAAGTGCGGCGACAGCATGGACGTGACGAAAATAGTGGTCGGCCCCTCCGCCCCGCCGATTATCCCTATGGAGGCGGCCTCCGCTATATTAAACATGCCGGTAGCCAGCGCCGCAAAGAAGGCGAAATACACCCCGAACTGCGCCGCCGCGCCGAGCAGCAGCGTCTTGGGATCGGCCAGCATCGGGCCGAAGTCGGTCAGGGCCCCCAGGCAGAGAAAGATAAGCGGCGGTATAATCTGCCACATGATGCCGTACTCGAATATCCTGGAGAGCAGACCGATGGGCTTTGTCGGGAGGGGAGTCTGGGTGGCCGTAAGCATCTCCACCATCACCTCGCCGGGCCTGACCTCCTGTCCCGGCGCCACCAGCACTTCCTTGACCCTGCCCGGGACCGGCGATACCACCTCCCCGGAGTCCAGCACCAGGATGACATCATCCTCCCCGAGCCGACTGTCCTTATCCACCTCGATGCTGATTACTTTAGCCGTCGTTTCGCCCGTGTTGGCTATCTGCAGCTCGTAGTCCATCAGGCCGCCCAGGGGAAGGTTAATCAGCAGGATGCCGAAACCTATCGGCACGAGTAAAAGGGGCTCCATCTTCTTGCTGATCCCCAGATAGATTAGTGCCCCGCCGATGACGAGCATCAGCAGGTTGCCCCAGTAAAAGGCCTGAAACCCCGTATCAAATAGACCGAACATAATTCGTTATCTTAATACTCGATAACGGCAATTACCTCGCCGGGCTTGACCACCTGCTCAACGGCGACCCCTATCTCGGTGATGGTACCGTCTACCGGCGCCAGTATCGGATTCTCCATCTTCATGGACTCCAGCATACAGATGACGTCACCCTCTTTGACGGCATCGCCGACTTTTACCTTCACACTGACAATCTTACCGGTTATGGGAACTTCTATCGTTTCTCGTGCCAATTATCAAGCTCCTTTCTGGTTGTCATCACTTTTTTTCTCGGTGCCGCCGCCTCTATTAACCAGCTTCCCGGTCAGCCAGATAACTACCGACAGAATAATCAACAGGGCGAAGACCATGCCGAAGCCGGCACCCCCGACCTGTCCCGCAAAACCCCAGTCTATTCCCATTTTGTTAGCCCCTCACCTCTGAATTTACGAAAATCACTCTATTTATACTAAAAGGGCGGCGGGCTCAACTATCTGAACCACCACCGCCCTATTATACAGGAGTCGGTTTTACAAGTCACGCCAGGTTATTTAACAGCGCCTACTGCCATGTCGGGCAACACGTAATTTTCCTTGGAATCTACTATTATCTCCCCGTCTTTCACATCAACCACCACGTACGATATATACGTACTCTCCGAGACACGGGGCTCACGAACATCCTTATCCTTGATGCTGTCCTCGCGTTCATCCTTCATCAGTTCTTTTATCTGGTCTTTGGCAGTCTTTTCCACATCAAACTTTATGCTGCTATTTGAAAATACCTTTATGCTACCTCCGGCCTCTTCTATATTGAGTATGCCCGGGATTTCTCTGATAGCTTCAACTATCCCGGATACAGCTTCTGGTTTCTTTATCGTGGTCTTCGTCTCGAAAACCCTGTTAAAGACCTTGAATTCATCGCGCAGCACCGCCTCTGACAGTCTATCTTCTATCATGTCCTGAATCACGCGGCGCAGCGGCCGTGCCCCGAAGACTTCGTCATACCCCTTCTCTCCAAGCAGGTCTTTGGTCTCTTCGGTTACCTCGAGCATTATTTCCTTCTCTTTGAGCTGCTGGCTCACCGACGCCAGCATCAAATCAACTATCGAACGTATTTGCTCCTTGCTGAGCGAGTGGAACACCACCACGCCGTCAACACGGTTCAGGAATTCGGGACGGAAGGCCTTCTTCAACTCATTGAGCAGGCTCTCCTTCATCCTTTCGTAAGACTGCTCCCGTGTCTTGGCCTCGTCACTGCGCGAAGTAAAGCCAATCGTCGTGCCCTTCCTGATTAGTTCGGCGCCCACGTTGCTGGTCATGATAATGATGCTGTTGCGGAAATCAACCCGCCGTCCCTTGGCATCCGTCAGATGTCCGTCATCAAATATCTGGAGGAGCAGGTTAAACACGTCCGGGTGAGCCTTCTCAATCTCATCCAGGAGTATGCAGCTGTAGGATTTGCGTCTCACCGCCTCGGTCAGCTGTCCACCTTCATCATAGCCGACATATCCCGGCGGTGCGCCGACAAGTCGGGATACGGCGAATTTCTCCATAAACTCGGACATATCAATCCGAATCAGTGTCTCCTCGCTGCCGAACATAAACTCCGCCAGCGTCCTGGCAAGCTCCGTCTTACCGACACCTGTCGGCCCGAGGAAGATAAAATTGCCTATCGGGCGCCTGGGGTCTTTAAGTCCGGCCCGCGCCCGCCTTATCGCCTTGGCTATGGTATCTATCGCCTCATTCTGGCCGATAATACGCTGGTGCATTACCTCTTCCATGTTGAGCAGGCGGCTGGTCTCGTCACCGGCCATCTGTACCACCGGTACCCCTGTCCACATGCTCACCACCTCGGCGATATCTTCGGCAACCACCACCGGCTTCTCCTGCTTCTGCTCATTCCGCCACTCTTCTTCCAGTGCCTTTATCTTCTCGTCGATTTGCAGCTCTCGCTCACGCAGTTCCGCGGCATAATCATATTGCTGCGTGGCCAGGGCGGCATCTTTATCCTTGCGTATACTGTCTCCCAGCTGTTTGGCTTCCTTCAGGGTGATGGGCATCGTCCGGTGCTTAATCCGCACCCTCGATGCCGCCTCGTCAACCAGGTCAATGGCTTTGTCCGGTAAAAAGCGGTCGGGTATATATCTGGCGGCTAAAGTAGCTGCGGCATTGAGCGCTTCTTCGCTTATCGTCAGGTTGTGATGCTCCTCGTAGCGTTCCTTAATGCCTTTCAATATCTCCAGCGTCTCGTCCACCGAGGGCTCCTCGACCAGGACCGGCTGGAAGCGGCGCTCCAGAGCCGCATCCCGCTCCACGTACTTGCGGTAGTCGTCAAGGGTGGTGGCGCCGATGCACTGTAGCTCCCCCCGCGCCAGTGAAGGTTTCAGTATGTTGGCGGCGTCGACTGCTCCCTCGGCGGCGCCGGCACCGACCATGGTATGGAATTCATCAATAAAGAGCACGCAGTTGGCTGCTGTCTTTATTTCATCAATAATCTTCTTCAGACGTTCCTCAAACTCACCCCGGTATTTCGTACCGGCGACCAGTGAGCCCATATCCAGCGCTATCAGACGTCTGCCTTCCAGGGTTTCGGGGACATCACCGGCCACGATGCGGTGCGCCAGTCCCTCGACAATGGCCGTCTTGCCCACGCCTGGCTCACCAATAAGGGCAGGGTTGTTCTTGGTGCGTCGACTGAGTATCTGGATTAACCGCTCAATCTCTTTGTACCGCCCGATGACCGGGTCGAGTTTTCCGGCACGGGCCGCCGCCGTCAGGTCGATACCCAGCTGGTCCAGGGCTGGAGTGCGGCTGGCGCCGCGGGTGAGTTTGGCCTTGGGTACGCCCTGGGTGAGGATATGGGCGGCTTCGGCGCGTGCCCTCTCAAGCGTGATGCCAAAGCTGTCCAGCACACTGGAGGCGACGCCTTCCCCCTCTCGTAATAACCCCAGCAGCAGATGTTCGGTCCCGATGTAATTGTGACCAAGCTGGCGCGCTTCATCTATGGCCAGCTCAATGACCTTCTTGGCCCTGGGTGTAAGCCCTGTCTCACCGGTGCTCGGCTTCTCACCACGCCCGATGATGAATTCCACCGCCGACCGTATCTTGCCCAGTCCGATACCCAGATTGGTAAGCACCCTGGCGGCCACGCCCTCTTCCTCACGCACCAACCCCAGCAGAATGTGCTCTGTGCCAATGTAGCTGTGGTTCAGGTTACGGGCTTCCTCCTGGGCTACCGTAAGGACCCGGCGGGCTCTCTCTGAAAATTTCTCAAATCTGCTGGCCATTTTTCCTTCCCGACCCTGCCTCGCTTTATTATCCCCTGTCTATTTTAATACTACAATAAAGCAGATTGTCAAGCAACTAGGGCGCGCAGATTGTACCTATTTTTAGTACTATTTTGTGATAATAATGTAACTCCCAAATTCATAAGCCTCCTGGCAGTGGCATATTTTCCTCAAAGGGTTGCCCCCTCAGTATCGTCTGCGCTGGGGCATTTCACTTCCGTGTTCGGGATGGGAACGGGTGGTTCTACCCCGCTCTAACCACCAAGAGGCAGCTCTCGACTCCCATAATCACATATGTTGTTAACGAACTTGCACTACCCCATATTCTAGCACAATATCCCGCATATGAAAAGAGGTTAATGGTAGATTTCTAGTATAAAAAATGTAAAATTTTCGTATACAATATCTTTAAATGAGGGCATTCTTGAGAGTAAAACGCCCTTGACAACCTCCAAGACAAGTGATAGCTTATAGCAGGGCTTTCCGTACGAGGTAGTATATTCATACACCATATCTGATAAATCCATTTGTATAACAACCTCTTTATGCCCGGCTTGACTGGATATAAGTATGATTTCTGAATTTAACCAGGACGCTGATATACGTCTTGAGAACAACTTGCGAGGTGATAATATGGTCGTGGAACTGGTTCACATCGGATTTGGCAATATCATGGCGATGAGTCGGGCTATTGCTATTGCTTCACCAAATTCTGCCCCCACCAAGCGTATTATCCATGACGGTAAGAATAATGGTTTGGTAATTGATATGACCAGCGGGAGGAGAACCAAGGCGGTTATCTTCACCGATAGCGGGCATATTATCCTGGCAGCACTCGCTCCAGAAACCATTGCCAGCAGGCTGCATTTAAGCCGGACAAACGTGCCGCCAAAACAGGAACAAAGTGAAATCGCCGATGAGCCATGAGGGTCATTCCCCCCTCAGTCCACCGGCACCACCCCTGCTCATAGTCCTCTCCGGACTCTCCGGCGTCGGTAAAGATGCGGTTTTAACCAGGCTCAGGCAGTCCGGCTGTCCCCTTGAATTCATTGTTACCGTTACCACACGGCCTCCACGTGCCAGCGAGATAAATGGCATACACTATCGTTTCGTTTCCAGTACTGAAGTCCAGCAGATGATTGACCGCAATGAGTTGCTGGAGTGGGCGAATGTCTACGGTCATTACTACGGCGTCCCCAGAGAGCCGGTGAGACAGGCGCTGGAAAGCGGTAAAGACGTTATCATAAAAGTTGATGTTCAGGGAGCCGCCACCATTAAAAAAATCCTTCCACAGGCAGTGTTTATCTTCCTGGCAACGCCTTCGATGGAAGAGCTTGAATCAAGGCTCAAACTGCGCCAGACGGAAACTCCGGAGGACTTAGCCCTGCGTTTGAAGACCGCCGGGGAAGAGCTGCAACAACTGCCCCTGTTCGACTACATAGTCTTTAACCGCAGGGGTGAAATCAACCATGCCGTCGCCGATATTGAGGCCATTATCACCACCGAAAAAT
>Ga0315537_1002985_pt1 | contig 12702 bp, 14 predicted proteins | sample SalMarSW160270MG_FD_203091 | JGI IMG/M metagenome (GOLD analysis project Ga0315537, IMG submission 203091) | Salt marsh sediment microbial communities from the Plum Island Ecosystem LTER, Massachusetts, United States - Salt Marsh Sediment SW1602-70 ... | reverse complement strand
TAATCAGTTAATCGCAAAAATTTTATTAGAATTTTGCAAAATACAATATTTCATCTGATATTTCAAGCACAACTGCTGACTTTGTCGTTATCCACATCTTGGTTTACGACACACTCACTCCTTTTTGTAAACCGTAGCAGCTTGAAGCCGTACGGCAGTTTGCAGCTTTCTGCATTTTGGACAAAGGCGTATGCACTGCCGGAATTCTTCGGAACTCATGGTTTCGACTTTGCCCAGGACTCGCTCACTAACCTGCGTGCTAATAATTGGTGCTCCACACTTCTCGCAGACAAGTAATTTCGACCGCGACTTGAACGGTGATATCTCCACCTCCTGCTGGTCTTGGTGAATTCTGACTTTGATGGTTCCTACGGGGCAAACGGCCGCGCATGCTCCGCAGCCGATACAATCGTCGGAAGGCTGCCGGAAGGGCGCCGCCACAGCTCGGTCCACGCCGCGTCCGGCAAACCCGATAGCTGCCTGCCCGATTATTTCCTCACATATGCGAACGCACAAGCCACACAAGATGCAATTTCGTTGACTCTCGGTGACATTGGGGTAGCGCGTTTCTTTCACACCCATACGCTCGGCCAATGCCTTGAGCTCTTGGCTTTCTGGCGCCCTGGCAAGCAACAGCTCCATCACGCCACGGCGAGCCTGCTTGGCCCCTTCACTGGAAACGTAAACGACAATGTCCCGGCGTACGGGGTAGTTGCAGGCGGTGATTAATTGCCTCCAGTCGCCGCGGTCAAGCTCTACCATACAGAGCCGGCACACCGCATCGGGTGAAATGGCCGGGTGATAGCAAAGGGTTGGAATCCATATCCCGGCCTTTTTTGCAGCGTCGAGAACCGTGGCATCCTTTTTAACCCTGACCTTACATCCGTCTATGGTTACTATAGGCACTGGCTTACCTTTCCTTATACCTTTAACACTGCGGTGAAGGGACATTTTTCCCAGCATGTTCCGCAGAGCGTACATTTCTTCTGGTCAATCACATGGGGGACTTTTTTCTCACCGGTGATGGCATCCGCCGGGCAGTTCTTCAGACAGATGCCGCAGGCTTTGCAGGCCTCGGGGTCGATCTCATACCGGAACAGACCGCGACATTCTTTTGCCGGGCAGCGGCGGTCTAAAATGTGTGCATCGTATTCGTCACGGAAATAGCGTATGGTGGAGATAACGGGGTTTGCAGCAGTTTTCCCAAGGGCACACAGGGCCGTTCCCTCTAATATCTCTGACAAGTCCTCAAGTCTCTCTATGTCGCCGACCTGTCCTTCTCCATCGGTTATGCGGTCAAGAATGTACAGCATCTGGGACAGGCCCTCCCGGCAAGGGGTGCATTTGCCGCAGGATTCTTTTTGGAGGAAATTGGTGAAATACTTCGCGACCTTCACCATACATGTGTCCTCGTCCATAACAATCATGCCGCCGGAGCCCATCATCGAACCCAGCTTCGTTAGTTCGTCGAAGTCCACACGGGTGTCGAGGTGTTCGGTGGGTATGCATCCACCGGAGGGGCCTCCGGTCTGAACTGCCTTGAAACGCTTGCCGTCCTGTATCCCTCCACCAATTTCGTCGATCATCCGTCGCAGTGTGATGCCCATGGGAACCTCGACCAGTCCGGTATTTACCACGTTTCCAACTAGGCTGAATACCTTGGTTCCTTTGGACTTTTCCGTTCCGATGCCGGCGAACCATTGCCCACCCCCGTTTATGATATGTGGCACATTGGCCCACGTTTCTACGTTGTTTAGGTTGCTGGGCCTGCCCCGAAAACCGCTTTCCACCGTATGGACGTACTTTGCCCTGGGTTCACCTGGGCGGCCTTCCAGCGAGGCCATTAGGGCCGTGGACTCGCCGCAGACGAAGGCACCGCCGCCGCGATTGATCCGGATATCGAAAAAAAACGAGCTGCCCAGAATGTTCTCGCCGAGGAGACCGAGCTCCTTCGCTTGTTCAATCGCCTCCTTTAGGCGTTCCACAGAAAGAGGGTATTCGTTTCGTACGTAGATATACCCCTGCTCAGACCCGATGGCATACGCTCCAATGAGCATGCCCTCGATGATAGAATGAGGGTTTCCCTCCATTATTGCACGGTCCATGAAAGCGCCGGGGTCTCCCTCGTCACCATTGCAGATGACATACTTTGGCGACCCGTCTGCCTCTCGGCAGGAGCGCCACTTCCGTGCGGTTGGGAAGCCTCCACCTCCACGGCCCCGAAGACCAGCCAATTCCACTTCCGAGATCACCTCTTCGGATGTCATTGATGATAGAACTTTCCCAAGACCTCTGTATCCTCCCTGCGCGATGTAGTCGGTGATTTTCGTGGGGTCAATTAGGCCATTGTAGGCCAGCGCAATTCGCTTCTGGAGCTTGTAGAAGGGAATCTTATCCGCAGTTTCTGCCTTCTCGCCTGTAGCGGGGTTTTCGTAAAGAAGGCGTTTGACCACCCGACCACCCAGCACTGTTTCACGAAAGATCTCAGCGACGTCGGGCTCCTCTACCCGCTGGTAGAAAATGTTACCGGGCTGGACGAGAACGATCGGACCGCACTCGCATAAACCATGGCACCCAACTGCTTTGGCCTGGACTTGGACCTCTGCCCCGGCCTGTTTCGCAGCTTCGCAGAAAAGCTCATACAACTTCGGCGAGCCCTTCGCCGCACAGCCCGGGCCGGTACAGACATGTACCGACTTTGTAGAAGGGTCGCGGCGGCTGAGAAGTTCTGCCCGAATACGTTCCAGATCCGCAAGGCTGTTGAGTTGTCTGAGGCCAAGTACTGTCATATTTCGCCCTCCTTCTCAGCAGCTGCCTTATCTGCGGCAAGTCCATGAAGAACCTCGAGAGCCGATGCGGGTGTGACACCATCATAGTATTTCCCGTCCACTATCATCACCGGCGCTACTGCGCAAGCTCCCACGCAATTCACGGCTTGGAAGGTGAATAGGCGGTCGCGCGTAGTGCCGCCCGGCTCAACCCGGAACTCCCGGCAGACGGCCTCGGAAATGCTGGGCGCGCCCTTAAGGAAACACACCGTGCCCATACATAGCGTTACCTCGTGCGCCCCCTTCGGCGCAAGGCGGAACGATGAATAGAATGTTGCTACAGCATAAAGGCGGCTTATTGGCACTTTAAGCCGCCCTCCCAAGTATCTTAGGTGCTCTATTGGCAGGTAGCCGCATTCGGACTGCAAGTCCTGCATCATGGGTATGAGCATCCCGGTGTCTCCGTCATAACGTTTAACTATCTGTTCTATGAGATTATCCTCTTGAGCCATGTTAACTATCCCAGTAGGGGTTGGTCATAATAAAATATGTGATTCTATGTCAAAACACGTTTGCCGTCAATAGACAGTTTTGCCGGTTCAATGGTTTAGGGCCTTTAGGGTTGTCCGGCCTATGGCTAAACGGTATTGATAGTCACCTCCTTGCCTCTTTTGTGGAGTTCCTCGGCAATCTCCCGAACAACAGCCAATTTCATGGCCAGTTTTCCGGGTAAATCAGGATTTTGATGGGCTGGATTAACAGCCAGACCCACAATGAAATGTATGTGGTCGACGTTCAGGCATAAGCGGACCAATGCAGAGGCCCCATCAGTATGAAACTTGACCGTCTCTTTATCAGCACCCGAATGAAGCAGGTCATTGGTCCGGGTAAGGGTCAGGATCCCCTCGGTCGTCAGATCAATACCTTCCACCCTCGCCAAAGGAGGAACATCGGGCTTCATCGTGGCCAGGTCGACTTCCAATGGCTTACCGCCCAGATGACTGGCAACAATCTTTGCCGTGGTTCCTCCACAAACTGCCAGAAACCCGGTACGTTGTGTGAACTTGGCGACAATTTCTTCGTCGGTGCTTTTGTCCGCCGGTGGGCCGGTCAACACCGTGGCCATAAGCTTGTGGCGAACCTTTATAACTGCCACGCTGACATCGTCCCCGGGCCTGCTGCAGTACAGGTCCCAGACGGCCTGGGCAAGCTTATCGGCGAGTTCCTGCGCGGAAAGGTCCGGGTGACAGTGCTCTTGAAGGAAACGCACGACCTGATCGAAGCCCCATCCGAGAGGATAGAGCCCCCCTATGCCGGCGTTTATAACACCATCGGAGACAAAGACGATCCAATCCCCGATTTTCAGCTTCAGTTCCGATTTGCGAATGGTCTTGCCTTCAATTTCCCGTTCCTCGTAGGGCACGGGCACAGACTCTCGCTGCCGTAGCAGAATAACCGACGGTGTGTCGAACTCCACTACCCGTGCATGCCCCTCGGAGAAGAATTGTCCGATGGCAAAGGTGCTATAAGCAAGGTTTCGGACCTCGCATACCGGCAGTGTCTTGCTCAATGTGTTCACCACCTCGTCCAGGGATAGTTCATTCTCCATCAGATGCATAACAATTCGCGTGGTCAGGATAGATAGAATATTAGCTTTGACTCCGCTTCCCAGTCCATCAGAAAGGGCGAGTGTGACTGAATCGGCATGACGGGCAATAGCCACATTGTCGCCGCAGAGTTCTTCGCCGTGTTTCTGGAGCTGTTTTGTGCCCCACTCGTAAAATAACCTCATCACTGGCCTTCTTCCTGATAGAGGGACATAAGTTTCATCACAAGCACCTTGGTCTCCGCTGTCGTCTCACCCAGAAGTCTGGCTATTTCCTGTGCTGTCTGCATTTGCCGCGAGATAACTTCCTGCGCCCGTTCCAGGGTCTGCGCCTTCATATCAAGAAGGGCCTTTCTGGCCTTTTCCTCCTCCGAGATGTCAATGAAGATACCGCAGTAGAGGTCCTCGCCCTCGATGGGAAAAATGCCCACGCGGAAGCTGACCCCATGCTCAGGAATGCTCTCTTTGACCATGAGCGACCCGCCCGCAGCGATGGCACGTTCGAAGCAGTCAGAGTGGACGAAGTCCTTGGCCAATTGGCCGAAAAGCTCATCATCGTCACATCGGAACATAGTTAGAAAGGCCGGATTTACGAAACGGATGTGCGTCTCTCTGTCCACCAGAAGAACCCCGTTGGGAGTGTGCTGTAATATGGCGCTGGTGTGCGCGGCTGCCTGGCCTTTGGGAAGTTCCACAATAAATTCTCCTCTAACCGGGATCCTTAGTGGGCTGTTCGGATGTTTTTTCCTTGAGAAGCCCCAAAACTTTTTTTTGGAACATTTCGGCCCCATCTTCTACGCTGGAGCTGCTGAAAATCTCATCGTTAATCTGCCAATTAATTCCCTCACCACAGTGCTCCATGCAGAATGAGCCCTTTAACTCGACCTTATCCCCAAGGTCCTCTTTGGTCAGAAAGTCGTTGAAACGAGCTATCATCTCACGGGCACCTTTAATGTGGCACGAGCTGCCCACACATACGGTTACGGTTATCATTGAGTATTCTCTTTTTGTTTTTCTTTGTTATTATTTTGCTGAGTTGATAAGACAAGTTCCCAGGCGGTGAGCCGGCGTTTGTGCGCTGCCAATTCCTTTTCGTCAGCTAATTTCAATGCGCCGGTGAGACAGGCCTCAACACAGGCAGGTTCTTGGCCCGCTTTGGTTCGCTCAATGCAAAGGTCACACTTGACCATAACTTTGCCGTCGGTGGAGACATCAATAACTCCAAACGGACAAACCATAAGGCAAAACTTGCAGCCGATACACCTGTCTTGTTCTATCAATACAGGCCCATCAGCTTCGGGTCGATGTATCGCCGCCGTTGGGCAAACCGAGATACAGGGCGCATCCTCACAGTGCCTGCACTGTAGTGGCACTGCAAATTGGCCTGACGCCTCGACCGTTACCCTTCTCTGTGGCGTGGGCTGCTCCGCTATCGCTTCTTCGAGAACCCTCGACTTGGAATGTGCCACTGCGCATGCTATCTCGCAACTCTTGCAAGCCAAACATTTTTCGATATTTACCATTATGGCCTTACCCATCTTCGTCTCCAAAACCAAAATGAAAAACTATTTACATAATGGAAATTCCTTACGTTGTCAATTATTGTTTTTTGACTTTTGAAGAAGACCCGGAAATAAGCTCTACCAATTTGTTCTTTGCCTGTTTGAGCTGCTCCGTAACTTCAGCATCGGCTCCAAAGACAGGGGCGCGTCTGAGGTCAGCTTCCTGGAGAGACCGGCTGTACCGAAGAGTTCCCAACAGTACTGTATCTTTCAATTGCGATTTTATGACCTCTGTCTGGGCCGGCTCTGCAATCTTGTTAGCAATTGTTCCAACAAAACCAATGCCTAATTCTTTGGCCATTTTGGCGATATTGTTGGCCGTTTCGATACTTCTGCCTCCAGGCTCAACAACTGCTACAAAGGCATCAATACCTTGCACACTTGCTCTGCCCATAAATTCAACGCCGGCAGCCAAATCAACCAGGACCAGCTCCTGACGTTGTAATATGGTATGCCTCAGCAGTGCCTTTAAGAACGCCCCTTCCGGACAGGCACAACCTGCACCGGCCTGGGTAATAGCGCCTAAGACCAGAAGCTTCAACCCGTTGGCTTCAAGCCAGTATTTTTCCGGCAGGTCGCTGACTTTAGGATTCAGCCTAAAGTATGCGCCCACTGCGTCTTTACCGGTGCCTGTACGCTCGGCGATTAGCTGTTTCATCCTGATAAGAGGCTCCGGGCATTGCTGTGGGGCTATACCAAAGGCTGAGCCGAGGGTTGTATTAGGGTCGGCATCGATTGCGAGGACGTTAAATCCGCTTTCGGCAAATAGCTGGGCCCAGATTGCACAAACTGTGGTCTTTCCTACGCCCCCTTTACCGCCAATTGCTATTTTTACACCCTGCATTGCAGATATAATAACGGCCTTTTTATCGGCCGTATGAGCTCCCACATCTGAGTAAATCAATTCAAGGTACGATAAAAACCAGCAACTTAACAGCTTTGTGAGAAGCTGTCAAGCGTTTAGGTGGTAATATTTGCAATTGATTAATTGGTAAGCGGTTAATTGCTTAATTAACTACTCACCACTCGCCATTTTACTATCCTCAGTAGCGGACTTTGCTAATGCCTCTACGGTCAGATTCGCGGCCGCTAACAAGGCGTCCAATGGTAGTTGAGAAGCTGCGGTCTGGTCGAATAGTATTGATGCTCTGGCGTCGAATTCCTCACAGCGGCGCCAAATCACTATGGTCAACGGTACTCGAGGTAGTGCATACAGCCGAATTGAGGCATCGCCAAATTCACATATTTCGGCACCGAACTGCTCCGAAATATGATGTAATGCTTCGGGGTGGTTGCCGAAGGCTTGTTCTAACTTTTTGGTAGGAAGGCTGTGCAGGCCTCTAAAAAAGAACTGTCCGCCTGGTAAGGTTTCGGCTCCGACAAGTTTGTCGGCGAGCGGCAAATCCTGGGCATTTATCAAATATGCAAGTATGCAAAGCTGTTCGAGGAACTCCGCCGGTTCCTGTGGCGAGCCGGACTGTACGGAAAAGATATTCCTGTCCGAAAGATTAACCACATACTCGGCGTTCATAAGGGTAACAATGTAACGCTCAGGGCTGGCGAGATATTGGCACTTTGCCCGCTGTGCTGTTTTGGTGCCGTCGAGTTTGTCAAGCTGTTCCCAAAGACCTTCATGGGCCATTGTGCTTCGTTCCTCTATTCGGATTTCGTTTTGCTCTGTAGAAAACCTTTGCAAAATGTCATTGCGAGGCCCGAAGGGCCGTGGCAATCTCTCGAGTGATAGGCAGAAAAAGCTATCGTTGTGTTTGAGATTGCTTCGCTCCGCTCGCAATGATGCTCTCTGGCCTGATGTTTTCTACAAAGCAATTTCGTTTCTGTGTAATTTTGCACATCAAATCAGTGTTTTTGGAATTCTTCATAATCAGCCATTGTATTAAGATTCACAAGCCAATCTGTGTTGTCCAGCTCAATATGCTTGACCCTGCACAGGGTGAATACTTCGGTTATTTTACGTTTCCCTGATGAGAGTGCTTTGTTTATAGCTTCGAGTGCACTTTTGCGGTAGATGGCAAAGAGCGGTTCGTATTTTTCCTCGCCTGTGGTTGGAACGACTATGTCTGCCTGGCTTTCAAGGGCTTCGGTGAGCATCCTGTTTACACAGGCCAGGTTTATTTTTGGAATATCGCAGGCAACTACGAAATTAAGTTCGTTGGCCGAGGCCTCCAGGGCCGAAGCTATACCCATCAAAGGTCCCTGTTCCGGCACTTTGTCCGGGATAACTTCGAAGCCAAGAAACGCAAACTTGTCCACTTCATTGGCACTTATAAGTATCTCATCGAAAGAGCCGCGAAGCTGTTTGCAAATTGCCTCTATCATAGATTGCCCCTTAATCGGCAGCAAACTTTTGTCAGTGCCCATTCGGCTGCTGCCTCCGCCGGCCATAATTATCGCCGTTGCCTTTGTCCCGCACCAAAATTCCCTCCGTCGCTGGCCTGCTCGATACTGGTTTACTGGTTTCGCCTCGGCGCTGATTTTGGTGCGGGATATTATCCATTTGCTGGCTATAAGCTTTATCCTGTCAAGGTCGAAATCAAAGCTGCTGCCGTCGGAGACTACAATTTTGTCCGCGTATTTTTTTACCTGTTGGGCTGAGCTTTTCCAGCGTTTCAAGTCGCGGTTCTTCGCCATCAGGAAAATGCCCGGTTCGACCACTTGGCGCAGCGAGTTTGATTCGCAAATTGAAACGGCATCAGGGCCGATTACATCCAGCAGGGCGGTTGTGCCCTCCAGAAGGTGGTCCCTTAGAACGCGCAGCCAGAAAACACGGCTTGCACCGGCAGACAGAAGTCTGACTGTATCTTTGTCGGAAGTTCTGTTGAGCTCTTCCGTAATGCAATAGACGCCTTCCAGCGAAGAGCAGACCCCGCAGCCTTCACCGCCGCGAGGGCATTGTCCGTCTTTGTCCTTTATAGTAGTAACCTTTATTCCTATTATATCACTGGTCTTACAGAATTTCTTAAGAAGTGTGCAGCCCAGCTCGGTCTTGCCCACATTGCTTCCGGCAGAGCCAATCATCAACATTCCATCAAGCTTAAACATTTTCTTGGTTCCCGCAAAGCGGGGTCCCTCAATGTGATGACGGCGATTTTTGAGCATAGTAATAACTTCATCGATGGAGTTCCCCTCAGTTGCGGCAAGCTCCCGGCAGGGGACATTTGCATATACCTGTCGAACTGTGTCGGTTAATTCCCGGCGAACGACAAGTAATACAACGGCATTGCTCGAAAACAATAATGAATCTACGTTCTTGCGCCAGCCCTCGTTGTTTAGTTCCAATGGCCCGAATTCATCGACAATGACAAGGTCCGCAGATTTCGTGGCTTCTGCGCTCAGAACAGCATTGCCGAGTTTTAGTCCGTCGGAAATAAAAGTGAATGGCCCGGCTTTGCTTTGGCTTATTGTACGTCTTGCCAGAGGTGTTCGCGTTTGGCTGTGCAAGTCGAGGACGTCAAAGCCGAGCAATTTGCTGTTACGGTATAAGGAAGGAGCCAATAGTCCTGCGACATTAAATCCTTCAGCACTGGCGACTTGTGCGAGCTTTGTAGCGCTGGTGGTTTTGCCGCCGTGTTTTGGGCCTGTCCACAAAATGAGCCTGTTTTGCGTTGCTACCATCGGGAACTTTCTTGGTTGTGATAGCCGTTAAGAAACTTACCGTCGCGGTTGTTAATTCAAAAGATATATGCCGTTATGCTGAACACCCACAATCCGACAGTAGCCACCAATGCGGCGCACGAGGCCCATTTCAATCGTAAGTTAAACGGCGTGGCATAATTTGCCTTGAGCCGTTCGCCAAGATGGAAACTCGAAGGTACCAAAACCGCGCATCCCAAAGCTGCCATGCTGCCACTGATTCCAACGTGTCGCAGCACCTCAGTGAATCCACCCTGCACCCAATGCTCATACCGGAAAACATAGGTAATCATCAAACCAAATAATGCGTAGTTTAAATAAACGGCTGTCGCTGCAGAGAGCGACCGGCTTTTTATCTTAAATACGCTAAAAAACAAATCGTAACAGAGACCCATAAGAAGAATACCCAGGAGGTGACAGGCAAAGAATGGGACATTCAGAAACTTGTACAACATCGCACAGGCGGCGATAAGCGTCGCGGTGCCTTTCTGTGGGAAATATACCTTAGCGGTGCTCATCACGATAAAGCCTATAATAGTTAAAGGAACCGATGCGTAAAGCACCTCTGCACGATACAGAGCATCGCCCAGAACAGCTTCCGAAATACCCCACAAGCCACCAAAAAACAGTATTCCTAAAATATGCTCTTTCTTCATTTGTGTCTTTCCTTAAATTAAACCTTTGTTTGTTCCATTAAAGTTATATCACAGCTCTTACTTGCCTTCAAGCCAAAGCTGAGCGAATTTTAATAAATCGAAAATGTCCACAAGCCCATCCGGCTTCTCTTGGGTGAGGTCTGCTCCGCCACACCAAGCGGGTTCGTTGCATCCGGTTTGCAGCCAATATTCGGCGAAAATGCTAAAATCGGCAAAGTCAACATCACAGTCGCCGTCAAAATCAGCGGTCTGGTCGATGGTGAAAGCCTCGGTGCTGGTTGTGAGTAACTGATAATAATCGTAGTGAATGCCTTCCTGTTCTCCAGTATATTGTTCGAGGATACCAGTTATGCCGCAGAAATTTTGGCCTATCTCTATATAAGGGTGATAAATTAGGCCTTTGTCTTTGCCGGCATTCATATAGTCAGAGGCCCAACAGGTAAGATTGGGGGCAACGTTGCTGATAAGCAGATAATTGTCATAAGCCTTTCCATAACCGGTATCCTGAACATAAACATTTATGACTTTAATCAGCATTGCCTCATATTTTTCGGCATCGTAGTCTGGCACAACCCATTCATCAAGACCCTCAAGAGGCGCGGCAATCTCGTCAATTGTTACGATCTTTGGTGCCGGTAGAGGATTATTTGTACTGACTGTCGAAAAGCCGGCCTTATTATCTTCTATGTACTGCAAAAACGTAGTACCTTTATTTTCCTCAACCATGACTTTGGTGAAAGAGAGCCGGTCCCCGACATTTACATCAACAAAAACTCCAGTGCTGTATAAGTCTTTCACCTGAATAGCACCCCAGCCATCAGGATAGTTCGGGTCTTGAATAATAAGTCTTGGTCTTCCTGTGGGAGGTTTGTGAGTAACTATTCCGCCGAGGCAATCGATGACATTTCCGTTTTGAGGACTGATACCGTTAGCATCGGTAGTGTACTGGATTTCATAGATTGAAAGTCCAGTGGTCGCGCGCACCGAGCCGACCAGTCCGAGTATGGTTACAATAATTATAATCATCAACATTCTTCTCACCACTTTGCTCCTTTCCAGATTTGCAGAAATCAGAATTTGTAACATAACAAACAGTCTTTTTCCTCATACCGGTTTCTTTAATTCTCAAGGGTACCAGTCGGGGTCTCCGAGGGGTGGCACCTCCAAATCTTCGGGCCAATCTGGTTTCCAGACTGAGGCTTTCCATTGTACGTGATAGTCGCAAAAGAGGACCGAGCCGCCTAATAATCCACCGGGCTTAGCGTGACGGGCGCTGAAAGCCTTGGGATAGCTGCCGCAATACTGTCCCGCGGTGGGATTATGTTTGCCGCCACCGTAGCCTTTTTCCGGGTCGAGCAGTTGGTCGAACAAAAGTATCAGGCGAGGTGGATTCTTTATGGATGTTGTTTTCAAAAAGCTGGGCATGTGCCATTTTGTACCTTTGCATCCGTAAGGGGACCAACAGTTTTCGTCGAGTTCGAGGCAGGAGTTCATAGCATAGGAAAAAAAGCCGCTCCTTCTCGGTCTGTATTTGTAACTTTTGTCGGAAGCAAGTCTGGCGGAGGGGCATTGGAATACTGTATTTATACCCGGACGCTGCCAATAGTCGTGGTCTCGCCAGGGTTTTTCGCCCATTAGGGGAGGTAGCACGTCCACCCAGCCGAAGTAATAGTCTGCCTGCTCGGCATCTGTTTGTGGATTACTCGACGTGCGGTCTCGGCTGTCAATGTGGGGATAAAAACCATCGTTTTCCGCGGCGTACATTTCAAAGGTTAATCCCCACTGCCGTAATCGACTTTGGCAAGCCGTTTGTTTGGCAACGGACCTGGCTCGGCTCAGCGCCGGCAAAATAAGACCAATTAGCAAAGCTACTACAGAGATAACGACCAGCAGTTCGAAAAGGCTAAAAGCGGAACGCAAAGCAGACTGTGATGTAAACTTTGGGGTTTGGCTCATTTCAGAAGGACCTTGATATGTTTTTCATAAGCCTTTTCTACTGCTTTTTCGGTGTCGTCGCGAAAACTCGTATATGCTTTGACCCATTTTTTGCCTTGCTCGGTTAGAGTAGTTTGACCGCCCAGGATGCCGCCTCGCTGTTTTTCTACTAAAGCGATATTCAAGGCCTCCTGCGCTTTTTTCAGGTCGCCCCAGGCCTTTCGATAGCTTATCCTGAGCGACTTGCTGGCCAAAGTTAATGAGCCTGTGTTTTCGATGGCTTTAAGCAGCCGCCATTTGCCGTCGCCGAAAACGCCTTCGATGTCTCTTGTGCTCAGCCAGAGCTTGAACCTTGCTCTCAACTTTTTCAAGTTCCTGTTCTCCTGACTTTTATGTTAAAGGCTTCTGCAAAATTGAGGTTAGGCATATATTATTTAAGAAAATCTGTTTTTTGATTTTCTTAAATAATCACCTAACTGATTATTACACAATGACTTACTGTTTGAAAAGAAAAAACAAAAAAC
>Ga0315537_1002984_pt1 | contig 12706 bp, 10 predicted proteins | sample SalMarSW160270MG_FD_203091 | JGI IMG/M metagenome (GOLD analysis project Ga0315537, IMG submission 203091) | Salt marsh sediment microbial communities from the Plum Island Ecosystem LTER, Massachusetts, United States - Salt Marsh Sediment SW1602-70 ... | reverse complement strand
CGGCCCGTATGGCGGGAGCACCGCGCATGCCCTCGCGGTAAAGCCCGCGGCTCCCGATGTGCCGGCGGTGGCAGACTCCTCGGACGAGCCGGCCAAGGATCAAGACCGCCTTGAAGCTCCAGCCGAGATAGCGGATGCGCCATCGAGCCCCGTTATCTCGGGTTCGGCGGCCTCGCTAGAGCAACCTTCGACGCCCCTCCCCGCCAACACCGCGATCGCCATGAAGGTGCCTGAGCCTCAGGTCGCGGAACCAGAGGCTGGCCCGATCTTTTCCGTTTCGGCGACCGCTCTGGCGCAGCCAGTGCCGGCCGCGGTTTCCGGCGTCATCACCCTGACGTCGCCCGACGGACATCCGCCCGTGCCGCCTACCAAGCCCTCGGTTATCGCTGCCAAGTTTGTCTCAGGCGCCGCCGCCGCCGCCGTCGAGGCTGCCGAGCCGCGCTCCACCGCGCCCTTGCGCATTCTCGTGACCCGAGCCACCAGACGCGATCGTCTGCGCGATGCGCAATATGTTTTGGCGTCCATGGGCTATCTCGAGCCTCAGGATTTCGACGGCACGTTCGGCAAGCTGACCATCGATGCCATCAAGGCGTTCCAGAAGGCCAACGACATGCCCGCAACGGGCGCCTTCACCGACGACGTCGCCAAGAAGATCTACGAAGTTGCCGGCAAGAAGGAGCCGCCGGACGGCCATCTGTTCGTGCGTCAGAAGTTCACCAGCGTGTTCGATGCGCCGGTCAGCTTCCGCAACCCGGACGAGCCGCTGGGTACGCAGGTCTTCATGGTGATGAATTTTCACCCCGGCGATACCAAGGCGCAGTGGATGGCTATCGGCCTACGCGACGGTGAAGACACCACGGCCGTTCTCGACCGGCTCGAGATTCCCGACGACGTCCGCCAGAAGATCTCCGAACGGCTGACGCCCGGCTCGTCGCTGATCGTCGCCGATACGGCCATCAACTCGGCGACGCTGCCGAAAGGTGCGGACTTCCTGGTTTGGGATACCAGCAGGTCGGCGAAGGTTCAGCGGGTGAGCGCCTCTGATGACGATGTCGTATCTCAGCCGCGCAGGACGCGGCGAGTGGTGAGGCAGCCGGGGCGGCGCACGTATTCGCGCCGCTTCCAGGGCTGGCCGTTCTAGGCCGGCGCGGGCGAAACGCCTCAGACTTTCGTCTTTTGAAGGAAATTGGAGCGGGCGATGGGATTCGAACCCACGACCCCAACCTTGGCAAGGTTGTGCTCTACCCCTGAGCTACACCCGCACTCCAAACCACCTGCAGCCCTTGTTTTTCAGGTTTCGGGGTGGTCATTTGCCTTGTAGTGGATCGCCTCGGCGCTGTCTACAGACGCCACGCGCTCTTAGTTAGGACCGTCACCGGGCCCCATCAAGGGGCCCGCAAGAGCCGAAGCACAAGCCGAAAGCAATGCACTCAGATCGCGCGAAGCTGTTCGCCCGGCTCGAAGAGCTCGGCATCGCCGCAACCACGGTCGAGCACGCACCCGTGTTCACCGTCGAAGAGTCCCAGGACTTGCGGGGCACGATCCCCGGGGCCCATACCAAGAACCTGTTCCTCAAGGACAAGGATGGCTGCATGGTTCTGGTGGTCGCCAAGGAGGATACGAAAGTCGATCTGAAGGCGCTGGCAAAACAGCTTGGCTTCGGCCGGTTCAGCTTCGGCAAGCCGAAGCTCCTCATGGAGGTGCTCGGCATCGAGCCAGGCTCGGTCACGGCCTTCGCGCTGATCAACGGGACCTCGAGCCAGCTTGCTGCGGTGGTCGTCGACGAGGCTCTAATGGGCTTCGCCGAGGTGAATGCCCACCCCCTCGTCAACAGCGCCACCACGCGGGTCGCTACCAACGATCTCATCCGCTTCATGAAGGCTTGCGGCCACACGCCGAGGATTCTGCCGCTCGGCTGACGACTGTCTTTGACGCGGCGAGCCTAGGTTGCCAAACCGCCTCGCCCGGCCCATCTTCTAGGCTGAGCGGAGGGCCGCATGATCCTTCTCGGCCCCTTTGAGTGCGCCCGGATAGCGAGCATGAGCGTAGATACCCCAATCCTCAATGAAGGTGGCACAGCCGCCGACCTCATCAAGAACACCACCACACAGGACTTCATGCGCGACGTGGTCGACGCCTCGCGCGAAGTGCCGGTCCTCGTCGATTTCTGGGCGCCCTGGTGCGGCCCCTGCCAGCAGCTCACGCCGGTGCTGGAGAAGGCAGTGCGTGCGGCCAAAGGCGCGGTCCGGCTGGTGAAGCTCAATATCGACGAGCATCCGCAGATCCCCGGCCAGATGGGCGTGCAATCGATCCCAGCCGTGTTCGCGTTTCAGGACGGCAGGCCGGTGGACGGCTTCATGGGGGCGTTGCCGGAGTCGCAGGTCAACAACTTCATCGCCCGGCTGATCGGCGAGACCGCCGACAGCGGCGCCGACATCGAGGCTGCGGAAGCCGCACTTGCGGCCGGCGACGTGAACACGGCGGCACAGGCGTTCGGCGAAGTCCTCCAGAACGATGCAGAGAATGCACAGGCCGCCGCCGGACTCGCCAAGTGCTATATCAAGACCGGCGACCTCGCCCGCGCCGAGCAGACACTGGCGCTGGTGCCGCCAGCCCAGGCGGAAAGCGCACCGGTAGCAAGCGCACGCGCGGCGCTCGAACTCGCGCGCAAGGCCGACCAGGCGGGAGATGTGGAGAGCTTGCGCGCCAAGGTGGCCGCGGACCCAAGCGATCCGCAAGCGCGGTTCGATCTGGCGCTCGCGCTCAACGCCAAAGGCGACCGCGAGGGCGCGCTCAATGAGTTACTGACCCTGGTTGCGAAACACCGCACATGGAACGACGACGCGGCGCGGAAGCAACTCGTGCAGCTGTTCGACGCCTGGGGGCCGGCCGATCCGGCGACCACTACCGGCCGCCAAAGACTTTCCTCGTTGCTGTTTGCGTAGCGCCAAGGAGCCCCGGGGGTGACGGACCACTATAGTAGTGCCGCCGAATTACCGGGCATGCTGCCGGTGTTCCCCTTGCGCGGCGCCATCCTCCTGCCGCGCGCGACGCTGACCCTCAACATATTCGAGCCTCGCTATCTCGCCATGATCGATCATGCGCTTGCCAACGACCGACTGATCGGCGTGGTGCAGCCCGGCCCCGACACCGGGACCGCGGAGTCTCCCGAAGGCAAGACCTTTCCCTTGCGGCGCGTCGGCTGTGCCGGGCGCATCACCGCCTTCAATGAGGAGGAGGACGGACGTCTCGTCATTTCACTGTCGGGCGTAGCCCGGTTCCGCGTCGGCGCGGAGGTCTCTTCAGATATGCCATTCCGGATGTGCGAGGTGGATTTCTCGCCCTATCCGACCGACTTCGTCAGCGGCCATGGCGAGGACGATGTCGACCGTGCGCAGCTGATCGCGACGCTGCGCTGCTATCTCGAGGCCAACAATCTCAGCGCCGATTGGGAGCGCATCAACAGCGCAGCCACGGAGCGTCTCGTGAACACGCTGGCGATCCTGAGCCCCTACGGCGCGGAGGAGAAGCAGGCGTTGCTGGAGGCAAAAGACTTGTGCGCACGGGCCGAGGCGCTCGTTGCGCTCGCCGAGATGGAGCTCGCTGCCCGCGACGACGGTTCAGGGACATCGATACAATGACACACGACGACGTAGAAACGGGCGGACGCGGCGAACGGCGGGTCGATCCGAAACTGCTCGAGATCCTGGTCTGCCCGCTGACTAAGACATCGCTCGACTACGATGCCGAGCGGCAAGAGTTGATCAGCCGCGCGGCCGGGCTCGCCTTTCCCATTCGCGACGGCATTCCCATCATGCTGCCCGAGGAGGCACGCAAGCTCGACGAGTCTTGAGGCGGGGAGGCTCTCACATCCCGAAATGCGCGCGCTCCGCGTCCGCCAACTGCCGCACATCCTTCGGCGTCCTTCCCGCGTCGCGATAGGTCCGGATCGCGCGGGCATCGTCGCGCTTGGCAAGCCGCTTGCCCGCCTCGTCCCGTACCAACGGATGGTGATGCCAGATCGGCACCGGCAGATCGAGCAGCGCCTGCAAAAGCCGATGCAGCGGCGTCGCCGCCAAGAGGTCCTCGCCGCGGATAACGTGGGTGACGCCTTGCGCGGCGTCGTCCACCACGACAGACACGTGATAGGCCGCCGCGCCGATATCCTTGCGCGCCAGTACCACGTCGCCGATCTGTCGGCGCATGGCCTCCGGGTCCGGCGCGTGCGTCCCGGCGTGAACCGGCCCGGTCTCGCACCAGGTCAGCGACTGCCCACTCAAAAGCGCAAGCGCCCGGTCGAGATCGAGCCGGAGGGCATCGCCGGGCCCGCATTCTGCCATGGCGCGCCCGCGGCAGGTGCCGGGATAGACGGCGCCGTCGGGTGGAAGATGGGCCGCGCCCTCCTGTGGCGCGACGAGCGCGGCGCGGATGTCGGCGCGCGTGCAGCGGCAGGGATAGGTCACGCCGAGCAGGCCAAGCCGCTCAAGTGCGCCTGCGTAGACACCAAGCCGCTCCGATTGCCGCCAGACCGGCTCGGGCCATGCCACGCCCAACCAGGCCAGATCCTCGTAGATCGCCGCCTCGTATTCGGGCCGCGCGCGCGTCTGGTCGACATCCTCTATCCGCAAGAGGAACTCCCCGCAAGCCGCCTTCGCCGCCTCCCAAGCGGTCAGGGCGGAAAAGGCATGGCCAAGATGGAGAAGCCCCGTCGGCGAAGGGGCGAAACGGGTGACGAACTTCCCCGACATCGTGCGGTCGCGCACCACGCGGCTACAGTGGCTCGCCCTTCAAGAGGCGCGGCACGTCGCCGGTAGCCCCTGCCGCCTCGCGCACCAGGAAGCGCTTCAGCCCCGGCGCGCGGTCGACGAGGCCGAGGCCAAGATCGCGGACCGTCCGCAAGGGCATGCTGTCGTTCGAGAAGAGGCGGTTCAGCCCATCCATCACCGTGGCGGAGAAGGCGCTGTCGAAACGCCGCCACCGTTGATAGCGCTCGAGCGTCGTCGCCGCGCCGATGTCGAGCCCGAGACGGAGCGCTTCGATGATGGTCTCGGTAAGGGCTGCAACGTCGCGCATGCCGATGTTGAGGCCTTGGCCGGCAAGCGGATGCACGGCGTGCGCCGCATCGCCGATCAGCGCGAGGCGATCGGCGACGAAGGACCGCGCCATCTGAAACTCGAGAGGAAACGCTTGGTGGGGGCCTTCGAGCGTGATGGTTCCGAGGCGATGGCCAAAGCGGCGGCTGAGCTCGCCCGCGAAGGCCTCCTCGCTTCCGGCCATCAGCTCTTGCCCTTTCGCCTTCTCCTCGGTCCACACGATGGACGACCTATTGCCTTTGAGCGGCAGAATGGCAAAGGGACCGGCTGGCAGAAAGTGCTGCACCGCCTTGCCGTGATGCAGGCGCTCATGGGCTACGGTGGCGACGATCCCGAGTTGCGGATAGGACCAGCCGATACACTTGATGCAGGCCTGCTCCCTCAGTCGCGAGCGCTTGCCATCGGCGGCGACGAGGAGCGGCGCTGCGAGCGTCATGCCGCGCGCAAGCTCAACCCGCACGCCGAAGGCATCCGCCTCGTAGGTCTCGACACTGTCGGGGGCGAAAAGCGCGATCGCCGGCTCCTTGGCGATCGCCGCATCGATGGCACCAAGAAGATCACCGGCCTCGACCAGATAGGCCTCGGGTGTGCCTGTCTTCATCTCCTCGTCGAAGCCTAAGAAGTGCGGGCGCAGGCTTGCGTTCAGTGGACTATCGGTGATGTCGATGGCGCAGATGGGTTGTGCTTTGTCGGCAAGCAAGGGCCACAGGCCGATCGCCGCGAGCAGGCTCTTCGTGGCCGCCGAGAGAGCAAGGCCGCGCGCGTCGGGGGGACGATGTGCGCCGGCGTCCCGCGGGGCGGCATCGACCAGTGCGACGCGGAAGCCCTTGGGCGCGAGCTTGGCCAGCGCCAGCGCCAAAGTGCCGCCGGCGAAGCCGCCGCCGGCCACGATCACATCGTATCGGGCGGTGTCCTCGCCGTCGGTCTTCGGCTTAAGCGTCGCTGCCATGGCTTCCCTATAAGCCAGGGCGGCACGGCGCGCCACTTTGCGCGCATTGGCGGCGTTCCGCAGGGCCTTCGAACCTGCTAAACGGCCCTCTGACCCGGAAAACCCAAGAAAAGGCCGCCCATGAGCCGCGCGCTGGACATGCTCCTGTCGATCCTCGATCTCGAGCCGCTCGAGCAAAATCTCTATCGTGGCTTGAGCCCGCAAGTGGGCTGGCAACGGGTGTTCGGCGGGCAGGTCATCGGCCAGGCGCTGGTCGCGGCCAACCGGACGGTGGAAGACCGCATCGCCCATTCCCTTCATGCCTATTTTTTGCGCGCCGGCGATCCGGCCGTGCCGATCATCTACGAAGTGGACAGAATCCGCGACGGCGGCAGCTTCTCCACCCGTCGCGTGGTGGCGATTCAGCATGGGCATCCGATCTTCTCCATGGCCGCCTCCTTCCATAAGGAAGAGGCGGGCCTGCAGCACCAGATGAAGATGCCGGAGGTCCCGCCACCGGAGGATCTGCCGAGCGAGGCGGAGCTGAAAGAGCGGCTCATCGACCGCGTGCCCGAGCCTGTCAGAGCTTATTGGCTGCATGAGCGACCGATCGAGATCCGCCCCGTCGACCTTTCCCGCTACTTTGCGCCGGGGAATCGCGCGGCGAGCCAGCTCGTGTGGATCAAGGCCACCGGTGCTCTCGGCGGCGACCTCGCGCTCCACCAGTGCGTTCTCGCTTACGCCTCTGATTTCACCTTGCTCGACACGGCGTTGATCGCCCATGGCCGGTTCGTCTTCGACCCCAACCTGATGCTGGCGAGCCTCGACCACGCCATCTGGTTCCACGCGCCGTTTAGAGCCGACGATTGGTTGCTGTACGCCCAGGACAGCCCGAGTTCGGGGGCGGGCCGGGCGTTTTGCCGCGGCACGCTGTTCACGCGTGACGGTCGCTTGGTCGCTTCAACGGCCCAAGAGGGCCTCGTTCGCGAGCGGAGGCCCAAATAGGGCCGGCCGGCGCCTAAATCGCGTGCATTTGACCTATTTTGCCTAATTTCTAAGCTGACTGCCTTGCGTCAGACCCAAGGCGACGCCGGCCTAAATCGTAAAAGAATCGCTAACACCAAGGACTTGCCGACCCTCGTGCAGAGTTGGCACGCAGCTTGACTCTGCTTTCGGGTTCGCACGGCTGGAACTTGAGAGGCAACGACCAGCCAGCCGCAAATCAATGGAGGGCTTAAACAGATGAAGCTGGTGATGGCAATCATCAAGCCATTCAAGCTCGACGAGGTGCGTCAAGCCCTCACAGAGCTTGGACTGCAAGGCATGACCGTTACCGAGGTCAAAGGGTACGGGAGGCAGAAGGGCCACACAGAGATCTATCGCGGCGCCGAGTACGCCGTGAACTTCTTGCCGAAGATCAAGATCGAAGTCGTGGTGCCAGCCAAAATGGTCGACAAAGCCGTGGACGCCATCGTCGCCGCGGCCAAGACCGGGCAGATTGGCGACGGCAAGATCTTCGTCGTCCCCGTCGAGCAGACAGTGCGCATCCGCACTGGCGAAACCAACGAATCAGCACTGTAAGAGGGGGAGAATTCAAGATGACGACCCTTGCCAAGTATCTATTCGGCGTGGTCGCGGCATTCGTAGTGCTCGCGCTCTACCACGTCCATCCGGCGCTGGCTCAAGATGAAGCCGCCGCCGCAGCCGAAGAGGTTGCGAAACTCGACACCGGCGACACGGCCTGGATGCTGACATCCACGGCCCTCGTCCTGATGATGACCATTCCTGGCCTCGCCCTGTTCTATGGCGGCATGGTGCGCAAGAAGAACGTGCTCGCCACCGTCATGCAGAGCTTCGCCACCACGTGCATCGTCACCGTGGTGTGGATGGTGATCTCCTATTCGCTTGCCTTCCAAGATGGCGGCGCCATGAACGCGTATATCGGCGGCATGGAGCGGTTTCTGCTCCATGGCATGGGCTCCGACACGTTGTCAGGAACGATTCCTGAATCGGTCTTCATGACCTTCCAGATGACGTTCGCCATCATCACGCCTGCACTGATCTGCGGCGCGTTCGCCGACCGCATGAAGTTCTCGGCACTAGTGATCTTCATGATCCTGTGGTCGATCTTCATCTATGCGCCGATCGCCCACTGGGTGTGGGGCGGCGGCTTCCTGGGCAGTTTGGGCGTCCTCGACTTCGCCGGCGGTACTGTGGTCCATATCAATGCCGGTGTTGCGGGCCTCGTGTGCGCCCTGTTCCTCGGCAAGCGCATCGGCTACGGCACTGAGAACATGGCGCCGTACAACCTGGTCTATGCCGTGATCGGCGCCTCGCTCCTGTGGGTGGGCTGGTTCGGCTTCAACGCGGGTTCCGCGGTGGCATCGAACGGCTCGGCCGGTATGGCCATGGCCGTCACTCAGATCGCCACGGCAACGGCGGCGTTGGCCTGGATGTTCATCGAGTGGATCGTGCACAAGAAGCCGAGCGTACTGGGTATCATCTCCGGTGCGGTGGCGGGTCTCGTCGCCATCACTCCGGCGTCAGGCTTCGTCGACCCGGTTGGCTCTCTGTGGATCGGCGCGGCCGCCGGCCTCGGCTGCTTCTTCGCCGCTACCACAATGAAGAAGGCCATTGGCTACGACGACTCGCTCGATGCGTTCGGCGTGCACGCCATCGGTGGAATCATCGGTGCGCTGCTCACCGGCGTGTTTGCCGTGAAAGCCATCGGCGGTACGCCAGGCCTTCTGGAAGGCAATCCGGGCCAGGTGCTGACTCAGCTCGAAGGCATCATCGCCACCATCGTCTGGTCGGGCGTCGGCACCTTCGTCATCCTGATCATCACCAACATCCTCGTCGGTGTGAGGGTGAGCCAGGCTGTCGAGATCGAAGGTCTCGACATCAACCTGCACGGCGAGGTGATCCAATAGACCTTCGCGCAAACTAAAGAGGGACAAAACCAACGGAGAATTTGAGCTAGGTCTCCTCCTCCCTTGACTTCTAGCTCTACCTCAGGCCCCGGCATTTCGCCGGGGCCTTTTGCTTTTGCGTGGAGCATGCCGACGGCATTGCCGCGCGCGACGCCATCGCCTAACACCGCGCCCATGTCAGACGACAACAATGCGACTCAACTCGACGCGGTGGTCCGATCTCCGTTCGCGCGGCTCAATGCGCTGCTCGAAGGCATCGCGCCCGGGGCGCCGCCGATCAATCTGTCTCTGGGCGAACCGCATGCGTCCGTGCCGCAGTTTTCGGGCGCTATCCGCCGATCAAAGGCATTCCGAACTTGCGTCAGGCAATCGCCGATTGGATGGGCCGCCGCTATCCGGCGCTTGAAGGCGTGATCGATCCCGAGCGTCACGTGCTGCCGCTCAACGGCTCGCGCGAAGGGCTGTTCTCGGCGGTTTTTCCGGCGTGCGCGCGTAAAGCCGAGATCGCAGACCCGGCCGTCCTCCTCCCCAACCCGTTCTATCAGGTCTATGCGGCGGCAGCCGCGGCGGCCGGCGCTGCGCCCGTGTTTCTGCCTTGCGGGCCGGAAACTGGTTTCCTGCCGGCGCTAGATGAGATCGACGAGGCGGTCTTGAAGCGCACCGTCGCTTTCTATTTGTGCTCGCCGTCCAACCCGGAAGGGGCGGTCGCCAGCGCCGACTACCTCGGCCGGGCCATCGCGCTGGCACGGGAATCTGATTTCCTGCTCTTCGCCGATGAGTGCTACTCGGAGATCTATACCGACACGCCGCCGCCTGGCGCGCTCGAGGTGGCGCAGAGCCAGACGGGGAGCCTCGCCAATGTCGTGGTGTTCCAATCGCTCTCCAAGAGGTCGGGTCTACCGGGCCTGCGATTCGGCTTCGTCGCCGGCGATTCGGATTTCATCGATGCTTTCGGCCGCTTCCGGAACGTCGCTTGCCCGCAAGTCCCGCTCCCGATCCAGCACGTATCGGCGGCCGCCTGGGCGGACGAGGCCCACGTGGAGGCGGGCCGGGCTCTCTATTCCACCAATTTCGCGATCGCGGATGCGATTCTCGCAGGCCGCTATGGCTACCGCCGACCTGCCGGGAGCTTCTTTTTGTGGCTGAATTTGGCCGATTTCGGGGGTGGCGAGGTGGCGGCGACAACCCTTTGGAAAGGGTGTGGTGTCAAAGTCCTTCCCGGGGCCTATCTCACGCAAGCGCTAGCCCACAAGGCCAACCCCGGCCGGGATTTCGTCAGGGTCGCGCTCGTACACGACGCGGACACAACCCGTGAGGCCCTCGCGCGCATGGTCGCCACACTGGGTTAGAGGGATGGCTTCGAGAAGCAGAACAAAAGGACGGCGGCGCCTGCTGCCGAGCGCGGTGGAATCCGGCTTGCGCCGGCTCATCTTCGGCACCTATGGCTTCATTCTCATCGCCGGGGCCTGCGCCGTGTGGGCGAGCCTCGCCACCTGGTCGGTGAACGACCCGAGCCTCAACAACGCGACCCGCGTGGCGCCGCGCAACCTGCTTGGCAGCTGGGGCGCGACCATTGCCGACCTTGGCATCCAGTCCCTGGGGCTTGCCTCCATCGTCCTGTTCCTGCCGCTTGCCGCCTGGGGTTGGCATCTCGTCGCCCAGACCGTGCCGAACCGCCGCAAATGGCGGCTGCTCGCCTGGCCTGCCTCGGTGATCTTGCTGGCGGCGGCGCTTTCGGCTCTGCCGCAACCGAAGAGCTGGCCGTTGCCGAACGGCCTTGGCGGCATCCTCGGCGATTTCGTCATTGCCAGCGCGTATGTCATCGGGCCGTTCCTGCCCGCGGCGGCCGTGGCCTTCGTTGCCGGCCTCGTGTTCTTCGTCGTCGGCATGGCGCTTCTGTTCTTCGCTTGCGGCACGAGCACCTCGCAGCTCATCGCCTTGTGGGCGCCGCGCTCCAGCGCCGCCAGCGAATGGGCCAATGCCTGGCTCGGTGCCGGCATGCACTTCATCATGCATAGCGCCGCCGTGGTGCGCCGCATGCTCCGCCGCAAGCCGCATGCGGAAGACTATGACGAGGACTATGAGGTCGAAGCGGAAGATTGGGCCGACGAGGAGCCAGTGGTCGATGCGGACGGCCGCATCGAGCCGTCGTTCGGCCCGGCGCCCCTCGTCGATCCTGATGACGAGGACTATGACGACGAGCATGACATCACCGCGCCCCATTACCGCATCACGCGGCTCGAGAAAAAGGACCAGAAGAAGAAGCGGCACACCAGCATCCACGCGCAGTACTCCGATGAGCCCTACGACCCGCCGTCGCTCAAGCTCCTACAGCAGCAGCCGCGATCGGCGCGTGGCCGCGGTGTGAGCGATGAGGTGCTCCAAGAGAACGCCAGAGAGCTCGAAGGCGTGCTTCAAGATTTCGGTGTCAAAGGCGAGATCACCAATGTGCGCCCCGGTCCGGTGGTGACGCTCTATGAGCTCGAGCCCGCGCCCGGCACCAAATCCTCCCGGGTCATCGGGCTTGCCGACGACATCGCCCGCTCCATGAGCGCGATCGCCGCCCGTGTCGCCGTTGTCCCAGGGCGCAATGCCATCGGTATCGAGCTGCCGAACGACCGGCGCGAAATGGTGATGTTGCGCGAGCTGTTTGAATCGTCCGATTTCCAGGACACCGACGCGCGGCTGGCGCTGTCGCTCGGCAAGACGATCGGCGGCGAGCCGATCATCGCGGATCTATCCCGCATGCCCCACCTCCTGATCGCCGGCACCACGGGTTCCGGTAAGTCGGTCGGCATCAACACCATGATCCTGTCGTTGCTCTATCGGCTGTCGCCCGAGCAGTGCAAGTTCATCATGATCGATCCGAAGATGCTGGAGCTCTCCGTCTATGACGGCATTCCGCATCTCCTCGCACCCGTGGTGACCGATCCCAAGAAGGCGGTGGTGGCGCTTAAATGGACCGTGCGCGAGATGGAAGAGCGCTACAAGCGCATGTCGAAGCTCGGCGTGCGCGACATCAAGGGCTACAACGCCCGCGTCCTGCAAGCCGAGGCCAAGGGCGAGGTTCTGACCCGTACCGTGCAGACGGGCTTCGACCGTGAGACTGGCCGCGCCATCTACGAGCAGGAGGAGATGGACTACGAGGCCATGCCGTACATCGTCGTGATCGTCGACGAGATGGCGGACCTCATGATGGTGGCGGGCAAGGACATCGAGGCGGCCGTGCAGCGGCTCGCGCAGATGGCGCGCGCGGCGGGCATCCATCTCATCACCGCGACGCAGCGACCGAGCGTCGACGTCATCACCGGCACCATCAAAGCGAATTTCCCGACACGCGTGAGCTTCCAGGTCACCTCCAAGATCGACAGCCGCACCATTCTCGGCGAGCAAGGCGCGGAACAGCTGCTGGGCCAGGGTGACATGCTCTATATGGCCGGTGGCGGCCGCATCATCCGCGTTCACGGTCCCTTCGTGGCGGACGACGAGGTCGAGAAGGTCGTGCGCCATCTCAAGAAGCAGGGCGTGCCGGCCTATCTCGACGCGGTCACGGACGAGGCCGAGAACGAAGATGACGACGGCGGCGACGGCTCCGAATACGGCAACTCGGGTGACGATCTCTATGACCAGGCCGTGGCCATCGTCCTGCGCGACCGCAAGGTTTCGACAAGCTACATTCAGCGGCGCCTCGGGATCGGCTACAATCGCGCGGCGACCTTGATCGAGCGCATGGAGAACGAGGAGCTTATCGGCCC
>Ga0315537_1002982_pt1 | contig 12717 bp, 21 predicted proteins | sample SalMarSW160270MG_FD_203091 | JGI IMG/M metagenome (GOLD analysis project Ga0315537, IMG submission 203091) | Salt marsh sediment microbial communities from the Plum Island Ecosystem LTER, Massachusetts, United States - Salt Marsh Sediment SW1602-70 ... | reverse complement strand
ATTACCAGCCCCAGAACGCCGTACTTGAGGCTTTTCTCATCGATATCGACTACCATATCTCCAGTTCCTTTAGTTAAGTTTTCTTCTGCAGACGAATTTCCAGAATACCGTTTCGGCAATTCGCTTTCAAACTGCTCTCATCTACAGGCGAACCCAGTTTAATCTTCTTGCGATAGTTCCCGCGGGCACTGGGCTTTGAGGCAAGAGAAAAAACATTATCCTCGACTTTGAGTTCAAGGTCTGCCAGCTCCACGCCCGGAACTTCAGCTATGACTATAATCTCTTTAGCTTCACGGAAAACGTCTACCGCCGGCTCAACGGCTTCGGGCGGTTCCGGAGCCTTTTCCTTTCTCTTACGCTTGGCCACCGGTTCGATCGGTGGGGCAGTAGTGCCTACATGATACTCCCTATCCCCGAGGACACCACTGGTTCTGAAGTGCCCGCTAATGTTCCCCCCGCTACTCTTCCACTCCTCGTCACTCATCAGTTCCTTTCCACCAGCTTTCTTCAGCTTTTCCCTGAGCTGTTCAAGCCCACCCTTTACATCCTCTGGGGAGGAGAGAAGCTTGGCTAGGTCTACCTTGAGGCCGAAGATGTTGAGTGTGCCGCCGATGACATCAGATATGTCAGGCTTTTTGTCTTCTTTCTTCACAGTACCTCCTATCTAGCCTCTACCGGAGGGGTTTCCTCCTGCCGGTGCCCATTGCCGGAAGGCACCACACCTGCCTTTTTCGCTTTGGCACTTATCCAGCCGCACCAGGGACACCCCCGGTTTATTAGCTCTTCCACAGGCACCCGCTTGCCACACTGAAGGCAGGTCTCTTTGCCAACCATCGCCTGTTGCCAGGCCGGCGTTTCCATTTTTGTTCCCGAGGGGAACTCCAGGCCGTATTTGGCTGCAGTTTCAAATGACGCCAGTGCCGCCCTTATTTTGATGCCAAGAAGCTCGACACCGACCAGAGAGACGGTAATATCAGCGTTAATCACCAGACCTTTGTCCAGTATCCGGTCAATGACATCAGCCAGGGTACTGGCTGTATCTTTCTCCGCCTGTAATGCCATGGTTCCCTCCTTTCACAGGTCACCCTGTGCACTATTACTCCTTAACGACTATATTGACGAAACTATAAGGAGGCACCGGACCTACGTACTTGAATTCGATTCTGTCGCCATGCTGAGCGACAAGCTCCTCCACCTCACCGTCGAATTCCTTCTCCCAGATCCTGTCTACCAGGAGTGCGGCGTTCATGAGCATGTCATCGCCGTAGGTTTTATTAAGGTAAGAGTCGCTGGAGAGCCGCCTCAGCGGCTGGAGCAGGGCTTCCCTTTCCCTGGCCCTCTTATTTTCGAGAGCCCGCTTGAGCATCTCGCCTAAAGCGCCCTTATCCTGGCCAGCCTCTTTGGCCGAACATCCTGTCACCTTAGCCCTTAGCGCCTTTATCTCTGCGTTTTCCTTGACTATTTCCTGAAAAATACAATCCATATCTCTCCAAAGAGCTTTGAGACCTAATTCCGCCTTATTATCCAATTCCCTGAGCAGCTTCTTGAACTCCAGGTAGCGTCTCCGGAGAAGACTGCGGATTTCCTCAGCATTAGGCGCCACGGTGTAGAACCTCACCGGCAGGAGAGCATGGTCCTTCATTACTGCCTCAATTACTTTCTCATGGCAAATCATGGTTTCCTTACTGACGACATACTTCGTCATCGGGATACTGCTCACGACAGCCCCTAAGTCCTTATAAGCGATAGTGGTTACCGGGTCGCCCCGGTCGCCGATACCAACAGGACCGAAATTCCTCGCCTCCCCGGTTCCGATTATGCAATACACATATTGACCTTCGTGCGCCATACTCCCTGGTCTTCTCCCTGCTAGTTCTTTGGCCATTAGCGTTGGTAAAGGTGTAATTCTCTCTTATTCCCTTTCTTCCTTCTCCAGGGGATCGCCACGGAGGCGGGTCCTTTTCCGCTCAAACTTCAGCATATTGCCATCTTCATCCACAAGCACCTCGTAGTCACCCAGGACATCAGTGGCCGGGGGGATCCTGGACATCTCCAGCATGTCTAGAGCAACATGACATCCCTGCTCGTCCTTGAAAGTCCCCGTGACGGTTACAGGCTTTAGTCCGGTGACCTCTGCCAGCTGGCTCTTAGCCCGTTCAGCTAGCTCTTTCATATTCATAAATAGTTCTCCTTTAAGTTATCGCTGCTGCCGCTCAGCCTTGGCTTCTCGAATGGCATTTAATCGTTCCACCAGCACCCTTTCCCGCTCGTCATATTCTTCCTCAGTGATATCGCCCATATCAAGGCGCATTTGAAGCTCCGAGAGTTCACCACGAACTTTGCCTTCGTCCAGCATCTCGCCCTCGGCTGCCTCAGCGACCTTGGTCGCCAGCCAGTGGACACCCTTTATCGGGCCCAGGACCGGGGAAGTCAGCAAATCGAAAACAAAGCTCATCTTTTCCCTCTACCCCAGCTCCTTCCAGTCAATCATGATGTTGACAAAATTATAAGGAGGTGCCGAGCCGATATACCTGAGGGCTACTCTTTCTGCAAACTGCTCGTCCAGCTTGCCTACTACCTGGTCAAATTCCGGTTCTTTGCTCTTGTTGACCAAAAAAGCTGCGTTTACTACCATCCTGTCTCCCAGCGTTTCACTCTCTCTAACACTGTGGGCAATCCGCCGAAGCGGCAGCAATATCCTGGCCGCTTCCTTTGCCCGTTTGCGACTCAGCGCCTCTTTGACCATTTCACCAAGACGTATTCTGTCAAAATGGGTGGCATCCGGGGGCTTCCCTGAAATTGAGTCGCGAAGCCTTTTTATACCTGTATTCTCAGCAACTATCTCTTCGAAGATGGTCTTCTCATCGCGCCAGAAAGCCTTTAAGCCCAGCTCTACCTTGTCCTCCAAATCTTCCAGCAGCTTCTGAAACTCCTCAAATCTACTCCCCAGGAGCTTCTGGATATTCTGTATGGGAGAGTCGGAATCAGTAATGGTGCCGAATCTCACCGGAAGGAGGGTGAACTCTTTCATTACTCTCTCGATAGCCTTTTCATGAGCCATCATGTTCTGACGAGTGTTTTCATACTGCCTCACCGGTGAGTCACTGACCACAGCGGCGAGGCCGTTATGAGGCACCGTGTGAACTGCCCCACCCCCATTCCCGATGGCATCCGCATCGAAAGTGCGATTAACAGAGCAAGGAATGATGCAGTAAAGGTATTTACCCATTTCAGCCATTTGTGCGACTCCAGCTACACTGCGATTCCAGCGAAACTAAGGTGCTCGACCTCCTCATCTTTTAGGCGCCTTATGTTGATCAACAAGTTGCTATCCGACTGCCCCTGCCTACGATAGTAAGCAATAAGCGTTTCCGACGCCTGGTGAAGTTTGGTAAACCGTGCTTTTGCCAGTCCCAGTCCGCCGCCTGCCTTATAGTCCGGATGGCTTTGAGCCGCCAGGTGTCGGTATGCTTTCCTGACGTCCGCCTCTGAAAAGGTCTTGCCTAGGTGAAGGAGTTGCCTTGCCTCCTCTATCTTCTCCATGTTCGGTCTGGTGACCTCCACAGTGGCAAAGCTATAAGGCGGCAATGGTCCAATGATGCGAAAATTAATCTGGTTATCGAAAATGTCATCCAGTTGCTTCACACAACTATCAAACTCCTCCTGGTTGGTCTTATCCACCAGAAAGGCTACATTCATTACCATCTGATCAGAAACCAGGGCGTTGGCCTGCACATCAACAGACACCGACATGAGGAAATTTATCATTCGCTCCCGGTAGCCGGTGCGGCGCTTGTCCATAGATACTTTGACCATCCGTCCCAGTTGGATTTGCTCCCGGAGAGTTGGCTTTCCCCTGACGGCAATAGCTTTTCTGGCACGGATGATCTCCGGCTCGGCGCTGATTTCTTGTAATATCTGCTTCGTGTCCCAGGTGGCAGCTACCTCTATCTCAACTTTATCCTGGATCCATGCGAGAGCATCACCAAATTGTGAATGACCCAGTGAAAGCAGGCTGCGCACTTCGTCTGAGGTAGTAAGGACTGTCCCGAACTTTACTGGAAGCACTGTATGCTCCCTCATGGCATGCTCCACTACCACTTGATGCGCCAGCAGGCACCGGACCACCTCCTCCTTCGACATGGAGCTGAATTCTTCGCCAGAGTAGTCACTCACGACGCAGCTGAGGTCTTGATGGGCTATAGAGTACACAGGACCAGAACCATTTAGCCCGGAGATGTTGAACTCGGCCTCATTGCTGCTATCTATAATTCCGTAGATATATTTGCCATACATCGGGCATTGCTCCGAATAGATTTGTTTCCCTGCAAAAGGCACAGGGGAGAGCTGCTCCCTGTGTCACTACTGTTGCGTTTTAATTATTTCAGAACCTCCATCAGCCAAGACAATTATGCAGCCGTTTGTAGATACGGCTTGCCGTGTACAGCTTTTCCTCAGCTTCAAAGCGCTGTGCCAAGTCCCGCAACTGTTCCTGAGCGCTATGCACTTCCTCAGTCTCTGGAAAGTACTTCAGCAGCTTGAAGTACGCAGCCATCGCCTGACGGGTCTTCCCGGCTTCCTGCCACGACTGCGCCTCCTTAAGCAGAAGCACTAGTGGTGTTGCCTCTTGCTTTGCCATTTTCTCTGCCTCCCATTGTCATTGGCCTACCTCTGTTTGGCTCTTCCCTCTGCCCAGCGCCTTGCTTCTAGTTCCAGAGCCCAGGTCTGAAGGTCCACCGGTTTTCTGCCCAGCATCCTGGCCCTTTCTATAGCCATCAGTCGCCGCGACAGAGCGCATACCCCAGCCATACTGACTTTGCTTGTTACCTTTCTAGACACACTCTTATCCCTGTCATACGCTTGCCCCGTGTTATAAGGCTTCCAGCCCAATCCATTGTCTCTTGTGACCTTACTCAATAATTGACGGCCATTTTTTTCCATTCCCGTCCTTTGGGTTGTCTGTTTGCCGCCAATTGAGAGCCGACACCAGGCTTCGCCGAGGAGCCCTGATCTGCTTTTTCCGTTTGTGCTGTATTTACCAGCTTCTCCATAGCACTCTGGACATCTGCCAAGCGATTAAAAATGCGTTTTCGCCGCCGCTCAACGCCGACCAGCTCTTGTTCCAATCTTTGCCGCTCCATACTAAGCGCAAAGAGGTCAAGGTAGGTTGTCCCCTTACGTGGCGGCTTCGAAGCGATGTGATGGGTTGTGACTGTCCTCAGTTCATCCAGGCCTCTAGCTCTGACCGGGCTGTCCATATTGCCTCCTTATGCTATGCGCATTAATACCGTTTTACCCTTAATTCTTTTAATCCCAGCCGCATTCCCGGGGCCTCCTTAGCAATACTGGTCAACGAACTTGTTCACCACCTCTTTTACTCTAGTGGTCTGCGCCGTACTGCCCACCCTGGTGGATTCGGAACTCAGTATATCAAGGCACAACTGCCTGAAGGCCTCGCTTCCAGTGCCCATTGAGCCGTTCTGCACCTTTAGTGCCCTGCTCACCATTATGCAGCCCCGAACGGTTGGCGCAAACTCACACACTCCGGACTCTCTTAAGCCACGCACGATATGCACTATCTTCTCAGCATGGCTTCGCTCAAGTCCGGACTTGGCCTCGGTTATGGCTATCTCCGTCTCCTCATCAAAGTTGTCCAGGTCGAGGGTTATCATCCGGTCGCGGAGGGCATCCTGGCTGCGATAGACACCGGCGTATTCCTCGGGGTTACTGGTGAAGATGGCAGTGAAATCCGGGTGGACTCTAAGGTAGCCTTCTCTCTCCTTGGCTGCCGGCATGTCGAGCATCTTCTCCTGGAGCACTGCGAGGAGGGAGTTGTTGGCCTCGGGGCGAGACCGGGTGAACTCGTCATAGATAAGGGTGAACCCGTACTTGCAGGCCACGGTGAGGCGGTTGTCCACCCACTTCCGGCTCATGTCTTCCTCGGTCTTGAGCACCGAGTGAATGAAGTTGTCAATCACCTTTTTCGTCCGGTAGCCGTATTCACCGCCTACCAGGTCGGAGGTGCTGAACTCTTCATCTCCGTGGAGCATGACCACGGGGCGGCCAAGCTTGCTGGCGACATGAAGAGCTACCGTAGTCTTTCCCGTGCCGGAGGCTCCCCGGAAGTGGATGGGAAAGCCAGCAGCAATATAAGTTAGCGCCCGGTCAACAAGGCTCTTGACAAAGGGTGTTTCCACGAAGTTGGCCAGGGGGCGCGGCTCCAATAAAGTATCTACGGATTCCTGTATCGCCATGTAACTCACCTCTCTTTCTGCCTAGCAGAAGATTTGACTGCCGCAAGGACAAGAAGCCACCACGTTAGCGCGCTGCCCGACAAAGTCTCCTGTTACCGCCGTGCTTTGGAGTTAGCCCCCGTGCAGTGGCTTTGCAATTTCCTTTTTATATGGCGAAATAATGGAGATCCCGCTTTTTTACCTCACCCTCGTCCATGAGGTCTTTGAGCACCCTTGTTATCTTGACGCGGGCCAGTCCGAATTCCTTCTCTAGCTCAACCAGCTTGGTACCGTCGGGGTGATTGGCCAGATACTGAAAAACTTGATTACGAAGTGTAGCAGCTTCCGGGGCTTTCCCGACAGCTTTCTTGGCAGGCGGCTTTACCGCAATTGCCGCTCCCCCTCGTTTCGACTGTAAGGTAGCAGTCATTTTGTGCCATTCATCTCGTCCCCCTGCCAGCTCTGAGCGAATCTCCATGAGTTCTGCGCTAAAGCTCCTGAGCATGTTACCTACTTCGTGTTGTCGGTTTGCCGAGTCTTTGGCCAGGTCAGCTCTCATTTCTTTACCCATGATTCTCGTCTCTTTACCCATGACGGCAAGGGCTTGCCCAAAGCCGTAGAGCATATTGCCTACTTCCTGTTTTCGGTTTGCTGAGTCTTTGGCTAGGTCAGCTCTCATCTCTTTACCCATGATTCTCGTCTCTTTACCCATGACGGCAAGGGCTTGCCCAAAGCCGTAGAGCATGTCCCCTACTGCACGTTGTCGGTTTGCCGCGTCTTTGGCCAGGTCAGATCTCATCTCTTTACCCATAGCCATTCTAGAGTTTCGGAGTTCTTGCAGGTGTTTCTGCGACTCTATCAGGTCTAATTTGACCGTCTCTCGGAGTTCCCCTATAGTGGCCATCCTATCTGCATAGGTGCCGACAATCTCCTCAGCTAAGCCTTTCATCTCTTCTCTGGTTGGCATTTTATCCCTCCTTTTTACGCTTAATGGGTGACCACACCTGGTGGGTCACCATCCCAGCGGCTTTTCCAACACTCAGTACTATTATTTTCAGCCTCTCAGGTAAGTTTTTCGTAGCTTCTCTGACTGGCATTTTATCCCTCCTTTTTGCGCTTAAGGGGTGACCACACCTGATAAGCAGGTATACTACCGCCTTCGAAGGCCATGATAATGATTTCTTTCAATCTGCCTGCCCGACACGGGGAGCCCGGCTGCGCGTATCGAGCTTTGGCATGGCCACCCCGAAGCGCTTTAAGCAATGCTTTAGGCTGCTGCAGCCGCCGTCAGCCCAACGGCCTCAGCATACTTCAGAAAGGTATCCACGCCAGCGACTGTTACTCTGGCTTCGATAGCCAGGATCTCAATGCCTACCAGGCTGACGCGCACCCAGGCATCTACCACCACCCCTTTGTCCAGAATCCGGTCAACTATTTCTCCTAGACTTGACGATGCAATTGCTTTCTCAACAGCCATTCAGTCACCTCCTTCTTGGGGGTATAGTGCCGAAAGCAGCGGGAAAGGGCTCCCCTTCTCTCCGCATGCCTTCTGTTACCATCTTAGCCCAAAAATTGCCTCTTGACAACACCCGTTCAGGTAGTTTATTATTTAGATGCTTTTCCATGTTGCCAACTGTCCTCACCGTACAGGAACATGAGTGCCCCTACCCAAACGGGTTACCCCTAACGGGCCAGGGGTGCCTGGACGGAGAACCTCGGGAGGTCTGGATGCCGCAGAAAGCACAGTCCGACCAGGATGTTGGGGAAACTTTGGAATCAAAGCTGATAGGCTTCCGCTCTGAGGTTGAAGCCCTGCAGAGGGAAGTCCGTGACAAAGAAGAGCAAAAGCAGAATCTTATCAAGGACACCCTGAATGCACAGGAAGCTGAGAGAGAGCGTATCTGCCTCGAGGTTCACGATGGGGTGACCCAGACTTTGGCCTCAGTCTTTCAGCATCTACAGAGTCTGGAATCCACCGCACTCGAGGGCGCCCATGCCAAACAACTGCTGCTCCAAGCGAGAACCCTGGTTAAGCAAGCCATCCAGGAATCAAGGGAGGTTACCAATAGCCTCCAGCCAGCGACTCTGAAGGATCTCGGCCTTGTGACCACACTCCGCCATGAGATAGAACAATTGGAGGGAGAAACGAGGTGGAAAATCGACTTTAAGGCCGATGCCATGAGGCTTCCTCAGAATGTCGAGGTGGGGCTATATCGGATCATCCACGAAGCTATCAACAATGCCAGAAAACATGCCCAGACCAAGCGTCTCCGTGTCAGGATGACCTCGTCAGTTGACCAGATAAGGATCGAGGTAAGGGATTGGGGTGCCGGGTTTGACTATAGCTGCGGAGAGATGTCGAGAAGGGGGGGTACCGGGCTGCTCAGTATGCGCAAGCGGGCGGAACTTTTGCAGGGAACCTGTAATATCAAGAGCACCCCCGGTCACGGAACTGTAGTAAGTGTGGAAATACCATTCAGCAGTTGGGGAGAGCAGTATGGATAAGATAAAGGTGCTTCTGGTGGACGATCACCTCATGGTGCGTCAAGGTCTTCGTGCTATGCTGGCCGCCGCTCCGGATGTAGAAGTCGTAGCTGAAGCAGGTGACGGCCTTGAGGCTATAGAGAAAGCTAAGGAGTATCGGCCTCATGTGGTTCTAATGGACCTCCGTATGCCCAACTTGGATGGCCTGGCAGCCACCCGGCGCATCAAGAGCCAGTTTGCTTCTACATCGGTCATCGTGGTCACCATATATGACAATGATGCCTACGTGGTGGATGCAATTAGAGCCGGTGCCGGCGGCTATCTCCTTAAGGATGCCTCAAAAGATCTCCTCCTCCATACCATCCGAGCGGTCAACAGTGGCGGCATGCTTATTAAGACTAACCTGTTGCGCAAGGCTATGCTAGACTTGGCCAACGCTAGTGGTGGCCAATCCATCGGGAAATATGTGCGTAGCAAGGCACGGAACGGCCTGACGGCTCGCGAGCAGGCCGTGCTCCACCTGGTGATACAGGGACAGACCAACAAGGAGATCGGGGGTGCACTCTGTATCAGCGAGGATACCGCCAAGAAACACGTGCAGACCATCTTGTCAAAGCTAGACGTCTCGGATAGAACCCAGGCGGCAGTGAAAGCGGTGCGTGCCGGCCTCGTCGAGCCCTTCTCCAACAAAGAGTTAAAATAAGTCCCATTCGATTGTGTCCAAGAAGATGATGTAAAGTGCTGTCTCTCGGTATTATGTGGGCTTTCCAGGAAATCCTGGCTTTCCTGCCCAAACCCTGGGTTGAAATCGGAGTAGGTAGTGGCCGCTTTGCTCAAGCCTTAGGTATAGGTAGCGGAGTTGACCCCTCTGTCAAGCTGCTGGAGATGGCTGGCAAGCGGGATATTAATGTGCGATTGGGTAGAGGGGAACAACGGATTTTTGGTGCAGCATCTTTCGGGACGGTATTTCTTATTGTTACCCTTTGCTTTCTCGACTCAGTACCCAGTGTTTTAAAAGAAGTCTACCGTATTTTGATTGCCGATGGGAAAATAGTATTGGGGCTGGTTTTGAAGGAGAGCCCTTGGGGTAAATTCTATGAAAAGAAGAAGATGCAGGGACATCGTTTCTATAAATATGCCAACTTTTACAGATATGATGAAGTGGTGACATTTCTGAAGCAGTCTGATTTCTCTATCGAGAGGGTTATTTCAACACTTTTTCAAAAGCCGGGTAAGATAGACCGGGTGGAATTACCGCGTACGGGCTTTTCCCCCGCTGCCGGTTTCGTGATAATCGTGGCTGGGAAGAAAGCCAGCTAAAGGACCCCGGTAAATTAAGGTAGTAAGGATATGGCTAATTTTGATGAGATAGACGAGGCACGAAAGCTGCTTGGAATTGGAGAAGCGGCAACATTGAAGGAGGTCAGAAGCGCCTACAGGAGAATGGCCTCTCACTATCACCCGGACAAGCACACAGCTGGCGATTCTTCTGAGTATGAAGAAACCATGAAGAAACTAAACTGGGCATACAAAGTCCTTACGGAGTATTGCCGCGACTATAAGTACACTTTCACAGAAAAGGATGTAGCTAGAACGTATCCACATGACGAGTATCTAAGAAAATATTATTATGGGTGGTTTGACGGCATCTGACTCCTCTGTCTGTGTGCACTCGTTTATGCCATTCTCTGTGACGCGAAAGGCTTAATGGGACCACAGAGAATCGCTGTAGAAACAGCGCTTTAGACAATCCACCTTCGCTTGATGTTGCGTAGGCTTAACGCAAAGAGAACGACACAGAATGCCCCGAGGATAATGAAGTTTAATGTAAATGACATTATATGCTCGCCATTGACCGCCCCGTGGAGAATATCGACACCATAGGTTATAGGTAATATGTACGAAAGCGGGCGGATAAATACCGGAAGTGACATTATAGGAAAGAACAGCCCGCACAGGAAGATCATGGGAAAGCGGAAGAAGTTGGAGAAGGTCTGGGCTTCGAAGACCTCGCTTACAGAGACCGCTATAAAAAGCCCGAGGAAGGCTGATACAGTGCCGATGAGGATGATAGCCGGTACAACCAGCGACCAGGCAATTCCCGACAAATCCACCAGGAACGCGGCAATTATCACGGGAACGAAGGCGTTGACTACGCCGAAGAGGATAGCCCCGGAGGTCTTGGCCAGCATGAGCAGCTCCAGTGAGATGGGCGCCAGGAGCAACCTCTCGAAAGAACGACTCCTTTTTTCGAACGTAATGGTTACCGACAGCATCGAGGTGGTCCCGAAGAGAATTGAGATGGTCATAACTCCCGGCAGGAGTGTTAAGACACTTCCAAGCCCGCTACCGGACCTGATGAAGAACATACCCGTCCAGGCCAGCGGAAAGATGATGCCCCAGCTGATGTTGGGAGGCTTGAGGTAATAAGCCCGCATATCCTTGGACAGGATATTCGAGAAAGCAATCCAGCGTTTCATTGATTTCCCTCGCCTCTGGCTTTTTCCTTCTCCTTTCGCATCAATTCTGCTTCAATGCCCGTAACCTGGACGAATACGTCCTCGAGCGATGGGAGGTACCGTCGTGCTTCAATAACTTGAACCCCTCGTTCTTCCAGAAACCGTGTCAGGGGGCCAACAGTAACCGGCTCCGGCGATTCGACCCGAATCTGCCCTGAGGGAGTGGATTGAAACTGATATTGTGGGAAAGCCGCGTTCATTTCTTCAATGAAGTTGGCCCCAGAATCAGAGATAGAAAGAAGCAGTACATTTTTGCCCTGAACAGACTGTAAAAGCTCTGCCGTGCGGTCAGAGCGGACAATCTTGCCGTCTACGATGAAGGCAATCCGCTCGCAGAGCCGCTCGGCCTCTTCGATGTAGTGGGTGGTGAGAAAGATGGTGGTTCCTTTATGGTGGAGACCGGCGATTATTTGCCTTACCTGGCGGGCGCTGGAAACATCAATCCCCGTGGTCGGTTCGTCGAGAAAGAGAATAGGCGGCTGATGAATAATGCCGGCGGCGAAGGTAAGCTTGCGCTTCATTCCTTTGGAATAGCCGCCGAACCGGCGGTTGGCAGCATCGCTGAGACCGAATGTATCCAGGAGTTCCCGCGCCCGCTCTTGACGCTCGTTTTTACGCATGCCGTAGAGCGCCGCGCAGAAGCTGAGGTTCTCAAACCCGGTTAGCTCGGAATAGAGGTTACTCTCGTCAGGGACCACGCCTATCAGGTGCTGGGCCGCCTTCGGATTCTGTGTGCACTCGATACCACCGATGCGGATTGTCCCTGTGTCCAGCCGGGCCAGGCCTGTCAGCATGTTTATTGTGGTAGTCTTGCCGGCGCCGTTGGGCCCGAGAAAGCCGAAAAGCTCCCCCTGGTTTACCCCAAAACTTATATCATCTACGGCAATAACGTCGCCATAGCGCTTAGTAAGGTGTGCCACTTCTAGAGCTGATGAGTTATCCCTCTTCATTATTCCATTTCCCCAGGCTATTTCCATCAGTTGCCTTTTCTTCAAGGCGAAGGGCACTGGATATTTGCTGTTGAGCCTGAATCAATGTTTCTTGATTGATGAAATAGTGGATACGGTAGCCACGTCTTTCGCCTTTAACCAGACCCGCCGACTTGAGTACTCTAAGGTGCTGAGAGACTGCCGACTGCGTTACTCCCAGTTGGTAGGCTAGCGCATTAACGCAGAGAGCGTTCGGCTCCCGCTGCTGAGCAAGGAGTCTTAACAACTTTAGTCGGGTTGGGTCGGATAATACACTAAATAGTGCGGCCTGATCATCAATGCTCATCATTTTACCTGCTCGATTCGAATGAATATAAGTATTCACTAATAGACTTATTATAGCATAGTAATATGATGAACGGAACTACAAGTAAAGGTAACAAAAACTCATTTTGTTGAGTCTTCACTAGATGACGTTTTGTTACTGTTCAAGCTGATTTTGCTATAATTGAAAGTGGGGTCTAGTTAGGGAGGATGCCTGTGGATATGGAA
>Ga0315537_1002979_pt1 | contig 12726 bp, 8 predicted proteins | sample SalMarSW160270MG_FD_203091 | JGI IMG/M metagenome (GOLD analysis project Ga0315537, IMG submission 203091) | Salt marsh sediment microbial communities from the Plum Island Ecosystem LTER, Massachusetts, United States - Salt Marsh Sediment SW1602-70 ... | reverse complement strand
CCCGAAAATGCTGTGGAGTATTTTGTCAGCTATTATGACTATTATCAGCCGGAGGCTTATATCCCCAGCACCGACCTCTATATTGAGAAGGAAACCGATATAAATGAGGAAATTGACAAACTACGGCATGCCGCTACCAAGTCTCTCTTCACACGCCGAGATATAGTTATTGTCGCCTCGGTTTCCTGTATTTATGGACTGGGGGCACCTGAAGAATACCGAAGCTTTGTCCTTACTATTGAAAGGAATAAACACTACAAGCGAGATAAGCTGGCCCGACATCTGGTGGATATGCAATACGAAAGAAACGACTATGATTTCACCAGAAGCAGATTCCGTATTCGAGGAGACACCATGGAGATACAGCCAGCTTATGAAGAAACAGCTCTCAGAATCGAATTCTGGGGGGACGAGATTGAGCGCATTGTAGAGCTTGCCCCCCTAACTGGTGAGGTGCTGGCTCATCGAGATCGAGTGGATATTTACCCCGCAAAGCACTTTGTTACCTCTCACGATAAGCTGATAGCGGCAATCAAGGATATCAAAGTCGAGCTAGAGGAAAGATTAACGGAGTTAAGGGGCCAGGGAAAGCTACTGGAGGCCCAGAGGCTCGAGGCACGGACCAATTACGATATTGAAATGCTTCAGGAAGTGGGATACTGTACCGGGGTGGAAAATTACTCCCGGCACCTCCAGCGGCGGGCACCGGGAAGCACACCCTGGACTTTGCTGGATTACTTTCCCGACGACTTCCTGCTTTTCATCGATGAATCACATATGACCCTACCACAGATAAGAGGCATGTATCACGGTGATATTTCTCGAAAGCAGACACTGGTTGATTACGGCTTTCGCCTCCCTTCAGCCCTGGATAACCGCCCATTGAATTTTGAGGAGTTCGACAAGCACGTCAACCAGGTTATTTACGTATCGGCTACACCCAAGCCCTATGAATATGAGCGCAGCCAGCAAGTAGTGGAGCAATTAGTCCGCCCCACTGGTCTACTGGAGCCTACCGTAGAGGTTAAGCCAGTTAAGGGGCAAATTGACGACCTTATTTATCAAATAAAAAGCAGGGTAGCCAAAGGGGAGCGCTGTTTGGTGACTACCTTGACCAAGCGAATGGCAGAGGAATTAAGCGACTACTTGAGAGAAATGGAGATTAAGACTCATTACTTGCATTCGGAGGTAGAGACTTTAGAGCGAGTGGAGATTCTCCGTGACCTCCGCCTTGGCGTCTATGATGTGGTAGTGGGCATCAATCTACTTCGTGAGGGGCTGGACTTGCCTGAGGTAAGCCTGGTAGCCATACTCGATGCTGATAAGGAAGGCTATCTAAGGTCAGAGGAAGCGCTCATTCAGACCATGGGGCGTGCTGCCAGACACCTAAATGCTCATGTCACAATGTATGCTGATACCATTACTCAATCCATGCAGAAGGCGATCGAGGAAAGCGGCCGCCGCCGCGAGGTTCAAGAAGCTTACAACAAGGAACACGGCATAACTCCCCAGGGAATCCGAAAGGCAATTAAGGATATAACTGAGAGAGTTCAAGCGGTAGCCGAGACAAGGGTTCCTTATGCGGTTACTCCCATTTCCAAGGAGGAAATGGCTCGACTCATCAGGCAACTGGAATCCCAGATGAAAGCAGCAGCCAAGAATCTGGAGTTTGAAAAAGCCGCTATGATCCGCGACCGCATTATCGAACTAAGAAAAGGCGAGGAACTAGTTTCGCCCATGCTGAAACGATAATCGGGGGAGTCGTTCACCAGGAGTTGGGTCCACTTGAGACTACCCCTTTGCCCTTCTGCTTGGGGAAATCGAAACGGAAACTCAACAATTTCGCGAGCGACCTCCCATTCATTCCCATCTCACTCCCAGAATATGACGAACCCATTCCGCTGGCGGCCAATCAGAATGACAGTACTTTGCATCAGGTATCTGACCAATACGAGCCACTGAACAAGCCGGGACTAAAGTAATGGAATAACCCCAGTACAGATGGGTGATTGACACCTCCAAAACATAAGTCATAGTATAGTAATAGTATAGTATGGCATAGTTGAGTAGTTTCAGGAGAGGAAGATATGCCCGTTATTATTAATGAACAGACCTATTACAGGACAGCTGAGGTTTGCCGGATGATCGGCATCAGTAGAAATACCCTCTTCAGATGGTTAAAAGAGGGGATATTTTCCGATATCGAGTACCGGGACTGGCGAGGCTGGAGATTATTCACCCCAGCCCAATTGGAGACCATTAGAGTGAAGACCAGCCATGTTACGGCAATAAGCCGGGGAAACTAAACAGGTGGATACATGAGATTAGCGACTGAAGTAGCGGAAACAGAAAACTTATTCGAGATTCTGACCAACAAATCGCCAGTTGGACTTTGCATCATACAGGATGGAGGGTTTTGCTATACCAACCCCACCTTCCAGAGTATCACCGGCTACAAGGAAGATGAATTACTGGGCAAGGATGCTCTAGAGCTTGTCGTTCCCGAAGATAGGGAACAGGTCAGAGAAAATGCCATAAAGATGCTGAAGGAAGAACGCACCTTGCCATACCAATTCAGGGTGACCCACAAGAACGGCAGCATTAAGTGGGTAATAGAGTCAGTTGCCTCTGTCCAGTATCGTGGGAGACGGGCAACTCTGGGGGACTTCATAGACATCACCGGGCGCAAGCAGGTAGAGGATGCGCTAAAAGCCGAGAAGAATAAGCTGCAATCACTCATAGACGCCATGGAAGAAACTATCACCATACAAGATACAGAATATAACATTATTTATCAGAATGAGCCATCGAGGATAGCTTCTGGTGGTGACCACCTGGGAGAGAAGTGCTACCGGGTCTATGAAGGCAGAGAAAGTATCTGTGAAGGCTGTCCGGTAGAAAAAGCATTTAAGGACGGTAAGTCACACACCACGGAGAGGAGAACGACAATCGCAGGGAAGGTTGCCTTCTGGGAGAATACGGCTAATCCTATTAGGGACGCCGAGGGGAGGATTGTTTCCTGCCTGGAGCTAGCCCGGGACATCACCGAGCGCAAGAAGCAGGAGCAGGCGCTGGCTGACGAATTGACTCAGCGCCGTCTCCTCGTTGACAAGTCCCTGGACGGGATAGTCGTCCTTGATGTCGACGCCAAGGTAGTGGAGGCCAACCAGCGCTTTGCCGAGATGCTTGGCTATACCCTGGAGGAAGTCCGTGAGCTGCACACCTGGGACTGGGATAAAAATTATTCCCGCAAGAAAATACTGGAGATGGGACGGAATGTTGACGAGAAAGGCCTCCACCTGGAGACAAAACACACTCGCAAGGATGGTTCGGTCATTGACGTTGATATCAGCATCAGTGGGATCATGTGTGAGGGGCAGAAGCTGATTTTCTGCATCGACCGTGACATCACCGAGCGCAAGAAGGCGGAGCAGGCACTGGCTGATGAATTGACGCGGCGCCGTCTCCTCGTTGACCAGTCCCTGGACGGGATAGTCGTCATCAATGAGAACGACAAGGTTTATGAGGCCAACCAGCGCTTTGCCGAGATGCTGGGCTATACCCTTGAGGAAGTCCATGAGCTGCATACCTGGGACTGGGATAAAAATTATTCCCACAAGAAAATACATGAGCTGGGGAGAAAGGCTGACGAGAAAGGTTTCCTCCTGGAGACAACGCACACTCGCAAGGATGGCTCCGTTATTGACGTTGATATCAGTATTAACGCCTCTATGTTCGGGGGGCAGAAGCTAATCTTCTGCGTCTGTCGGGACGTTACCGAGCGCAAGCAAGCAGAGAGGAAAGTGCAGCATCTCAACCTGGTGCTTCGTGCTATACGCAACATCAACCAGCTTATCGCCAGGGGTACCGACCGCGACGGCCTGCTCAAAGGTACCTGTGATACCTTTGTCGAGACTCGTGGTTATTACAGCGCCTGGATTGCCCTTCTGGATGAGTCGGGCAAGCTGGTAACTGCTGCTGAAGCTGGCCTGGGCAAGAGTTTCTTGCAAGTTATGGAGAGGCTCAAGCGTGGAAAGTTGACGCATTGTGGATGTAAGGTGCTGGAGAAACCGGGCGTTTTGGTGATGAAAGACGTGTCGTCGGAGTGTGCGGATTGTCCTGTGGCAAAAAAAGAAGATACTGGCAGAGGTGCTATGAGCGTCAGGTTGGAATACGACGGTAAGGTGTATGGGCTAATGACTGTTTCTATCCCGCCTGACAGAGCTGTGGAAAAAGAAGAACACGACATGCTTGAAGAGATTGCCGGAGATATCGCCTTTGCCCTGCACAGCATGGAACAGAAACAGGAGCGCAAGCGGGCAGAGGAAGCACTGCGGGATTCGGAAGAAAAGTTATGGAAAATATTTGAGTCGGCCACCGATGGGATATCAGTTATTGATTTGAAAGGTATCATCACCGAGGTAAACCAAAGAATGGTGGAGATGCATGGCTTCAGCTCCAAGGATGAGCTTCGAGGGAAAAATGCCCTTGAATTGCTTGCTCCCCGCGACCACAAGAAAATAGCAGCCAACATGAAGAAAGTTATAAAACAGGGAGCAATTAGAGGCGTCGAATACACTCTGCTCAGGGCAGATGGTTCTGAGTTCCCCGGTGAGTTAAGTACCAATGCGCTAAAGGATGCTTCGGGCAATCCCGTTGGTCACATCACCATTGTCAGAGACATCACCGAGCGCAAGCGGGCAGAGGAGGCGCTTCAAGCCGAGAAGAATAAGCTGCAATCGGTAATAGATGCCATGGCCGATGCTCTCACCATACAGGATAGGGACTATAACATTATTTTTCAGAATGAGCCATCAAGAAAAAGTACTGGCGGTGCCCGCGTGGGGGAGAAATGCTACCGAGTCTACGAAGGTAGAGACAAGTTGTGTGAAGGTTGTCCGGTAGAAAAGGCATTTAAGGATGGTAAGCCCCACATCTCGGAAAGGCAGCGGGTACTGCCCTCGGGGGAGCTCTCTTTCTGGGAGAATACAGCTAATCCCATCAGAGACGCCGCAGGAAGGTTTGTTTCCTGCCTTGAGATTGGCCGGGATATCACCGAGCGCAAGAGGCAGGAGCAGGCGCTGGCTGATGAGTTGACGCGGCGCCGTCTCCTCGTTGACCAGTCCCTGGACGGGATAGTCGTCCTTGATGTCGACGCCAAGGTAGTAGAGGCCAACCAGAGCTTTGCCGAGATGCTGGGCTATACCCTTGAGGAAGCCCGTGAGCTCCATACCTGGGACTGGGATAAAAATTTTCCCCCTGAGAAAATAGCGGAGATGGGGCGGAATGTTGACGAGAAGGGTCTCCACCTAGAGACAAAGCACACTCGCAAGGATGGTTCGGTCATTGACGTTGATATCAGTATCAACGGGACAATGTGTGGGGGGCAGAAGTTGATCTTCTGTGTATGCCGGGATATCACCGAGCGCAAAAAGATGGAGGAAGCACTCAAGCTGGCAGCCGAGGAATGGAGGGGAACCTTCGATTCCATCACCGACGCTATCTCTATTCATGACAGGGACTTCCGGATTCAGCGGGCAAACAAGGCATTTGCTGACATTTTTAACATGAGACCCGATCAAATCATCGGTAGGCACTGCTATGAGTTACACAAAGGGGGGGAACCCATATCAGGCTGTCCTCATAAGCAGACACTGGCTACTGGGAAACCTGCGTCGGCAGAGTTCTATGAATCCAACCTGGGAAAATACCTCCTGGAGTCAACATCACCGATTTTCGATGAGAAAGGTGAGGTCGTCGGCACTATACACGTTACCAGAGACATTACTGAGCAAAAGCAACAAAATGAGCGGCTTATGATGGCTGACCGGCTGGCCTCCATTGGCGAACTGGCAGCCGGCACCGCCCACGAACTTAACAACCCGCTCACGAGCGTCATCGGTTTCACCCAGTTGGTCATGGAAAGGGATATCCCCGACGACATCCGTGAGGACCTGAAGCTTATCCACAGCGAAGCTCAGCGCGCCGCTGGTGTAACGAAGAATCTCCTTACATTTGCCCGAAAGCAGGCACCCGTGAAGCAGCTTAACCAGATAAATAACATTATTGAGGACGTGTTGAAATTACGTGACTATGAGCACAAAGTAAATAGTATCGAAGTCCAGAGGCAGCTTGCTCTCGACCTTCCCGAAATCAAGGTCGACTATTTCCAGATGCAGCAGGTTCTCCTCAACATCATTATCAACGCCGAATATTTTATGATTGAAGCGCATAGCAGGGGGACCCTGACCATTACCACCAAAAAACGGAACGGCAGCGTGAGGATTTCAATCGCTGATGACGGCCCGGGGATCCCACCGGAAAATCTGAGCCGGATATTCAACCCCTTCTTCACCACCAAAGCAGCAGGCAAGGGAACCGGCCTTGGCTTGAGCATCTGCCATGGGATAGTGGCCGAGCACGGCGGGCAGATGTATGCTAAGAGCCAGCCAGGTAAAGGAACTACCATTGTTATCGAACTGCCCGTTAACAACGGCCACTGACCATACCAGGGGAACGCAATGAAACAGGCTAACGCCAACGAGAAAAGCATTGAGGGTATGCTTGACCAGCAAGAAACATTACTTATCGTCGATGATGAAGCTGCAATCAGGCAGCTCCTTTGCCAGAAATTATCAAGAGAAGGCTACCAGTGCAAGGAAGCGAATAATGCTGAGCAAGCCTTAAATATGCTGGAAACCAGCCCGATTGCTCTGGTTATTCTGGATATAAAGATGCCCGGTAAATCGGGAATCGAACTCATCCCGGAAATAAAGTCAGGCTACCCCGACACAGCGGTTATTATGGCTACAGCCGTTATTGATGTTAACGCCGCCATTCAGTGTCTGAAGCAGGGGGCCGATGACTACATCCTTAAGCCCTTCAACCTGGAGGTACTTTCCATGGCTGTCCAAAGAGCTCTTGAGAAAAGACGGCTGCAGCTCGAAATCAAGGAATACCAGCAATTTCTGGAGGAAAAAGTTGAGGAGCAGACGGGAGAGATTAGAAAACTTTTTCTCGGCGCCATTGAGGCACTGGTATCTGCCCTCGAAGCTAAGGACAAGTACACTGGTGGACATTCCCGTCGGGTGACCGAGGTAGCATTATCTTTAGGCAATGAACTTGGCCTACCCGCACAGGATATGGAGGACTTGCGCTGGGGAAGTTTACTCCACGATGTCGGGAAGATTGCAGTTGACCAGCGCATCCAGAATAAGCCCGGCAAGCTGACAAGTGAAGAGTACGAGCACATTATGACTCACCCTCGTATCGGCGCCGACATTGTGCGGCCGATAGTTAATGGGAAAATAGTCGAGATGATTGAGCACCACCATGACCATTATGACGGCAGTGGGCTTCATCAGGTTATAGCGGGCAATGACATACCGCTGGAGGCCAGAATCCTGGCTGTAGCCGATGCCTTCGATGCCATGACATCCGACCGACCGTATCGACCGGCAATGTCCATCGCAGAAGCTATAGATGAAATTAAGCGCTGTGCTGGCAATCAATTCGACCCAGATATCGTAGCCGCATTCCTTAAAACAGCCAAAACAGCGACAAAATAGGCTCGAAGCTTTCAAAGCTGTGCGTCTGACGATCATCCACGGGGATATGAAGGCTTAAATGCACAATGACATTAGTAGTGTGAGTGGAGAGTTCGAATTTTACCGTGCATTCTTTGCCCTCCAACCCCCGTCACTCTAAGCGACGGACACTGCCCTTTCACCCATCATGTCAGGTGACACCGTAACTTTAGCACCTTGACACATAAGCTGACCCATGATGATAATTGTGACGTCATGGCAGGTAGCTTAGACGCAGATGTAGAGAAATTAAGACAAAGCCTTAATAGTTTACCTCAACCCCAGGTAGAACCTCCGCTTATAGTGGTCAGTGGCTTGCCAGGCACAGGTAAGTCTTTTTTCTGCCGCAAGCTGACCGAAAGGTTGTCTTTTCCCATCTTAGCAAGCGATACTTCGCGAAAAATCCTGTTCCCTTCCCCCCAGTATAAGGAAAGTGAAAATAAGCGCCTTTTCTCTGCCTGCCACGTTCTCATCGAAGAGCTTTTAAGAAAAGGAATGCCTGTCATCTTTGATGTCACAAACCTGTTGGAGCACCATCGAGAATATTTATACCGCGCTGCCGAAAGAGCAGGTACCAAGCTCATCCTGGTCTTGGTTGAAGCTCCCACCGAAGTGGTGCGGCAACGCCTTCTGGCCCGAGAAAAAGCAGCTACGTCTCAGGACGACTCAGAGGCCGATTGGGAAGTGTATAATAAAATGAAGCCTCGAAGGGAAAAATTTCTCGCAATCATCTTGTTGCCGATACCTCGCAGGATATTACCACCGTAATCAATAAGATTGTGCGAGCAACAAAGAAGTAAGGGCAAAATTTCCTGTATTAACCTCTTCAATTCTTCATCCAAATAAAGTAAAATAAATGTTCTAAAATTTACACATTTTAGGGAGACGAATCTTGGAGATTAAAGTTATAGCTGGAGACATAGCTCAAATCGAAACCGATGCCATTGTGGTAAATCTTTTTGAAGGTGTGGAACAACCGGGGGGCGCTACTGCTGCTGTGGACAAAGCTTTGGACGGAGCTATTAGTTCTCTCATCAGCCGGGGTGAGATTAAGGGTAAGTTTGGAGAAGTTAACATTGTACATACATTTGGGAAACCCCGACAAGTCGGGGCAGGAATAGTAGCTATTGCAGGTTTGGGCAAGCGCCAGGATTTCACTGTGGATAAAATTCGCGGCGTAGCCGGAGAATTTTGTCGGGCATTGCGTAAATTGAATTGCCACAAGATAGCCACAATACTTCATGGTGCTGGCATAGGCAATATTGAGGTTGAAGCCTCAGCGGAAGCAATAGCTGAGGGCACTCTTCTCGGGCTTTATAGCTTCACCAAATATAAGAAGCCTGAATATGAGGACATCGAAGAAATGCTGATAGTGGTAAGAGAAAAGGGGAAAGTCCCAATCTTGGAGCCGGCCATTGGCAAGGGGAAGTTAATAGCTGAAGCTACCAACCTGGCTCGGGATATGGTTAATGAACCAGCTAACTACATGACGCCTAGCCAGATGGCTGAAGCAGCTAAGGAAATAGCTAGCAAATATAATTTAGAGTTCAAACTCTTTGACCGAGAGGACATGGAGAAGATGGGCATGGGAGCACTCTTGGGGGTGGCGAAAGGAAGCAACCAGCCCCCAAAGCTAATAACTCTCAGCTATAAAGGAGATGAACATTCTAAAAAAGCCCTCGGCTTTCTGGGCAAGGGCATAACTTTCGATTCTGGAGGAATCTCTATTAAGCCCTCGGAAGGCATGGGTGAGATGAAGGATGACATGGCTGGCGCTGCTGCAGTTATGACAGCACTCGGGGCTATTGCTCAGTTGAAACCGAAGATTAATGTCACTGCCATCATCCCGGCTACTGAGAATTTACCCAGCGGCACTGCCCTGAAACCAGGAGATGTATTGAAGGCGATGAATGGCAAGACCATAGAAGTGATAAGCACCGATGCCGAAGGAAGGCTTATCCTGGCTGATGCCCTGAGTTACGCTCGGAAGCTTGGTTTATCTCCCCTGATAGATTTGGCTACCTTGACCGGAGCCTGCCGTGTTGCCTTAGGCACCCTTTATAGCGGCCTCTTTGGCAATAACCAAGACCTGGTAGATAAAGTCCTCAGAGTCGCAGAAAGAACCGGGGAGAGAATGTGGCAAATGCCCATGCCTGAGGAGTATAAGGAGCAAAACAAAAGCGAAATTGCCAATGTTAAGAATACCGGCAACAGGTATGGCGGAGCCATCACCGCTGCCCTTTTCTTGGCTGAGTTCGTTGATAATACCCCCTGGGTTCATATCGATATAGCTGGCACTGCTTCCTCGAACAAGGAAAGCGGCTACATAGTAAAAGGGGCTACTGGAGTCGGGGTCAGAACCTTAGTCGAATTAGCTTTGAGCGAGGCGAAGGGTCAGGAGACTATATGAAGATAAGGTGGCTAGGGCATTCTTGTTTTTTAATCACTTCTAAGGATGGAACGAGAGTAATTACTGATCCTTATGCCGTGGGTGGAGGTATTAATTATTCTCCCATCAAGGAAATTGCCGATGTCGTTGTGGTGAGCCATGGACATAGCGATCACAGTAATGTTTCGACAGTACAAGGGAAACCTGAAGTGGTTAGAGGTGACAGCACAAAAACCGCCCAAGGTATTCAGTTTAGGGGCATTGCCAGTTATCATGATGACTCCCAGGGCACACAGAGAGGACCTAACACTGTCTTTTGTTTCAGTGTAGATGGCCTAAAGCTTTGCCACCTGGGTGATTTAGGGCATGTGCTTAGTCCAAAGCAGGTCACTGAAATTGGTGCCTTAGATATACTGTTTGTTCCTGTGGGTGGCTTCTATACCATCGATGCACTTGTAGCTAGCCAGGTATGTGACCAATTAAAGCCCAAAGTAGTTATTCCCATGCATTTTAAGACGCCCGGGTGTGCCTATCCTATAGCCGGTGTCGAGGATTTCCTTAAGGGCAAGAAAAATGTGAGAAGGGTAGGGGGTAGTGAAGCGAACTTCGAGCGAGAAAGGCTTCCGGCTGCTACCGAAATCGTGTTCTTGCAACCGGCTTTATAGTTATTTAAATTTGGCCGCTGATACGAAGTCAATGATTGTCAAAGATTCTGATTTTGTGTTTACTCCTCCCCCACAGCTTTCCTGGGCAAGGCGAGTTTTGATCAAACCCTGTGCCGGTTATCCCTTGCCGTACCCCGTAACTACAAGTCCCAAACTACTGAATACTATTATTAGAGGCATCAGGAAAGTTAGTAATGCAGATATCCTTATTGCTGACGGGACTCCTAGCGGTGAATCTATTTACCCAATATATCAGGCTTTAGGATATAACTTCCGTCACGTTCTCATGCTTGATATCAGGGATTCCATTTTTATAGAGGTGCAGAATCCTTTATCCCAATTCTATGCTGTGGAGAGTTTGTGGGTGCCCAATGTGGTGTTGCGCAGCGACTTCTTGATCAGCGTTACCCCCTTCAAGGTTGGTGGTAGCTCTGGTCACTTCAGTGTAGCAAACCTTTTGAGTCTGCTGTCGGTGAGCAAGTATCAAAAGGGCAAATCGGATGGTTGGGGATCTCTGCATGAATTAGGCATCGAAAAAGTCCTTGCTGACCTCTACTTCACCCTGCCCTTCGATTTAGGCATTATTGAAGCCCGTCAAAAGTTCTTCTACACCGATGATCCCACGAAAGGGGAAGCGGAGGATTATGGGAAAATCTTGGTTGGCGAACCTCATGAAATTGACCTTAAGGCTTCTCAAATAGCTGGAGTTGACTGTGAGCACCTAAGACTGATTGATAAGGGCAGGGTTCAACTTGAGGACTAAGAAATTCAAAAGGCAAAAATAAAAGTGCAAAAATTAAGAAGTTTTGCATTTTGAGTTGTCATTTTGATTTTTAAGCTTTGACTTTTAACTTTCTGTTAATATCTTACGCTAAAATCGTCGAACCGCCCTGAATAGCCTGTCCACTCTGCCTCCACCCTCTCAACCCGAGCTCCTGGTGGACCCACTTTAAGTTGCTCCAGTAGCTTATTTAACTGCTGCTTCTCTCCTTCAGCTTGAATTTCTACGGCATCGCCGCTGGCAAGGTTGCGGACATAGCCTTTTAAACCCAGCTCCCTGGCTTCATTACGGACGAAGTAGCGAAAGAAAACGCCTTGCACGCGACCATAAATCGTGGCGGAAAGATGTGCCCCATCAGCCATTTTGTTGTTCCGAGCTATCCTTGCCATTCTCGGCCACTTTTTGTCACTCTGAGCGCATGCTAAGTATCTCTCTGGGATGGATATTATCCAGCCGACTTAGCCCTGCTTCATTGGCTAAGGATAATGCTTCACCGAATTCTGTGGGTGATATTCGCCGTCCTAAACTTGGAATTTGAAAAACCTGGTGACAGGGATGGTATTGAGCCATGATATTGACATAGGTATTGCGGGAAATTTCCTTGCTGAGAAAATTCACTATCCCTTTTGTTCCCGCTAACCCGTGAGGTAAACCTAGATGGCGAGCTAGGAGTCCTCGCTGAGCTACTCCCTCTCCGTTTATCTCCAGGTCGCCTGTCTGCCGATGCATCTCCTTGATCGCCGCTTTATTTATCTCAGGATAGTTTTCAATGCCCGACAGTTCTCTGGCAGTCTCCTCATCGTCATATTTCATGTCAGGCATATAAATATCGACAACGCCATCGAGAATCCTCAAGGTCTCCGCCGAGTCATAGCCACCGCTGTTGTATACCAAGGGGAGATGCAAGCCTGACTCCACTGCTAGCTCCAGTGCTTCTAGAATTTGAGGAACTACGTGGGTGGGGGATACCAAGTTGATGTTGTGGCATCCTTTAGCTTGAAGGGAAAGCATCATATAAGCCAGTTCTTCTTTGCTCACTTTCTGGCCTTCTCCTAGCTGGCTAATGGAATAATTCTGGCAGAACAGACACCTAAGGTTACAGTTAGTGAAAAATATAGTACCCGAACCATGTTTGCCCACTAATGAGGCTTCTTCGCCGAAGTGAGGCCCATAGCTGGACACCATTGCTTCGCGGGGTGTGCAGCACTTGCCCACATCGCCAGCCAGGCGATTCACACCACAACTGCGGGGGCATACAGAGCAGCTCTCAAGCAAAGATACAGCCGCATCTACCCGTTCCTTTAG
>Ga0315537_1002976_pt1 | contig 12739 bp, 8 predicted proteins | sample SalMarSW160270MG_FD_203091 | JGI IMG/M metagenome (GOLD analysis project Ga0315537, IMG submission 203091) | Salt marsh sediment microbial communities from the Plum Island Ecosystem LTER, Massachusetts, United States - Salt Marsh Sediment SW1602-70 ... | reverse complement strand
GCGTCTAAGCAAAGCTGAATTGGAAAACATCTTCGAGTCGGTTTACACAACTATCGACCAGTTAGCCATTATAGTCGATAAGCTTGAGGTCTAAATAATGCGCAGAATCTTCTTTGTCCCATTAGCAGTTCTACCGTTCATATTAGCCGCAACTGCTCCTCTCTTCGGCCAAGTCGATTTGCCTGCGCCCAGACACTACGTTGAGGATTATGCAAATGTGATAAACAGTTCAGACGAGCAGTCGCTAAACGGTATATTGCAGGAATTAGAGCAAAAAACCGGGGCGCAATATATTATATTAACGGTGGAAAGCACAGGTGGATTGCCAATCGAGCAATTCTCAATAGAACTGGCTGAAAAATGGAAGCTTGGCCAGGCCGGCAAAGACAACGGAATGCTTTTTACAATAGCAACGAAAGACAGAAAATATCGGTTTGAAGTCGGCTATGGGTTAGAGGGTTTCATAACAGACCAGTACTGTGGCCGGGTCGGAAGAGAGCTCCTCGTGCCATATATCAGGAAAGGAAACTACAGCAGGGGAATCTACGAAGCAAATTTGCAAATTGTCCAGAAAATCGCCAGCCAGTCTGGTGTTACTTTAACGGGTATGCCCAAGTTGGCCCCTGTTCCGGCCGAACGCACCGGTCGGGGACTACCTTGCTGCGGCGCGCTGCCGATTCTGTTTCTTTTATTGATTCTATTCGGCGGTCTCGGCCGAGGTATGGGCTGGTGGTTCTTCCTGCCGTTTATGCTGGGCGGATTTGGCGGCCACGGCGGCTATGGCAGAAGCGGCTCATACGGCGGCGGAAGCTTCGGCGGCGGCTTTGGTGGATTTGGAGGCGGTATGGGTGGTGGATTCGGAGGCGGCGGGGCAAGCGGGGGCTGGTAAAAAACTTAAAATCAATGATTAAAGTAAGGAAAAGAAGATGAAAAATTTCGGAAAAGGATTGGTTGTTTTAATCGCAGTGCTGGCAGTTTTACTGCTTTTAGGCATCGGGGCCATCGGCTGGTATATCGGCGGCTATAATAAGGCAGTCAACCTTGAACAGGGAGCCGGAAAGGCCTGGGCGGACATCGACGCTGCCCTGCAGCGCCGGCTCGATCTCGTGCCCAACCTCGTTAATACAGTCAAAGGATACGCATCACACGAAAAAGAGCTGTTCGAGAATATCGCCAAATCAAGGGAAAAATACTTCCAGGCAGATACGAGAACCGGCAAAATAGAAGCTTCGAATGAGCTTAGCGGTTTCCTCTCCAGATTGTTAATGCTCCAGGAAAACTACCCGGACCTAAAGGCCAGTGAAAATTTTCGAGACCTCCAGGTCGCTCTTGAAGGCACGGAGAATCGGATTGCGGTTGCGCGCACAAGATATAACGAAGCAGCCAAACAGCTAAACTCATACAACAGGGAGCTCTTCGGGTCGTTTTTCTGTAAACGGGCAGGTGTAAAGCCGGTAGATTACTTCGAGGCAAGTGAACAGGCAAAAACGGAAGTGCCGAAAGTGGAATTTTAGGCACCTTCACTTAACCCGAATCAAAAATATCTCTGTCTTTGGCGCCGACCTTATGCATCGGCCGTGATTTCTCAAGCCCTATCTCTTTAACAGCGGCCCTGGGGGCTCTCCCCGGAGCTGACTGATAAATCCCTTTTGTGCCTCCCGGCTCCTTTAGTCCATATTTATCCCTGAGCATTTCTCTTTTCTGATAGCACTGCTCCTTGAATACCGCAATCTCCGCATCCAGGTTCGGATTTGGCGAATCTCCAAAAAAGGCATGAATGATTGGAAAAACAAGGTCGGGTTTTTTCTTTCTCAGTTCTTTCGCCATCGCCTCTATCTTTGCCGTGGCTACGCCTTCCTGCATACAGGTCCAAGGCCCGACGTGAAAAATTCCCGAAATATATGCGCCGCCCCTCGACTTAATCAGGTCGTTCATAAAGTAATAAGCAATACCGGTGCTCAACGGAGATTCCCCCTCAATGTTGCCGTGATACTCATTTTGCTTTTCTAAAGTTTCGATTATCTCCATCGGGTCCGGCAGAGCATGCCTGCCATTAAGAACGGAATGGAAAGGCCCAGCAATCTTGCTCTCGACATCCTCCATATATCTGCCTTTGAGATAAGACTTGCCGAACTTTCTCATATTCCTTAACGCTCCGGACAAATCGAAGTGTTTCAATGACAACTTGATATCTCTTCTTGAATTCCTCCGATTCATATGGTTTACATAAAGCAGCCAATCTACAATCGGGTCCCTTATCATCTCGAGGTCCTGCTCTTCCAGCCGTTCGATTATAAAATTAGTATAGGGGTCGTGATGTCTCATATAAATTTCCCCTATATAAAGGACAAGGGGAAACCGCTCGATATTTTGCAGCCCGATCTGTTCATACTTCGATACAGTATCCTTGCCCCACTGTATCAGCTTATTCGTTTTTGCGCCCGTTTCTATAACTTTCTGCAATCTGTTTAATTGCTGCTGCTTCAGCTCTGTAATCTGCCGTTTATCTTCGGCATAAGGCCTGAACCTCAGGGTTATGTCTTCCAACAAATCAGCCGCCTTTAGCGCTTTGAATAATATCTGCTGTATCTTCATCGCCCCCAGCGGGCCGATTTTTTGCGGCATAGGTATATCAAAATAATCGGTTTCCGAAGAAGGCCCGGCCACCGGCACCTCTTCGAAGCCCTCCCTGTCCATAAATTCTCTCAGCACTTCTTTATACTTTCCGAACCTGCAAGGCCCGCTTGTCGTCGGCAGCATAACAAGATAGTTGTCTTCAACATATTTTTTGCCCTTTTTTTCGGTCTCCTGAATCAGAAAGCTCAGCGCATCACCTACTACTCCCTTGAGCGGATGGCACACTTCGGAGCTGATATGTTTTCTCGCTATTTCGTAGCCCCTTTCCGTATTAGTAGGCAATACCATGCTCTCTATTCCGAAATACTTCAGCCCGACAGCCGCGACAACGCTGCCGTCGCCCATATAAGGAATCAGCCATATCTTTTTGTCGCTGTTGTCCATCTGATATCGTCTAAGCGCTATGCTTTCCGGCTTTAGTCCCTTCGGCTTTGTTTGGCTGACGACTCTCTCGTGTGCCTCTGTCCTTGTAACAAAGGGGGCGTTATTGGTCTGGGCGTCCGTTAATAATACAAGGACGGGCTTGCCTGCCGCCTGCTGAATCTTTTCTTCCTGATAAATCTTCAAGCTATCCGGGCCGCAGCCGAAATTCATCATCCTCACGGGGAACAGATTCGGATGATTGGCCACATATAAATTGGCCTGCAGAATCTTAACGCTCTGCACCCAAAACTCGTTTTCCGCAAATCTTTCTATGGAGATATCCTTAAATCTATGTTCCAGAAATACCTGCGGTATATAGTCCAGCCCCCTTATTTGAGAAAACATTGCACCTGAGTTCGAGCTCGCCTCCGGGTCGAGCAGGACATAATCCCTGCCTATGCCGACATATCCGACTCCGTCGGTCTCCTCGATTCTCTTTAAGAATCTGTTCCCCTCGTCGTAGATTTCTCTCTTAAATTCTTCCTCCGCCCGGTTTGCAAACCTTATGGAATTCCTCACTTCTTTTTCAGTGAACCCGAATCCCAGCCGGTCAAATTCTTGCCTGAGCGCCTGAACAAGAATCTCTTCATCGCCGAAATGCAAAATCGGATTTATCTGCCTGCTCTTATCGAGGGAAAGCACATCGTTTAATATATAGCCCTCCGTCTCAGTATAGATGCAATACTTTAAATCCGGCGGCTCTTTCCTTCTCAACTCAATAAAACTCGGATTAAACATATATTCTATATCCGGGTGCTCATTCAACATTGCCGCATGCCCCGTAGCTATTTTCCGAGCTATGCAGAAATCCGTTCTTGAATTATCAACTCCTGTAGTCGCTATCTCTTTGTCGGTTTTGGGCGATACTACAGGCCGAAATCCCAGCTTATTGAATAAAGCGGCGCTCCAAATCCCTTTTTCTCCGAGCGTCGCAGTGCTTCTTTTAATCCCTATCGTTTTCAGGCCCGCCAAACCTTCAGATGCCTGCTCACCAAGTAATGAGCCAAATCTCCTAAAGTGTTTCTCATATATTTTATGGTATCTCTCGACGTAGTTCGTTTTCGGCTTTCTTATCGCCTCGGAATTCCCACGCGGACAGAAGCCCCCTGAAACTATCTCGTCATCTTCGATGGAAAACACCTCGAGTTGACAGTCTCTTATCCCGCAGGATTTTTCCTTAAACATCTCCCTACAGGAAACCTTTCGCTTCTTAAAAGGCATATCAACTACATCCCAGCCCCTGAACGCAGTCCCGCACGTTTTGCCCTGTGCTTCTAATGCTTTTATGTTTTCGATGATATCCAGCGCCTGACCCCACGCACCGAACATCTCCCTGTGAGGATAGGCTTCAATCTGCTTTCCTGTGACCTGGGCAAGTGCTGCAAGAAATGCCTTTCCCAAGGGCGGTCCTCCCTGTGCGGAGCATTTGTCTCCGACATTCTGCGAGCCGCCGACAAATTTGTAATAGTAACTCGCGGCTGTCCCCCTAAGTATCGCAGCAGCTATTTCCCTCCTGCTGAAGCCCTCTGCAATGAGCCGGTTCTCATCCATCTCCATAAAAACGCCGCACGTCGAATCGATGACAGGAACCCTCTCGGCATGCAAAGCTTCCTCCTGTAAAGAGCTTTCAACATCCAAATTTATAATATCAGCCATATTTTCGAGTGTCTGGCCGGAGCCCGCCTGGCAACTATAGTTCATCTTTGCCTGCTTTACAGTGCCGTCGGCTGCAAAGCTCGTGAACTTCATATCCTGCCCGCCTACCTCAAAAATTGTATCTATCTCCGGATTATTATGCTTGACACCGAGTGCATGACAGGTGATTTCGTCGGTTATTCTGTCTGTCCTCTCGATGCCTTTGCCGGTTAGCTCCTTGCTCTTTTTCTTGCTCAACAATATTTTCTCATACAGCTTTCTCGCTGAGCCGGTTGCTCCGACGCCTCTCACAATGACCCTGTCTTTGTGCCGGCTCAGATATCTTAAAACACGTTTCAGCGACTCTTCCGGCTGGCCGTGTGTCTTAATATACAGTTTATCAAGCAGCCGACCCGTCTTTAATTCAACCATAGCACCCTTTGTTGTCGTGCTGCCGCCGTCAATCCCCAATACGACTTCCGTCCCTTCTTTTATCTCTTCGCTTAACTGCTGTTGATTATCATCTACTTTATCAAGAAATTTGTGCAATGCCGGAGCAAACTGCCGCTTTTCCCGGCCGTACTCTGCAACCCTATCAAGCTGTTCCAGCTCGAAAATAAAGCTGTTGCTTTCTTCTGCCGCCTTCTGTGCTGCGCCTATGGCGGCTACGCTGCTATGATATTTCGGCCTTGATATGGAAATGCCCAGAAATTCCTCCAAGCTCTCTTTTATAATATCGTTCGCAAGGACGCCGCCTGTCGCTATCGCCCGGATGGACTTTTTGTCCCCGCTAAACTGCCTTGTCCCAAGAACATCTATTTTATAATTTCTCGCCACCGTCCTGAACAGCCCAGCTAAGTTGTCTTCTCTTTTTGCTCCCTCATTTTGTTTATGGATTAAATCGGATTGAATAACAACGCCACATCTTGCCAAGAATTTACTTGGCTCTGTTGATTTTACAGCTTCCTTTTCTGCTTTATCAAACATCTGCTCCAGTGTTGTTTGTAATTTGCGCCTGTTTCCTGCCCCGATTTCTTCCTGCTCTTGCGCGTTTGCTATATTTGTGTCGCTCTCCGGCTCGGGATTGGCAATTTCTCCTTCAAACAATCTTCTGCACTGCTTCTCTATTAATGTGCCGGAGCCGCCGCCACATTTGCTTCCCGTTCCCCATTCCTGAATAATGGCTTTACCGTTTATCATTTTCAGATTAAAAAAATACGAATCCTTTGCGCCTATATGAAAAACGTATTCCGCCCCCAGGCCAATCAGCTCCACCCCTTTTGGGATAGTAACGCTGTCATACTCATAAATTAGACCCTTTATTGCATCAGGGAAAAACTTCGCGCCGCTGCCTGTAAAGGCGGTGCTTTTGATATCATCCACATTGTATTTACTTGCTATGTCTCGCCACGCCTGCTTCACAGCGTCAATCGGGTCGGCAAAGTGCATTATTGGCTTCGGGCAGTAAACTATATTCCTATACCCATCGATAACCGCATAGTGCACAAAGCTGCTTCCCACATCGATTCCCACAAACAATCCTTCTTTCTTAAGGGGCTTTTCATTATCCATAAGCTATTTACATCCTCTATAGTCAATCTGCGCTTTTATATTACCTCGTATTCCTTTTTGCCCATACATTTCCGCGACTTGCTTTATTAAGAAACATTACCTCGAATTCTCTCTAACATCACAACTAAGTTTTTTTGCTCCGTTTCCCTCAGAGCAGCCATCACCCCCTTTACTTCTTCTGTGTAGAGGGGCTCGACCTGTGCGAGCAGTTTTCTACCCATACTAGTTAGTTTTATGATGTTAAACCTCCTGTCAGAAGGCGACGGCGTGCGCTCAACGAGACCTGCCCTTTCCATCCGGTCTATTAACGTAGTGATATTTGCTCGATTGACGAGCATCATCTTGCTAAGGCGGGCCTGACTCAAGCCACCCTCCGCACCGCCTTGGTGTTTCAACAACATCATAAGGTTGAATTGGACGTCTGTCAGGCCAAACGGCTGGAAAAATTCGCCCGCCTTTTTCCTTAAGCGCGACGCTGTGTAATAAACATTGAGCAGCGCCTTGTGGCTCAATAGTGATATGGGTTTTACAAGTCCTAACTCACATTCAAGAGACATTTTAAGCTCCACGCAATAATTATACGCTGTTTATATGTATATTGTTATGATGTTAACTAATCTGTCAATAAAATAATCCGCTCAAATCGTAATATTTTCCCCCACCTTCTTGCCGCGAAAGGCCTTTTAGTCCTGATAACCCCGACACTTTTTTTGTGGAAAACCTGTTAAGAAATGTGTTAACTCTACCTACATTTAACACACGAGTGCCACCCTATAAGATATTTGTTAGATTCCGTGAAAAATTCAACTTTAAACCCAACCCGCTATCCACAACCTGCTTTCATAATTGGCTGGTTCTATCTCCTTAATCCACAATAAATTAGATATTCTCTTTGCTGATAACCTCACAATTTTTACTAACATATGAATAATACTACTATCTTTTTTCTAATTTATAATAGTAATCATTCGAAACCAAAAGCCCGTAAGGACATAATTTGCGTAAAGTTTACCGACTATGAAAAGAACGAACTTTTTAATAAAATTGTTGTAAATTTTTGCATTGCAGTGTAAACTAAAATCGTATTGTTCGGGTATAAACTCAATGCCATACCCCCTATTTTATATTAGACTTTAGAGGGATATTATGAAAGCTAATTTTAACAGAACTGCTCTTGCCGAAGCTCTTGGACTACTCACGTCTGTGGTTCCCAGTAGGACGCCAAAGCCAATCTTGCGTTGTGTTAATATCAATGCTGATGACAAAGGAGTGAGGGTCTGCGCAACGGACTTAGAGGTCGGCATCAATTTACTTGTATCGGAAGTTCAGGTCGAACAGCCGGGAGAAGCTATCGTGCCCGCGGACAGTCTTTTTGCGATCGTGCGTGAAAGCATTGATGACGTTTTATCATTCAAGGCAGAAGAAGGAATATGTGAAATAAAAGGAGCAGATAGTCAATTTAAAATCTACAGCCAAGAGCCGGGGCAGTATCCATCAGTCCCTGAATTCAGCAACGACGCCGATATGGAAATTAAATTGGATGAACTGCAGGAGGGTGTTGAGCAGTGCCTTTTTGCCACAGCCAAGGAAAGTAGCCGTTATGCAATCAATGGGGTTCTGTGGGAAGTAAAAGGCAAAAAGTTATCGCTTGTCGCCACGGATGGTAGAAGGCTTGCCCGTTGCAGGGTTAATTTAGCTGCGGCACCAGGCAAAAAAGCAGAAGGAGTTAAGGTGATTATGCCGGCTAAAACAATGTCCCTGCTGGACAAAATAGGAGGCGGCGAAAAGGAGACCGTCGCCGTTAAGTTTGTGGGCAATCAGGTGTTAATAAAATGCGCTAATGTTGTTGTAAGCTCGAACCTTGTCGAAGGAAACTTCCCGAAATATGAGGATATTATACCGACGGATAATGACAAAAAACTTAAATTGCCGACAGAGGCAACTTTAAGCGCTGTTCGTCGGGCGGCGCTATTAACGAGCGAAGAGTCAAGGGGCATCAAGCTTTCGATAGGAAAAGGAAAGCTTGTGTTCTCCGGCAGGGCGCCCGAGACCGGCGATGCACAGGTAGATATGGTAATAGATTATAGGGATGAGCCGCTGGAGATTGGCTTTAATCCGCAGTTTTTAACAGACGTCCTTAGGGTTATAAAAACTCCTGATTTTGAATTTGACCTGGGACAGCCGGATAGGCCAGGCCTAATAAAAAGCGGGGCGAGCTTTTTGTATGTTTTGATGCCCATAAACCTCGGTTAGGGTCTATATAAACGCAGAAGTGCTTTTTATAAATAACTCAAAAGATATATGAATCGAAGTGAATGGCAGCATAGCGTTGCTAACGGCCGGATAAGAAGAAAAGCAAACCAAGCCGTCAAGTTAGACAGCGCCATCGAAGAGCTTGTCAACAGCCGGATTTCGCCGCAACAGAAAATATTTGACTCGGTAAGCGGGCTTTGGAATAGTCTGTTGCCGGCGGAGCTGGAACGACATTGCAAAATCGATGATATTTCAGAAGGCATATTGAAAGCGAGGGTGGATTCGCCGCCGTATATGCATGAGTTGCGATTATGCAGCGCAGAGCTGCTGGAGGTGCTGCAAAAGCGATGCCCGCGGGCGCGAATAAAAATGATTAAAATCTTTCTTGCTTGAGTCATATTTTGCGATGTGAGAACGAGGGAAATTTACAACAGTTTAGAATTAGGCAGAGACGATATATATAGTAAGCTGAGGTCGATTATGAAAGACCATAAATACGATGCAAGTAACATAAAAATACTCGGTGGAACGGAAGCTGTTCGCAAGCGGCCGGAGATGTATATAGGCGACCGCGGAAGTGGGGGACTGCACCATTTGGTTTATGAAGTGTTGGACAACTCCATCGACGAGGCATTAGCCGGATTCTGTGACAGCATAATCGTGTGCATTCAGCCCGATGGAAGTTGTTATGTGGAAGATAATGGACGTGGTATTCCGGTCGAAGCACACAAAGACGCCAAGGTCAGCGCGTTGGAGGTTGTTCTTACTAAATTGCACGCAGGCGGGAAGTTCGATAGAAAAAGTTATAAGGTTGCCGGCGGGCTGCATGGCGTAGGAGTTAGTGTGGTCAATGCGCTGAGTGAATGGCTCGAAGCCGATGTATATCGGGACGGAAAGCATTATCATTTCGAGTGTGCCAGGGGCGTCGGGAAGGGGCGGGTTAAAGAAGTCGGGCCCACAAAGAAACAAGGCGCAAAAATAACATTCAAGCCCGACGAAGAGATTTTCGGAGATGCGGAGGTTGAATACGATACGCTTTTGAAAAGAATTCGGGAGCTTGCTTATTTGAATGCAGGGCTGAAGATAACATTCAAAGACGACAGGGCAAAGAAGAAAGAGGTATTCAAATTTGACGAGGGAATTAAGGCCTTCATCAGGCATCTTAACGAGGGCAAGAATATGCTGCATCGTGATGTTATCTATTTCGCAAAAGAAGATACAAAGGCGATGATAAGTTGCGAGGTTGCGATGCAATATAACGATGGTTATACGGAGAATGTGCTTGTTTATGCAAACAACATTCGCAATATCGATGGCGGCACCCACCTGTCCGGATACAGAACTGCTCTGACCCGCACAATGAACCATTATGCCCGCAGCAACAATCTCGTTAAGAACGGCCAGGCGCCGGGCGGCGATGACCTGAGAGAGGGATTAACGGCGGTTGTGGCCGTCAAGCTTGCCGAGCCGCACTTTGAAGCCCAGACAAAGGTTCGGCTGACTAATCCGGAAGTTGGCAGCTTCGTTGAGACTACCGTTAATGAGCGGTTAGGCCAGTTTTTGGAAGAGAACCCCGCGGAGGCAAGGCGTATCTTAAACAAGGCCATCCAGGCCGCCGCCGCCAGAGAAGCGGCGCGCAAAGCGCGTGAATTAACCAGACGCAAGGGGGCACTCAGTTCTTCTAATCTTCCAGGGAAATTGTGGGACTGTGCGAGCAAGGAAAAATCAGCTACGGAAATATTCATCGTTGAAGGTGATTCCGCCGGCGGCTCGGCGAAGTCAGGCCGCGACAGAAATATTCAGGCAATCCTGCCGTTAAAAGGAAAAATCCTTAATGTCGAAAAGTCACGCCTGGAAAAGATGCTTGCGCACGAAGAAATCAGAACCATAATAAGTGCCCTTGGGACAGGCATCGGCACCGATGAGTTCGACTTGAGCAAATGTAGATATGGCAAAGTAATACTGATGACAGATGCCGATATTGACGGCGCACATATAAGAACGCTGTTATTGACCTTTTTCTTTAGGCAGATGCAGGCACTGTTCACTAATGATTTGATTTATATTGCTCAGCCGCCGTTATATGAGATTAAGGTAAAGGGCCAGAAAAAATCCGAGTATATTTTAAGTGAAAGCTGGATGCATAAGCGGATGACTGCCCGCGGCCTGGAGGGGACTGAGCTGGCGATCAGGGATGGTAAAAAAGACCGTAAGGGCAAAAAGAGTTCAAATGACGAGACATCCGGTTCCGCTGTAGCTCGCAAAATTTCAGGAAATGAGCTCGTTGAGCTTGTGAAGATTCTTTCCGAAGCCGAACGTATCATAGCGGTTTTAAATAGGCGGGGCATCAACTTCACCGGATTTGTCGGGAGTTATTATGGCGCCGAAGAACTCCCGTGCTTCCGTATCTGTGTCGAGGGGCAGGAGGAATTTTACTATAAAATGGATGATTATGAAAAAAGGCTTGATGAGCTAAAAAAGAGAACAAAGGACCTGTCTAAAGGCGGGGAGGAAGAGTCGATTGTAGCCGAGGAGCTTCACGAGGTAAGCAGAACTAACCAGATAAATGAAAAGCTGAAAAAAACCTGGCGGCTGGATTTGAGAGATTTCCTGCTGAAGCCGGAGAAAACTGTTTCCGGGGAGGCAGTCGCGACGAAATTCCAGCTCGTAAACGGCCAGGATAAATATGACGTTGCATCACTGGGCGATATCTGCTCAGCTGTCCGACAAATTGGCGGCAAGGGAGTTGAAATAAAACGCTTTAAGGGCTTAGGAGAGATGAATGCAGACCAGTTGTGGGAAACGACTATGAATCCGCAGACAAGAACCCTGCTTAAGGTTGCGGTAGAAGACGCGGGAGAAGCTGACAGGCTCTTTAGCATCTTGATGGGCGATGATGTGGAAAAACGACGGTCCTTTATTCAGGACCACGCGCTTGAAGTGCAAAACCTTGACGTTTAACCCTGGCTTTTGTGTTTCTCGCATTATGTGTTGTTGGCGGCGGCTCATCGGCGGCATATTAAGTGGACGATGGGGATAGAGGCTGTTATAATCAGTTTGAGTCAGTTAATAAAAAACGATTTGCATACATTGTGTTGTTCTTGAATGTAATATGCACGATGTGTAATGTAAGCATAAGGATTTGGCCCCGTTAGAAATTATACTCCTTGGAATAAGTAATATGTGGGGCCATAACGGGGCAAATAGAAAAGGGAAGTTTTCTAACGGGGTTGATTTGTGCAAACACTCTTGGATTATTTCAGCAGGGTAGCGGAGAATAATGAGTGGTGGGCTGTTGCCATCGAGTTGTTTTTTATCGGCCTGATAATCTATTGGGTTGTGGACTTTCTGGAGGGGACACGTGGTGAGAGGTTGTTCCGGGGCGTGATATTCATTCTTGTTGCGGGCGCTCTTGTCTTGAATTTGATTGCTGAGCGGCTTGAGTTTCCCCGGCTTCAGTATCTTTATAAAGGTTTCCTTATAGCTGTTTTGATTGTTGCCGTGGCCGCTTTTCAGCCTGAGATACGAAGAGCACTTATACGCATAGGCCAGCCGAGATTTTTAACCGGCTCATCGCAGCAGTTAGCAAGAATTGTGGAGGAGATAGCCACCTCTGTAACAGACCTTTCCCAGACGAGAACCGGTGCGATTATTGTTATTGAAAGAAGGGTGGCGCTGGGAGAATTTATAGAAACCGGCGTTCGTATCGACGCAAGAGTTACAGCGGAGTTGCTAAAGACCATTTTTTACCCCGGCGCTGCCCTTCATGATATGGCTGTTATAGTGCGCGGCGACAGGATTGTCGCCGCCAGTGTGCAGCTGCCGTTGGCTGAGGCTGGCAGCGTGGACGGAGTTGAGCTTGGCTCCCGCCACCGCGCTGCTATAGGCATAACCTCAGGTTCAGATGCGACATGCCTGGTTGTAAGTGAGGAGACGGGCACGGTTTCACTTGCTAAAAATGGAATACTTATACGAAATATAGATGATTCCCAGCTGAGAAAACATCTGGCGAAGGCGCTTTCATAAGCTATTTAAAATGGCGATAAAATTCAAATATCGTAAGATTGCCATAGTGACGCTCATAACGGTCTTGATATGGGTCTGGGCGGACCTGGCGATGGATGAGACGTTGCCTGATAAGCCCGCTGTTGTTGTTGTGGATGAATCTGCAAATATAAAGCATTGGGTAAGCTTCCATCAGGCCTCCACAGCCGACATC
>Ga0315537_1002972_pt1 | contig 12746 bp, 13 predicted proteins | sample SalMarSW160270MG_FD_203091 | JGI IMG/M metagenome (GOLD analysis project Ga0315537, IMG submission 203091) | Salt marsh sediment microbial communities from the Plum Island Ecosystem LTER, Massachusetts, United States - Salt Marsh Sediment SW1602-70 ... | reverse complement strand
ACCTGGATACCATAATCGGTGCCCAGACCATCAACAGCTTCCTCCCCTTAAAAACAGACCTTGACCTCACCTCGTACGCCCTCTACGCCACCGAGCTTATCAACCAGTTCGCCGCCGATAACGTGGAAGACCAGCCCCTTTTTCAGCTATTAATAGAAACCCTGCAAAATTTGAGCCTCGGCGGCGATAACGATTTCATAATGCGCTACTTTGAAATTCATCTTTTAGATATGGCCGGCTTCCGCCCCCAGCTTGAGCATTGTGTCACCTGCAAATCGGCGTTAAAGGACGCCACCAATCTATTCTCCCCCGGCGCCGGCGGTATGCTCTGCCCCGGCTGCCGCCAGAACCAGTTGGCCTACCCCCTTTCCGAAAACGCCCGAAAAGTGCTACTATTACTGCAACACAGCGACTACAGCGCGGTAAGCGGACTGGAAATTGACCGGGAGCTATCTCGCCAGTTGGAGATGGTGATGAGAAACTATCTCAGGTACCTTCTGGAGAGAGAGGTAAAATCTACCGCCTGGCTGGATTCTTTAAGGGGACAGATTGATGACAACCAGATTAGACCGTATAGCCCAACAACGCCGGCAAAAACTTGAAAAGCTCCGCAAGCGGGGCATAGACCCCTACCCTTCCGGCTATGACCGCAGCCATACCACCCGGCAGGCTCTGGAGCTGCTGGAAAAACAGGAGAAAAAGGGCTCAAAAAGGTCAACGGTGGTCAGCCTCGCCGGGCGTCTTACGGCAATGAGAAAGATGGGTAAGACCTCCTTCGCCGACCTGCGTGACGGCTCGGGCAAGCTCCAGCTCTGCTTCTATAAAGACCGTTTCGACAAAAAAACCCTGGAGCTCTTTCAGGATCTAGACATCGGCGATATCATCGGGGCCAGCGGCAAGCTCTTCCGCACCAAGACCGAAGAGCCAACTCTGGATGTGGAAAATTTCACCATGCTGGCCAAGTCCCTCCAGCCTTTACCGGAGAAGTGGCACGGGCTGGCCGACGTGGAAACACGCTACCGCCAGCGCTATCTGGACCTCATCGCCAACGCCCCGGCCCGGGAGGCCTTCCAGGTGCGCAGCCGGGCTATCGCCGCCATCCGCCAGTTTTTAAATAAGCGCGGCTTCATGGAGGTGGAAACGCCGGTGCTGCAGCCGGCCGCCGGCGGAGCTCTGGCCAACCCCTTCACCACCCACCACCACGCTTTAGACCAGGACTTTTACCTGCGCATCGCTCTGGAGCTCCACCTCAAGCGGCTGATTGTCGGCGGCTTCGACAAGGTCTATGAGCTGGGGCGCATCTTCCGCAACGAGGGTGTCTCCACCCAGCACCACCCCGAGTTCACCATGCTGGAAACCTACGAAGCCTACGCCGACTACAACGATGTCATGAATATGCTGGAAGAGATGGTGTCATCGGTCAGCCAGGAGGTGTTGGGCACCACCAAAATTAAGTTCGGCGAAGATGCCATCCACTTCAAGCCGCCCTGGCACCGCATCACCCTGCGCGATGCCGTCAAGGAGTACAGCGGCATTGATTTTGTCAAATACCCCACCGCCGACGGGCTGCGGGAGAAGATGCGCTCGCTTAAGATAGAGGCCGACCCGCACAAGAACTGGGCCAAGCTGGTCGATGAGCTTATCAAGAGCTTCGTCAGGCCAAAATTAATCCAGCCGACTATTATCTTTGACTACCCCCTATCCATGTCCCCGCTGGCCAAGACCAAGCCCGGCGAGGAGCGGGTGGTGGAACGCTTTCAGGCCGTTGCCGGGGGGCTGGAAATCGCCAACGCCTACACCGAGCTCAACGACCCACTGGAACAGAGGAAACGCTTTGAGGAGCAGCTAAAGGACAGGCAGGCCGGCGACGAGGAACGCTGGTCAATTGACGAAGACTACCTGCTGGCGCTGGAGTACGGTATGCCCCCCACCGGTGGCCTGGGCGTCGGCATAGACCGCCTGGTGATGCTCCTGACCAATCAGCCGGCCATCCGCGAGGTTATTCTCTTCCCCCAGCTGAGGGAGAAAAATGAGTGAAAGCATGAATCCTAGCTGGTATAAAGAGCTGTTTGAAGAAATGGGAATTGAATATGAAGAATATCCATTCACGAAAGGCACTGAAAACGAAGTTGAGTGGATGATTAAAGAGTATCTAACCAATCCCGAAATGAAAATCCTCGATGTCGGCTGCGGGACAGGCCGTCACGCCATTAACCTGGCGACCAAGGGCTATAAGAATATCACCGGAATAGATTTATCACCCGGTTTAATCAGCGCCGCCAAGAAAGTTGCCAAAGAGAAAAACGTGCCGGTTGACTTTAGAATTTGTGATGCCAGAGAGTTGCCCTTTAAAAATGAGTTCGATGCCGCCCTGTGCCTCTGCGAAGGCGCTTTTGGACTGCTTGAGAATGATGCTGAGAACTATAAGATACTAAGCGCCGTTCACCAATCCTTAAAGAAACACGGAATATTTATTCTTACTACCTTGAATCTTTTTCGGGACGCTGAATTCGACCCCATGACCTGTCGCGTGGCAATGGATATAGAAATAACCAAAAAAGACGGGCAAAAAAAGACTATCAAATGCAGCGACCGCAGCTATACCTTTCCGGAACTGAAATGGGTGCTGGAACAGCACGGTTTTGAGGTGATATTAGGCGCCGACCCTTTCAGCCAAGAGCCGATAAAGTACGGAAGCATGGAGTTTATGGCCGTCGCTAAAAAGCTGTAACGGCTTAGGGGAGAGTTGGCAAGCAAGCCTGGGAGAGAGAATGTCGCTTATACCCGCCTTTGAAATAGGCGTCTGGAACGCCTGGATACTTCAAGCATTGATTTTTCTGGTGATGTTTGTTCAAGATTTTGTGATGGGTAAAGGGGTAAAAGAAAGAACGAAAAGGGCGACCCAGCCCGTACCGCTCAGTAAGACTGAGAAGAGGTTAGCTCTTTCCACCCATGCAGTCATCATGCCTGTTGCCGCCATCTACTCTATCTTCCTGCCGCTAAAAATAGGCACGCCATGGTTATACGCAGGTCTTTTTACTTATGCGCTGGCGCTGGTTATGACGGTAATGATTACTATCAACTTTGCCAATACCCCACCTGATAAGCCGGTTACCAAAGGAGTCTATCGGATTTCAAGACACCCCATATACGTCAGCGCCTTCCTGATGTACATCGGCATGGGCATAGCCTGTGCTTCCTGGGTTCTTCTGCTACTCGCCGTGGCATGGATAGTCCTGTGGTGCATTGTGGTACCCGCCGAAGAACGCCACCTTCTAAAACTCTACGGCGATTCCTACCGCAAATATATGGACAGAACTCCAAGGTGGGTAGGAATACCAAAATCATAAGGAGGTAAAATGTCGCTTATACCTGCTTTTGAGATAGGTATCTGGAACGCCTGGATTTTCATGGCTCTGGAATTATTAACCTTTCCTCTTTTCTTCCGTGTCGCCACACCCAGGGCCCCCAAAGAAGAAAACCACAATGTTGCCGCCCTGCCTAAATTTAAAAGGACGCTGCTTTACTCCTCAAAGATAATATATATTCCGGCCACTATCTACTCCATATTCCTGCCCTTCCGGCTCGGCACGCTCTGGTTTTATATCGGCCTGCCCATCACTCTGATAGGCTTTATTACCGGCATTATAGTCATTTTGAACTGGAAGGCAAGCCCGCTCGGTAAGCCCGTCACCACCGGGTTTTACCGTTACTCAAGGCACCCCATGTACGTAACCGCCTTTGTATTTTTCCTGGGGTTGAGCATAGCCACGGCTTCGTGGGTTTTCCTGCTGTTCACCGTTTTGCTCATTGCCGCCTCGTTCTATTTCGCCCCGCTGGAAGAGGAAAGCTGCCTGGACCAATACGGGGATACCTACCGTGATTATATGAACAGGACCCCCAAATACCTGGGGATACCCAAATCATAAGGAGGCAAAATGTCGCTTATACCGGCCTTTGAGATAGGTATCTGGAACGCCTGGATTTTTATGAGCAGCTTTATCCTGCAGATGCTGGCGATTATGCTGCTGGGCAAGAGGGTGTGGGCCAGAGGCTCACTTCCCTCAGATTTTAAGCGGAATAAGCGGGAAAAGATTACCCCCATTATCGGCAACTCGGTCTGGCTGCTGGCCACCCTGTACTCCATCTTTCTCCCCCTCCGCCTGGGGACGGCCTGGTTCTACACCGGCCTGCCCGTCTTTCTGGTTGGGTTGATAATACTGGTGATAGCCACCGTCAACTTCGCCACCGCGCCGGCGGAAAAACCGGCAACGCGGGGGGCATACTCTTTCTCGCGGCACCCACTTTACCTGTCAATGTTAATAATCTATATCGCCACCGGCATCGCCAGCGCCTCCTGGGTGTTTATCCTGCTGGGCATCGCCAATATCTTCTGGATACGCACCGAGGCAATCGCCGAGGAAAGGTATTGCCTGGCAAGGTATAATAAGGACTACCGGGAATATATGAACAAAACACCGAGGTGGATTGGAATACCCCAGTCGGGGTAAAATAGGAAAGAAAGAGTAAATATGCTTGACCTTAAATTTATACGGGATAACACCGAACAGGTGCGCAAGGCGATAGAGAACCGCCAGGACACCGCCCCCCTGGATGAAATCATGGAGCTGGACAGTGAGCGCCGCCAGAAGCTGTTAGAGCTTGAGAGCTTAAGGCACCAGAAAAAGCAGACCGCCCAGAAGAGAAAGTCGGACAAGACAACCATTGAGGAAGGCCGCGACCTGCGCACCATGATAAGAGGCCTGGAAGACGAGGTGAGAGACCTGGCCAGCCAGCTGGAAGAGCTTTTGCTCCAGGTGCCCAACATCCCCCACCCCTCCGTGCCCGTGGGCGCCGACGAAGACGATAGCATCGTGGAGCGCTCCTGGGGAGAGCCAAAAGGCTTTAACTTCACCCCCGCCCCCCACTGGAAGCTGGGTGAATCGCTGGATATTATTGACTTTGAACGGGGGGTAAAGCTCTCCGGCACCCGCTTCTACGTGCTCAAAGGGCTGGGCGCCAGGCTGCAGAGGGCTATTATCGCCTTCATGCTGAACCTGCATACCTCGGAGCACGGCTATCAAGAAATATATCCGCCTTTTATGGTCAAGCGTGAGTGCATGGTCGGTTCGGGCAACCTGCCCAAGTTCGCCGATAACCTCTACCATGATGAGGACGACGACCTCTGGTTCGTGCCCACCGCCGAGGTGCCCCTCACCAACCTCCACCGCGGAGAGATTATTCCGCCGGGCACCCTGCCCGCCTACTATGTCGCCTACACCGCCTGCTTCCGCCGGGAGAAGATGTCAGCGGGCAAAGATACCCGCGGCATAAAGCGGGGGCACCAGTTTGATAAAGTGGAGCTTTACAAGTTCACCGAACCGGAAAACTCCGATGACGAGCTGGAAAAACTGCTTAACGATGCAGAAGCTGTCTGCCAGAAGCTGGAGCTTCCCTACCGCATCAAAAAGCTCTGCACCGGCGAACTGGGCTTTGCCTCCCGGCAGTCCTATGATATTGAGATGTGGGCCCCCGGCTGTGAGGAGTGGCTGGAGGTAAGCTCCTGCTCAAACTGCGGGGACTTTCAGGCGCGCCGGGCCAATATCCGCTACCGCCCCACCCCGGAAGAAAAACCCCAATTCGTCCACACCTTAAACGGCTCCGGGCTGGCCCTGCCCCGCGTCCTCATCGCCATTATGGAAAACTACCAGCAGTCCGACGGCACTATCCTGGTGCCGGAGGTGCTACAGGATTTTGTGGGGGAGAGGTTTATCAAATAGCCCCCTAAACCACTAACAGGTCAAGCCCGCCCATCATATTCATGGTCGCACCGGTCATATACCTGGCCTTGTCCGATGCCAGGTAGGCGGCAGCTTCGGCAATCTCGGCCGGGTCGGCCGCCCGCTGTGACAGTATCCTCTTACCCAGCATATCGGTCGCCTCTTTAACCAGCGGGGCATCCGTCTGGGCCATCCCAATTATCACCGCGTTGCCGGTTATGTTGAACCTGGCCCCCTCGATGGCCACCGTCTTGGCCAGGTTAATCAGCCCCGCTTTGGAAGCACCGTAGCTGGACTGACCGGCGCCCCCCAGCACACCGGCCATCGAGCTGATATTGATAACCCGCCCCCATTTGTTGGCACACATATCCGCCCAGACCGCCTTGATGCAGTAAAAGGCGGAGTTTAAACAAATTTTGACCTCGTTATCGAACTCCTCTACGGTAGCCTTATAGATAGGCACGAAATGCCCCATCTGGGCGGCGTTGTTGACCAGGATGTTAACCGGCCCCAGCTCGGCCTTAACCTTGTCCAGCCCCTTCTGTACATCCTGGGCGTCGCGGACGTCTATCTTGACGGCGATTGACTTTCGCCCCAGTTTCTTTATCTCCCCGGCCACCGCCTCCGCCCCCTCAAAGTGCCCCCAGCCGCTCGTGGCCACATCGGCGCCGTCTCTGGCCAGGGCCAGGGCGATAGCCCGCCCGACTCCATGCGGCTGGGAAGAGCCGCTGACAAATGCAACCTTACCTTCTAAAGACATTTCTCCTCCTTTATTTGACGCTAACAATCTAAATATCTATACTACTCTATAGCCCTGGAGGGGTGTCCGAGTGGTTGATGGTGACGGTCTTGAAAACCGTTGCTCCGGGAAACTGGAGCCGTGGGTTCGAATCCCACCCCCTCCGCCACCTTATCTAACTATCTCCCCGTATTTCACCAGGCCGGCCAGGCCGCTGACCGCCCTCTCGGGGAGAGGAAAAACGGGCACGCCGCTGGCCTCAAGGGCGTTTATCTCGGCGGAGGCCACTCCCCGGGGGGAATCAAGGCAGACCGTCACCGGCTTTTTAGCCTCTCCGGCTATGTCCACCACCGCCCTCATCAGCTCCATGTTGGTACTGTAGAAGACGGCGGCCACTATTATAGCATCAACGCCGTCATCACCCAAAACGGCTTTAAGCATCTGGCGACAGCTATCGAACTCGTCCGATTTCCAGGCCAGGTCAACCGGGTTGTCAATAGCGTTCAGCGGCGAGGCCAGCTTCTTCAGTTTGCTTTTGGTCGCCGCCGAAAACTCGGCCAGCTTTAGTCCCTGCTGGCGGCACCTGTCGGCCATGATTATGGCCGGCCCCGCCTGCACCGATAAAATAGCCACCCTGTTTCCCACCGCCGGAGGCTGAAAGGCCAGCGCCTTGGCGGTATCGACCACCTCGGTAATGCTGTCAACGGCAATCATGCCCGCCTCTCTAAAAGCCTTCTCGTAGAAACTGTAATCCCCGGCCAGGGCGCCGGTGTGGGCAAAGGTCGCCCGGCTCATCTCTTCTCCCCTCCCCCCCTTATAGACCACGATTGGCTTGTTTTTAGTTACCTTACCGGCAGCCTCGATAAGCCGCTCCGGCTCATCCAGCCCCTCCACATATAAAACAATTACTTCGGTATCTTTATCCTGCCCGAAATAGCTCACCAGCTCGTCAAAATCGAGGTTACAGCGGTTGCCCAGCCCGATAGCCTTGCTGATGCCCACATTGTGATTGGTCAGGGCATGCACGATATAGATGGTGGTGCCGCCGCTCTGGGCGGCAACAGCAACATTACCCGGCCGGCTCAGGCTCAGGGTGTATTGAAACGAGGCGGTAAGCCGGGCCCGCGGATTAACCAGACCCAGGGTGTTGGGGCCGATAATCTTAATCCCGCCCCTGTCGGCTATATCTTTAAGCTTCGCCTGCAGGTCGGCGCCGGTGCCGGTGCCCACCTCCCCGAACCCCCCGCTGATAAGGATTGCCCCCCTCACCCCCTTGGCCGCGCATTCTTCAATAGCAGAAAGGGCAAGCTCGGCGGGGATGACCACCATGGCCAGGTCAACCTCCCCAGGAATAGCCGCCAACGACGGATATACCTTTAGCCCGAAAAGCTCCGAGATAGCGGGGTTTACCGGGTAGACCCTGCCCCCAAAGCCGGCATCCAGCAGGTTGCCCACGCACATGAAGCCCATCTTCTCCGGGTTGGCCGAGGCGCCGACCACGGCCACGCTCCGGGGATAAAAAATATGGTCCAGTTGCTCCGTCAGATTCATAAGCGATTGGCCTTCAATATCTAACGAGACTCCAGCCAGACCTCATTGAGCATGGCAAAACCCAGCGGATTCAACTCATACCCCTTAACGTAAGGCTTGACCAGAACATAGTTCCGCCCGAAACCCATGGGGATACAGGCGGCATCATCAACCAGCAGTTGCTCGGCCTGCCGGTAAAGCTCCAGGCTCGAGTCACTATCCGGCTCCACCCCCGCCGCCTCCAGCAGGGCATCCACCCCGGGGTTGCTGTACTGGCCGTAGTTGTTCTCGGCGCCGCCGTGAAACAGTATGTCCAAGAAGTCCTGCGGGTGCGGGTAGTCGGCAATCCAGCCGGTGTAGAACATCTCGTCCATCTCCTCAGCCAGGTGATAGAGGAACCGCTCCGGCTCCAGCTGCCTCACCGTTACCTCCACCCCCAGGTTCTCCCGCCACTGATAAACCACCGCCTCCAGCTCACTGGCGATGCCGCCTCCCCAACCCAGGGTGGTAATGGTGATGGGCGGCAGGTTTGATACATCCCCGTAGCTGGACTGGGCAATCAGCTCTTTAGCCCCGGCCAGGTCATATTCCAGCCCGGCCAGCGCCTGGTTATATCCCGGCATACCCGGGGGCAAAACGCCGTAGGCCGGCTGCACGGTACCCTTGAAGACCAGCGAAATCAGCTTTTCCTTGTCAATGGCCATGGAGAAAGCCCGGCGTATATTGGCATCGTCAAAGGGCGGCCTGGCGGTATTAAAGCCGATATAATAAAAGCTCAGCTCAGGGACTACCCTCAAGTCCGGGTAAAAGGGCCCGGTCTCATCGGTAACCTTTTCGATGTAGCCGGCGCCAACGCCGGTAACATCAATCTCGCCGGTCTCGTACATATTTATGGGGATGCCGCTCCAGAGCTTAAAGACAACCTGGCTGACCTTAGCCACCTCGCCGTAATAAAGCTCGTTCCTGGCCAGTACCAGCAGCTCGCCCTGCTGCCACTGACTGAGCTTAAAGGGGCCGGTTCCGTTGGGAGAGCGCCACCATGTCCCGCCCGCCGCCGCATTAGCGCTATCGACGGCAAAAGCGGTGGGGTAGGTCAGCTTGGAAAGGAAATAGGACTTGGGGGCGTCTATGGTCACCTCAAGGGTGTAATCATTAACCACTTTTACGCCGCTGATGTCGGTGGTCTGCCCGGCTAACACCTCCCCCACCCCGACGATATCCCCCAGGTAGGTGGCCGCCGTCGTCGAGCCGGTCCTGGGGTCGCAGGCGCGTTCCCAGGAATACTTGAAGTCGGCGGCGGTCACCGGCTTACCGTCGTGAAATTTAACATCATGGCGCAGGTAAAAGGTATAGGTACGGCCGCCGTTGCTTATATCCCACCCCTCGGCGATGTCCCGCGCCGGCTCCAGGTTATCACCCAAGCGCACCAGCCCGCTGAAGAGCTGCATTAAATAGATGTGGGAGGTCATCTCGCCGGAAACGGCCGGGTCAAGGGTATAGGGGTCAATACCGTAGAGGTTAAGGACTCCCTCGCCGGCGGGGGGCGTCACCCCGCCATTCGGGCAGCCGATAGCCAGCAGGCTGCCCAGTATCAGCAAAGAAAGCACTAAATATGTAATTCTTCTCATTTTAGATAATCCCCCAGTCGCGGTAGCCCTGCTGGATAACCGCCAGGTACTCCTTGGAAGGCGCCGCCTCGTCGGCGCGCCCACTCCTTATATAGGTCACCGCCTCTATCAGCCTGCCGAAGTCATCGTTTACCCCCACGTTAATTCGGCTGTAGCTGGCGGGGCAATCCTCGTATTTATCCAGCCGTCTCAGGTCTTCCTCGGAAAGCTCGTAGATAGCCCCCAGCACCCTCTCCCCCCGGAAAGGCTGGATGGTGGCCACCCCGCCCCGCCACTTCCGCAACCAGCCGCTAAAGACCAGCTTGTAGTGATGCAGGATAACGATGGAAACCGGCTTAGCCGCCGGGCAGTGTTCCTTCATCTGTTTCTTGTTCAGATTAGAGGCGTAGGCGAAGTAATACACCGCTTCCCCCGCTGGTTATTCCCGTTAATAATAGCACGCCGTCACGAAAATAGGCAAAGAAAATAGACGAAATCGTGACAAAAACTACCATAAAGTGTAATGCAAGATTGTAATTTATATAGTACAATAGGGGATAGTTGATATAGTACCAAAGTAGTATTATCAGCCATGGAACAGATCAAAACTACGCAAGAACTGGGCCTTGGTAAGGCTGTTTATGGCCGCGAATGGGAAGCGGGCGAGACGCCGCCCGGGGACTCGGCGCCGGGGCGGTGGACAGCGGCAAAACGGGTGCGAGATTGGGCCATCCTGTTCCGCTCCGCCAAGGGTGTTGAATACGTCGTTCACACCTTCCCCTTGACTGAGGCCGGCGAAAGAGCCGCCAAGACCATGGCTGCGAAGCTGGTGGACATCGCCTGGGGGAGAAGCACACAGGCCGGGAAAAAACCTGACAGCCCAAAGAAAAACCCACCCCAGACCAACTAGCTCCCCTTAGAACAGCCCCTCCCGCTTCAGGCTGAAGAATTTTTTATCCCCGATAATGATGTGGTCTAATACCTCTATACCTATAATCTCGCCCGCCTCGACCAGCCCCTTGGTCAGCCTTATGTCATCTTCCGAGGCGGTGGGGTCGCCCGAGGGGTGGTTGTGGACAAAGATAACGGCAGCGGCACTGGCCGCTATCGCCTCCTTATATACCTCCCTGGGGTGGACGATGCTGGCATCCAGGCTGCCCACCGAGATTTCAGCCATCTTTATCAGCTGGTTCCTGGTATCCAGCAGCAGCGCCAGGAAATGCTCCTTCTTTTTGCCCTCCAGCCTCCCCTTCACCAGGGTAGCCACAGCCTCCGGAGTCTCCACCACCGGCTTATCCTGAGTTTCAGCGTAGCCGCCCAGTCGGCTGGATAGCTCAAAAGCGGCCTTAATCTGGGCTGCCTTGGCCAGTCCGATTCCCTTAACGCCGGAAAGCTCTTCCACCGAGGCGTCGGCGATACCTTTAAGACTGCCGAACTGCGAGAGCAGTCTCTGGGCGGTGACCATCACCGATTCTCCGGAAACGCCCCGCCCCAGCAGCACCGCCAGTATTTCCTGGGCCGATAGGGCCTCGGCACCGAACTTCTGCAGCCTCTCCCGTGGCCGCTCGGCCAGCGGCAAGTCACGGATGGTAAACGATTTCTTCACCTTGTCTGTTTTCAATAGCTCACGCCGCCTGGTATTTATCGGTGACATATTCCCGCCAGAGCTCGTCCAGCCCGTCCATATCAAAGCCGTAAACCGCTTCCAGGGCGTCGTCGTAGCCGCTGCCCTGCTTAAAGGTAGTCAAAAGCTCAAACATCTCGGCCTGCCCGTAGTCGCTGATAAGATATTCGACCAGGCTGTGGCTCTGGGCGTAGGAGAGAACGGCCTCCCCGGAGTAAGCCGAAAAGGGGCTTGAAAGGCTCTGCACCGAGATAAGGCTGTCGGTAGCTATGGCCTCCCCCAGAGCCGTGCTGAACTGCGGCTCCAGCAGTCCCTCGCTGCGCATGGCCAGGCCCTCATCCAGCCATACCGGCAGGCTGTTATAGGGGTTAAGGGTTATCTGGTGAATAACCAGGTGGGTCAGCTCATGGGCGATGGCGTCCTTGCCCCACTCGATATTATTGGACGATATGCCGATAGCCATGGTGCCGTAGCGGGTAAAGGCCACCCCACCCGTCCACTCCTGGGGGTAAATCATCGACCCCTGCAGGTCACCGGAGCTGGCGTAGATATAGAGCCGGGCCGGTCTTTCCAGCTCGGCGCCGGTATCCTCGGCAAGCCTCTGCAGGGCATCCTGGGCCGCCGCCATCAGTTCCCGGGCAAAATCGTCATTGCCGCTGTACCAGTAAAGGGTCACCGCCCCCTCGGTCAGAGTCCGCCAGTCATAGCGGATGTCATCAAATTGCACCTGCGCCGGAACCGTTTCCACCTTATCCCCGCCGTCGTCGGCTATTTTCCACCAGTACTCCAGGCTGGAGCCGGGCGGCAGCCCGCCAATCTTTACCATTTCCAGGGACCAGCCCACGTCAACGGTGGCAGCGGTGGCAAACTCAATATATACCTCGCTGATAACTTGAGCAAAGCCGGCCCGGTCCACCATATAGCACAGGCGGATATCGGTGATATCGGTATCGCTGCGGGCATATAGATTAAAGTTTAGCCGGTAGGGAAAATCGGCCTCCGCCGAGCTGTCGATTACAGCCAGCCCGCTCTGGGCTTGAGCCAGGGTTGGGCTTAATACGGTCAGCAGCAGGCATAAAACTAAAGCTAATACGCCAATCTTTTTAATCATTATTATTTACCTTTCCCCACCCTATTAGTTTTCTTTCCCATACCCTCCCACCCAAAAGGGTTTTTTACCCCAAAAAATCTTTGATTTTTCGGGGGGCCCCGTATTCACCCTCTTAGACTCCTTAACCCCTCCCCCATTATAACAGTTCTCTCCGCCCCCCCCGTTTTATATCTTCTCCCGCCCGCCGCCCTTAATGTAAAAGGGCTAAAGCCCTTTACCCCACCCCCTAGGAGGGGCGGGGCAGGAAGTTTCAGAAGCGCAGCCTATGAGGGCGGGTGGGTGGGAAGTAATACGCCCTCTTTTACTCCTCCTCCCCCACAATAGACCTCAGGTAGGCGGTGATAAAGCCGTCCAG
>Ga0315537_1002971_pt1 | contig 12748 bp, 13 predicted proteins | sample SalMarSW160270MG_FD_203091 | JGI IMG/M metagenome (GOLD analysis project Ga0315537, IMG submission 203091) | Salt marsh sediment microbial communities from the Plum Island Ecosystem LTER, Massachusetts, United States - Salt Marsh Sediment SW1602-70 ... | reverse complement strand
ATCATGGCTAGCTGCAGGCCGGGTATCTCCTTCTTGGCCAGGCGGTAGGCATTGATGGTACCGAAGGGGTCTTTCCAGCGGTCGAAGCGGGATACCTAGGTAATCAGGAAGCGGTTACGGGCGAAGCCGAGGTTTTCCAGCATCTCCCGGCAGACGTACTTCTTGATGAACATGTTCTTGGAGCTGAAGGCGCAGATGGCCGGGGCCATGGTGGTAGTTCTGGCGACGCGGAGGTTCCGGGGGACGAACTTCTGGCAGGTGAAGACGGCGGCGTCGTACTCCTGAATGTAGGGGCGCAGGAAGTTCCACACCGTGGCGTCCGGCTGGGAGCTGTCTACATGGCAGCGCCATATCCATTCGGCGTTAATGTCCGGCGAGTAGTGGCGCAGGGCCGCCGGCTGGGGGTCGTTGACGATGAAGACATCGTAGTCGGGGTCGAGGTCGCGGGCGTTTGACAGGTTGTTGGAGAGGTACCTTCTTCTGATGCTTTGCTTCTTAATCTCTTCGAACGGCGCCCCCTGCAGGGCGTTATGCAGCCCTTTGGTGATGGTGAAGAAGTGGCGGTCGCCGCGTATCACCTGCCAGTCGGCTTTGATGCCCACGGCGCGCATTAGGGGGATATAGGATACCAGGAGTTCGGCGACCCCGCCCCCGAAGGGCGTGGAGTTTATGTGACACAGGCGCAGCCCCTTGAGGTCTCTCCCCAGGCTTACCACCTCGTCGATAAGCTCCCGGCTCTGTATCAGGCGGTATTTGTTGATGTCCGCTGTTCCCAGGGAGATTTTGTGCAGCATCGAGACTTATACCCCTGCCTGCTTACTAGGTTTCGGAATCACTGAGCACTACCGCCCAGCCTACGCTCTTGATAGCTGCCAGAACTTTCCTTCGGTGGTAATGGCGGGGGCCACCACCATCTCGGCCTGGTGCATCTCCGGGATGGTAAAGGCGCCACAGACGCCCATGGCGGTACGGACTGCCCCGATAAGGTTCTGGCTGCCGTCGGTGACCGAGGTGGGGCCGAACAGAATCTGCTCCAGTGAGCCGGAGATACCGACCTTGATTCGGGTTCCCCTGGGGAGGGCCGGGTGTGGGTGGGCCATGCCCCAGTGATAACCCAGGCCCGGTGCCTCTTTGGCCTGGGCCATGATGGAGCCGAGCATGACGCCATCGGCCCCGGCGGCCAGGGCTTTACACAGGTCTCCGCCCTTACGAAAACCGCCGTCGGTGATTATGGGGACGTACCTCCCCGACTCGCGCTGGTACTCATCCCGGGCGGCGGCGCAGTCTATGGTGGCTGTTATCTGGGGGACACCGACACCGAGAACCTCGCGGGTGGTGCAGGCGGCCCCGGGCCCGACGCCGACCAGGACTGCGGAGATGCCGGTCCTCATTAGCTCGATACAGGCACCGTAGCTGACACAGTTGCCCACGATGATGGGCAGGGAAAGCGTCTTACGGAGCTCGGAGAATGACAGCCCGCGGTAGCTTTTGGAGGTGTGCCGGGCGGTGGTCACCGTCGAGGCGACCACCAGAATATCGGCTCCAGCTTCGGCGGCTAGCGGGGCCAGGCGCTTGGTATTGGCCGGGGTCGTCGAAACGGCGCAGACCGCCCCGGCTTTCTTAATCGCCTCTATTCTTTCCCCGACCAGGTTCTCCTGAATCGGCTGGGAATAGGCCTTCTGCAGTAGAGGGGTAATCTCGCTATCGGATGCCCGGGCAATCTGGAGCAGCATCTCCTCGGGCTTCTGGTACCGGGTCTGCACCCCTTCCAGGTGGAGGACGGCCACCCCTCCCAGCTTGCTCATTAGGATGGCGAGGTTAACGTCGGTCACCGCATCCATGGCCGAAGCGACCACGGGAATGACGAAGGTAATGTCCTCGACCTTGAGCTCGGTATTGGTCTGGTCGGGGTTAATGGTTACCTCTCCGGGGACTATCGCCACCTCGTCAAATCCGTAGGCCCGTCGTAACTGCTTGAACTGAGGAATAGCCATTCTGCCCACCCTTCTTAAACTGGAACTATATCAAAGATAAGGCTGTGAAGTCAAGGAAGCGAAGGCCCCCCTGCTTTGCGGTCGGTAGGCCGGTAGCCTGAAAACGGCGGCGCCTGGTCGCTTCAGCCCTCGGCGTAGCAGCCGAACTCGACCAGACCCTCCCCGTTGATGGCCGCCGCCACCAAAGAGCACTCGTTGAGGTAGAGTTCCACCGGGTTAAACCGCGAGACGAGCTTCTTCCTCAGCATCTCGGCTTTGTCGGGGGCGTTGGTGTGGGTTATGGCTACGTGCAGCGGCTTCCCCGAGCTCCTTTCATCTACCAGGTCGAGGGTAGCGTCAATGGCTTTGGTCAGGGTACGCTCTCTCAGTATCGGTTTGGTCATCCCGCCGCTGGCGGCGCTGGTCTCCAGCACGGTTGCCGTGGGGAGTTCGGACTTGGCCCAGTCCTTGGCCTTACCCACCCGGCCGCTGCGGTCGAAGTGAAACAGGGACTCCCTCAGGGCGAGTGAGGTCACGCGCTGCCTTATGCTGTCGGCGGCCTCGATTACCTCGGTCAGGCTCTTGCCTTCACGGGCCGCCTTGGCTGCCCAGATGGTGACCAGCATCTGGCCGCCGACCACGGTGAGGGAGTCGAAGACCTCGACGGCGGTATCGGGGAGCTGCTTGGCGGCTAGGCTTTTAGCGTTCAGCGCCGAGTTATATGCCTGAGAGAAGCCGCTGGTTATCACGATAATCAGGACGGCCGGCGTCTCCTTACCTGCCTGCTTACACAGCTCCAGGAACTCGCCGGGAGAGGGGGGTGAGGTGGTGGGCAGGTTCTCCCTGCTCCTGAGCCGGGTGTAGAGCTCATCCCGGTCTATCTCCGTTTCCAGGTAATCCTTATCGTCCATATTGACGTGGAAGGGGGCTATTAAGATGCCGTACTCTCGGGCTACCTCCTCGGGCACGGTGGCGACGCCGTCGGTGACAATAGTTACCCGTCTCATGCTGTCTCCTTTTCCGTCGGGTGGTCGGGGATTTAGCTATATAGATTATTACGGTAATACAATACGGGTTACGGCCCCCTTTGTCAAACGGTATAGACGAGCGCCGAGTTATAAGGTTATAATAGGCGTGGTCAGAGGAAGACAGAAGGCGATGGCGGCACTTTACCTGGTGGCGACTCCAATCGGAAACCTGGAGGATATTTCCCTGCGTGCCCTGCGCACCCTGCGAGAGGTGAGGCTTATCGCGGCTGAGGACACCCGCCGCACTAGGCAGCTCCTGGCCGCCTATGACGTTAAGACGCCGCTTACCAGCTACCACGAGCACAATAAGCGGGCCAAGCTGGGCTATATTCTGGAGTGCCTTGAGGCTGGTGACGTGGCCCTGGTGGCCGATGCCGGTATGCCGGGGATATCCGACCCGGGCTACGAGCTGGTGGTGGCCGCCATCGAGCGCGGGGTTCCGGTGGTGCCGGTTCCTGGGGCCTCGGTGGTGATTACCGCCCTGGTGGTTTCCGGGCTGCCCAGTGACCGGTTTGTCTATCTGGGCTTTCTCCCCCGCCGGGCGGGCAGTCGGCGGCGTCGCCTGGAGTCGGTGGTTGGGGAAGAGGGGACTATTATCGCCCTGGAGGCGCCGCACCGTCTAGGAGCGGCCCTGGATGATATCTTGAATGTCTTGGGGGACCGGCGGGTGGCGGTGTGCCGCGAGCTAACCAAGGTTCACGAGGAGGTTTTCCGGGGGGTGGTCAGCGAGGCGCGGGTGCACTTTACTCAGCCGCGCGGGGAGTTTGCCCTGGTTATCGCCGGACGGGGGGAGGCGGAAGCGCCGCAGCTTACCGGGGAGGTCGAGCAGCGCCTGGGCGAGTTACGCCGCTCCGGGACGGGCGCCCGGGAGTCGGTCGCCAGGGTGGCTGAGGAAACTGGCCTCTCGCGGCGGGAGCTGTACCGTGCCTGGCTGAGGCTGGGTTAGGCTGCTAACTCTGCCGGGGATATCCGGCAGATGGTTTTATTTCGATTGGGGGTATGTTATGCGTCGAGGGTGTATATCTCTGGGTAATGTTACCTGTGACGGGTGTCACCGGCTTATCCCGCACGGCGAGCGTTACCTGATTCTGGAAGAGGAGGACGGTGCTGCCGCGAACCTGTGCGTGGCCTGCTGCTTGGAGAAGGGTTATGCCCGCTATCGGGAGGATAAGCGCGAGCAGGTGCTCACCTTCTTCCCGGAGCAGGCTTAGGGCTCGCTTGGCGGCTTATGGCGCCGGCTAGTAAGTCTAATGAGGGAAAGCTGTGGCTGAGAGAGTCTTTATCGGGGTGGCCTGGCCCTATGCCAACGGCTCGCTGCACCTGGGCCAGATTGCGGGGGCGTACCTCCCGGCGGATATATTTGCCCGCTACCATCGCCTCAAGGGTAGCCGGGTTCTCATGGTATCGGGTTCCGACCAGCACGGCACGCCCATAACCCTGAGGGCGGAGAGAGAGGGCGTAAAGCCGGAGGTGGTAGCGGCCCGCTATCACCAGGAGTTTCTGGAGTCCTTTCGGAGGCTCGGCATCTCCTTCGACCTCTTTACCTCGACGGGCACGGCTAACCACGCTCGGGTGGCCCAGGACTTCTTCCTCAAGCTGCTCGATAAGGGTTACCTGTATCAGGCTACGGTGTCGCAGCCCTTCTGCCCCCGCTGCCAGCGCTTCCTCTCCGACCGCTATATCGAGGGCACCTGCCCCTACTGCCAGGCGGGCGGGGCGCGCGGCGACCAGTGTGATGACTGCGGTAAGCCGCTCAGTCCCGCCGAGCTAATCAGTCCCTACTGCTCCTTCTGCGGCGGCGCTCCCGAGTTTCGGGATTCGGAGCACTTCTTTTTCCGGCTCTCCGCCTTCCAAGAACGGCTTCTAGAGTGGGTAAGGAAGCAGAGCCACTGGCGGCAGAACGTCCTTAACTTCACTCTGCGCTACCTGGAGTCAGGGCTCAAGGACCGGGCGATTACCCGGGATATAGACTGGGGGGTGCCGGTGCCGCTTCCCGGCTTCGAGGGGAAGCGGCTCTACGTCTGGTTTGAGGCGGTGATTGGCTACCTCTCGGCGGCTAAGGAGTGGGCTGAGTCTGGTGGGGATACGGAAAGGTGGCGCGACTACTGGCAGAGCGGCTCCTCCCGAGGCTATTACTTTATCGGTAAGGACAACATCGTCTTTCATACCATTATCTGGCCGGCCATGCTCATGGGCTACGGAGACCTGAACCTGCCCTACGATGTCCCGGCTAATGAGTTCTTGATGATTGAGGGCCGTAAGCTCTCCACCAGCCGCAACTGGGCGGTCTGGCTGCCCGATTATCTTGAGCGCTACCACCCCGACCCGCTGCGCTACCTGCTCTCGGCGGCCATGCCCGAGACCAGCGATACCGATTTCTCCTGGCGCGAGTTCGTGCGCCGTAACAACGACGAGCTGGTGGCCACCTACGGGAACCTGGTGCACCGGGTGCTCACCTTCAGCTACCGTAACTTCGCCGGCGCTGTGCCGGTGCCGAGCTATGGGGCCGAGGCCACCCAGCTACAGAATAGCTGTGCCGCTACCCTGAAGCTTATGGATGAAAGCCTGGGGCGGTGCCAGTTTAGGCTGGCGCTAAAGCAGGCGATGGACCTGGCTCAGGAAGCAAACCGCTACCTCGATGAGAAATCGCCGTGGAAGGTAGTTAAGCAGGATAAGCAGGCCGCCGCCGATGCTTTATACGACGCTATCTCGGTTATCTCCTCTTTGAGGATAGCCCTGTACCCCTTCCTACCCTTCAGCTCACAGCGGCTGCACGAGTTCCTCGGCTTTGATGGAGTCATTGAAGATTATGGCTGGCAGCCGAGTTTCCCGGAGCCGGGCCAGAAGCTCTCCCCCCCCCAGCCCCTGTTTACCAAGCTCGACGAGGGGTTGATTGAGGAAGAGGTCAGCCGTTTGAGGCAGGGCGATAGCGGGTAGGTCTGGAGGGGTCTAGTGTCACTGGATGCGATTTATGAGCCGGTTCGGGAAGACCTAGCTCGGGTGGAAGCCAGGCTAGTGGCGGTGAGCCAGGTCGGCCCCTCGTGGCTCGCCGAGCTCCTGGCGCACAGCCTGGGAAGCGGCGGTAAGCGGCTTCGCCCCGCCCTGGTGCTCTTATCAGGTAGCTTCCATGACTATGACCCCGGTCGTCTCGTGCCCATGGCGGCGGCGCTTGAGGTGCTGCACACGGCGACCCTGGTTCACGATGACGCCATCGACCACTCTCCGCTCAGGCGCTCTCGCCCCACCGTTAACCGGGTATGGGGCGAGGACAAGGCTATCCTGCTCGGGGACTACCTCCTCGCCCAGGCGGAAGAGCTGGTCAGCGAGACCAAAAGCCTGCGCGTTATAAGGCTCTTCGCCCGGGCTATCATGACCATTGCCCGGGGGGAGCTGGGGCAGGCCTTCAGCGCCTTCAAGCTGGAGCAGACGCGGGAGCAGTACCTGGCCAGGATTGCGGCTAAGACCGCCTCCCTGACCACCCTGGCTACCCAGTCCGGGGCTATCCTGAGCCGGGCGCCGCAGGCTACGATTACGGCGCTTGAGGACTACGGCTACAACCTGGGGGTCGCCTTTCAGGTTATCGACGATATTCTGGACTTTGTCGGCGACGAGGCGGAGATGGGTAAGCCCGTCGGTTCCGACCTCGGCGAGGGTACCCTGACCCTGCCTGCGATGCTGGTTCTGGAGCGCTACCCGGGTGATAACCCGGTGCGGCGGCTCTTTCAGGGCGAGGGTGAGCGGCGGGAGAACATCAATCTGGCGGTAAAGCTGGTAGCCGAGTCGGGGGTCCTTGAGGAGTGCTACCAGGTGGCGCGGGATTACTCGGCTCGTGCCACGGCCAGCCTCGACACGCTACCCGACATTGCGGCGCGGGGGTCACTTAAGGAGCTGGCTCAATACGTGGTCATGCGCCGTAGATAGGGGTCTCACCCCTGGGTGAAGGTGCTCCCGTCCTGATAGGTCTCTATCTTGTGGGTGGGCAGCCTTTCCTTGAACTGGTCGACGATGTAGCCGCAGGCGGCGAAACCCTCCTTGCGGTGGGCGGAGGCTACCGCCACCACCAGGTTGATATCGCCCACCTTTAGACTGCCGGTGCGGTGGCAGATGACGATGTTAGCCATGGGCCACCTTTGCTGGGCGGTTTTGACTATCTCTCCGAGCTCTTTTTCCGCCCTGCCCCGCGGGTCGCGGTATTCCACGGAGAGAACCGGCTTCCCCCGGGAGCTTTCCCGAATCAGCCCCACGTAGGTGACGACACACCCGCTCTGGTCGGTCTTGGCCCGGGTAACTATGCTCTCCGGCGAAATCGGCGCTTCGGTAATAATTACCATGTCGCTGGGTTTCCCCCCTGGGTAGTCGGCTGGCCCGCCCCGGTCTCGGGGAACGGGGTCTTAAGTCTGGCGGGGTAGCTATCTCTACGGAATTAGGCGTAGCCCGGGCTGGCCTCGGGCGGTGGCTCGGGCAGGATGGGGGCTTCCTCGGGCGCGGCCTTGGTCTTACCCTTGGCCCTGGTTTTTACCGGGGTGGGCGCCGCCTTGGCGGGAACCATCTTAGACTTGGACGCCGGCGGAGCAGTCTCGCTGAGCACCGCCTCAAGCTCATCGCCCTCCAGGGTCTCCTTGGTAATGAGCTCCTGGGCGATTCTTATCAGCCTATCCTTGTTCTCGGTTAGAATCTTGGTGGCTGTCTGTGAGGCGTGCTCGATGATTTTGTGGACTTCCTCGTCAATAACCTGGGCTATCTTCTCGCTGTAGTTCCTCTGCTCGGTGATTTCGCGGCCGAGGAAGACCAGCTCCTCCTTATGCCCGAAGGTGCGCGGCCCCAGTTTATCGCTCATCCCGTAGTCGGTGGTCATCTTGCGGGCAATCATGGTCGCCCGCTCGATATCGTCGGCCCCACCGGTGGTCATCTCGTTGAAGATTAGCTTCTCCGCGGTCTGGCCTGCCAGCAGGGTGGCCAGCATGTCGTTGAACTGGGAGCGGGTCATCAGGTAGCGGTCTTCGGTGGGTAGCTGTCGGGTATGGCCGAGTGATAAGCCCCGGGCCACTATCGAGATTTTGTGAACCGGGTCGGCGTTGGGCAGCATCTTGGCGACCAGGGCGTGCCCGGCTTCATGGTAGGCCGTGATTTCCTTTTCCTTGGGGCTTATGCGCCGGCTCTTTCTCTCCGGGCCGGCAATCACCCGGTCGATGGACTCCTCCATCTCCTGCATGTCGATGGCATCCTTACCCCGTCTGGCTGCCAGGATGGCGGCCTCGTTGACCAGGTTGGCCAGGTCGGCCCCGCTGAAGCCGGCGGTCTGCTTTGCCAGCACCTCCAGGTTTACGGACTTGGCCAGGGGCTTGCCGTTGGCGTGGACCTTGAGGATGGCGGCGCGGCCGTGGATGTCGGGCCGGTCCAGGATAACCCGGCGGTCGAAGCGGCCCGGGCGGAGCAGGGCGGGGTCGAGTATGTCCGGGCGGTTGGTGGCGGCGAGTACAATGACGCTGGTATTGGTGTCAAAGCCGTCCATCTCGGTAAGTATCTGGTTAAGGGTCTGTTCCCGTTCGTCGTGGCCGCCGCCCAGTCCGGCACCGCGGTGGCGGCCGACGGCGTCAATCTCGTCAATGAAGATAAGACAGGGGGCATTACGTTTCGCCTGCTCGAAGAGGTCGCGCACCCGGGAGGCGCCCACCCCGACGAACATCTCCACGAACTCGCTGCCGCTGATGGAGAAGAAGGGCACGCCGGCCTCACCGGCTATGGCCCGGGCCAGCAGGGTCTTCCCCGTGCCCGGAGGGCCAATCAGCAGCAGCCCCCTTGGGATGCGGGCCCCCAGCCGCTGGAACTTCTCCCGCGACTTGAGGAACTCCACCACCTCGTGCACCTCTTGCTTGGCCTCATCCACCCCGGCGACATCGTCGAAGGTTACCGTTGGCGTCTGGGCGGCGAACAGCCGCGCCCGGCTGCGACCGAAGTTAAGCGCCTGGCTGTTTGCACCCTGGGCCCGGCGGAAGAGGAAAAACAAAAGGCCCCCGAATATCATCAGGGGAAGGAAGTTGAGTGCCAGATTGCCCCAGTTGATTCCCGACGGCTTGACTTCCCAGTCCACCCCCTCGAGGTTAAGCCCCAGTTCCTGGAGGTCAACCAGGGTCAGGCTGCCGATGGTCGCTTTTAGCTCGGCGTCCTCGGTAGTGGTAATTTGCAGATTTTCGCCGTCGACCACGATTTTGGCTATCTTGCCTTCCTGAGACATGGCGATGGCATCATCAAGGCTGACTTCCTCGGGCTCGTTTACCTGCGGCGCGAAGTAGGTAAAGAGGGCGATGGCGACTGTGAGTACGGCGATGAATATTATCAGGTTGCGATTCAAGCCAAACCTCATCCTTAACCTTCGGCGTTTTTCTTTCAGCGTATAACGCTAGCACACCAGCCTAATTATACCAGAAACAGCCGTAAAAGGGAAAAAGCGGGGCCTTTACAACTCAAAATCGGGGTATTCGGGATAGCCAAGCCCCTTATGTTAAGCCCTCATAGGTCTTCTTTAAGAGCCGGGCGTCCTCTTCCAGGTTGGGGCTTTCGCAGATAACCAGGCCCTTGGCGCCGTGGTCCTTGAGGGCTCGGAGCAGCTGGGCGTACTTCAGGTCCGAGTCTCTCAGGTTGAGATGGCTTAGTTCCCCCTTGCCGCCGTACCTGATGCCGGAGATGTGGATGTGCATGTCATCCAGGGCGCTTCTCCCCAGCCGTTCTTCAATCTGGGTGAGCACGGAGACAAACTCCGGGTAGGAATTAAAGCGCCCCGTCCGGGCGTGCCAGTGGGCGAAGTCGATACAGGGGGCAAGGCCGTCCAGCTCGGCGCAGAGGTCGAGTATTTCGGTGATGGTTCCGAACTGGCTGGGCTTGCCGGTGACCTCGGGTCTCAGCCACACCCGGTTACCCTCCCTGCCCAGCTGGTCGAGTATCTCGGCCAGGTGTTTTCTGACGGCGCGGTAGGTCTCCCGGGGAGGGTCGCCGAGGTAGAAGGCGGCGTGGAAGACGATGCTCTTCGCCCCGCACAGAGAGGCGATGCGGGCGGTTTTAAGCAGCCGCTCCTGGCTAGCCCTAATCTTTTCCGGCTCGCGGGCGTTAAGGTTTATGAAGTAGGGGGCGTGGGCCGAGAGCCTGATACCGTTCCCGGCGGCGGCGGCGACTTCACGGGCGGCGGCTTCGCCCATATTTACGCCCCGGACGAACTCTAGCTCCAGGCAGCCAAGCCCCAGCTCGCTCAGGCGCTCGATTCCGGAGACGGTAGATTGCTGTCTAGCGCTGTGGGGGATACCGCCGGTACCAAAAATTAGCCCTGCCATTTATCTCGGGCGCCTCCTTTGGCCATAGCCGGTATTAGTATAGCACAGCCCGACTGGCTGGTGGCTAGTAATTACGGCGTAAGGGTATTGCCAAAATAGAGTAATTAGTATACACTTAAACTAAGATACCCTGGTGCGTGAGGGGTTTGGTTTTACCGCCAGGGGTAATTTTTATATTTTGGGCAGTTAAGAGCACCACCTGTCGGCCGATAGTGGTGCCATAGTTATATTATCCTTTTCTTATCGGTCACTGGGGGCAAGACCTGCTGGGCAAGTTCTCCGGGCAGGACTGGTCGGTGTAGGCCAGCTTGTAATTTGACAGGTGGCCAGGAGAGGAGGCGAGCGTGGTTACGAACTATGACATACTCCGGTCTCGTTTGCAGAGTGAGCAGGAACGTTTGGCCCGTGAGTTAGAGCAGTTAAGGGCGAGTGTCCGTCCGGCGGAGGAGAGGCGGGAGGGTAGCCCCTTTGGTAAGAGGGAGGAGGAGGCTACCGAGGCGGCTGAGCTGGAGACGCGTCTGGAGCTGGAGAAGCGCCTTATGGAACAGCTGGCGGAGGTCGAGCATGCCTTGGCCAAGTTTGAGGCGGGCACCTATGGTTTGTGTGATAGTTGCGGTAAGCCCATAGACCCGGCGCGACTGGAGGCGCTTCCCCAGGCGAGCCTGTGCTTGGAGTGTAAGGCGAGTCAGGCAAAGAATGCGAAGGGCAAGTAGTCTCTGGGCTAGGTGGTGGCGGACGGTCTTATTCTTCCTGGTCGCCCTGGCGGTGGTCATCGGTGACCGGCTGAGCAAGGATTGGATACAGTCAAATCTGGCGGTGGGGCAGTCGCTGCCCGAGGAGGGGTTTCTGCGGCTGACCCGTGTCCAGAACACCGGGGCTGCCTTCGGTATATTCCCCGACCATACCTCCGCGCTGATTATTGTCAGCTTCGTCGGGGTCGCCGTGGTCCTTTTCTATAACTTCTATCTCTGTCGCCGCTTTGCCTTTCTCAATAACGGCATAAGCATGGCGGCCCTGGGTTCCGTTCTCGGGGGCACGGTGGGTAACCTCATTGACCGCTTGACCCTGGGCTACGTTACCGACTTCATCGCCGTGGGCTCCTTCCCGGCGTATAATGTGGCCGACGCTTCCATCACCACCGGTGTCTCCATATTCGCCGGCTCCCTGATATATCTCCTGGTCAAGGAGAGGCATGAAGCCGGGGAAAAAGAGACAGCCTCAAATAGTGACTAGTGTTTCCCACGCCGCAGGGGGTGAGGCTGATGGCCGCTTTTAGGGTAGTTAACCTGGTCGTCGATGAGCCCGGGATGCGTCTGGATAGATACCTCGCCGAGAAGTGCCCCGAGCTCTCCCGGACCCAGGCCCAGAGGCTGGTCGCTGACGGCCTGGTCACGGTTAACGGTCAGGTAGCTAAGGCCGGCCTGAAGCTGAGTGCTGGCGACCGGCTCAGTGTTAAGCTGCCGCCCCCGCCCGACGCCCCGCTGTCGCCGGAGGCGATGCCCTTAAACATCGTCTTTGAGGATAGCGACCTGCTGGTTATCGATAAGCCGTCCGGGCTTACCGTTCACCCGGCCCCGGGGCATCCCCACCACACCCTGATTAACGCCGTTCTGTCGCATGTCCCCGACCTGCCGCAGGCCGATGACCTGAGGCGGCCCGGGGTGGTGCACCGCCTGGACAAGGATGCCTCCGGCCTCATGGTGGTGGCCAAGAACAGCCGGGCGCAGCAAAGGCTAATCTCCCAGTTCAAGGCCCGCTCGGTGGTGAAGGCCTACCTGGTGCTGGTCAGGGGGCGGGTTACCCCGGATGACGGGGTGATTGAGGCAAATATCGGGCGCGACCCGCGCCACCGAAAGCGCATGGCGGTGGTGGCTGACGGCGAGGGGCGGGAGGCCCGCACCCAGTATCACGTCGTGAGGCACATCGGGGAGGCTACCCTGCTTGAGGTAAAGCCCGAGACCGGGCGCACCCACCAGATTCGGGTACACCTCGCGGCCATCGGCTATCCGGTGGTCGGCGATAAGGTCTACGGCTCGAGGTCGGATAAGCTACCCCGCCTCTTCCTCCACGCCTGCCGCCTGGGTTTCAGACTGCCCTCCACAGGGGAGTATCGGGAGTTCACCTCGGAGCTTCCCCCGGATTTAGAGCAGGTGCTCGCCGAGTTCGGGTAGAACGCCGGCGTTTAAGGGTGGTAGAATGGGGAGAACCACGTATTCGGTAGAGTTACATCTAAATGCTTGGTATAGAAAGGCTTTATATGACCGAACCAGTTAGAGTGCGTTTTGCCCCCAGCCCCACCGGCCGCCCCCACGTGGGCAATATCCGCACGGCCATGTTTAACTGGCTCCTTGCCCGGCACACCGGCGGCAGCTTCATCCTGCGTATCGAGGACACCGATGTCGTCCGCAAGGTCGAGGGGGCG
>Ga0315537_1002965_pt1 | contig 12766 bp, 9 predicted proteins | sample SalMarSW160270MG_FD_203091 | JGI IMG/M metagenome (GOLD analysis project Ga0315537, IMG submission 203091) | Salt marsh sediment microbial communities from the Plum Island Ecosystem LTER, Massachusetts, United States - Salt Marsh Sediment SW1602-70 ... | reverse complement strand
GTTATGATTGCCCCACATGTCTTCGGGCCAGTAGAACCAGTCCTGGACGATATTATCCAGCGGGATTTGACGTTTACGGAATTCCTTTACGACCGAGAGCAACTGCTCCTGGCTTTGGTAGCGTTCGCGACATTGCCAAAAACCCATCGCCCATTTAGGCATCATGGGGGCTTTTCCGGTAATTTGGCGATAACCTTCAATCACCCGGTCCGGATTTTCGCCGAAAATAAAATAATAATCAATCCGGTCGGCCACATCGGAATAGAGTGACATCGTTTTATCTTGCTCCCGATTCGGACCCAGATAACGCAAACCTATATAACCGCCGTTTGGAATCCATTCGATTTTAATGGGATATTTTTTACCGGCTTCCATCGGCAGGCGAAGTATGTGCGACCAGGGACACCAGTTTTGTCGCCACGAATCGACGACCAACTCGCCGTCGAGCCATACCTTAGCGTAATGGGAACTGTAGAATCGGAACGTATGAATGCCCGTTTGGTCGGACTGGATTTGGCCGCTCCAGCGAACACTGCCTCTACCGGTATCAAAGCCCTCTGGATAACCATCCTGTTCATCAAGTGACTCGTGAGCAATGACTGATTCATTACGCGCCGTTAATAAAGTCTGAAAATCCTGTGTACGGAAATATTCAGCAGTCAATCCGCCCTTGCTGCCCTCATCATCATACAAAGTCAAAGACGATATCGGCTGATAGTCGCGGATATCGCCGAACTTCGTGCGCGAATTATTGTCCCATAATATGCCGTAGTTCCTGCTGGAAACCAGGAACGGGACAGAGGCCACCATATTATGCTGCCAGAGATCCACGTTGTGACCTTTGTAATTCATAATGTCATTTTGATGCTGACCCAGCCCGTAAAATGCTTCATCGGCCGGGGACTTGAAAATCTGTTGGATATGATAAGTTTGCTCACTCATGACTTCGGCATGAGTAAAAACTTTACCGCCCTTTTTCTCCTGCAGAATTAATCGGCCGTTTTTATCATAAAAAGCAACTTCTCCTGTTTTCCTTGAAACTTTAGCAGTAACCTCTGCCGTGGAAATCTCTATGGTATCACCCAGCTCTCTTACATTGTACGGCACAGAACCCCAATTTTGTTTTTCAACTATCAGGCTTTCCCTGGTGGAAAACGATTTATCGGGGCCGGCCGCAACATGAAAAACATTCCCAGTGCAAACATCTACCTTTATGATGCCGGGGTCTGTCGCCTTTTGTTTTTGGAGTTTGATCATAATACCGCCGTCTTGCTTTTGAAAAACACTGTTCGTACATCCGCTTAACAGAATGGAAGTCAGAAACATAAAAAGTCGCATCTGTCTGATATTCATAATATACTCCTTTTTGATGATATCAAATGCTTTTACTCTTAAGAAGCAATATTATGTATGGATTGAGAAACCAAGACAAGGAAAAAGTCGTTCAAGTGTTAAGGATAAAAATTACAGACAGAATGAACTCAATAGCTTAGCTGGTTAAATTTGATGACGATTTATCTTTAGCTGTATGCATAAAGAGCCGGAAGATATTACTTCCTCGTCTCCGTCTTCCGGCTCTTCAATAAAATTCTTCTTAAAATATCTTACGATATATATGACAGTACGGACTCTTGCCTGTCTTTTCGTAATATTCCTGGTGATATTCCTCGGCAGGCCAGAATTTACCGGCCTTTGTTATTTCCGTTTTTACATCATAATCTTTTTTCTTAAGCTCTTCGACCAGCTTCACCGCCGTTTCTTTTTGCTTATCATCCAAATAAAAAATGGCGGACCGGTATTGCGTCCCCATATCCGGTCCCTGCCGATTGATTTGTGTGAAATCGTGCGTCTCAAAAAACAACTTAGCCAATTGCTCATAGCTTGTCTTCGAAGGATCATAAACAACTTCGACTGCCTCGGCGTGGCCCGTTTCGTCCGTGCATACCTGTTTATATGTCGGATTGTCCACATGTCCCCCGGTATATCCCACCGTCGTCGAAATGACACCCGGTGCTTTTTGAAAATAATATTCAGTACCCCAGAAACAACCCGATGCGAAGATCGCCGTCTCGGTTTGCTTTTGTTGAGCCGGCTCAAAATTCATTGAGACAGAGTTCACACAATAACGTGTGTTCTTGTCTGTAAGTCCCTCACCTAAAAAAACGTGCCCCAGGTGTGCACCGCATTGATTACAGAGAATCTCAGTCCGAACACCATCCGCATCAAGCTGCCACTTCACGGCTTCTTCTATTTGTTCATCGAAGCTGGGCCAGCCGCATTCTGATTTGAATTTCGTATCGGACTCGAACAACTCGGCGCCGCATCGTTTGCAGGTATATACTCCCTTTTCAAAATAGTCGTTATATTTACCGCTGAAAGGACGCTCTGTTCCCTTGTGAATTATGACCTGTTCTTCAGCCGGAGTCAGCTTATTATACATCTTTCGTTCCTTATAAAATCCAATCTCATCAAGGAAAATCTCTGCGGTTTTACCTTGTCGTGTCATTACGCTGCCAAGACGTATCAATTCCGGGCTATCCTGTTGTCTCTTGACCGAGGATCCACGAAACATTCGAAACGGCAACTGAATATCCTGCCATTGCTTTTTAAGCTCGATTGGCGCCTGATAGAGTTTCACATTACCTTGCTCGTCTTCTATCCAGAGTCCCACGTTCCACTCGCCGGGTGTCCCTTTAACTAATAAATATATACCCTCATACGCAGATGTATGCAAACCCTGCCCATAATTGGCCAAACCGGTCCTGGAACCGGTAATGGTCCATTTATCCGCCGAAGAAACATCTCTTTTTATATGCAGGCAGGTTTTGCCCTGATTTTTAATAAATTCTAATTTGTCTTTTTCGTTTTCGGGATTCTCCCCAATAGCAAGAGACCATTTGAAGTTTCCCGGGGTATCGGTCTTTCTTGTTGCGAAATCATCAATGACTATATTACTAACCGGATTAGGCATGTTCTGGGCCGCACTAATTAACCATCCTCCCAATCCGCCGCCTAATACGATTGATAAAATCGTTATCACAAAAAATAACCGCTTTTTTATAAATCCTTTTACAGCATTCATTTCCGTACTCCTTAAAGAAGGACATGAACAAAATTATGCCTTTTATTATATATACACGGATTATATACGGATGGTTCATAAAAACCATAAGGTAGAAAATCTACATAGACTAATCATTGATTAAGTGGAATAAATAAGCTTTTTATACCACCCCCTCGCTTGGTCCCGGTTCTCCATGGTGACAGCAAGGTTATCACCGCTGCACTTTTTGATATAATAACTCTATTCAAATTACAATCCGGCTATACACCGGTGACTTTTTTATTGACTATTCTCTTTTCGGAATTTATAAGCATTTTTATGGAAATTGCGGTCTTGATATTCGATAATGTAAACGCCCTTGATGTTGTCGGCCCCTGTGAGGTTTTATCGAAGATTCCGGGAACTTTCATTAAGTATGTTGCAAAAGAATCAGGCCCTAAGAACACAGATGCCCAGCTCAAATTAATCGCGGACTACGCTCTGACTGATATAACAAAAGCGGATATCCTTCTTATTCCCGGAGGCCAGGGCCTAAAGTCAATAATTGACGATGATGATATCATCGACTGGATTACAAATTGTAATAAAACCACCAAATGGACAGTTTCGGTATGCACCGGTGCCCTTCTTCTCGGTGTGGCAGGAATTCTCAAAGGACTTAAAGCCACAACCCACTGGAGCCGTCTGCCCTGCCTGGAAGATTTCGGCGCAAAGCTGCAACGAAAAAGGGTAGTTATCGACGGCAAGGTCATCACTTGTGCAGGTGTCTCGGCGGGGATTGATATGGCACTGACTCTCACAAGTCTCATCGCAGGCCAAACCACAGCCAAGGCAATCCAGCTTGCCCTCGAATACGATCCCGCCCCGCCGTTCGAATCCGGTTCGCCGGACAAAGCACCAAAGGAAATTGTCGAACTTATTCTTCGCAAGGCACAAGCACACGATAGTGATTAAATAATTTTCAAAAAACATCGGGAAAAACTGAATTTTACGGTTTTTTGCGCCCCATTTCTTTATTCTTGCCAGACTTGTATAATAGAAACGTGAAGCAAGAAGATGAAATAATCCTGATTTCGGCTGCAGTCGACGGTGACACCGACAGTTTCAACAAATTGTGTCAGCGGTATTATCCGGCCATGGTTGCTATAGCATACTCGCAACTGTCCGACCGATCTCTGGCTGAAGACGCCGCCCAGGAAGCATTATTCGTTGCCTATCGTGATCTTTCAAAACTTAAAAAGATAAATCTTTTCGGCCGCTGGCTGGTAAGAATCTGCCGGAACATATCAAGTGATATGGCAAAGGCACGAAAAAGGGACAAGCATATTCCGATTGAAGATTGTGATTCGGTCTCCAAAGAACAGAACGAACAAGATGACCACGTTGAAGCAATCAAAAATATTATCGCCGGACTGCCCATCAAGCTGAAGGAAGTGATTTATCTGCGGTATTATAATCAATTGAGTTATCAAGAGATTTCAAACATGCTTGGCATTACAAAGGAAGCCGTCAATGGAAGACTAAAACGAGCAAAAAAGAGCATTACCAAAAAATTACACCACCAGAATTTTATAGAGGTGGACTTATGAAAAATAAGAAAAATGAAAATTGGCTTGATGAGAATATATCGAGAGCCGTTGATATCGGCGAAGTTAAATTCGATACCCAAAAATGGAACGAAAAATATTTAGCGAACGAATCGTATGAAGCTTCACGTTTAAATGTAAAAATTAAATCACATAAAAACATCTGGAGATTTATTATGGAAAATAAAGTTACACGATATTCAGCAGCAGCGGTCGTCGCACTGGCAATAACGTTGGTTCTACTTAGTCCCTTTGCAACGCCGGGAAACGGCGGCGTTGTCCTTGCTGATGTCCAGCAAAAAGTCGCCGGTATTGAGTCAATGATAATACGAGGTACAAAAACCTTTACACGTCCGGACGAGCCCAACAGCGTTTTAGAATTCGGCGGGATGAAATGGGAATTCGATCTCGTGAAATATTTTTCACAGCAATATGGCTTGGTTGAGGAAGGATACATCGGGGACAAATTGATTTACCGTTTCACTTTCAATCGGCCGAAGCGACAAACCCTTCTTATTCTTCCTCTTTATAAAAAGTATGGGATATTTGCATCTACGGACAAACAAATGCTACTGCTGGAGAACGGGACTCCCAAAGGTATTATCAACTTGCTTATGGCGGGCGATTATAAGGAGTTGGGACGAGAAAATATCAACGGCGTCGAAGCTGAGGTTTTTGAGTATCAAGATCCCGGTACCTTCAAGGAACTCTTGCCCAAGGTAATTGCTGATATTCAGAATATAAAAGGTAAAGTCTGGATTGCAATTAAAGAGCAAATGCCGGTCCGCGTAGAGGGTGACCTGGCCATCGGCAAGAGCTTTATGACCATGTTTCAAGAACTGAGCCTCCATGAAATCAATACATTTGGGGATTATAATATCGAGCTTGATGAAAACATCTTCGATATCGCCCCACCCGAAGGTTATACGGAATTAACGCTCAGTGATATCCTTCAAGTGGTTCCAGCAGAGGCCAAGGCCGGCGCTGCCGCGATGGGAATTATCCCTGTCGGTCTTATATTCTGGAAAAGGCGAAGAAAAAAGAAGTAAGATAAAAATATTGTGACTTGATATCAAAGCCCTGTTTGTGAACAGGGCTTTTTTTATATTTATTTTGTCTTTATTTTTAAGATGATTTTGGTAGATTCTACTTGAATAATAACATTCTTTTAGGAGGCTTGGAATGGAGAAAAAACAGGATTTGATTGCCTATTGCGGCCTATATTGCGGAGATTGTTTTGGATATAAAGGGACCGTGGCGGACCTGGCGAGAGACCTTCGGAAAGAGCTTAGAACCTATAGGTTTGATTTGATGGCTGATGCGCTTGGCGAGGTGCCTATCTTCAAAGAGTTCAAGGACTATGACAAATGCTATCAATTGCTTGGCACCATGATGAAGTTCCGCTGCAAAAAGACGTGTAAAGGTAACGGCGGACCGCCGGATTGTAAAATACGTAACTGTGCCAGAAAGAAAAAGCTCGACGGCTGCTGGCAATGCGATGATTTTCCCACATGTGAAAAGCTCAAAATCTTGGAGCCTCATCACGGTGCTGCCATGCAGAAAAACCTGCGAAAAATCAAAAAACAAGGCCCTGCCGCCTTCATTAAGGGCAAAAGATACTGGTATGTAGCGAAATAGCATTTATCGGTTATAGCAGGAACTAACGCGGATTTTTAAGGCAATTATTGAAATTCCACTTTTTTTTAGAAATTCTGTAACGAATTTCCTCTATTATAGTCTATCAGGATGCGAGCTTAATTAATATGGCTGAAGAAGATACATGGTGTAAACTGGTACAACAAGCACAGCATGGCCGGGAAGATTGTATGAGTCAACTGGTTCATGACGCCAAGGACAGATTGTGCGCTTATCTTTACCGTGTAACCCTTGATCATGATGTGACTGAGGATTTGTCTCAGGAAATACTGATGCAGATGGTGCAGTCACTTAATAGTCTGAATCAGACGGATCGCTTTTGGCCCTGGATGTACCGGATTGCACAAAGCAAAATATATGAGCATTACAAATCAAAACAGAGGAAAAAAATGATCTCCGAATCGGCTTTCTACAAGGATTTTATCTCACACAGACGTAATTATTACCAAGAAGACGGATTGAGACAAATGCTTCATGAAGAACTTTCCAAAAAAGTAATGGATGCTATGAAACAGGTAAAACAACAGTATAGAGCGGTCCTGTCCTTACGCTGTTTCGAACAGTTATCTTACTCTGATATCGCAGAGACTATGCAATGTAACGAGGTAACCGCCCGCGTTTTATTCTTCCGTGCCAAGAAGGCAATTAAAAAGCAACTGGCCCAGCAGGGTTTAAGTAAGGGCCTGCTGTTAATGTGCATCGGTTTGTTCGGCAAGCTGACCGCGCCTACAGAAGCAGCATCTTCATCTATCACAGTCACGGCCGCATCTACCAAGGTCGGCCTCACAGCAGCGACACTGGCTACAGCCGGTTCAAAGATGGGCATCGCAACAATAGCGGCAGTAGTGGCATTGGCAAGTATCGGCTTCACTGTTTTTTCCAGGAATCCTTTACCAGAACCACAAGTTCCTCCCCCTGCATCAATTTTACCCAATCGAAACGAAGTTAAAAGCATTTACTTTACAACTCAGTTAGAAGATAACAATCCAAACGCAGGAGGAAGTTTGAGTAAAGGAGCTTATGAGCAATGGTTCTATTTCCCTGACGGAATTGACGGGCCGATGTTTATGCAGATGCAGCGATGGACACCGGAACAGGACAAAAAACTCTGTTCTTGGCTTGAGAACGGCCAAGGTAATTATTACCACAACAGCGGCGAAAATAAGATTTATCTGCACAACTTCCGCGTATGTTGGAGTAGTTTGAAAGTCTGCCATTTACCAACCGACACTAAAGAATTTACAGATTTTCTTTCACAAGTCGAAGGTGATTTATCTGTCCTTTGTGAAAATGTCCGTGATAAAAAAACCGGTTTTTTGACCAGTTCCGAGGATTATAGGTTTGTTAACGCTCCAAATTTCCTGACGGAATATCGTTACAATACGATAGAGTCGGACCAATTCCAATACGACTGGCCGGCTTCTATCCCCGTTATCGACCAGCGTGACCAGATGCACACAAGAGGCTGGACGTATTTTTATATCAACGGCAAATTGAACGATAAAAATATTTCCGGCCGTGGACGATTCCCGTTTGTATATGACACAATCAAAAAAAATCCCGCATGGATGAGATTGAATATAGGGAACGAGCTTGAGATAGTCGATTGCAGTGATGGAGCGCAGTTACGCCGACTCGACGGAACCGTTATCACCACTTATCCTACGGGAGCATTCTTCAAAGGCCTATCCCGACCATGGATGGGTATGCACACCGCAGATATTATCCGCCGTGACGCCGTTGACAAAAAGGTATGGTTCTTTAGCGAACAGCTCGAATACGAAAATAATGTAGTTATTACACTAACCTACGAGGACAAAAACAGAGATATCGACTTGATATACAATATCGACATGGAAAAAGATATCGTCAGTAATATCAGATTTGATATAAACGGAACACCCATAGGACTGTTGTCCTTTTCATATCTACAGGATATCAACCAAGTTGATAACGAATTCATCGAGCCGGTTATTGCGGAAAATCCCCAGATTTCCATTCAGGATGGCCCCGGCATATTTTGGTTGTTCCACCTGGCCCAGGGAAACATGGATAATTGAGGTCTCCAAAGAATTTAGAAGAAAAAAGCAGGCGTTATCATCCATTCTACCTGCCATTTGCATTCATCTGAATAGTTCAGGCACACGATACTACCCTGTTTGAAGGCTATTGTACCGGAGAATTCGGAGCCGGTTAGAAGTAGCGAAGCCAGTTTGGCCACAAAAGGCATATGGCCGACAATCATAATGTCATTTTGAGCTGAAGCGATTTGATCCTTAATCGCTTTAACATTATCGTTCGGAGCAAGACCATCGTGAGCGGCAATTTCACTTCCGACTGTTATAACTTCGGCTAAAACTTCGGCTGTCTGCCGGGCACGAGTTTTGCCGCTGTGCCAGAGATAATCAACTGAAAGGTTCACGGATTCAATAAACGAAGCAACTCTTTGTATATCCCGGCGTCCCTCTTCGGTCAGCGGCCGTTCCGGATCAATCTCTTCCGAAGCCGCTTTTGCATGCTGGACAAGAAACAATTTCATTTTATATCTCCCATCAATAGAATTAATTGAGGTAATTATAACACAAATCAGAAGTTCAACAATTTCTTATAAGATGCGTCTTCACCGGTTATGTAACAAATTGAAGGCCTGATTCTTGACAACCCGGACATTATTAGATAGCATGTTGAATTTGCAGTTTTTGGGAGTATTGAAATGACCGACGTAACATTAGTAACCGGCGATGGAATCGGGCCGGAAATAGCCGAAGCAACACGCAGATGTATCGATGCCACGGGAGCCGATATAAACTGGATAATCGCCGAAGCCGGAACAGATGTGATGGAAAGAACCGGCACCCCCCTGCCTGATAAAACTGTGGAATCCATCAAGAAAACCGGTGTTGCACTAAAAGCACCTATCACTACGCCGGTAGGAAAAGGATTCAGAAGTATAAACGTGCATCTTCGTCAGTCGCTTGAGCTTTATGCCTGCTTGAGACCATGTAAAAGCTACAAGGGTGTACGAAGCAGATATAGCGATATAGACCTGGTGATTGTGCGAGAAAATACCGAGGATCTTTATGCAGGTATCGAATTTCAAAAGGGCAAAGACGATACTTTCGAGCTTATCGACTGGATTAATAAACACTGCAGCAGAAAGATAGGACAAGATGCGGGCATCAGCATCAAGCCAATTTCAGTCAAAGCTACGGAACACATTGTCGATTTCGCTTTCGATTACGCCCGCAGCATGGGACGCAAAAAGGTCACCAGCGTTCATAAAGCCAATATCATGAAATTTTCGGATGGATTGTGGCTTGAAGTCAGCAGGGAAGTTGCGAAAAAATATCCCGATATCGAATTCGAGGACCGCATCGTCGATAATATGTGCATGCAACTGATTCAAAAGCCCGAGCTCTACGACGTAATCGTACTGCCTAATCTTTACGGCGATATATTGAGTGATTTGTGTGCAGGCCTGGTCGGCGGGCTTGGCGTAGCGCCGGGTGCAAATATTGGTGAAAAGGGAGCGATCTTTGAAGCAACCCACGGCAGCGCACCGAAGTACAAAGGCCAGAACAAAGTCAATCCGACCGCCTTAATACTTAGCGGCGTAATGATGCTAAGATACATAGGTAAAAAAGCCGAAGCCGAAAGATTAGAAAATGCCGTTGCCGTGGTAATCGCCGAAGGCAAAAGCGTAACCTACGATATGAAACCACACCGCGACGATCCAACCGCCGTCGGAACAAGCCAGATGGCCGATGCCATTATCAGAAAAATCAATAATAATTAGGTAAACTCTTATCTGTTCAAATTTCAGGATTTGACTTATTCGGAATTAACGTCAAGATTACGAGAATTTGATATATACCTACTTCGCTGATAGAAGTGTTGATTTTTTTATCGCAAGCAAGCTCAACAAGCAGCGTCGGCTAAAACGCAGAGATTATCCGCCTGCTTTACTGTTGATTTCGGAAGTGTGAAGAAAAACGTGCTGCCTTCACCTAATTTAGACTCGACCCAAACCTGACCATCATACAATTCCACTATTTTCTTTACTACAGAGAGGCCAATACCGACATTTTCTGTAATATCACGTAATGAGAGCATTTGGAAAATTTCAAAGATTTTACCGAAATACTTTTCATCTATACCCGGACCATTGTCGGAAACACTGAATTTCCAAAAATCCCCATATTCGACACAATTAATTTTTATATAACCGTCAGATTGGTCCAAACAACTGATGGCATTATTGATAAGATTACTAAAAAGCTCCTGCATAAATTTGCGAACACCCTTAACAACAGGCAGTTTGTTTTCAATTATTAATTTTATATGATCCGGAATTTGGATATTTCCGGTCACTTCCGACAGGATTTCATTCAAATCCAGAAACTCCTGTTTCCTGTCAACGAGAGAAAGCTCCGAATACTGGATTACAGCATTCAGGAGTCGGCTCATTCTTTTGGCTCTGCCGGAAAGCAAGCGTGCGTTTTTAGTACCTTTTTCGTCAAATTTACGATTATAATCCTCAGATATCCAATCAGACAGAATTCCAATTGCACGCAGCGGGGTCTGCAAATCGTGGGCGGCTATGCGCGTGAATTCCTGAAGCTCCCTATTGGATATCATCAACTTCTTGACCGTCTGCGCAAGATCTTTTTCCGCTTTTCTACGCACGGCAACCTCTTCTTTAAGATCCGCGGTGCGTTCCTCGACTTTTTTCTCCAATTGTTCGTTGGAATTAACCAAAGCCAAATCTCGCTGCTGTATCTGTGCAAGCATTTCGTTAAATGCTTTGATGAGCAGGCCCAGCTCATCTTTACTGTGTTTATTCACTCTGATCGAATATTCCTTCTTCTCAGAAATAATCTTAGCGACGTTTGCCAGGTCCAGAATCGGTTCCGAAATAACCTTTTGCAGTTCCGCCGAGATAAAAAATATCAACAATGAAACAAGTACCAAAGCTCCGGCAGAAACAATAATATCCTGTTTTAGTGCACGATATAAGTTAGACAATGTGGATTGTAAACAAACTATTCCAACATCCTTATCTTCGACAATGATAGGCTCATAAACAGTCAATAACTTATCTTTGAAAACATGCCCAATTCTTTCAATTTTATCCGGCAGGGTTTTATTTTTATGATCGATGCTATAGTAACTTGCGAAAATATCACCTTCGATAGTATAAATACCACCAAAAACAATTGATGGTTCCGCTTTCAACGCCTTTAGCACATCATCGGCGTCCCGAGGTTCCTCAAAAGTCACCGATGCTTTACAGTTATCTGCTATTACCTTTGCCTGGGTCGATAAATTGCGGACCATTGACTTGCGAAGGCTGAACCACTGCCACATAATAAATGCAGTACATACCAAGAGTAACGATATAGTACAAGCCAGCATGATTATTGACATCAGTTTACGTCGTATCGTCATGTCGTTGAATGCTTGTATAATAGTCGAGTTAAAAATCCTAAACTTCATCTGTCTCTAAAATCTGACGTAACTTGATCTATTTCGATCATAGCTCAATTAGAAAGTGCTTATAAAAAACATCAATATACTAAATCGTCAATCAGGGCATTGCCCTAAACCTGAGTTTCCTATTCCATCCTCGAACATTCATCATTATACCGGTCAAAACAAACAAAAAACGATATACATGAACAACAGGATCGGGAATTACAGGAGAACCGTCCTATATAACAGCCTCTATGGACAACTTAGCTATTACAGCATGCACAAACGTCTGATTAATTGATCAAACTCTTTTTTGTGGTAAAAACGGCACTTTCTTAGTAATCTGTTATTAATAAAATGAAAACAAAAGGCCAAAGGTCTTATAATATGAATCAGGATTTTTATTACAAATTGATTTCGGGACACAAAAAAGGATATATTGCAGCTTTTCTTAATACTCTCCTGGCTGTCATAGCGTGTATTTATTCGATAATAATAAAACTAAGAAATTTGTTATACAATAGTAAGATATTTAAAACACATCATCATGAAGCAATTGTTATAAGTATCGGAAACATAACAACCGGAGGGACAGGTAAGACACCTCTTGTAATTTGGTTGTGCAACTTCCTTCTTGAACAGGACATAAATTGTGCGATATTGACTCGTGGCTATAAAGCAACGAAAGAATCAAATTTGTCCGGAATCGAGTCGGAGGAAATAAAAAATCAAAATTATATCGATGAACCGGCAATACTTTCAGAAAGCTGCCCCAAGTCCAAAGTAATAGTGAATCCTGACCGCGTTGTCGGTGCGGCCGAAGCCATCGAAAAATATGCAGCTAACGTTTTGATTATGGACGATGGATTTCAGCACCGCCGCTTAGTCAGAGATTTGGATATTGTTACAATCGATGCAACACTACCGTTTGGTTACGGCAAAATTTTTCCTGCCGGTTTGCTACGAGAACCTGTTGACTCGCTCAAAC
>Ga0315537_1002964_pt1 | contig 12766 bp, 9 predicted proteins | sample SalMarSW160270MG_FD_203091 | JGI IMG/M metagenome (GOLD analysis project Ga0315537, IMG submission 203091) | Salt marsh sediment microbial communities from the Plum Island Ecosystem LTER, Massachusetts, United States - Salt Marsh Sediment SW1602-70 ... | reverse complement strand
TCTTTCCGATTGCCCAGATGTTTAAATACCTGCAACGTGAGGATTTTGATTCGCTGGATGAAATCAGGCGGTTCATCTATGTGGCAATCTCCAGTTTCCGGTTCGGTAAGGGGAGAGGGATCATCGCCAAATTCGACAAGAGCAGTTTCGATGAATACCTGATCTTTTCAAGGATCGGTGACGGGTCGATCGGTGGCAAGGCACGGGGACTGGCATTCATCAATACCATGATTAAAAAGCACGGGCTCTTCAATCGATTCCAGGATGTGATCATTACCATTCCAAGAACGGTGGTCCTGAGTACGGATGTGTTTGATGAGTTTATGGAGAAGAATGATCTGTACAAAATAGGCCTATCCGACATGGATGATAAACAGATCCTCGACCGTTTTGTGAAAGCCGAGTTGCCGGCCTGGGTCTGCAAGGATATCCTCGCTTTCCTCGAGGTTTCCCGGTTCAATCCCATTGCCGTAAGGTCCTCCAGCAAGCTGGAGGATTCACACTATCAACCCTTTGCAGGGATCTATTCCACCTATATGATACCCCGGACTCCGGACAACAAGATGATGGTGGGTCACATCTCTTCAGCCATCAAGGAGGTGTATGCATCGGTATATTACAAGAGCAGCAAAGCCTATATGACTGCCACTTCCAACGTGATCGATGAGGAAAAAATGGGGATCATCCTTCAGGAAGTCTGCGGAAATAAACACGAGCATTCATTCTATCCCACCTTTTCCGGGGTTGCCCGCTCTATCAACTTCTATCCGATCGGCCAGGAGAAACCACAGGATGGCATTGTATCGATTGCCCTGGGTCTTGGGAAATACATTGTCGACGGGGGTATTACACTCCGGTTTTCACCCAGGTATCCGAAAAAAATTCTTCAGCTATCCTCCCCGAAAATGGCACTGCGGGATACACAGAAGAACTTCTATGCGCTCGACCTGGACCTCACCCACTTTGTCCCGTCAACGGATGACGGTGTTAATATCCTGAAGCTGAAACTTGCTGATGCCGAAAAAGACAACGTCCTGCGTCATGTTGCGTCAACCTATGATCTGCATAACAACATCATCCGGGACGGCATTCATGAATCGGGAAAACGAATCGTTACCTTTACCAACATTCTGACCCATAACGTTTTTCCACTTGCTGAAATTCTCCGGAACCTGCTGGAGATGGGACAGCAGGAGATGAATAATCCCATAGAGATCGAGTTTGCAGTGAACCTGGGAACGCCCCCCGGAACACCCCGGATATTTAACTTCCTGCAGATAAGGCCCATAGTTGATACCGATCAGAAAAGCAACATCAAGCTGGAGGATGTAAAGCAGGATGATGCACTGATCATCTCTTATTCAGCCCTTGGAAACGGGATATTCACGGATATTTCCGATTTTGTTTATGTGAAGCCCGAATCGTTTTCCGCCTCACACAACAAAAAAATTGCTGTGAACATTGAAAAAATTAATGAGCAGTTTACCCTGGAGAAAAAGAACTACATACTGGTCGGGCCCGGTCGCTGGGGATCCACCGATCCATGGCTGGGTATCCCGACTAACTGGCCGCAGATATCACAGGCTCGTGTGATTGTGGAAGCAGGATTGAAGGATTACCGGATTGATCCCAGCCAGGGAACCCATTTTTTTCAAAACCTGACCTCGTTCCGTGTCGGCTATTTCACCATCAATCCCTACATGAACGACGGGTATTATGACCTTGACTTTCTGAACAGACAGGAAGCACTCTTTGAAGATGAATTTATCCGTCATATCCGCTTTCACGAACCGCTGAGAATATTGGTTGACGGAAAAACGACCAAAGGGGTGATTTTTAAACCGTGTACTCCTCAGGAGAAGTAGTTTTAAGTTTTCGGTTTCTGGTTTCTGGTTTTGTTCTGTTTAATGCCTGGAAATCTGCGGTCCATGAAGCGTCTTCCCACTGAATAGCAACGCAGTTGGACCGGGTGCATCATCGTGCTATGTAAACCCCGGTATATCACATAGTGATCCTCTCGCAGGGATTCTTCCGAAGGAACTCGGAGCTTCGGAGCTAACGGGAAATGCCGGGGCTATTATCTCGCGCCCCGCCTGGGAAGACTGTGGATTTTTTCCTGTAACTCGTAACCCGTATCACGGAACTCACAACTCCCCTCTCCCCCTCATCCGTTCCATACATCCACCTTCTGAAGATGGATGCTTTGTTCGAAAAAGACGTTGGATACTTTCTCGAAATAAGGGGTGTAGTCGGAGACATAAAAGCGGTCTTCCCCGCCGGGGGCTGTTCGCTGAAGGGAGTGGTTCTCCAGCAGCTCGTTCAGTTTTTGTGCTACAATCCGTGCTGAATCGAGCACTTCAATATTGAAGTTATAGAATTTGCTGATCTGGTTTCTGATGATGGGGTAGTGTGTACAACCGAGGATCAGTGCCTCAATCCCGTTAAGTACCGGGTTTGACAAATATGCCCGAATAATGGCGTTGCTGATGTCATCAAAAATAAATCCCTCCTCGATCATGGGGACAAACAGGGGTGTTGCCAGGGAGACAACCTCAGTCTCCGATACGCTCCGGTTCAGTTTTTTTTCATAGGTCCCGGAATTGATGGTGCCTTTTGTACCGATCACCCCGATCTTTTTGTATTTGTTGTTCTGCTGAACATACGCTACAACCGGATCGATCACATTGATCAACAGTGCCTTGCTGCCAAGGTGCCGGGTAAGCGCATCAAATGCAATTGCCGAAGCGGTGTTGCAGGCGACGAGTATAACCTTGCACTGCTGCTCCATCAGGAAATCGGATATCCGCAAAGAATAGTGGGTAACCGATTCAGCTGATTTATCACCGTAGGGCAGATGAGCAGTATCACCAAAATAGATGATGTTTTCTGCAGGCAATATTTGTTTGATGGCATGTGCAACCGTCAGTCCCCCGACTCCGGAATCGAACATGCCGATGGGTTGGTTATTTTGCATGGATTATCCCAGATTTATTGAAATGATGTTATGGCATTTACGCGCCGGTAAATTTAAATAATTTTTGGGAGGAATTCCGAAGTGAATTCGGAACAACGATTTTTTCACCGGGAAATCCAAAATATGAACCGAAAATTACCATACGATAAATCAACTGCAAATAACAAATTATGAAGGAGGGCAGGCAGGCAACCAAACTCGTGGCTGTATCATAAAGATGATCAATTGCAATGTAGCAATTTGAGGGCGCAAAATTAGCAAATGCGATTTGGTAGGTAAATATTGCTATTTGAAATGTGGTAATTCTAATCAAATGATGTTGCCTGTTTTATGTTTTCAGTGGTTCTATTTTATGAAGGATTCATGATACACCCTCTCAGACAAGGTTGCTGGAATAGCCTAATCGGCTATATCCAGCCCGGAATTTTCTTCACCTTGTTTTGCACATAAAATTTTTTCCCGAAGGCCCGCCTGCCAGTCGGGCAGGGATGCCCTTGGCATAACTTACTAACTGGGTTTACAACGTTGTGTCAAGTTTGAAGTTATAAATTCAAATTCAACTCAATCTTCATGTGTGAGAACGTGGAGTTACTTGCCTAATAATTTGACTTTTCCTCCCATTTCCCGTAACTTTATTTATTCTATCCATCGGGAATACCAAAACCCGAAAAACGTGTAACCAACAACACGACATAATGAAAACAACATTCTACACAACAATGCGTCCAATCGCATTGACTGTGATCTGTATGGTTCTCTGTGCCCGGCTGGCACTGGCACAACCCGACAGGATATACGGACCACTTGATCCTCCGCCACTGGGCATCATGACAACCTACACGGGCAGCGGCCCGAACGATGGCCAGATCGGTATGCCCGGCGGATACCTGGCTGAAGGATGGGGTGTCTGCCTTGTTTCCGAACCCAACCATGCACCGGTGGTCGCCAATCCGGTTGCCGACCGGGAGACGGATGAGGATGCATTGTTCGAATTCACCATTCCGGACAATACCTTTACGGATGAAGATCCAGGGGATGTGCTGACCTGGATGGCTACCCTGTCCGACGACAGCAGCCTGCCCGCGTGGCTGACCTTCGATCCGGAGACGCTGCTCTTGAGCGGTACACCGGAGAATGGCGATGTCGGAACCATTGAGATCAAGGTGACTGTCACCGACATGGGTGAAGCATCGGCTTCCGACCTCTTCCTGCTGACCGTAAACAACACAAACGATCCGCCCATCCTGATCATGCAGATTGCGGATGTCAATGCAGAAGCAAAAGTGGCGTTCAGCTACATCTTCCCCGAAGGAACTTTCGTGGATGATGATCCCGGCGATCAGATAACCTATTCGGCTGAAGCGCTGCTCTTTGGCGGAGGATTGCCCACATGGCTTTCCTTCGACGGATCCATGCGTAAATTTACCGGTACGCCCGCTCCCGGAGATGTCGGTACGTACAATATTGTGGTCACGGCAACCGATAACAGCCTGATGACGACAACCGACACGTTCGACATTGTGGTATCACCCCATTCGGGGATCATTGATGAGGCGGGCGGACTGAACCTGAAGATCTACCCCAACCCGAGCGAAGGCGTGTTCCATGTGGATATGCAGCTATCCGAGATGCAGGACATCGAGATCCGCGTCCTCACCCTCACCGGCCAGCTCATCCGGCATCAGAAACATGCCGGCCAGGTCGGGGAAATGCGGTATACCGTGGATCTGAAAGGAAAGGCGAAAGGATTATATAACCTTGAAATAACAAGCAAGAGAAAGAAATATAACAAAACGATTGTAATACATTAATCCGGTATTGTTTCGGTAATTTATCCATGTAGAGACGCCATGCATGGCGTCTCTACGGTAATTGAAAAATTCCTGGATAACGGGAGAATTAACGAAATTTCAATATTCCTCCCCCTACCCTGACATCACGCATAACGCGATTGTCAGGGTTTTCCCCCTCCTGCCCTGTGAAATAAAGTATCAATTTATCAGATAATATCGTTTTTAGAACTATTTCACGGGGCGGGCTCTGTGAAAATTAAACTGCGAAGCAGTATTTCATAGGGCAAATGCGTGAGAAAAATAAAATTTCTTATATATATGGTAAATTAAGTCTGGAGCATATCGATCTATGTGGATTAATCTCATGAACAAAGGTCCCTGCATTACGCCTGCCATAGGCATTCCTTCGGAAGGATGACAGGTATGGTTTTTCAAACAAATAAACAGTTCCGGCGATTATATCTTGCGTAAAGTATACCCCGGCTTGTCACATAGTGATCCCTGCCAGTCCGACAGGCTGGCCTTCGGGAAATGCCGGGGCAACCCTGGGTTTTATGTAAACCTAAAAAACCGGCGGCCCAACTGCATGGATATTCATCGGGAAATCCAAACATGGACCGAGGTGCTCCAAACGCAAAAAAGAACAAAATCGAAATCCGGCACTGCATCGGGAAACCAATCACCCCTTAAGTCCCCTCAAGGGGACACTGTGCTTACATGCCCAAACAGGCAGGCAGGCGCAATCCGCAATCAGCAATTCTCCAAAGGAGTCCTTTGGACGAAATCCCTACACCCTTCCGGAAATAACATCCCAATCCACCAGTTCCCAGAACCCTTTGATATAGTCGGGGCGCCTGTTCTGGTAGTCGAGGTAGTAGGCATGTTCCCACACATCGCAGGTGAGGATCGGTTTCAGACCGTCACGCAGCGGGTTCCCGGCGTTGGATGTCTGGACGATATCGAGCGACCCGTCGCTTTTTGCAACCAGCCATGCCCAGCCCGAACCGAAGAGGGTGGCGGCCGCTTTGGCGAACTGTTCCTTGAACCCCTCGAGGTTACCGTACTGTTTGTTGATCTTTTCAGACACTGTCCCGGTGGGGTAGGTATTTTTAGCCGGCGAGAAGCCGGTAAAGTAGAAGGTATGGTTCCACACCTGGGCTGCGTTGTTAAAGATCCCGCCGTCGGCTTTACGGATGATCGTTTCCAGGTCGGCATCTTCAAATGCCGTTCCCGGGATCAGGTTATTGAGGTTATTGACGTATGCCTGGTGGTGTTTGCCGTAGTGAAATTCCAGTGTCTTCCTGGAGATGATCGGCTCCAGCGCATCGAGTGAATAGGGTAATTCCGGTAATTTATGTTCCATTTTTTTGGTGTTTTATTCTCCTTAAAGATATTGGAAATTGACGGATAATGCAATTGGATGGTGATAAATGTGGTGATGGTAGTCTTAACGAATACCAGCCCCAGCGGCCCGCCTGCCGGGTTCCCCGCCGGAACCGCCTTGGCGGTGAAGGAGGGCAGGCAGGGGCTGCATGTTGGTAGCCAGGGGCTTCTCACATAGGGATCACTATGTGAAGCCCCTGGAATAGATGATCAAAAAAAACCGGTCCAACTGCAATTTCATTTATCTGGAAAACCTATCATGGACCGGAAGTCACCAAACGTTCCTATACATTTACGAACACCGTGACCGATTAACGATACGGGTTTCGTTACCGATCAACGATAACCGAATAATTTGTATACATAAAAAATTATCCATTATCTTTAAATTATAATCACCTTGAATTGGTATTAATACAATGCACTATTTCCTTAAATATTTCATGATAATCATATTCACCGGATTATCATTATCCCCCGCACTATCTCAGGTAACCGATGACAAACCGGTACGCCTGACCGGGTTTGTCATCGACAGGGAAACCCGTGAATCGCTGGTGAACGCCCATTACATCATCAACAACCGCAGGGGAGGGGTGGTGGATGCCAACGGCCGTTTTGCCATCCCGGGGATGGTGAACGACACCATCGTCTTCTCCTACGTGGGTTATAAGGATGTCGTGGTCATCGTTCCCGAAACGTTACCCCGGAACGATTACCTGGTCGGCATCTTCATGCCCAGGGACACGATTTTACTGGATGAGGTGGTGATCCTCCCCCGGCTGGGAAGCCTGAAATCGGAGATCACTGCATTGTCCACGACTAAGGATATTGAACAGGTTCATGCCGTCAACAACCTGAACATGGCGGCCTACACCGGCATTTCCCGGAACATTGAATGGAGTGATCCCGAGGCACAGTACAGGTATGTGTCGGGTCAGATCAGGGAGCGGGCGATGGCGCAGGGGATGATCCCGTCGGACGAGATCGTGGCTTTCAACCTGGCTGCCGGTCTGCCCTTTCTGTTTGCTTACTACCTGCGCGGAGGACCCAAAGTCCCCGACCGCCCCGAGGTGGTCCTTTCCCAACCCGAGATCGACCGGATGATGCAGGCGTTTGAGGAGAAACGGAAAGATTCCGTGGAACCTGGGGATACCCTGAAAAAATAATGTAATTCCGGATCTTTATTGTTTTATTAAAGGCTGAGGCTTCCACCTTCGTCCCGCCAGGGCGAACTACGGCGGACAAGAAGGATAAGGAAGAATTCCCTCGTACTGCCTGTCTGCCGATAAGGCAGACGACTGTGGGCAGGAAATATGTTGATGGCAGTTCGCGGTACGAATATTGGAATGAGAAGTGAGTTGTGGACAGTTACTGGATACTCCTACCTGCCATGTAATACTTCACAATATCGGTTACAAAATTTCAAATAACCATCTAAATTTACCCCGACAGGCCTGCCTGCCAGCCACAGGCTGGTAAACCGGCAGGCAGGGGTAGAACAATGAGTAACCACTGGTGTAACCGGTGGTTAAGGTATACAAGAAGATAGCAACCCTGGAGGGGTTGAATATTTAAGTGTAAGGCATTAGTATTCAACCACGGAACCCACAGTCCAACTGCAATGTTATTACGCACCGCTTTACAGCGGGTTCGTGAGCTCGCTTCGCTCGGTTCAACCGGAAATCGTTCCCTGGACCGTATGATACCCAATGTTGTTTTCTGAATAAGGTCCTTGCATTTCGCCGTATGAAAAGTATGGTTTTTCAAACAAAAAGGCAGTTCCGGCGATTTTTCTCGGGTTACCTTTACCCCGGACTGAAGTCCGGGGCTATTGGCTTTTCCCGTTAGCTCCGAAGCTCCGAAGGAGTTCCTTCGGAAGAATCCCTGCGGGAGGATCACTATGTGACAACCACTCCGTGGTTTTTAGCTCCGTTAGGAGCGACATATTTCTAGCCCAGGGTAACCCTGTGAAATAGCGTCTCAGCTTGATGCGGCGTCAGGAATTTGTAAAAAGTTTAGCCTTAGCAGTTCGTCCAGTAAAACCGTTATTTCACGGGGGCAACCCTGGGTTTTGTGTAGAAACACGAAAATCCGGTCCAACTACACTGCTGTTTAGCGGTAAAACGGTGCATGAACCGGAAGGCACCAAACGTCAATTAGTATAAATCTTTTACCCAGCAACAAGCAACCAGTAACCAGCAACAATTTTTAAATAGGTAGCTGTCACTATTTATCCAATAACATTTCTTCACGTCAAACACCTTAATAACCTAATAACCTACTCCCATAGGAATGTGCCGTAGGCATGGCTATGCCGCCTTTGGCAGAGAATCCTCGAAATGGTGATTGAATTGAAAATTCAAACCATTTCGGGAGCGGCGAGCGATGAAATGACTTGCTGTTAAATATCCGTAAATATTGAAACTGTTGGAAAAGTAAAACATTATTCCTACGTAAAGGTTATTTTAGATATTTCACGGGGCTGGCATCCTAACCGTAACCGAAACTCGATCCCCTGATCATCAACATTCTCCTCCCCCTTCCTGACATCACGCATAGCGTGATAGTCAGGATATCCCCCTTGTGTGTTTGGCAGGTGGGAAGGCGAAGGGGGGTGTGGTGGATAAGAGCGGTAGCAGGGGGATGAATACGACTGTAAATTGAAAACCAAAATTTAGATACTATATCGGAAATTCACGCATGTAGAGACGCCATTCATGGCGTCTTAACGAATACCAGCCCCAGCGGCCCGCCTGCCGGGTTCCCCGCCGGAACCGCCTTGGCGGTGAAGGAGGGCAGGCAGGGGCTGCATGTTGGTAGCCAGAGGCTTCTCACACAGTCATAGTACGAGATTCCTTTCCTTCTTTTATCGTTGCACTTTTATCTTTTATCTTGAAATACACCCAATCGCCCACAGGACGAAGAAACCAACGCTCTAACAAACTTTTCCCATAACTCAATCAGATTAAATCTTCAACATCCTGACAAACGTCATAGGATAGCACAGAACTGAGCTATTATTTTGAAAAAAAATCAAACTATGTTTAATAGAATTATTGCCGCCATACTACCCTATCTACCCAAACGTTTCGTCTGGATCTTTTCAAAACCCTATGTCGCCGGAGAAAAGCTGGATGATGCCATGCGGGCATGCAGGGAGCTGAACAGCCAGGGAATCAAGGTGACCATTGATGTGCTGGGCGAATTCATAGAAACCCTCGAAGAAGCAGAACAAAACAAACAGGAATACCTGGATCTGATCGATATAGCTGAAAAAGAGAAAATCGACGGCAATTACTCCGTCAAACCGACCATGTTCGGACTGCTGATCGATAAAGAGGTATGTTATCAGCATATCCGTGAGATTGTCGCCAAAGCAGCCTCCTGCAACAACTTCATCCGGATCGATATGGAGGACTCCCGGTGTGTCGACCGGGAGATCGAACTGTACCGGAAAATCCAGAAAGAGTATCCCAAAAACGTGGGATTGGTCTTCCAGGCGTATATGAGACGAACCCTGCAGGACATGAAAGACCTGATGGATATCCATACCGAAGAAAATCCCCTCAATTACCGTTTATGCAAAGGGATCTATGTCGAGCCGGTCGAGGTTGCCTATAAAAATTATGAGGAGGTCAACGAACATTTTCTCGAAGACATTGAATTTATGCTCCAAAACAAGATCTATTCCGGCATCGCCACCCACGACAAACCGCTGGTCGAAGGATCCTACAAACTGCTTGAAAAGTACAGTGTTCCGAAGAATATGTATGAGTTCCAGATGCTTTACGGTGTCACCCCCGACCTCCGAAAATCAATTGTCGACAAGGGACACATAATGAGAGTATATGTTCCCTTCGGGAAAGAGTGGTTCGGGTATTGCACACGCCGGCTCAAAGAAAATCCCAAAATGGCTTCGTATATTATAAAGGCGATATTTATTAAGGGTTAATGAAGAAATGTTATGCCGTAGACATCCCTACGGGATTAGGTTATTGAGTTAACCCGTTGTGCCATATGGCACAAAGATAGGAGCGACATGTTGATAGCCCAGGGCAACCCCTGACATTTATCGTCAGGGGCAGCCCTGGGTTTGGTTTGAACCAGCGATAACGGGCCAACTGCGACGTTAGACAAAAGGAAATAGTTACATGGACCGAATATCTACCGGGCGTTCAATAAATTCATTATCTTATTAATCCTCCTTCGCGTTCCGCTTCGGACTTCGGCCGACGAAGTCGGCGGACGAGAAGGTGTGGTTTAATTGGCTTCGCCGAGCTCGTAAACTCGGTTCCCCGGGGTTCTACCCCGGAAATACGGGTCCAGGGTTCTACCCTGGGGTTTCATACCTTTGATTAAACAGTTAGTTAGAATAGAATGGCATTAATCCATTCAATAGCACAACGGGTTAACTTAATACACCACTAACATACTAACTTTTTCAATTTCAAAGCATTTTTTTAAAAATTCATTCTACCCCTTTATTCTCTCCGACAAATAGTGATCCCGTGAATTGATGATGCGCTGTTTAATCTTTTCGAGTGTGAGCTCTTTTTCTTTTAACATCTTCGGCCAATCCTGTTCCCGTTCTATATCATCAAAATAACAGATGCTCTTTATGGCATGCAGATCGTTTCTCTGATGGTATTTTCTCCTGTAATATTCAATGATGTCAGAAAATTCATGATGGTTAAGAAGAAAATAGATATCGATAAAATCTTTGATCCGGGTACCATCCATTGCAATGGCATTCACTTTCATTGCGGCAATATCAGCCTGGGAAAACAACCGGATCCCTTCTTCCTCGATCGGTTTATCAATGACCGGGTATTTATGGGAGATGAAATCAACAAAAATACCGTCGATGATGCCTTTCAGGGTATTTTTTTCAGAGAATTGCAATGAAAATCCATACTTTTTTTCCAGGTATTCCAGGTTTATCTGCAGATCAAAATCCTCAGAAGTAAAAAGATCAATATCGATGGATTCCCGGTGCCCCAGGTGAAATGCCAAAGCCGTTCCACCGGCAAGAAAAAACTCCTGGAAATTCTTATCCTCCTGGATCGATCCAATTAATTTCAGGGTGTCCGGACGGATGGCTTTTTTCTGTAACATCTGAAATGTTGTTTTGGAATCTCAAGCAGTGTGCTGGCAAATTCGAATGTTTTTTTGTCCAGCGAACCGGCTTGACTGATCTCTTTCCGGATTGTTTCAAGTCCGTAAAATGATATCAGGCGTACCAGTTCATCAACGGTACCATAGCAAAATACTCGTTCGATAATCAATTTTCTGTTGGTAACCTGACTGAACCGGTCAGGATCCACATCCCAGAAAAGTGCTTTTCGGATTTTCAACTTCTCCATGTATGTAAAAATAGATAAAATATGCGAGATTGTCAAAGGTTATTTTGATTGTTTTTTAATCTAATATGCTGTCATTCTGAATGTTAAAAAGAGAAGGAGAGGCAGATGTGCTTCTCCTTGAGACTGTTTGACTATGAGATGATGAGACGATGTGACTGTGTGACGATTAACCAATAACAGTTCACTGTTCACTATTCACCCATCTCACCGAGGACCCCTTTATCTTTTCACAATCAACGTAACGTTTCCTGAACGGACGAAAGACTTCCCATTCTGGAATCGTCCACTCGCCTTCCACACATAGACATCCTGTTTTGCCAGGGATCCCTTGATGTACCCATCCCATCCAATGTTGATGTCGTTGCTTTCGAAGACCAGCGAACCGTTTCGGTTATAGATTCGGAGATGGTACTCCACAACGCCCTGGCAAACCGGGTGGAACACTTCGTTACCGGTAGGCCCGTCGTTGTAGTAGCCATTGCTCGGACCGTTCGGATTGGGAGCAAAGGCAGTCGGAAATTCGATCCGGCAGCCGGAGCTGGCAAAGGCATCCTGAACAATCATTGAATCGTGGCATCCGGCTTCATTCCATACATCCAGCCGGACATCATATTTGCCTTCATCCATGTAGTAATGTGTAGGTTCTGTTTCCGTTGATGTTGAGAGATCCCCGAAATCCCAGCGATGGCGGGAAGCATTCTTCGAATGATTGTAAAAGGTCACCGGTTCTTCCGGTATGGTTACAACCTCCGGACTGATCACAAAATTCGCTTCCGGCGGTTCATACACCCGGATGACCTCCCCGTATACCTTGGTTGCCCCTCCGGCTCCAGTAGCTTCCAGCCAGACTTCATATTCTCCCGGCTCATCATAGATATGGGCCGGATTTTCATCCGTTGATGACTTGCCATCCCCGAAATGCCACACGTAAGAATCGGCATTCAACGAATTGTTCTTGAAACTCACTTTTAACGTCCCACATCCTTGTGTAGCGGAAGGAGTGTAATCTGCAACTGGAGGCTTAAGAATAAGCTCTAACTCTTCATTTTCCTTAGCCTCCCTGTCCGCCGAATCCGCCCGTATGGCGGAGAAGGTGGAAGCGTAGGCGGAAGCCTCAGCCTTCGCCTTATCTTTTGTTTCAATTTGTTCCAGGTTGTCTTCCTCTGGTCTCTCAATTGTTTTCGTTTGTTCTTTTGGAGCAACGTGTGTTTCCTGACGAGTTTCTTCTGTTTCAGTTGGGAAATCCTCCG
>Ga0315537_1002962_pt1 | contig 12771 bp, 9 predicted proteins | sample SalMarSW160270MG_FD_203091 | JGI IMG/M metagenome (GOLD analysis project Ga0315537, IMG submission 203091) | Salt marsh sediment microbial communities from the Plum Island Ecosystem LTER, Massachusetts, United States - Salt Marsh Sediment SW1602-70 ... | reverse complement strand
GTAGGTCCACTGGCCCTGCCACTTGTGTGGTTTCACCCACACTACAAAAAAAACACCAAAATCATAATTACGACTATCGTTAGTATCGTTACAGCTTTGGTTATTTGTCTCCTGATAAAGCTACTGCCAAGCATATTTCAATATTACTCTCAATTAAATGATGTGATGAAGCAACTAAATCACATTGGGTATTAACAGTCATACTCCAGGAACTTGGGATGTAGAGTAGATTGATAGGGTAGACTTGAGCCCACCGTTTTGCTACTTTGTGAGTTGTACACTTGAGACCATTGCCGGAAGCGCGCGCCTGACCGTGTCGAGATATTTACGGTTAAATGGGAGCGCCCACAGGTAGACGGTTTTTTCAGGGAGCGTTGCCATAGCAAAGTAACTATATTCCTTTCCCGACTCAGCAGGCACAGCAGAGTAAAGGATGGTCCCCTCCCTGTAGATCTCGATATCCCTACCTCCAGCGAACCCATTGGCAACAGTTCGGAACCACTCCACTTTCTTATCCAGCGGGACAGATTCCAGCTGGCTGGAAAAGGTACAGATTGCGACGCAAACCGTATCAGTCAAGTCTTCACCTATCCCATTATTTATATAGAGACACGGTTCCAAGAGTGCATCGCGTAAGTCAGCGTCGACAGTATCCGAGTCGGGGGTGTCAGGCCACGTGTCAATCTGCCAGCCTGCCGGAATTACCATGCTATAGCCTTTGTTGCACATAAACACCCAGTTCATGTCGCGCGTGTCATATTCCTCCGCAAAGATCCGCTGCCAGAGATAGCCGAGACTCCGAAAGACACGCAGCCTTGCTACGCGATCTCTTCGGGAACTTGGACGCAATATGGCAGAAGGATAAGCCTCCATCGTTTTGAAATAGGTCTTCATCTCTTCCAAGGTCGCTGGTGGTTTCCCCATGGCTTTTATAACATTTTGCATCGATTGCTCAAGCTCCTTAGTTCTCTTTCCAGACTCGACGATTTCTCTGCGCATCGGTTCGGCAAGACTTATGTACTCCTTGCCGAGCTCGTCGTTCTTCTGTGTTCTCGGAAGGGCCTTAGAAAAGCTTCTGGTTTCAGATTCCAGCTTCTCCATGCGGGCGTGTAATCTGAGCCTGGAATCGACTATCCGGTACCACGTCTCGTCCAGGGCCTTCCAGTCCTTGTTCGTTTCATTCTTAAGGTGTTCGTATGCAGGATTATTCATCACTTCGCTCGGTCGGGCTCCGCTGGATAAGCCACCTTCTATGAGCAGCCAAAACGATTGTATGCACCCAAGGGCTTTCACCGCATGCGCATTAAGCTCATCGTTCAGAGCTGCCAATGTCTCGATCTCGGCAAAATATTCATCCAGCAAGTGCTGCACGCGCTGTTCGATTTGCGTGTTCTGGGTCAGAATTGCCCGGTTTGGTCTCATCAGCCTCAAAGGAGGCCAATTCGTAATATCTCGCGGGGTTTTGTTGACGGAGATCATGCGTTCGGGCGTTGCATACATACATGGAATCGCCCACGCTATCGTACCGCCCTCGTGTTTGCATCCGGATAAAACGCCGATGCATCCTCCTTCGAATAGTACGGGACCCCCGCTCATCCCACCGTAGATCCGCCCCTCAAGCAACACCAAATTGACGTCCTTGATGTTGAATATCGGGGCTTGTCTTCTGTCTTTGACGTCTTGCGTTACAACGTACCCGGCGTGTGTGGGATATACCCTCAGATGTGAGTAGAAAATGCCATGTGGGTGGCCATATACGGTCATTTCCTGCCCTTCCCTCCATGAAAGGGTTTCGGCAGCCGGACGGACAAATGGGATCGCTTCTGTGACGCCTCTAATTTGTAGAACTGCCAAGTCACGATCAGGCGAGTAACTCCGCACAAGCACGTCCGTGTAGACCTCCGAGGGCTTGGTCCTGTCAGGCCTATAGGCAACGCGTATTTCCTTTGCTCCCCGAATCACATGGTAGCATGTAAGAACAGTGGTACTATCGCCAAAGAAGAAACCAGTCCCTAAGCTATGTTGCCGAGACTCCTTGACAGTCCAGATCTCGACTACGGCGTCCCTTTGGGCGTAGCCAACTTGGAAGATCGACACTACCAGGCTTAAAAACACAAAAATGCGTCTTTGCGTTATCATTGGTCGAGACCTCCATGGATAAGGTCGTATGTTTTTTCATAAGCCTCCTCCAGGGTTAATACGCCTCTCTCGTACTGTATATGTATGGCGTTGCTATTGGTTACTATGTCCTTCATTGATGATGCGGGAAGGTAATACCCCGGCCTCTCGCTCCCCTGTGCAACTGGTATTTGCGATGAAGAATTAGGTGCTCGAACACCTGGGGGACTTAACAGATGCCACTGCACTACAAGAACACTGACATAGACTCCCAGTAGAGCACCTAACGAAGCAGCAAACAGCGCCTGTCCTGCTGCTTTCTGTTCCTTCGTATCCAGCTTTTTGAGAAATGCGATTATCGAACCTCCCGCAAGGGCAAAGAAAAGCCCAATCATTTGTGTTACTACGCTTGTTGCACTAAGGCCGGCGAGGTTACCAACGAATAAACCCATCGTGAAGAAGCCGAGGTTAATCCACATGGTTGTCCCTCCAACTACCAATTCCCCTTTATCTTAGGACCTAACCAATATGGTAGGCCAACGAGTATGCTTACATTATTTTCGTACGCGCATGGAATTTGTCAAGCCTCATTCTAAGGCGGATTTCCGAACGGATGTTACTGTTGGAGGTATCACAATAAAGGCATTGGAGTTCAAACTTTAAAATGTAAAAAACCATTGAAAAATAGTTTCCCCAAAGGATTCGAATCCTATTGGCACTAAAATTAAATCAGCCAGCAGTTAAACGCTTCCCTCGCTGCAGGTGAAAATCAAGGATATATAGAAATCCACTTTTGTCCACTGTATTATGATCGGTACTGTCGGGAAAGGCAAGAAAAAAGAGCATAAGGGCCGGATGCTTCATCTACGCTTAGTATGATATACGGTTCATTGGTAGAGAAAACGACGTATACTTCACGAGCGACAGGCGAGGAGTAAAGGAGCTTATTCGCCCATTATCTGGCATATTACTGTTCTTGTTCTTGGTATAGTGTCAAAATCAACTAAGATTATTTGTTGCCAGGTTCCAAGAGTCGGTTGGCCATCTACGACCGGCACGGCTAAAGAAGGACCCAAAACCGAGGCCCTTACGTGAGAATGGCCGTTATCGTCGTGCCAAGTTTCTTCGTGCTCATATCGGTAGTTTCGTGGTGCAATTCTCTCAAAAGCAGCTTTTATATCGTGATTGACAAGGCCCGGCTCGTATTCGGTGGTAGTTATACCTGCTGTTGAACCGATATTAAAAAGTGTGACGGTACCATTGGTTATCTGGGATTGCATGATAGCTTTTTTGACCTGCTCAGTTATATCTACGATATCGCAGTTTCCACGAGTTTGAACTTTAAGCTTTTCTGTCTTAACCATAGCGGACAGGATAAAAGATAGAATGATTTCCTGCAAGTCTGGTGTACGAATTTCCAAATTACCGATTGCCAACCTTTTATTCATAGATTAGGATAAAGACGCAAGCCCGCAATAAATCCTGGGCTAACTACAAATTATTAATAGAGGTTGGCAGATGAATGTACTTTTAATTGGCAGCGGTGGACGCGAACATGCTATAGCATGGAAACTGGCTCAGTCGAATAACCTTAGCAAACTTTATACCGCACCAGGCAACGCTGGCACTAACCAATGTGGAGAAAATATTCCAATTGCAGCTACTGATATTGATAAGTTAGTAAACTTCGCACGTCAAAACGATGTAGGCTTGGTAGTTGTGGGCCCGGAAGACCCGCTCGCAACAGGTGTGGTCGATGCTTTTGAAGAGGCGGGCATAAAAGCGTTTGGGCCGAGCGCCGGTGCCGCACAGCTTGAAGCCGACAAAGCATTTGCCAAGCAGTTGATGCGTTCTAGCGCTGTCTCAACCGCCGAGGGCAGAATTTTTGACAGATTCACCGACGCTAAAAAGTATATAGCAAGCAGGGATGAAGCGGTGGTAGTAAAGGCGGCGGGTCTTGCACAGGGCAAAGGAGTCATTATCTGTGACGACCCGGCAGACGGTATCCTGGCGGCGGAAAGGATAATGTGTGATAAGATATTTGGCTCGGCGGGGGACAAAATCATAGTCGAAGAAAAGCTGTTGGGTGAGGAGGCCTCGATATTAGCTTTTGTGGATGGGCATAATATCTATGTTATGGAAACATCGCAGGACCATAAGCCGATCGGCGACGGCGACACAGGGCCTAACACAGGCGGAATGGGTGCTTACAGCCCGGCACCGGTTGTCACCGAGGAGATGATGAACAGAATCACACGTGAGATTCTCGTGCCTGTCGTAGATGGCATGAATCGCACCGGCACGTTGTACAAAGGCGTGCTCTATGCAGGGCTGATGATTACCAGCGCTGGGCCGAGAGTGCTGGAATTTAACGTTCGGTTCGGTGACCCGGAGACTCAGCCGATCCTGATGCGGCTTAAAAGTGATTTGCTGGAAATTTGCCTGGCGGTATGTGAAGGGAGACTGAATGAGGTTACGCTGGAGTGGGACCAGCGGCCGGCAGTCTGCGTCGTCATGGCTTCGGGTGGATATCCGGGCGATTATGAAAAGGGCAAAAAAATAACCGGTCTTGAAACGGCCGGCCGACTCAAGGATGTGGTCGTGTTCCACGCGGGAACTAAAAAGCAGAATGGGGATATTATTACAAACGGGGGCAGGGTGTTGGGTGTGACCGCTTTGGGCGAGCGAATCGCAGATGCAAAGAAAAGGGCATACGAGGCAGTAGAGAAAATAAAATTCGACGGTGCATACTGGCGCCGGGATATTGCAGACAAAGCAATAAAAAATAGTAATCATAAATTGAATGCTGTGCCTTAAATCCAAGACCTTATATGTTTTGTATGAGCCAATTCAAAAATCAGGATCAACAGCCGTCAGCCAACAGGCCTAAAAGACGAGGTATAGCTCTGCTGCGATGGCCAATCGTGGTTTTAATTTTGGTTATCGCTTTAGGCTTTATCTTGAGCTGGCTATGGTGTGCTCTGCCGCAAATTGCAATAGCAGAAATCAGTGAGCTGGCCGGATGCAAGGTAGATGCCGAATTTATCGATTTCAAGTTTAACGGCTCAGCTTTGATCGAGCGTCTTGTAATAAGACCCCATCAGAAACAAGAATACGACAACACAATTCTCAAAGCGAAGACAGTTTACGCCCGTTTTAGTATAGGCAGCTTATTGTTATTGGGACCACGAATAAAGGAAATACGTATTAATGATTTTGTTTTCAATGCCCAACACGATTTGGACACAGACCAGTGGAATTTAGAAGCACTTAAATTCAACGTCCCTAAAGGTAGCGCAGGCAAAATGCCTCTTATTGTCCTTAACGGTGGAACGCTGCAATACAGTAAGGTCTCGAAAGGCCAGGCCACAGTTCTCGGAGCAGTACCTATTGATATGAGTTTCAGACCTGCTAAAGAAATTTTAGGCGGTTATAGTTTTGATATAACAACGGCTGAAAAGGCGGATGGCAACTCATCTGCGAGTAGCTCTTCGCAAAAACGGGGTAGAAGCAAACTGGTCGGGTCTTGGCTCCCTGGGAGAATTACAGTGGCAGGCGGGATTTCATCGGCTGGCATACCTGCATTTGAGAATGCCTGGGTTATAGATACGCTGGATGCGGTATTGAATTACGACCGCAACAAAAATTTTTTATTGAAGCTGAAAATCGAGAATTTGTCATGCCCTAAGGCGTCAGGTGGAGAAACACTTGCCCTCAATAGGTCGGCGTTTTTAGCAGAATCTGTTCTGTTTACTTCTCTGCAAAGTTTTTTTAACAGGTATAGTCCCACAGGAAAAGTCGATATAGATATGGAGGTATCGGGTGATTTCAGCCAATTAAGCAAAAGCACGATCACCGGTAAAGTCTTGTGTAAGGACGTGACCATTTGCGATAGCAGGTTCCCTTACACAATAGAACAGGTGGCAGGCCAGATAGATTTCACCGAAAATAGCGCTATGTTGAATAATCTTTCCGGCAAACACGGTGATGTCGAGGTGACAGTCACCGGCTGGGTAAAAGATTTTGGTCCTGATCAGCGGTATCAGATCCAGATTACGAGTGATAATATGGCGCTGGACGACGATCTGTATGAGGCATTAAGCCTGAAACAAAAAGAATTTTGGACAGCTTTTTCTCCCAGCGGTCTGGCGGCAATTAATTATCGCTTTAGCCGCTCCGCCTTTAGCGGACTAATGGATAAGCGGAAATTGCTTGAGGTTGAATTGCGAGGCGCCGAAGCTGTTTATTGGCGTTTCCCTTACCCATTGAAGGCTCTTAAAGGTAAGCTTTATTTTGACTCCGACAGCATAACAGTTGTCGATGTGGTTTCACAAGCAAACGGAGGAGGCAGCATAATTTCTAATGGTAAAGTTATCGAGTACAATACCGACAATCCGATTTATAATCTGTCGATTAAAGCAAACGATATGCCGTTCGACCCGACACTTGTAAGGACATTGCTGGCTGAGCAAGGGACTCTTTATAACCAATTTGATATGAATGGGCTGGCTGATGCTGATATCAGGATTTTTACGCCAGCGGAGGATACAGCGACAGCAAGCTCGGAGGTAGGGCAAGTCCCGCCCTACAATTTGGCCAGGACAAGACGGGCAAGTTTTTTTGCGGATGTGACTTTGAAACAAGCTTCTTTGAAAGCGAATAAATCGGGGCTGATGATCTCTGATGTATCGGCAAAAGTTCATCTGACGCCCGATTCGACGAGTATTAAAAATTTTACCGGCCGCTATGGCCAGAGCAAGGTTTCATTAGTTGGTGGAATTTGGCTCACAGATCAACCGCGATTACCACGTTATTACTTGGCGATAGGTGCACAGCAGGCTCAATTGAGCGATGAATTGATTGGTCTGTTGCCTGCGGGAATGGTAAAAGTTGCTTCGGAACTGCGGCCAGCCGGCAAGGTGAGCATCAGCGCAAATTTTAAAAAAATGAGCAATGATGAACGCACTGACTACAGCATATCTGTTGAGTGTTTGGGTAATAGCATCAATTTCAAGCGATTTACCTATCCTTTAAAAGACATCACCGGCAAGATAACGATAACGAACAACAATGTGATATTCGACAAGATTACCGCAACTCCAGCTGACAGCATTCAAGAAACAAATTTGCCTTTGATGGACTCGACCATAAAATTAAATGGCCAAATTGTTCTGGCTGATAACACTTTCAGCAATGGTATATTTCAACTTTCAGCAAGGGACATTTCTTTAGGTGAATTTTTAGTGTGTGCTCTGCCGGCAGATATAGGCTCTTTTTATCAGGCGTTGTCACCGACCGGCCGATTTGATATGGACTTGGAAAATGTAAAAGTTTCTAAAGTTGATGACGGCGAAAAACTCATAGATTTCACTGCCACTGTCGGATTTAAGGCCTGCAATTTCAATATGTCCGGTGCTCAAGCAGAATTAGGTGCGGTTTTAAAAGCAAAAGGCTCGTATAAAACCGGAGATGGTTTTTCTGATGGACAGGTTGCTGTGCTTGCAGATAATTTTAAGATCAAGGGCAAATCCATAACGAGTATGACGATGAATTTGAATTACGAGCCGCATCTGCGGCAGTGGTTAGCTGAAAGTTTTGTCGCAGATTGTTACGACGGCAAATTGACGGGCAAATTGGAAATCAAACCTGCAGGGGAGGCTTTGGAATATTTGTTACAAGTTGCTTTTGACAATATTGACTTAAGGCAGTTTCTCTTGGGCGAGGAGCCAAACCGTCTGAGGCAGGCCAAAACCGACTATACCAGTGGGACAATGGGCGGGTCACTGAGCATCTGTGCCCAGATAGGCGACAATTCTTCACGGCTCGGCAGATGCAGGCTGGCTATAAGGGATATGCAGGTGGGTAAACTCTCCCCATTGGCGAAGCTATTATACGTTTTGAGGCTGACGGAGCCTAAAGATTTTGCCTTTGAACGAATGGTTGTTGATTCATATATCAGATCCGACACGCTTCTTTTTGATGTGTTTGATTTATCCGGTGAAACAGTCGCTTTTCATGGCTCAGGCTTGATGAACTTGAGAAACGCAGATATTGGTCTGAGTCTCACTGCTCGAGGCCGACGTCTGGCTGGTGCGGAGCCTTCGCTTTTGGGTTCTCTGACCGAAGGTCTTGGTAAAGCTGTCATACGGATGGAAGTAACAGGTAATGTTAACGATCCAAAGGTTGAAACCAAGACTCTTCCGGTAGTTGAAGATTCGCTGAAAATCCTCGGCACACCCCGTTAAAAATCGCCAATCATTGCGAGTACACGTAAACGAGCTTTATTTCTTCATCGCCGCGATAGTATAGATCTGTCTTTTGTCTTTGATGTATTTTCGTTCGTAGTTTGTGCCGCTCAACTCTCCATTACTTGCACCGGCAGAGGGGAGAAATTCAGTTTGTTCAAGCTGCTCGTTTCTGTCGGTTATTAATATCCTTATCTGTTCAAAATATGCAGCGTGATCAGTGGCAATTCTTAAAGTGCCTCCGGTCTTTAAGCAGCGAACCAGATGCTCCAGATTGGTAGGGCAGAAGAAGCGTCTTTTATGATGACGTCTTTTTGGCCAAGGGTCTGGGAAATAGATATGGAAACAGTCCACAGAGTTAGTCGGTAAGAAATCAGCTAAAAAGGCGGCTGCGTCAGTGCGGATTACCCGAATATTAGTCAGTCCCCATCGGCCAATTCGGTCAACAGCGTAACGGTAGTATTTGTTGGCCCGCTCGATGCCGAGAAAATTCACGTTCGGCTGGGCCATAGCCTGGCTTAGCAGAAAGGTAGCTTTGCCGGTACCGATCTCTACATGGAGGGGGCTTGCCTGGCTACGGCACGCTTCGCCGTGACGAGAACGTCCGAAAACTCGAACAAAATCAATTTCACCTTTTAAATCTTCCGGCTTCAACGCAATACAAGGATAGTCCTTTAATTTTCGAGCCATAAGTCAAATCTCCTGCATAAAGCAGGACAATAAAACAACATAAATTTGTGTTTGTTATTCTACATAAAAAAGGGTGTTTAGGTAAAGATTCAAAAATTAGTTTTTTGTCTTCGTTGCGTTTAAAGTGGATGCTGTCACTATTCGATAGAAGGATGTGAAGATTCCCGCTTTGTGGGAACCCTGAACTTATTGTTGGCCATAGCGTAGCAATTATAGGACTCTTGAGGTCTTAATGTAAGGACCATTAAATATGATTCTGCAAATGGTCAAAACGCGGCGTAAACAAGTTCTGATAGATGTTAATACGCAGCGAGACTTCCTGTTAGCTGGGGGCAAAGCGTGTATAAGAAACCACAGAAGAGTTCTCGCGCACATCCGAAGGGTAATGGCGTGGGCGAGAAGGAAAAATATCCCAATAATCTCAACCTGTGATGTCTATCCAAACAACAACCACGAGGAAGAGAATCACCACTGCGTTGATGGCACCGATGGACAGAAAAAAATACACTATACACTGTTGCAAAACAGGGCGACTTTTCCAGCGGATGGTAGCACCGATTTGCCAAGAGATATGATGCGGCAGTACAAGCAAATCATCTTTCACAAGCGCTGCGTTGACCCGTTTGATGAACCTCGAATTGACAGGCTGCTGAGCGAAGTGCGTGCCAGTGAGTTTGTGCTGATAGGTGCGTGTGCGGAAGACGCCGTTAAGGCGACTGCGCTGGGATTGCTGCAGCGAGGAAAGAAGGTGGCTGTTGTGGTCGATGCGGTAGGCTCACGTAATAAAAAGGATGCGCAAATGGCACTTCGTAAAATGCAGGCAAAAGGCGCCAGACTAATCGAAACAAAGGCTCTTGCCGGCACAACACATCTAAAAATGGTGGGAGCATGCCATTGCGAGAGCTGCCAGGGACGCTCGCGGAAAACACCGGAAGGTGCGCCGGAAGATAATTAGCAAAGTCTTTCATTATTGGTCTCATTGGTAATCTTTTTTTCGCACCTCATCTATATTATATCATTTCCCTGTTTTTCCCGAGCGTTAAATCCACCGCGTCACTCGGCTGCTCGGAAGGTGATTTCTACTCTTTCTTCAAGTATAATGTTTGTGTTGGGAAGGCAAATTCAATTCCCTCGGCTTCGAAACGCTTCATCATCTCTAAGTTGACACGCTGGTTGACCTCGTGGTACAGCCAATAATCGGCAGGCTTGACCCAATAGCTCATATATATGTTCAACGAGCAGTCATTAAAGTCACTAAAGTACACCCTCGGCAGCTTTTCAGGGTCGGTATTTACCTCCGGCACGCCGGCAAGGATTTCTTTTATGACCTCAACCGTCCGTTTGGCCTTTGTATGGCCCGAATCATAAGTTATGGTGATATTTGATTTCCTGCGGATAAAGGGACGCTGGCCGACGTTTTCCACAATCGAATTTGCAATCACGCTATTGGGAACAGTGACAAGATGACCATCGAGTGTGCGGACACGCGTGCTTCTAAAGCCGACCTCTTCGACGGGGCCGAAATGGCCCTCAATCTTTATCAACTCACCCATCTGAAAGGGCCTATCCGCAAAGATTGTGATAGAGCCGAAGAAATTGGCTATCGTCTCCCTGGCTGCAAGAGCGATAGCAATGCCGCCGACGCCGGCACTAAGCAGAAGTGACTTTACATTCGCCCCTAAGATATTCTCACTAATCAGAAGAACTGCGACAATCGCTATTGTCACTCGCATGGCCTTACGCACCACCGGCACGAGCATATCGTCAAGTTTGGTTTCTGTCTTGCCCACCAGACGATTTAAAAAGTACTCGATGACATCGACAAGCCGATAAAGGGCATAAGCTGCGGCAATGGCAGCTATTACACGAGCGATTGTTGTCCATCCATCGCCGAGTGTGGTTCTAATCCCATTTTCGTCATTAAAGAATAGAGGGACTTTCGCGAGAAATATGCCGACTGCAAATACCGCCACATATATCGGATTTGCCAGCGCTGCAAATAAGATTGCCAGAGGACTGTCACCTTTTTTCTTTGCCAGCCGCTGGGCATAGCTCTTGACGGAATATTGGACAATTCGCCCTGCCGCCATTGCAACCAAAACCGCCAGCAAAACAAGGCCGAACCGCCAAATTTCATTACCTCGAATGATTTCGTAGTTGATGGTTTTTGTCCACCCATCAGCCAGAGTTGATATTTGAGCTAATACCAATGCTGTCATCTTAAACTCCTAATTGATAAAATCCTTTTTCTTTGTCCAAAGTCCTGCTTTTTATACATTATTAATCGCAGTTTTTCCAGTGAAACAACCATTTTACGGTTCATCCAACTCTGTCTTCTGTCATCTGCCTTCTGTCCTCTGTCTTCCGTTCTCTGTCCTCTGTCATTTGAAATTGGCTTTGATTGGCTTAAATTGGCTTTGTTTTACCAGTCTACAAAATTGTAGAATTACTCTTATTCACTTTTACAAAAGAGCTTACGTTAATTTTAGCCTCACATGAATTGGCTTTGTTTTGCAAAAAAAGGTTAATTTGTCGAATACTTTCGACAATTGTCGAATAACGTGGGTTTGCATAAAATTGGCAATATGGATAAATAAGAGAATGTAGAGGGCGAAACCTCGCACTCCCATAAGGGATGGCCAAGCTCACATTTCCGTATCCTAATATAATCTCAGGGCAGGCCATCATCTTTCTTAAGTCCTCCTTGTTGTGAGGTCGTAGGTAAAGTAGTGGATTTAGTGCTTAGGGTTTACTTCTGGGTCCCGCCTTCCGTCCTCCGTTTTACCGTAAGAAATCAAGTATCCAGCATCGAGCATCCAGTAACACGATTAATTATTAACTTGTTAAATATATATTATACAATATTATTTGTTAATTGTAAAGTGAAATTGTGTGAGCAAAAAGTAGCGTGTAGTTTAAACCACCATCTTTCTGAAATCTCAGTGTTTTACATTTTTGGCTGTTATCTCTCAGCCGATTATATATTACTTTTGTTTATCAGACAGTCAATAGAAAACGTCAATTTTTTTGCGAGTGTTCCGAGCAGCGGTAGCTGTAATTAATTTTAAAATAATAAAATTAACAAAAATTAAGGAGCAAGTGATATAAGGTTATCGGCTGTCCAATTGTAGGCCGATCGTGTTTGGAATAGTAACAGTGATCTAGATCAGATATTATTTTTACAGGCAACCATTCATGTCCTCGTGATACATATAATGATGCTCTATCCTGTTGGAATTTCTTTTCTAACTTGGCAGCCCATATTTCCAAAGTATCTGACTGCACATAACCCAGCATTCCTGCCTCATCCTGATCATTAGCGTAATGGCCTGAAATAAATTCTCCAAGCCCTTTACTTCCAAAATATTTGCGAGCATTGAACGTATTTCCAGAAAGCCTTTTGGTCTCAAAAGAATAACGCGGGTGTTTTCCGTAACGAGTTCTTTCGATTTCAATATCTACTCTGCGTCGATTTTTACCGAGACGCCGGGGTTCATTTATGGGAGGGTCATCATGAATGGAAAACCGCGAAGCCCATCTTGGTGCTGTGTCACTTTGCGTTATTTCCTTCATCTTCTTAACAAATTCCCCGGAAATATCCGGCTCATCCGAATTTTTATATTGAGTTGGAATAAGGAAATCATAGGACATTTTTATCAATTTAAATACATTTTCACGAAATCCCCGCCAATATTCGGGGGTATCGGTAGGTACTGTT
>Ga0315537_1002959_pt1 | contig 12778 bp, 9 predicted proteins | sample SalMarSW160270MG_FD_203091 | JGI IMG/M metagenome (GOLD analysis project Ga0315537, IMG submission 203091) | Salt marsh sediment microbial communities from the Plum Island Ecosystem LTER, Massachusetts, United States - Salt Marsh Sediment SW1602-70 ... | reverse complement strand
GAATTCGCAAGAAAATCAGTAGAAATCGAAATCGCTGACGACCGCTGCGGGCGGAGCGTCGGACAATTTTTAAATCGCTGTATTTTACCGTGGCCGACTGCAGGCGTCTTTTCTTCATATAAAAATAAAGCATAAGAACGATCAACACCGCCGCGATGATAAATATGGCCATCGCCGGCAGCGCATATTCATGATCAAAAAGCGTAATATGAAAACCGGCAAACCTAAACACCGATGCCTCCCCGGTTTCCGGCCGCCACGGATGTGACCGGAATCGCCGTACGGCTCAATTCAATCTGACGAATATAATCGATCATACTCACCGCTTCATCGAAATCATTATTGACTTTTTCCAACTCCGGAACCAGTTTCGCGAATTTAACCAAATCGGCAAACTCCAGAAACTGCTTCAACCTGTTATACAATTGTTCTTCGATATCTTTTTCGATGACCGCCGTCAGGAATTCATAGGTCGTCATGTCCAGCACCGGCATACCATATATTCTTTGCAAAAAGGCGCGGATTGTTTCACTTAATTCAATATAGTACAGTTTGAATTCGCCCGACGCCAAATAGTTCTTTTCCTTCAACACCGCCAGTCTCTCCGACGCAATCTCCCAGGGCGGTCTGAGATCGACCGGCTCGGCCGGTTTTCGTTTACCGCGTCGAATCTTCCACCACACCAGCACCGCGATAACAGCAATCAGAAGCAGGGCACCGGCGAAATAGTACCACAGCGGAATCTTCGGTTTAAACTCGATCGGGGCCTTGATATCGCGAATATCGGCCGTGTCGACATCCTCCGCGAGAAGCGACTTAACTCGAATCGGGACCGGCTCGGAGATCAAAATCTTTTTTGTACTATCCGGCAGCATGTACTCGACCGGAATAGGTGGAATTATGTAATCCCCGGTCGTAAAAGTTGTCAATGTAAACCGGCTTTCGATTTTAATTCGGCCGTCCTTCAAATGCTTCTCTTCATCTGTCTGATAGTCCTTGACATCGAATGCCCCGAGATTGGCGCCAATCGGCGGCGGCGTCAGGATGATATCCGAATCATGAACAATCGTCAGGCGGTAGTTAATCAAATCGCCGATATAAATCTCGGCTTTATCGACCGCCGATTCAATCTCGATTCCCGGTGCCGATTTCACCGTATCCGTCGTCATGGACGTATCATGTGACCATCCGATCACAGGAATAAGAAATAGTACAATTAATGATATGTATAAATATCTCTTCATTTTCTTTTATAAATGGTTACGTCGTTGGAGCTGAATACGCCGTCATAATTATTCTCCAGCGAAGATGCATAATACGCAGGCGGTTTATAAAGTATCACGACCAAGCGCGGCGTTTTCTTCCGCAATTCTTCGTTAAAATATTGTCGGTCGGCCAAATTATAGTGCAAATATCCATCATGATTCAACGACGATCGGTTTTCGCCGGTTTCGATTTCGGTATAACGCAACGGTATTTGCCCGGTAAGGAATGGATATCCCGGCCATTCCGAGAGAACGGTATCGGACGGTCCCGAAAGAGCAAGCATCCGGTCGGTTATTTCCCCTATATTCGATAACATGTACATCCTATCGTTATCCCTTACGCCAAATATAAAAATCGCGACATACGGTACTATCGACAAAAGAAATAAGGCTGAAACGGCGGCAAAAACCGCCTTCCTGACTTTCGCAGTCAGGGCGCGATTCATCACGGTTAAAAATTGTCCGATATTAAAGGCGGCCAAGATTATACCGAAGGCCAAAAATTGTTCGATATATTGCCTCGCTATCGGATACGGCAGGAGATAAACGGCCCCGATTAAAAACAGATTCAATATTGCCATTCCTTTCGGTTTTCTAAATAAGTCGGCGATCGATTCGAGACGTTTCTGCTTTATCAAAAGAATAAACGATATTACCGCCAGAGCAAATATTATCAACAGATGCGGGTCGATGATGGCGCGAAATACGGTGGTCGCCTTATTCGAAAAGACGGCGCCGAATCCGCCTTCCGCAATCCGCTTGAGACGCAAAATTAAGTTGCCGTAAAAAAAACGATCCGGCGCCTGAATAATTGTTAAAAGAGTCGGAAGCGCGAAAGGTATCAATGAGACAATGAATATCGCCAGGTTCTTCAGTCTCCCGGCCTTCGACAAGGAAAACATCGACAGAAAGTACGGCGGAAGAAGAACAATAAAGACCGAGCGGAAATTTATCAACGCCGATAAAAACAAGCCGGTGAGAATCATATACGACAGCCGCCTTTTTTCATAGTACAACAACCAAAAGAAAAAGGTCCCCAAGGAAAGAAAACTGCAGAAAGGCAGCGTTTTGAAAGCTGAATGCCAAACGATGGTTATGCCGGAAAAAACATACATGGCCAACGCGATGGTCGTTGTTTTATAGCCGCGAGTCGTCTTAAAAACGATAAGCGCCAGCAAAATAGCCGACAAAAATCCAGCCAGAGCGGCGAAACCGCGCAGAAGAAAAAATGATTCCCAGCCGCCATTCGAAAAAGGGGCGAAAACAACCGGCAGCATTATCATTTGCGGAAAGAAAAAGTCGGTATAGACCGACATCCCCTGATGCACCATCCGCGCGGCATTCATATAAAATCCTTCGTCGGCATCGGCCAGCCGCAGAAACACAAATAAAAACAGTACCGCCAGATGTACTATCAATAACAGAGATATTATATATTTGTACCGATTCATTCCAACTATTTTACATTTTCATCGAAAATCTGCACTTTTTCGACCGCCGCCAGTTTGCCGACATAATCGGAAAAGGCCTGCTGGGCCTTCTCCTGCTGATAGTCGTACAGGACTTTCGATTTTACATCATCGTACGATTTGTCACCATACTTTCCGCTTTTATTGGCCAGATAATAATTACGAACGTCGGAAGTGTCGATATTCACGTCCGGCATAACCTTATTCATTATATACTTCTGCACCATCAACTGCTTTTCCAAGTCCTTCTTTTCCTTGATTATATCCGGGTCGTTTTCGTAACCTTCGCGCACCGCTGCGCGGTACATTAATTCCCGACCGACATATTGCTTCAGAAATTCTCTTTTCCCCTCCGTACTCACATACTGTTTTTGCGCCTCGGTCGGGAGCTTCTGGATGGCTTCGTCCAGTTCGGATAGAAAAATCGGCTCCTCCCCGATCTTGGCCACCGTGGTATCGCCTTTATGAGCGGCATAGATGGAATCAATATCGACCGCCTTATTCAATTCCCGTTTGGCGTCAACCATCCGACCCATTTTCTCCAGCGATGCGATAAGATTTTTCCCCGCCTCATCATAAAAACTTCCCTCCGGATTCAGCGAACGGGCCACCACATAATGAGAGGCTGCCTGCTCATAATCAAAAAGATCATTAAAATAGATTTTGCCGATAAGGTAATTTATATTGGCACGCGTTTCGATATCGACGTCGGGATCATTCAGAATTTTTTCATACTGGGCAATCGCCGCCCCATAAAGATTGTTATCGCTCAATTCACCGGCCAGTTTCTTTTCTATTTCATAATGGCGGTTGTTTGCCTTCCCGGACGGCATAAAAATCAAATAAAGCACTAAAATTAAAGTTATAACCGATATAATCAGGCTGAATGCCGAAACAAAAGATTTTCCGTTTGCCATTTTTCCATCCATTACCTAATGTCTTTTGCCCCGCAGCTTAAAAAAATTAATCAGCGGCACAATGTACGATTGATTGGTTATGATCTGGATAAAATCCATATTTATCAATTTAAGCGACCTTTTCAAGCCGAAGCTGTCCGCTTCCGCCTGCCGGGCGAAATCCTCGCGGAAACCGGATGACGACGTATCGATAAGCAATGTTTCGCCCGTTTCGGCATCCTCCAGCTCGATCAGGCCGACATTTTCGAATTTAATTTCACGCGGATCGGAAATTTTTATCGCGATTACATCATGCTTGTTATTGGCAATCTGCAGCGGTTTTAAATAATCTTCTGATAAAAAGTCAGAGACCAGAAACACGACCGATTTTTTCTTGATGACCCGATTAAAATATTCCAGAGCACCGCTTATATCGGTCTGGGTCCCCTCCGGTTTAAAATAAAGGATTTCCCGAATAAGCCTCAATACATGCGCTTTGCCTTTCTTGGGCGGAACGAATTTTTCAATCTTATCGGTGAAAATAATCATTCCCACTTTGTCATTATTCTTGATCGCCGAAAAGGCCAGCACGGCGCACAATTCGGCGGCGGCATCCGCTTTAAAACGTTCTTTCGTTCCGAATGTCCCGGATGATGAGGCATCGACCAGAAAAATCACCGAAAGTTCGCGCTCTTCGCGGAATTTCTTGACATGCGGATACCCCGTTCGCGCGGTAACATTCCAGTCGATCAGACGAATATCATCGCCCGGCTCGTACTGCCGTACTTCCTCGAACTCCATCCCCTGCCCCTTAAAAGTGGAATGGTATTCCCCTGAGAAGAGATCATTGACCAGACGTTTGGTCCGGATTTCAATCCGTCGAATCTTTTTAAAAAGCTCTTTTTGATCCATTTTACTATTATGGCTTAAGGAACCTCGACCGTATCAAAAATAGTTGCGACGATATCATCCGAGGTTTTTTCTTCGGCCTCAGCTTCGTACGTTACCAAAATTCGATGCCTCAGGACATCGGGGCCGATCGCTTTGATATCTTCAGGCGTGATATACCCGCGACCGCGAAGGAAAGCGTGCGCCTTGGCCGCCAGATTGAGATATATGGTCGCTCTTGGCGAAGCCCCATAGGCAATCAGATCTTTGAGAGATTCCAGACCGTACTTTTCCGGCTCGCGCGAGGCAAACACCAGATTGAGGATATATTCCTTGACTTTATCATCGACATAAATACCGGTGACGACTTTTCGTGCGTTAATGATTTCCTGCGGCGAAATGACTTTATCGACATCTATATTTCCGCCGACCGTCATTCGATCCATTATCACCCGCTCTTCAGCCGGTGTCGGATAAGTGATTTTTAATTTCAGCATAAAACGATCGACCTGCGCCTCGGGAAGCGGATACGTTCCTTCCTGCTCGATTGGGTTTTGAGTCGCCAGCACCAGAAACGGTTCATCCAGCGGAAACGTCGTCTCACCGATCGTCACCTGCCGCTCCTGCATCGATTCCAGAAGCGCCGACTGCACTTTGGCCGGGGCGCGGTTGATTTCATCGGCCAGAATGATATTGGAAAATATCGGCCCCTTCTTGACCGAAAATTCCGATTTCTGCGGATTGTAAATCATGGTGCCGACCAGGTCGGCCGGGAGCAGGTCGGGCGTAAATTGTATCCTCTGGAATTTGGTATCGATGGCATCGGACATGGTTTTTACGGTCAGCGTTTTGGCCAGCCCGGGAACGCCTTCCAGAAGAACATGGCCGTCGGCCAGAATACCGACCAATAACCTTTCAACCATATACTTCTGACCGACAATTACACTGCTGATTTGCGTCATCAGTTTTTCGACAAAGACAGATTCTTTTTCAACAACGGCCTGTATTTGTTCGATATCTTGATTCATTTTGCCTCCGATTTATTACTGATATCTAATTTGCCAAAATAATTCTCAAGTTCATTGATTAGCCGAATTATATCGCCCGGTGACCCGGCCAGCGGAGCGAATTTTTCGGTTTCGGCCTGCGTCAACCAGCCGGTTAATTTTTCTTTCAAATCAATGGAAATATCCAGATTTTCCATCTCATCCGAGAGCGCCGCGGCCGTCTTTCCGGCGGTACTGAGTTGATATTTTTTCTCGATATAATCGCGCTGTAATTTATACAATTTCGTAAAAAATGTTTTCCGATCCCCCTGCGCACCATCTTTAATGCTGCTCAATCCCTCCAGAAACGCCTCTTCGGCCGACTTTTCAGGCTCCTTTTGCGGCCGTTTTCTCATCGCCATTACTATTATTACCGCTCCGGCAATCACGAGTACAGCAAGTATAATTATATATACGGCACTACTACCCGATTTTTCCGGCGGCGGTAACGGATCGGCAATAAGAATTTTGAACTGCTGCGAGGTTAACTCGCCCGGTATCGAATCGGGCCATGAGATATATTTTAAAACTATCGGTTCGATTATACCGGTGCCCGACAAAGTCGGTTTTAAAGTGTACTTGAAAGTGCGCCGCGTGATTTCCGTATCGTTTTCTTTGTCGCTGGCGATAGTCGAACTGGTGCCGACCACTTTTAATCTCTCGGTTTCAGGTAAAGGCAAAACCTCAAATGAATACTTGCGGATATCGCCCTGCCATTTGAGTACGACGGTCAAACCCAGGCTGTCTTCAAAAGCTATATCGGTCTTATCCAAGCCGGCGGAAAGGCTGATTTCTTCACCAAAAACAGGGTTCAGAAAGCATAAAAATAAAATCAGCCCGAAAAAAAATATCGAACCGTATGTAGCGTATTTAATTTTCATATCCAAAAGGTATAGAAAATAACAGTATATTCATATATGTCAAATCCATTCTATCGTTCAGACTGGCACAATAAAATTTATACATCTCCCCCCAAAATCGGTTTCAATCAATTCTTAAATTTTTCCAAAGTAGAAGGCGAGTAAGCCAAACAGCATTAACAACTTAAGAGCTGTTCCGGCGACGGCGAATCTCGTCGGAGACTTGCTTATCCAAAAATATATAAGAATGATAATTATGGGAATATCAACCGCCAAGATGGCTATATTTGCATAAGCCGGACGAAACCAATTCTGAAAAATCGGAATCAATGTCAGGAAAATCAGGACTGTATATATGGTTGATACCATCGCCATCACGGAATTGCCTGATAAAACCGACACCAGTGTCCGGCAATTGGTTTTTATATCCCCTTCAAAATCGGCGATATCCTTGAGAAGTTCACGTCCCAGGTGAAAGAGAAATGCAAAAACGGCCGGAACCAGGGGACCGGGTAGGATAAAAACAGCATGCAAATCAACGGTCAGCCCGCCGACAATAAACGTCATTCCTCCCAATACGGAGATAATCAGATTTCCAAGCAGCGCTGTTTTTTTAAAGCTGAAGTTATAAACCGCCAGAAGTATAATAGACAAAGCGACAATAATTAACACTATCAGGTTTACCGCTGCGGCCGAAATAATAGCCGCGATATCCATTGCCAGCGCCATAATAATCGCCATAAATGGCGGCAGATCGCCGCTTGCAAGCGGGCGACGGGGATGATTTATTCTGTCCGATTCGATATCAAGGTAGTCATTAAGAGCATTGCCTCCGCCGCACACCAGCGCCGCCGCGAGTGAGGCAAAATAAATTTCGAACTCTCCAGTTCCGCCATTAGTCAGATAAGCGCCCAGCCAGACACCAATCCCGGCCATGATGCAATTATGCAGCCGTATCAGTCTAATCAGGGATATAATCTTGTGCACAAAACAACGATAATCCCGGCCGAATATTGAGTCAACAATTAAAACTGGTTTAACAAAGTAATATTCAATCGCGGTTCATTGATGACCGTACTTTCCCCCCACGAAAGTTCGATCTTTAATTGACGATTCGCTGAAGCTAGGCGGATACCGAATCCGTAACCATACTTAACGTCGTCATGCTTGACCGTTTCATTATTATTTTCACTGCGGTACCACTCGTATCCGGCGACGTCGTAGAACGGATAAAGATAATCCGACTCCGAAACAAAAAATCTGAGTTCTGATTTAAATAATAATAATTTCCGCGCCGCAAATTGATCATTTCGATAGCCGCGGAGATTGTTCGCCCCGCCGAATAAAAACATTTCCGAAAGCGGCAACGGCTTTTCCGTGCTTTCGATTGTTTTTATATTCAACAGATGATAATCCGAAACAAACGATATAATAGGAAATGAAACTTCTCCGGTCAGGTCACTGCGGGCATCATTGTAGACCGACCGCGACAGGGCAGTATCGCTTGAAAGCGGTTTATAACGGCGGCCGGAATAATGCAATCGCCAATCCATCGCAAAATCGGCCGGAGCAGATCGATGCGCATATATACTCCCGATTTTAGCGGCGAATCCGGCTTCGTACACTTCGAAGGCGCGCGAAAGCGTGTCGGCCGGTTCGACATTTTTCCAGTTCAGCGACGTATTCAGCGACAATTCCCGCTTGAGAAAAAGATCATAGGATAAACCAAGCCCGAACTCATAAAATTCTTCACGATAGTCCCGCGTCTGAAATTTCAATTCCGCGTAATCCGGACCGAGTAGAAAAACCGGCTGGCCATAAAAGACATGAAATACAGACTTGAGCCTCTCCCTTCGATCGACAAACAGACCGACCCGCTGACCGGCGCCGAAGATATTGCGCCCCAACAAATTAAGCATCCATACAAAATAGCCGTTATCCTCCGGTATATATCCGCCGGCGCCTGCGAAATAATATTGCTGCAACTCGGAAAACCGATAACTTATATCAGCATTTTCAAGCCCGACCTCGGGAATAATAACCGGCGGACTTTCAAGCCTGACAAAATCAAGCCGCTCGAAATCATGAGCCGAATTATCGATTTTTTGCGGCTCCAGGGTATCGCCGGCCTCGATTGATAAGTACTTTTGTAAAAAGCTCGGCTTGGTCTTTTTTAATCCTTCCAAATCAACCGATGCTATCGTCACCGGCTGCCCCTTCTGAAATTTCAAATAATAATCGACCGTGCTGCCTCTTTTTTCCCGGCTGACCGGAACTGCCGAGGCGTAATAAAATCCCCGCGATTGGAAATCGGTAATAATCGAATCAATTACTCCATTTATATTTTTTTCCACGAGCGGCAGGTTTATTTCCAGGGTATCAAATCGATCCGACTCAAGAATAATTTTCCCGATAGTGTACCTATCACCGAATTTTACCGACAGCAATATAAGGCTGTCCTGCTTCGTAAGATTCACCTCATTTTCCAGAAATCCCTGATTGAGTATATAAATTGTAAGTGAATCTGTCAGGTGTGCTGTTTCCTTCCCCTTCACATAATTACGTACTTCCTGTCGCAGTTCGGATGCACCGCCTTCAAATAAAATTTTCACCCCGGCATAAAGCCCCGAGACCGATAATAGCAGGACTGTAATTGTCAGCCTAAAAATTCGCAACCAGCTCTCCCCGACCGACGATTCTCGGTTTTCTGTCGTCGGAATGACGGCCGTCAAATGATACCGATATTTTCAAATTCTGCCTTAGTTTATAATCGGAACGCAATGTCCACCGGATACCCCTCGTACCGTAATGGTCGTCTGTCAGACGGTATGAAACCGTCCCGGCCGCTTTCAATTCCTGGAAGTACGGCTCCAGTTTCAAAGATGTTTCTCCGCCCTCGGCAAATCTTATTCTCGGTTGTAGTACCAATGAAACCAGTTTCGACCGCGAGAAATCAGTATCTTTCGCAAAACGAAATGCCAGCGAACCGAAAATCTGTCCGCGACCTGATGATGTCGAGTTGCTCAACGTAACTTCAAAACCGTCAATATTTCCCGGCGAGGAAAAATAACTGTCACGGTGGTATTCAAAAAGTATTGCTTCCTGGCCGAATCGACTCGACCGGTACGCCTCATTGAATTTAATCCGAAATTGCCTCTCGTAACGGTCCGGATTCTGTCCCCCCAATTGACGCTCCTCATAATTGTACGACCCCGCTAAATTTATGAAATAACTTCCGGGGATTTCAATAAATTTCAATTCGCCCGAATAGTACAATTTGCGATAAAAGTATGCTTTTTTTTCATCGGAATAAAACGGCAGAACCCACCAAGCGTTCCTGTTTTGGCCGGCCAGCAAATCTTCACTGATATTCGCTATAAGTTTTAGATAAAACCCTGCGGGATAATATGTTAGATTGAACGATTTTTCGCCTTTTTTGACCGACGCCTGATCCGAATGGATCTCTTCGATTTCAATATAATTCCCATTGACATCCGGAACGTACTGACCGTTTTCATAAATAAACTTCCCCTGTCCCGGTTCAACCTCGATGTACCGTACACCGCGCTCATTTCGATTTTCATCGGAAAGCGTATATGAACCGTTGACCGATAAATTATACGCCGTCGGCAGATAGGCCATATTCAACCGTACCATAAATTGGTCTTCTTTCGTACCGTACTGAGCCAACCTTTGGCCGACCAGATATAAATCCGTCTTGACTGCCCCGGTTTGAGATTTGATTCCGAAAGCAGCCCGATCTCGTTTCGTACGGCGCTGCCATGTTGTCACCAACGTATCTTCGTTATTATGCTGAAGCTCTACTCTCAATATTCGATATTTCATATTGACATCGTAAATTCGCTCGGTCGTTCCGTTAGTCATGATCTGGTACTGATTCCAGCGACGATCGAATTTAAACGACGAACTAATCGTCACCTGATTATGAAATTGATAATCTATATCCGCCGAGAAGATTTCATTGCGTCCATCACCCTTCACTCCGGTCGAATCCAACTGCGATTTCAATTGTGTCAGCGACAGAACCGGTAAAGGGGAATTATTTTTCCCCGGATATGCGACCACCGTCCCATAGTACGAATTAAACTGCTTTTCATAATCAAGATAACCGGAATTCAGAAGTACATTATATGGTCCCGGAACCGGCAGCGCCGATGCTATCCCGGCCTCCTTTTGATTTCCGCTCGGCGATAAGCTAACCGGTATCAGGAATTTCCTCGATAAATCAGGCCGATCACGTCGTTGCCGTGGCTTAAAATTCTTGTTTAAAATTTCCGCGGTAGCCGAGAATCCATATTTATCCGAATAAATCGACGGTGTCTGCCCCGCATTGGCGGCAAAGATGTACTGACCGCCCAGATTGTTGTTATCATTCAATTCCGAAAACAGATTCCTATCATAATCCGATTGCCGAACTATCATCTTGATTGTACTATTCGCACCGGGATGAACGCCGAATTCGCTTTCGTAATAATCTTCCCGTGACGGTACCGGTATCCGCACATAAGGAGCATAATCACCTTTGCCCCGGCCGACATACTTGTAAATATCGGATCCATTATATATGTAATCACCGTTGCCGAATCCGACCGTACTGAAGCTGACCGAATAATCCCCGAGGCTGTCACCGACATATTCAAAATACCTTTGACCGAGCGTATCGTACAATTCGATATAATTGCCTGACGAATCCGGGACGGCACCGTCGCGCAAATTCAATTGAACCGAGTCACCGATTGTCCGCAAAAGTCCGATATCGTCGGAACCCAGCTGCCCGGTTTTAAGCCGATTCTTATCATCGGTTTCTCGTGTAAAATCGACTCTGATCCAGGCATTTGAATCGGAAGTGTTCAGCTCCGACGTAAATTGATATATTTCCTGCTGGTAATCGGTCGTCAACGGTTCGAAATCTATCTCTATTCGCGAGCGGGAATCAATCAATATCCGCTGCGTAAATGTGACGCCGCCGGCAGGGTAATCCATGATATAATCCTTATCGGCGCCTCGCTGCAGCTGCCGCCCGTCAAGCCAGACTTTTTCCGATCCCGGGACGATCGCTACGGATTGATTTTCAATCGTTACCCGATAAGGTCCCTGCGTCTTATCGATTCCGGTTATTTTTACGGTCTTAAATCGTCCGCGCGGCTGGGCAAGCAGACCTGATGCGGAGAAATTGCGGCTGTACAAAGCCGCTTGAATGCCGCCGACCTGCTTGACATTCGCCGTACCATAATCTGATTTCTGGATAATTTCCAGATTTCCGACTTCGGAATAAAACTTCCGGGATTGTATTCTCAAATTCAATTTATCCAGCTCGCTGATTCGGCTGTTTATAGTCCCGTACTCCGGATCATAACCTCGATCGGCGACTGAGCCGGATATCTCAAGGCCGGGAGATATTTCCCCCTTAATGGTCAAATCCAGCGATTGATTAAACTTCGACACCCCCCCCGTCTGTGTCAAAACCGAAAACTTTTTTGCGCCTCTAATGACTATCTCTGAAGGTCTCTTTGACTCCTCGCGATATAACGACTTGCCCGTCAATGGACGCAGCCGCTGAGTGGTTGGACCGCTTTCATTCGGAATAATTCCGTAATATTTCTTAAGCCAGGTCGGTAACGGTGTAAAGCAAACAATCAGTGTATCGGTTGGCTGATAAGACGTATTTATAAAGACGACACCGTTTAAATAATCTATCTTATAGTCCAGGTCTTTTGTTAATTTCCGGCTATTTAATAGAAGACTATCCGAATCATCTATTACCTGTCCCACATGTATCCTTAGTCTTTGCTTAATTTCTCCGGGATAAAAAATCTTTTCGGCCGCAACCGTCGATTGATAAAATAAAAACAGTAAAAGAATCAGATATATGCCGCGTATATTTCGGCTTTGGGATTGAGCCCTCATTTTTTTGGATAGATGATCCTGTAAATCAAAAGGCTGTTTTTGCCGGCGTCACTTACGGCGATTCGATTTTTGGGCAGCATCGTTAAATCCTGTGGTTGACCAAAGGCGTACGGCCCGCCGGCCCCCGGATCCTGAGTCGAGAACAACAGCTTACCGCGATGATCGAAATAAAGCAATGCTGCTATTTTCGAATCAGCTACCCAAATATTTCCATCCCGATTAAAATCGGCCCCGGTCGGACGGGCAAGATCTCCGCGACCGATATCCGAAATAAATGTCCCGTAACTGTCAAACAGCAGAAGTTTTGAATTGCCCACGTCGCCGACAACAATATTCCCCTCGCGGTCCCGGCTGATGCACGAGGGCGTCAGTAACATCCCGGAATACGAATCGACATCACCCAGAAATCTTTCGAAATTGCCGAAA